>Ga0210003_1001533_pt1 | contig 20272 bp, 17 predicted proteins | sample LantaG_FD_182804 | JGI IMG/M metagenome (GOLD analysis project Ga0210003, IMG submission 182804) | Deep subsurface microbial communities from Baltic Sea to uncover new lineages of life (NeLLi) - Landsort_02402 metaG (SPAdes) (version 2) | ecosystem: Environmental > Aquatic > Marine > Oceanic >... | reverse complement strand
CTCTCTCTCTCTCTCTCTCTCTCTCTCTCTCTCTCTCTCTCTCTCTCTCTCTCTCTCTCTAGTGCTGATTCTCGGGCCTCGACGTCGTCCCAACCAGGCTCAGGTCCGGAGCGATCCCCTCGAAGCCCGGATCGACGATCGCAAACGCCGCCTCGAGCACCTCCTCGACCGCGCGGTCGGGCGTCGACGCGCCGCTCGTCACGCCCAAGGTGAACGTGCGCCCGTCGGTGGGCAGCCACGGGCTGGTGGTCTTCATCTCCCCCGACGCAGTCTTGTGCGTGATCGAGTTGGTCGCGATGTCGACGCACCGAACGCCGTCGACCCAGAAGGAAGGGACGTCTTCGCCCTCGGGGATTTCTTGTAAATGGCTCGTGTTGGACGAGTTGAACCCGCCAACGACCAAGACCATGTCGGGCTTGGCATCGACGAGCGAATGGACCGCGTCCTGCCTCTCCTGCGTCGCGTCGCAGATCGTGTCCATCACCATGTACGTGTCCTTCAGCTTCTCGGCGCCGTGCTTCTGCAGTTGCGCCTTCTCGAGCATTTTCCCGATCTCGAGCGTCTCGTCGCGGAGCATCGTCGTTTGGTTTGCAAGGCCGATCTTCTGCAGATCCCTGTCGGGGTCGAAACCCGACGAGACAGCCTTGGAGAATTTGGCCAAAAACTCGTCGCGGTCTCCCCCCTTCGTGATGTAGTCGCAGACGTACCTCGCCTCCTCGAGGTCGCGCACAATCAAGTACGTCTCGGCGAAGCTCGCCGTCGCGACCGTCTCCTCGTGGCTGTACTTGCCGTGGATCACGCTCGTGTGGTCCTTCCTCGCCTGCCCGTCGACCGCGTTCCACACTTTCGCGACCCACGGGCAGGTGGTGTCGACGATCTGGACGCCGCGGTCCGAAAGCAGCTTCATCTCCTGGACCGAGGCGCCGAAGGCGGGTAGGATCACGACGTCGCTGGGTTGCACGTTGGTGAAGTCTTTGCCCTGGCCCTTGACGTCCTGGATGATCGAGATGTCCATCTCCTGGAGTCGCTTGTTGACGGCCGGGTTGTGGATGATCTCGTTGGTGACGTGCATCTTGGCCCCGGGCCACTGGCGGCGGGCCTCGTAGGCCATCTGCACGGCGCGCTCGACGCCCCAGCAGTAGCCTTTTTTTTTGGGGGGGGGGGGTTGAAGATTTTTTTTAAAGGTTAGTTCGAAGTTTTTAGATTTTTGAAGACGGGAAAAAAAAACTTCCTTACCGTAAGCCTGCGCCAGCGTCACGGTCAGGTTCCCCTGCTTCCACGTGTTGTTGTTCTCGGGCTTGCGCATCTGCGCCACCAGTCCCGTGCTCGAGTACCCCACGCCGTGCTCCTCCATCAGCGCCAGCGACTCGGCCTCGTTGGTCGGGTTGCGGACGTAGCGTCCCGTCTTGGTCAGCGAGCGCCTGAAGGCGCGGCCGTCGATGCGGGGCTCCTTGTTGGAGGAGTTTCCGGAAGAAGAAGCGCGCTCGAGGAGCTGCTCCGCGGTCTCGGCCTCGGCTATTGGATGGTTGGTTGGTTGGTTGGTTGGTTGGTTGGTTGGTTGGTTGGTTGGTTGGTTGGTTGGTTGGTTGGTTGGTTGGTTGGAGTTTGAAGGAGAGGGAGAGAGTGAGAGGTCGGGGGGTTCAGAGAAAGAGCAAAGAGGATAGCGCCTTTCTGCCGAGAGAGGCGCGATCTTTTTCTCGTTTCGCCGACGATTTCGCGAGCTCCGATGCGAGGTCCGAATCGTGCTCTTGTCGTCTGTTCCGCTCCCGCAATCGAGAGCTTCGACAAGACTCCGTCGATCGGAGCAGGGAGAATGGGAGAAGAAGGCATGGCTCGCGAGAGAGAGAGCACGGTCGGGGCGAATGCAAGAAGCGTGACGTCGGAATTTCGCAACAAACAAACGGAGACGGACGGACCTGCTCGCGGTGCCACGGGAGCGCGGCGCGCGGAGCGCTGCTGCTGCTTCCGGTTCGCTCCGATCACGCCGCAGCGCGTCGACGGCGACGTCGTGGAGGCGAGGGCGCAAGCCATCGCGTTTAAAGGGAGGAGAAACGAGGAGTTGAGGCGAGATGAGAAGAAAAAAGAGAGAGAAGAAATCGAAGAAGAAGAGTGGCTCTCGGCTCACTAGTTTTCTTCCGGGAAAAAAAAAACTCGATCTCGTGCTATGCGGAGGGAGACGAGGATCGCTCTTTTAGCAGCCGTCGCCCTGCTCGCAGTCACGGGACACCGCATCTCGTCCAGGCGGAGCAAGTGAGGGGAAAACAGTGCTAGAGGGAGGGAGAAGAGACGAGAAGAAAAGAAGAGGAGAAAGGGTTCCCCCCATTCGATCTTCTCAGCATCTTCGACCTCCTCCATATGCCTTCCCAACCTCCCGCCGGCGCCTCCCTCGCGCAGGCCTGCGCCGCTGCAGCGCTGCGAGACAGCTCCCAGAGGGCCGTCGAAGCCCTGAAAGCAGCCCAACTGGCAAGAGAAGCCGCCGAAGAGGCGGAGAGGAGCCTCGTACCGCGGGTGCGTGCGCTGCTCGGAGTCCCCTCCTCCTCGTCTCATCTTTCTTCTTCCTCCTCCCCTCCCTCGTCGTCACCGCCGTCGTTGCGCGTCGACCTGGGCTCGGGCGTGCTCTCGCGGGCTACTCCAATCAAGGAAAACACCGTCATCTTGCCCGTAGGCCTCGGCTTCTACCTCGAGAGCAGTAGCAGCAGTACAGAGCTCGAAGACGAAGGCGAAAGCGAAAGCGAACCTTTCGCGCTCGCCGCGGCGCGCGTCGCTGCCCTCCGCGACCGAGCGCGGAGAGCCGCGAGCCGAGCCTCGAGGGCACAGGCCGAGGCCGAGGCCGACGCCAGGGCTACGCTGGCAAGGTAGAGAGAAATATGTACATAAGAAGAAACTGTAAAGAACGCAAGAGAGAGAAAAGAATTTTTATTTCTGTTTTTTTTTTGTACAAATTTTCTTCCCGAAAGAAGAAGGAACAACCAGAAGAAGAAAAAGAATCAACTTTCGTCATCACTTCTGCAACCTCGCCCTCTCCGTGCCCAACGGCCCATCCGCCTGCGAGAACCTCAGCGCCGCAGCGACCGTTCGACCCGTGCTCAGCGTCTTCAACGCAGCCCACACCCCGAAGAGGCCGGCGCCGGCGGACCTCGCCCCCAACAGAGCCGCAAGGCAGACGCCCGAGACGAACAGCGTCGAGCGCGCGACCCACGCCGTGTCCGAGGCCCCCAGCAGCCCGCCGTCGAGGACCGCGGCTGCGGCGTCGACGGGCATGAAGGAGGCGATGAGCGGGATCACGGCGGCTGCGGCGGCGGCGACGGCGGGGTCGCGGGTGAAGGCGCCGGGAAGAGACTTCGCGGCGAGCGCCAGCGCGACGCCGACGCCGCCGCCGACCGCGACGGCCACGACCAGCGCTCGAGCCAAAACCTGACGAGCCGAGCGGGCGTCACCTGACCCGACGTGATTCGCCACCAGGGACTGCGTCGCGACGTCCAGAGCACTAAAAGCCTGGACCGACACGACGTAGAGCTGCCGCAGGACCTCGTGCGCTGCCAGGGAAACCGCCCCGGCGGCAGAGACCATCGACGTCCCCAGAAAGATGACGCCCATCGTCGACATGTTGCGCACCGACAGGGCCGCGGCCGCCTTGGCCAACGGGGCCAGCTCTTTGGCGCTCGGTGGGCCTCTCGACAGGTGCTCCCAGATCAGGAGCTCTCTCTTTAATAGAAGAGCGACCAGCATCCCTGCGGAGACCCACTGGCTCGCCGCGGTCGCCAGGGCCGCCCCGGCCACGCCCCACCGCAGCCAGAGCATCAGCAAAAAGTCGCCGGCGAGGTTGACGGCGTTGGCGGCCGCAGCGGCGACGAGCGGCGTGCGCGTGTCTCGGACCCCGCGGAAGCTGCCGCAGGCCACGAAAGTAGCGAGTAAAGCCGGGAAGCCGAGGCAGCGGCACTGGATGTAGGTGGCGGCGTGCTTGGCGACCTCCCGCTGCGAGGCCGTGAGGGCGAGCTTGGCAGTCGCAGTAGAAGAAGAAGCAGCGGAAGCAGAAGCGGAGGAGTTCGAGGCAGCTAGCCACTGAGTCATCGACGGCGCAGCGAAGAACAGAGCGGCTGCCCCCAGGGTTCCCAGCACCGTGGCGACCCACAGCCCCCTCGCCGTCACCCTCGACGCCTCGTCCGTGTCGCCCCTAGCTGCCGCGTTGGCCACGGCCGGGGTGGTCACGAAGATCAAGGGGTTGAAGAGCACCACGAAAAACGTCAGAGCGATCGAAGACAGACCCACGCCGGCGAGCTGCGTTGTCCCGACAAGCCTGCCGACGAGAGCGGTGTCGACAGCTGTCATGATGGGGTCGAGGAGCAAGGACCCCAGGGCGGGCACGGCGAGGGCGACGATGGAGGCGTCGTGAGGGGAGGAGAGGAGCGAGGCGGCGCGCTGTCTCCAGGAAGGCGGTGAGGAGGTCGTCGTCGTCGTCGTCGTCGTCGTTTTTGGGTTTTCGGCCGAGATCTGAGAATGATTTTGCTGTCCTCCCTGCTGCTCTTCCGCCAGCGCCGCGGCGAGCTCCGCGGCGTGGGCCACCGAGGGGACGCTCCCGACGGAGAGCTCGGCGTTGAGCTGCGTCTCGGAGGCCTCGACGGCCTCGGCGTCGATGCTTTTGGAAGGGTCGAGCGACGAGGGAGAGGTTGCAGAGGTGGAAGAAGAAGAAGAGGTCGAGAACGAAGAAGAAGAAGACGCCGAAGCCGAGGCCGAGGCCGACGCTGCTCGGCTGGTGTCTCCTAATCCCCGCTGCTCTCCTGACGATTTCGGAGCAGCTCGCGTTGTCATCGCTGCTCTCAGCCGTGCATTCGAGCACGGAGATGCCGCCAGGATAGGTTGCAGGGGCCTGAGAGGCAGGAGCGAGCATCGGCGAGGGCGCCGAGACGGAGAGCAGATCGACGTCGTCGTGGTCGTCGCCGTCGTCGTCGCAGCAGCGGCGGCGATCTTCATCCGGCTTCCCGCCAACACGGCTCTCCCGGCGCTCGCCTGGCCCAGTCCGCGCATCGTGCGCCACGGGGGTGCGAGAAGTCGAGCAGATGCGCCCGTGTGATCTCCGGATTGGCTAGGAGAGGGAGCTCGGGAGGAGCGCAAGAGCGGGCGCTGTTTTTGAAAAAACAAAAACAAAAAAAGGTAAGGCAGAAAAAAAAATATCGGCGGAAAAAATAAAGGAAAAATAATCAAAAGTTTGATCGATCTCCGGCTCGCAAAAAAACACACGATGCCTTTCGCGTCCTCCCAGAGCGCCACCCAGGCGACCAGGCGCTCCTTCCTTCTCGGCAGCGCTGCTTCCGTCGTGTTGGTGAGCTCTTGGCGCATCGGAAGTTTCATAACAAGGGCTACAGAGAGAAAAATTGCGATGCGGAAAGTCGGATGAAAAGGAACGAATGCGAATGCTCAAACGAAAAAAACAAACATCGACCTCCTCTTCCTCTTCTTCCTTCCTTCCTTCTCTCCCCACCCAACCATCCAGGCCGTCCCCAAACCCTCCCGCGCCGCCGCCCTCGCCTCCTACTCCGCCCCGCCCTCCGTCGCCCCGGAGCCGAAACCGCCGACCTCGGAGGACGAGGACCTCAACCCATACATCCGCGGCCTCCTCCGCAAGACGGAGCCGCTCCGCGAGCAGAGGAAGAAGGAGCGGCTCGCGGCCTTCAACAAGAAGATTTTTTCTGACGGGTACTTCGACTACGAGACCAGGACGAGCGGGGCGATGCGTGGGGTGAAGCCCGAGACGCGGGAGGCGATCGAGAGGTGGATGCGGGAGAACGAGGTGAAGTAGGAAAGAAGAAGAGTTGTTTTTTCTTTTTTTCCGTTTTCGTTTCAGTATTTTTTCTGTTACAGTTTTCATCGTTTCTCCGCCCATTCTCTCGGTTGATCTCTCTCTCACCTCGCCAAGAAGAGCACAAAGGGAGAAGGAACGAGGTAGAAAAGAGAAGAAGAGAGAATCAATCTTCTCTCTTCCTTTTTTCCCTTTTCTACCTCCTCCGCGCCGGCTGTTGTGCCCCCGCCGCTCGCTGCTGCTGCCCCTGCTGCTGCCCCTGCTGCCGCCCCTGCTGATGCATCTGCTGCTGCGCGTGCGGCGCCACCGCCACCGCGCCGGTCAGGTAAGGAGGCTTCCGCAGCTCTATCCCGTACTCGCTCAGCGCCTCGGCGACGTCCTCGACGGCGAGCACGGCTCTGCGGCCGCTGGCGGCCAGCGCCCTGGCGGAGACCGGAGGCGGAGCCGCCGCCGCTGCTGCTCCTGGAGCTCCTCCTGCTCCTCCTCCTCCTCCTTCGTTCGCCGTCCCGGCGGTGGAAGCAGCTGCCGCCGCGGACGCCGCCGCAGCCGCAGCCGCGGCCGCTGCAGCTGCCCCGCTGGCTCCCCCGGCACCCTTCGCCGTCCTCCTGCGCTCGATCTGGAGCGCGTCGGAGGCGATCGATGCGGCGAAGCGCTGCGTGGCGATGGAGACGATACGAGTTCTGAAACGTTTTTTTTTTCATTTGAAGAATTGGAAAAGAGAGTGAGCGAAAGCGAAAGCGAGCGCGTCGCTTCTTTCCTTCCACGCCAACAAAAAAACACAAAACTACCACTCACAGCCTTGGGTCGTTGGCGCTGAATCCCGACGAGTGCAGAAAGTGCTGCGTGACCTCGTCGGGGATCTGGAGAGGGAAAAGAGGAAGAGGAGAAAAGAAAGTAAGAGAGGAAGAGGAAGAGGTTGAGAAAAAGGGGAAATGAAAATGAACTTTTTTCCCAAGCTTTTGAGAGTTTGAGGAGCGCTTCTCTCCCTTTTCAACTCATCCAGGAAATGCCAACGACTTTGCTTGTATCGCTCGTGGCGTCAGATCGAAGATTCAAGGTCGCAACGAAAGGCCACGCGGCGATGTAAGATGAAGAAGATTCGATCAACGGGAAAGGCGATCTGATGCTTGCTTTCCCTCATTCTCTTTCTCGCTTCCTTCATTTCTCCTTCCTTCTTTTACCGTGCTCGCGTAGTCCTCGACCTCGGCGAGGAGCTGAGGGAGGTCTGGAGGGAACGCGGCCATCGAGGTAAGAGAGGGAGGGAGGGAGAGACGGCTGAGTTTGTCCTCTTTCTCTTTCTTTCTTTCTTCCTTCGAGCGAGCGAAACGAAAAAGAGTGCACTGATGTCGCTTCGTCACCTTCATTTTTCCTTCGATCAAACTTTCCTTTTTTCCGTTTTCTAGTTCCACGCACGGGCTCCTCCACACGATGCCCCAGTACTTGCCGCGCGAGGATGACGACGAGGGATTTGCTCCCCGCGCGATGGTGAGGAAGGGGATGTGGAGAGAGAGGACGAGGGCGAGCGAGCGAGCGAGCACGGGGGGCGACCAAACTCTCGGGCGCGCCTTTTTTATTATTTTCACTTGGCCGATCGAACTGGCCTCTCTCTTTTTTTGCTGAGGAAACGCGCGCTTCGCTCCCTTTTTCCTTGCTCTCTCGCGCGCTACGGCGCTTTAACGACGTCTAAGAAGTCTTGGAGTTCTCAACAGTGCGAAAGAAATAGCGGAAAGGGCATCGTTCGCGAGGTTTTTGTTTCCCATTCGAGCTCTCGCTCGCTCGCTCGCTCGCTCGCTCGCTCGCTGGCCGGACGGGCAAAAAGGGCTGAAAACAAAGACCTGACCTCCTTTCTCACGCCGCCCTTCTTCCCCTCGAAACAACCTCCTCGCTCTCCCGACTCTCTTTCCGCGCCCAGGTCGACGCCGACTGCCCCACGAGCGACCCCGAGCTCGAGTTCGACAGCGACGACGAGAACCAGCACCAGCGCCAGCGGCGACCGGAGCAGCAGCGGACGCAGCAGCAGCAGCAGCAGCAGCAGTGGGTGACGGAGAGGGCGAGGGCGGCACTCGCCATCGTCCGAGCGCGCGGCGGCGACAGAGGAGGAGGAGGAGGAGGAGCAAGCGTAAGCGCAGACGTCGCCGCCGCCGCCGCCGCCGCCGTCGCCGCCGGCGCGGACGCACGCTCCGAGTATTACAGGTCGAGACTTGGGGCGGTGGCCGCGGCCCGGGCCGACAACGCCACCCGCAGAGCCCGGCTCCGCGCTGCCATGGCCGCCGACGCCGCCGCAGCCGCCGCCGGTGGTGCGAACTCCGCCGCTCCTCCCGCCGCCGCCGCCCTGCCCCTCCCCCTCCCCCTCCCGACGACGACCGAAGCCCGCGTGCGGGAGCAGGGCACGGGTTATCTGCTGCGCGGCCTCGGGGGAGCCAGGGCGCGCGAGGAGGAGGAAGAGGAGGAGGAGGATAATTCCGAGAGAGACGAGGATGATTCCGAGAGGGACGAGGACGAGGATACCGCCGTCGAGAACGCCGAGGAGGAAGAAGAAGAGGAAGGGCAAGAGGAGGCGGAAACCTCGAGCGACGACGAGCTCGGCGCGGAAGCAGCAGCAGCAGCAGACAGCTCTTCTTCCGACGAAGAAGACTCCGGCAGCGGCAGCAGCGAGAGCGACGACGACGACCTCAGCGACGTCTCCTCCTCTTCGACCTCGGAGTCTGAAGAATCTTGTGAGGAAGGAGAGGAGGAGGACGATGATGACGACGAGGGCAGCGAGGAGGAAGAAGATGAAGAAGAGAGCTCTTCCGAAGACGAAGAAATGGAGGACGCCGCCGACGCCGCTGCTGCTCCCGCCCCCGTTGCTCCCGCTCCTCCTCCTCCCGCCGCCCCCTCCTCGCGAATGACAACGGCGGAGCTCGCCAGGAGGATCGGTGTGGTGACCGCGGCGGCGACGGGAGAGGAGCCCTTCCGCTTGAACGCGGCCGTCCGCGTCGTGCCTTCGGTCGCTGCTCCCGCCGCAGTTGCCGCCGCCGCCGTCGAAGCTGCTGGTGCTGCTGCTGCTGCTGCTGCTGCTGCTGCTGCTGCTCGTCCTCCTCCTGCTCCTGTTTCTGCCGCTGCCGCCACCGCTGCCGCTGTCGCCGCTGCCGCTTCCTCTCGTTTCCCGCGCATCCCCCCGTGCGTCTTCTTGCAGCCTGGGACGACGTTTTCGGGAAGGCAGCGCGTCAGCAGGCCGCCGCCGGGGCACGCGAGGCCGCCGACGTGAGTTTTGATGTTTTTTTTTTCGAGTTTTTTTTTCTCTTCGTATGATTTCGATTTTTTTTCGAAAAAAAAAACTAACTCTCTCCTTCCTCACCCCCGAACAAAAACACCAAACAAAAAACCAGCAACTTCGCCATGGTGGCCAGGAGGGCCGCCGCGGCCGCCATGGCCGCCGCCGAGCGCGACAGCGAGCTCATCGAGAACCGCGAGAGCGGCGGCGGCGGAGGCAGCGGCGGCGTCCGTCGCTCCGGAGGCGCCCGCCGCCGCCGCCGCCGCGAAGCCGCCGCCGCCGCCGCAGCAGCAGCAGCAGCGGCAGCGGCAGCGGCAGCAGCGGCCGACCCGGCCGCCGCCACCTCCTCCCTCGCCACCGCCGCCGCCGCTGCCGCCGCGGCGGGCAGGACCGTCCTCACCCCGGCCTCGGCCCTCGCGCTCGCAGGCCTCTTCCCTCCGCTTCCCCCCGGGGGCTTTGCCCCCGAGGAGCGTTTCGGGAGCTCCGCGGGCCTGGCGCTGCCCCCCGGGACGAGTTACGCCGCTGCAGCCGCGGCCGCCGCGCGCAGGGAGCAGGAGCTGCAGCGGTCGCTGTTCGTGCGCGACGGGAGGCTCCACCGGCGGGAGCTGCCGCCGCAGCCCGAGGAAAGCGACGACGACGACTTTGAAGACGACGAGGACGACGACGAAGACGGCGACGCCGAAGAAGAAGGCTCGGAGGAAGAGGAGCGCCGCCTGCGCGAGCAGGACGAGGAGGCCGAGCTCGAGGAGCTCGACATGGAGTTCGAGCGCCAGTTTCTCGAGGAGGGGGTCCGCGGGGTCCGCCCGTCGGTCGCCGACGCGCGCCGCTTCCGCGAGCTCCGCGACCGGCGCCGCAGGGCCGCGGCCCTGCACGGCGAGTCCCCCGCCGAGCGGCTCGCCCGGCGCCGGCGCGAGGTCCGGCGGCGCGAGGAGCACGAGGAGATGGTGTTCGGCAGCATCGTCCGCCGCGACCCGAGCGAGCTCCGCGCCGCCGGGGACAGCTACTATCGCGCCAATAACGGCAGCAGCGGCAGCGGCAGGAGCTTCGCGGACCGCAGCGACTGGAGGGTGACGCTGACGATCGAGGAGCACGATTTCGAGAAAGGGATCGTGTCGGGGTCGATGCGGGCCGTCGGCAGCGGCGGAGGCGGCGGAGGAGGCGGAAGGAGCAACAACAACAACAACAACAACAACAACAACAACAACAACAACAACAACAACAACAACAACAACAACAACAACAACAACAACAACAACAACAATAGCGAGAACAACGGCGCTTCTGCCCCTGCCCCTCCCACTGCCCCTCCACCTCAACCGCAACAGCGCGTCATCGTCCGCACCTGGTGGACGGGAGAGGTCGTCGACAATGCCAACTTCTCGTTCCTTTCCAACAATCACGGCGTCTCGTCGGGAGGGACGGACCTCCGGCACTGGCTGCGGTTCCGGGGCTGGAGCTCGCTGTTCCCGCTTCCCGAGGGGCTCCGAGGCGGGCAGCAAGCTTCCTCCGTCGCCGGCTCCCGTCACCAGGCGGGGCTGGAGAGGCTGTTCCTGGTGAACGGGGGAAGAAGCTCGGAACTGGCCGGGGCGAAGCACGTCTACCTGAGGATCAAGGAGGAGTTTTTCGTGACGGTCAGGAGTTTTTTTTTTTGAAGTTTTTGATTTTTTCCGTCGAAAAGTTTTCATTTTTGTCTGTTTTCTTCTTTTTTTCTCACTCCACTTCCTTCACCACCACCACCGAAACAACGTCTAAAACAGGGAGGCGAGCCAGGAGACGGAGGCAGCGTCATCGTCCCTCCCCCGGGGGTGCTGGCGTCGCTCGACCCCACCTCCGCTCCTCCTGCTCCTCCTCCTCCTCCTTCTTCGTCTCCTTCTTCTCCTTCTTCTGCGACCTCTTTTTCTTCTTCCTTCGACCCGACAGCGAGGCAGAGGACCTCCTACTCCCGAGCGGGCCTCTCCATCGCAGGCTTCTACTACCTCCGCCTCTGCAGGGCCACGGGCAGGATCGAAGGGCTCTACTTCGACCCCTCGGCGGGCTCCCCTTTCCAGAAGCTGGAGCTGCGGCCGGCGCCTGCGAGGACGAGGCCCGCCTCTGCCTGCTTCTTCGACGCCGGCACGGGCAGGAGCAACAGCAACGGCGAGGAGGAGGAGGAAAAGATGAAGATGGAGAGCGAGAAGAAAGCGGAACGCAAGGGAGAAGAGGGAGAGGAGGAACTGGACAGCGAGGACGGCTATTACGACGACGACGACGAGGATGGAGAGGCCATGGGCCATGCTGCTGCCGCGAGCGACGACGGCGGCGCGAGCGCGGTCTCCTCGTTCGCGTTCAACTGATTTTATTTTTTTCTTTCTTTGTCATTAATATAAGTACACAATTATTTTACACTTGTTAGGCTCTCCGCGGGCCGCAGGCACAGTAGCCGCAGCAGCCTCCCCTCGCCGACGCCGGCCCTCTCCGCCGCGGCGGCCCACGCGAGAGGCGCAGGGTCGACGACCTCGAGCCCTGCCTCTCGCGCAGCGGCCTCGGCCGCATCGACGCGCACTCTTCGCTCCTGGTAGCAGAGCACGGCGATGGAGCACGAGGACGACGATGAGGAGCTCGATCGGTCGAGCGTGGCGGCGATGGTGGTCATCAGCAGGGGCAGCGCCGGCGCAGAGTAGAGAGTGTCGGCCCCGACGACGACATCGAAGCCTCCTCTTTGGCCCTTCGCCGCTTCTTCCACCGCCCCCGCGGCGGCTCGCGCGTCCCCCCACGGCAGCAGCCGCACCCGCAGCCTCTCGGCCACGACCAGGTGGGAGTTCGCCGCGAGGTTCGACGACAGCAGCCGGAGGGCCCGCTGAGACCCGTCGGTCGAGACGACCCGCCGGAAGCCGCAGCGCGAGCGCGCCGCGGCGAGCGCGACGAGCGGCGAGCCCCCGGAGCCCAGTTCGAGTAAAGAAAGAGAGGAAGAAGAAGGACAAGAAGAATTGAAGCTCTCCGCCAGCCCCTCGTCGAGCAGGACCCGGGCCAGCGCCGGGGCGGCGGGCCACGTCAGCAGCCCCGTGTGCAACAGCGTCGATCGCAGCTCCGAGGGCGCGGCAGAGAACGCTACCAGGCCGAGCGGCGGGCCGAGGTCCGCCTCGTGCGCCTCGAGCCCGACGAGCGAAGGAGAGCAGGAAGAAGCTTTGTCCTCGTTCCCTGCTGTTGCTGGCTTGCTCGTGGTTGAGTCGACGAGCACGGTGCGGAAGAGGCGCGCCGCGGCCCTGGAGGTCCCTTCGCCGTCGGAGGAAGAAGAGGAAGACTTGTCTCCGCCGTTTGCATCCCTTTCTTCCGTTTCTTCCTCTTCGTCGTCGCCGTCGTCGTCGTCATCGTCGTCAGAGTCTTGCCACTCGGGCCTGTAGCGAGAGACGCCGTTGCTCCTCTTCGTCATAGGGGGACCTTTTTCCTGTTCTTTTTCTTCTTCTTCTCGCGTCGTCTCGCTCGTCGTCGTCGCCGTCGTCGTGCTCGTGAGCCGCGTCGAAGCCGCCGCCGCGGCGCCCGTGCCCTCTCTTTTTGTCCTGGCCCCGAGCCGGAACACGGCCTGGATCCACTTGCGCGGCATCCTCTCCCGTGTCGCCCTGTTCTCCTTGGTCATGTGGACTGTCGAGCTTTTTTTTTAGAGTTTGGATTTGGATGTGAGGAAGGAAGAAGAAATGAAGAAAAAAAGAGAAAGAGCAACAGCAACAGCTCCGGGAAAAAAAAAAACTTCTCTCAGAATTATCCCTCACCCGTGCCTATCGACTCCGTCTCGAACCCGGCAGACTCGAATAACCGCCGCAGGCCGCCCTCGGAGAAGTAAAACGCCCTGGTGCCGTCGCCGCGCGCGAAGAACTCGCCGCCGGAGAGCAGGGCCGCCGCGGCCTCCGCCTCCGCTTCCGCCCGCGCGCGAGCGGCGTCGGTTCCGTCTCTCGATTCTTCTTCCTCCCCCGCAGTCCCGCCGCCACCACCACCAGCGGCAGCGACACCGCTCGCGGCGGGAAGCCACGCGTGCAGCCTCCTCGGGGTGCTCCTCCCGGCCAGCCTCGCCCCCGCCATGTCCCCGACAGCGTAGTCCCTCACGAAGGCTCGGCCCCCTTTCGGCGACAAAACGGTTTTAACATTGGCGACGGCCGCGGCCATCGCGGCGGGGCTCATCGCCGACAGCGCGAAGACGAGCGTCGCCGCCGCCAGCGATCCGGACCTGATCGGGAACTGCGGGTCGCCCGTCAGCGCGCCGGGCTGGGACGCGTCGGCGACGAAGGCGCGGAGCCTGCCGCATCCGGAGGAGGAGGGGGAGGATGAAGAGGCGAGCGCGGTTGCCGAGGCGGCCTTGGCCCTCAGGATCGAGATCGCTGTCGGGGAGAAGTCGCAGGCGTAGACCGGGGCCGGCGGAGCGAGGACCTCGAGGAGGGGCAGGGCGGCGTTTCCGACGCCGCAGCCGACCTGTTTTTCATGAGTGTATGGCAAAGAGAGAGAGAGAGGATGAGGTTGAGAGAGTCTTTGAAAAGAAGAAAGAAAAAAACAAAAACGGGGAAAAAAACGCACCTCGACAACGCCGCACCCGCCTTCCCTACCCTCATCCCCTCCCCCGGCCTCAGCCAGCTCGGGCCACTCCCGCCCCAGCCAGTGTCTGTCCTTGAAGAACCTGTCGGTGTGGGTGTCGTAGAAGTCGTTCCAGAGCCTTCCGGCGAGGCGCTCCAGGCGCTCTGTTGTTGGGTTGAAAGTTGTTTGTTTTTTGTTTTTTTCTTCGGCGTGAGAGAACGAGAAAACCGAATGATGAAAATCAATCGCGTGGAATTTCCACTTGGCTTCCACTCCTTCCATAATTGCGACAAGCTCCGTACCCTGAGCCGCGACGGGCACACTGTCATCCTCGACCTGGAGGCAATAAAGCGGCGGCTGCGCCCGCAGAGCCGCCGACATTCGAGGAAAGAAGCTTTTTTATTTTTCTTCGAGGAAGAAAAAAATGAAGTTGAACTGATTCGATCAACTGACACAGTAGATCGAAGAAATGGCGCCGCCGCCGCCGCCGCCGCCGCCGCCCCCTCGCCTCTGCCTCCGCCTCGCCCCTCACGGCGACAGCGTGCTGAGCGTGGCCTTCTCCACGGGGAACAGCTCGCCTCTCCTCCTAGCGAGCGGCGGAGAGGACGGCGCGCTGCTGCTGCACGATTTGCGATGCTGCTGCTCGGCCGAGGCTTCATCGTCTTCTTCGTCGACCTCTAGTACAACAACAACAACCTCCGCTGCTGTTGCCGCCCGCTCCCTCTTCGCCGACCCCGTCGCGGCCCTGGCCTGGCAGAGCGAGCACGTGCTCTACCTCGGCTCGGGGGAACGGGTGCACAGGCTGGACACGCGGAAGCTCGGAGGCGGAGGAGGAGGAGGAGGAGGCGGGGGCAGCGGGAGCGAAAAACGTTCGTCTGCTTCTTCGTCGTCTTCGGTCGTCGTCGCGCTCTGCGAGGACGAAGTCTCTTCGCTGTCCGTCTCCCGCGACGGCAAGTGTCTGGCCGTGGCCGACGACAGCGGCGTGGTATCTCTTTTGGATCTGTCGAGGGCCGGGAGGATAGGAGGAAGTGGCGGAGAAGAGGAAGAGACCGCGGGGGTTTCGTCTTCTCTCGCGGCTCTGTCCGTCGCCGACAGGGGCGCCGCTGCCGCCGCCGACGCCGCCAGCCGACGCGTGCTCCTCCCCTCGCGGAGGCTGCCCCGCGCGCACGCCGGCTCGCTCGCAACCGCCGTCGCCTTCCAACCCGGGCGCGCCGGCGAGTCGCTCGTCTCGGGCGGGTGCGACTGCTCGCTGGCGCGCTGGGACTGCCGCAGCGGGAGGCTCGTGCGGCGGTGGCAGGCCTCGGAGATCACGAGGAATGGAGATGATAAAGAAGAAGGGACAATAGAAGGCGGCGTCGCTGGAACAACAACAGCAGCAGCGACAGCGACAGCGGCAGCAGCAGCTGCCCCTCAACAAGCGAGCAAGCTCTTCAACCCGCCCTTCGTCCACGCCCTCGCCGTCCCTTCGACCACAATGGCGGCGGCGGCTACCAAGCCCTGGAGCGGCTGTGTCGCCGCAGCGCTGGGAGACGGGAGCGTGGCGGTGCTGGACTGCGACGCGAGAGGAGGAGGGGGAGGAGAAGAGGGAGGGCGGCACCGAGACCAGAGGAGCAACAAGAAGAAAGCTTCGTCGTCGCCGGCTTCTTCTTCTTCCTCTCTTCTCTCGCCTTTGCCTCCGTTCCACGGGGTGCTCGCTGTGCTGAGGCCGGAGGACGGGGGCCACCTCGCCGCGGCGACGTGCGTTGCCTTTGTCGGCGGCGGCGAAGACGGAGGGGGGAAAGAAGGAGGAGGAGGAGAAGGAGAGGGCTGTTCCTCCCCGGCGTCGCAGCTGCTCCCGCAGCTCGTCGCCTCGGGCGGCGACGACGGCCGCCTGCTCTTCTGGGAGTGGGCGAGAAGCGCAGCGGCGGCGGGGAGTTGCGGTCAGCAGCAGCAGCAGAAGCAGCAGTTGCCCGCGGCGTGGGCCAGGGCGCTGGCCCCGTTCCGCGGCGGGAACGGAGAAGGAGAAAGAGGCGGCAGCTTTGTCGCCGCGGCGACGGCGAGGGGGAAATGGAAGATACAGGCGCTCTCGGCGACTGCGGCGGCGGGGGTGCCCTTCCCTCCGCTGGTGGCCGCAGCGGACACGAGCAGGGTTGTAAAAGTGTACCAACTTGAATGAATGAAGAGAGTCGGAACGGGCTTGTAAAAGAGAAAAAGGGCTTCTTCGGCCAAAAACAAGAAGCTGTTTTTTCGTTCTTCTTCTTCCTCCTCCTCTCTCTCTCACACACACTTTCGTTTTTTTCTTCTTCTCCTTCGCTCTTATCTCCCCCTTCCTCTCCCGCGCCCTCGTTCTCCTTCTCCCTCCACCATGCGGCGCTCGCGGATCAAAAGTCCTCCCTCCCTCTTCCCCTTCCTCGTCGTCGTTGTCGTCGCTCTCGCGCTGCGTTCTGCTCCTTCCTGCGAGGCCGCCCTTGCTTCGGCAGCGGCGACGACGACGACGACGACGACGCTCGCCGGTGCCGCTTCCTCCTCTCACTCTTCTGCTCCGCTCGCCTCGTTCCTCCCCGTGCCCTCGGGCCTCGTCTCCCAGGGCGTCTTCGTGAGCGGGTGCGTAATTTTTGTTTTGTTTTTTTTTGGCTGCGAGCGAACGAGAGAGAGGGGAAGGAAAGGAAAAAACTCGCCTTCTCTCTGAACAAGAAACCAAAAACTCGAAGAAAAACAAAACAGCCTCGTCTTCCCGCCGCCTCGCGCGTCGCCCTCGTCGCACTCGTCCTCTCCGCCCTCACCTCCGTGCGTAAGGATGGAGCTCCAGTCCGCGAGAGGGGTCTTGCAGGTAAGGAAGAGAGAGGATCAGAAGAGAAGCGGCCAAAACAAAACAAAAGCGACCTCCTCTTTTCTTTTTTCTCTTTTTTTGTTTCCAACCGCTCTCTCCCTCTTCATCTCTCTCTCTCTCTCTCTCTCTCTCTCTCTCTCTCTCTCTCTCTCTCTCTCTCTCTCTCTCTCTCTCTCTCTCTCTCTCTCTCTCTCTCTCTCTTTCTCTCTTTCTTTCTTCTCCAGGACTCCAAGCTCGTCTGCCTCGACAACACCCTCGAGCCCGCCCCGTACCTGCTCTTCGCCCGCGACAACGACGACAAGACCGAGGACGAGGCGGCGGCGGCGCTCCCCTGGGCGGCGTGCCCGGCACCGCTGCTGCTGAAAGCGACGACAGCGACGACGACGAAAGCGAAAGCGAAAGTCAAACCCTCCCCTCCAGGGAGGCTGTCGTGGTCCCGCGCCCTGGCCCCCAGCGGCTCCGCGGCCCTGCTCGACGTCGACTGGGTCGGCGCCGAGGAGGCCCAAGAGGCGCGAGCCGGGGCGGGAAAGCCGGCAGCCTTGCTCTCGGCCGCTGCCGCTGCTCTTGCTGCCGTCGCGGGCGCCGCGGCGGCAGCAGCAGCCCTGCTGCTCTCCAAGCCTCTCCCCCCTTCCTCTTCCGCCGCAGAGGAGCAAGAAGAAGAAGACGAAGGAAACGAGGAGGAGAGAAAAGACCAGCGCGAGGCCAAGGCCAGGTGGGCCCGCGACGGCGGCGGCGCCGGGAGGCTGAGCAAGGTGAGCGGGGCGGGTGGGCGGAAAGGAGGAGGAGGAGGAGGAGGCAGCGGCGGCAGCAAAGGCTTCCGGTCGCCCACGCTCTGATTTTCCGGTTTTCTCTTTTCCCTTCTTTCCCACTTTTGCTCCCTCGACTGGATTCGTGTAATAACGAAAGGAGGAGAAGGAGGAGGAAAAGGAGCCCGGCCACGGTGGGCGGCTGGCCCTTGTTCTTACTCTTTCTCTCTTTCTCTCTCTCTCAACTCTCCAAAACTCAAGTCTCTCGCTGCTCGTTTGAAAAACGAACATTTTTTTTATTCGTTTTTCCGTTTTTTTTCTTCTTTTTCGTGGTCGAGAAGAGACCTCATTCGCTTTCGCCCTTTCCCGCCTTTCAAGAACGCGCCTTTTCCCTCCAAGGCGCTCGCCTCCTCTCGAAGGAACGCTCTGAAGCCCTCGCGAGCGGCTGCCAGCCGCAGCGTCTCGCCCGCGTCGAGAAGGACGAGGAGAGAGAGAGAGAAGACGACGCCGACGACAAGAGCTGCCATCGATTCGAGCATGCCAACTCCATCGTCGCCTTCCGCGGCCTCTGCTTCGGCGCGCCCCAAGATACCGCTGCCTGCTCCGTCGCGCTTCGCCAGGATGAGCCTCCCTGCGGCGTGGCGGCCGCAGAGGTGGATCGGCGGGAGCGGGAGCGGCAGCGGCGAGAGGGGAAACACCACGAGCAGCAGCAAGGGCGGCGGCGTCGATCATCACCATCGTCCTTCTACCTCTTCTGCTGCTGCTGCTGCTGCTGCTGCTGCTTCGCTCCGCCGCGCCTCAAGCTCGCCTTCTTCTCCTTCGGCGCCGCTCGCCGCCTCCCACAGGACGCCCCTGAGACAGGCTCAGGTATCGGCGTGGGCGCACGCGTGCGTCGGAAGCAGCCTGAGGAGTGCGAGAGGAGCAAGAGCAGGAGGAGCATCGAGCATCGTCGTCGCAAGGGCGGCGCCTTCGACGTCGCCCTCGCCGCGCTCGCTCTCGCGCCGCCTCCTCGGCCAAACCCTAACCTCTCCTTCTTCTTCTCCCGTCGAGACCGTCGCCGCCGCCGCTTCCTCCAACGCGGCAGCAGCGTCCTCGGCCACCTCCCTCCAGGCATCCGCGCCGGGATCCACCACCACCGTCTCGATCCAGTTCGACAACGGAGCTGACGCAGAAGGGACGGGAGCGACCTTGCTGACGGTCGAGGCCCCGGGCGCAGACGACCTGCTCGCCGAGGCGACCGGCGTCTTGGACGCGTTAGGCCTCCGCGTGCAGTCCGCCGCCATCCACCGCGAGGGGGAGAGGGACGAATCCAACGGCGGCAACGGTGCTGCCACGGGCTCCGGGGGCGGCGGCGCGCGCCTGGCCTTCCGGGTGACGGGCGAGGCCGGAGGGCAGGTGCCTGAGCCGGCGTGGGAGGGCGTCCGTGGTGCGCTCGCTGCCCTCTGGGGCGGCGTCGGCGGCGGCGCGCTGTCGACGATGCCTGCAATCTACGGAGTCCACGCTGAGGCGGAGGTCAAGAGGCTTCGCCCGCTGTCGACGGGCCAGGAGGGAGACGCCGCGGCGCTGGAGCTGGCCGCGGCCGAGATGGCGCAGGCGGCGGCGCAGCTGGTCGCGGTCGAGCGCGAGGTGAAAGCCGCAGCCGAGCTGCTGCTGGCTGCCGAGTCCGGGGGCGCGGGAGCGCAGCGCTCCTCGGCGTCGTTCTCGATGTCCAACCCGGTCGCGCTCAAGACCGCCCTGGACGCGGCCGAATCGCGCAGGGCCGAGGCCGCGGCGATGCTCGAGCGGCGGATGGCGGCGATGGAGGCGGTGCTGGCGTCGAGGAGGGCCAGCGACGCGGCGACGATGGCGGCAGTCGCGACGCGGGAGCCGACCTCGGCGCTCGGGGACGTGTTGTCCATCTTGAATGGCCCCATGCCCTCGACGCAGCTGCTCTCCCAGCAGCCCCCTTCTGCTGCTGCCGCCGCAGCTGCGCCCTCCCCGGAGGCCAGCCCCTCTGCTGCCGCCGCCTTTGCCGCCGCCGGCGCAGCGGGCTCCATGCTCGGCGCCGGGATCTCCTCGGGACCCGCCGCTGGTTCGGGGAAAGAAATCATCCTCCAGGGCTTCAACTGGGAGTCCCACCGCGACAGGTGGTACTCCAAGCTCGAGTCCCAAGTCGACGAGATCGCCGAGGCGGGCTTCACGGCCGTCTGGCTGCCTCCCCCCTCGGACTCGGTCTCTGCGCAAGGCTACCTGCCGCGGGACCTCTACAAACTGGACTCGGCCTACGGCACCGAGGCCGAGCTCCGATCTCTGGTGAAAGCCCTGCACAACAAGGGGCTCAAGGCCATCGCGGACATCGTCATCAACCACCGGTGCGCGCACACGCAGGACGAGCAGGGGAGGTGGAACCGCTTCGGCGGTCGCCTGCCGTGGGACGAGAGCGCCATCTGCTGCAACAACCAGCGGTTTGGAGGGAAGGGCGCGCACAAGACCGGGGACGACTACGTAGCTGCTCCGAACATCGACCACACGCAGGAGCGCGTGCGGAACGACCTGATTGGTGAGAGAGAGGGGGAAAGAGGGGTTGGTGGAGGTGGAGAAAGAAGAGAAAGAAGAGGTCGAGGTCGAGTTTGTCGTCGTCGAAAAAAGACAAAAAAATGCTCATTTTTTTCAACAAAAAAAAAAAAAAAAACTCCCTCAGGCTGGCTCAAGTTCCTGCGCTCGTCGATCGGCTTCGACGGCTGGCGCTTCGACTACGTTAAAGGGTACTCGGGCGAGTTCGCGCGGACCTACATCGACGCGACGGTGCCGGACATGGCGTTCGGGGAGTACTGGGTGAGGAGAGAGAAAAGTGGAGATAAGGGAGAGAAGAGAGAGAGAGATGAAGAGAGAAATCGGGGGGAAAAAAACGAGTTCGAAAAACTCAACCTCGACGACGGGGAAAAAAAAAAAAAACAGGACGCCTGCGGCTACACCGACGGCGTGCTCGACTACAACCAGGACGCCCACCGCCAGCGGACCATCAACTGGTGCGACCGCACGGGGGGAACCGCCGCGGCCTTCGACTTCACCACCAAGGGCATCCTCCAGGAGGCCATGGCCCGCGGCGAGCTCTGGCGCCTGTCGGACGCAGCGGGGCGACCCCC
>Ga0210003_1001530_pt1 | contig 20285 bp, 11 predicted proteins | sample LantaG_FD_182804 | JGI IMG/M metagenome (GOLD analysis project Ga0210003, IMG submission 182804) | Deep subsurface microbial communities from Baltic Sea to uncover new lineages of life (NeLLi) - Landsort_02402 metaG (SPAdes) (version 2) | ecosystem: Environmental > Aquatic > Marine > Oceanic >... | reverse complement strand
CAACCATTTGCTTGATAATTGGCCTGAATATAAATACGCCTCGTGGGCCCGAAGACTGGCACAGAACTGTTCCGAGAGATTAGCCGCACAGGTACAATAAGGAGGATATGATTATGGATAAAATGAGCCACAGAGTCCTGGCCTTAACCGTAGGCTGTATGTTATTGTTATCGGCTACTGCAGAACAGGTAATCGCCTGGCCTTGTCCGCCGCCGGCCCCCGACTGTCATACCTGCACACCCACCGGATGGGAATATGATTGCGTCGCCGGTGAGAGTTGCTGTGACGACACTTGTTGTAACACTTCGACCCAAAAATGCTGTGATGACATAGGCGGAGATGATGACGGTTATTGCTGCGACCCAAACGATATTTGTTGTAAGGGCAATTGTTGTAACCCGATCCTGTGTGAAGTCTGTAACAGCGTCACCGGACAGTGCGAATCAATCTGTAACCCTGATACCCAAGTTTGCTGTGACGGCGTGTGCACACCAAAGTGCGAACAAGTAGAACTCAACAATTGCTCTACAAGCATGAGCTGGGACTGTTTCCCATGCCAAAATCTTCCTTGGTTATGTAATAATGATGACGAAGTCGTTTATACTGGCAATCACCCTTACAATTGTTGGAGCGGTTGTCCCGGTGACTGTCACGAGGTGAATGACGTTCATTGTTATACAAAATATAAATGCGCTGTTGATAGTACGGATTACTTGGCCATATGCGAATGGGTGGGACCGGGCGATTTTGATTACGCGTGTGTTGATCATCTGATAGGTTGGACTTGTTACGAATGCGGTAGGGATCCCACGGACGAAGGGGAAAAACATTACACGACAAGTCGGAAGTGTGAATAGTGATAATACGGTCGTATAGATTATAGAATATTTTAAAAAAAGTAAAAGTTTTTTGATAAGGAGCATTAGCCATGAGAACCAAAACTAAATCAAATAGAATAATGTTCTGTGCGATTGTCGTCCTTACTCTTTTGCAGTTTGTCTGGACAGAGGGGCTGGGAGCTGATAAACCGAGCGAATTTCAGCCAGTTGACCCTAATCGCATACCTGAGATACTGACTATGATATCAAATCAGACAAAAAGTAATTACGAACAAATCAAAAGCTGGCAGGGCAAGGCGGACGTTATAAAAGACTACATATATGAGGGAGATAGAGCAGAGAAGATATTCAAGACAAGCACAGATGGCAAAGGAGAGGTTCCAAGTAAAATAAGAGAACATAGAGAAACCATTATTGAATTTTCTTTAGATGCTGAAAAGGAGTTTTTGTATGCAAACTACTATTCTTATTCTGCAAAACCCCAGTATACGGACTTTGAAAGTGGGAGGGATTTGGGAGCAAAAGGGATACTCGGTCGTCGGATAGCCATAATCACGCCTGAATATCAGCTCGATTGTATGGGAGATACAATGCGCGACGGCGTTATTATGAGCCGGAGGGCTGTTAAACAAGCAAGACCAAAGGACACCTCAAAGTGTGGTGGGCACCCGGTGTATGACCCAAGAAGATCTTTATCAATTGGAGGCCAAATCTGGGAATTTTTCCCCAGGTTGGTAGAGCACATCAAAGAGCACGGTAAATACAGTGTTGGCAGATTTGATTTACAAGTAGAAGAACGTAAAACAGGAGATATCAATGACTATCGCATAATAATGCCGAGCAGGTTGCAAGGCGATGGGAACTATCTATTCAGTGAATGGGTGTTTTCAGGAGATAAGGGGTTTAATGTTGTTTCGCTTGAAACAACTTATCAAAATGAAAAGAATGCAAATAGCGTTATGTTTAAGAAAGAGATATTGGAATATAACCGATTTGATAAGGTTTATGTTCCATGTCATAGGTTAGAGCAGACCTTTGACGTACCAAGTGGTAAACTCAACAAAGAAATGACAATCACTTTCAAAAATCAAAAAGTAAACAACCCTATCCCGAAAGAGACATTCAATTACAAAAATCTCGGCTTAAAAAATGGTGATAAGTTTATAGACAAAATTCTGGGCAGCGAATACACCTATCAAGATGAAGAACTCATTCCGGCAGACAAAAACGAGTAAAATTGAAGTATTCCGTCTCGGCCTCATACTGCTGCTAACGAAAAAGGTAATTAGCCGGAGAAAATGCTGTTTTTAAAGAATCCACGGTGGTTTTCCATCCTGTATAATAGGGGGGAATAGGATTTCCCATTTACACGCTTACAAAACATAATCTCTCCGTTCAGAGCCAATAATTCTACAAGAAATCGACATGGACTGTCAAGCATTTTCTTTTCAGGGAGGGCTTTGGTGAACATTTGCACAAAAACAGGGATTCTTATGCCCAGGGCTTCACACGTGCTACAATGGCGGCTACAAAGCGACGCGAAACCGTGAGGTCGAGCAAATCGCAAAAATGGCGCCCCAGTTCGGATTGTAGGCTGTCAATTCGCTTGTCGTGGGGAATGAATTGTGAGTGGGCGGGCCGGAATCAATTGCGGGAAAGAGGATGAAGGGTTCAAGAGTTCAACAGTTTACGGGGTGAGAGGTTCAAGGGTGTATGCACCGGTGCCTATAGAACCGGGCTATATACTACCGGCGGCGTCAGGGTTCGGGGGTGCAGAATGGTATTGTGGAGATTGAGCCGTCGGTGTCGATGCGGCAGGTGAGCGCGCCGGTGCGAGCGGTGTAGAAACATCTCGTGCCGGCAATTGGGTCAATGATGCGGTGTTTGCGGTAGTCACTTCGGCTGCAACTGCAAATCAATACTTCGGGCTGTAGCGTTTTCAGGAAGGCTGGCTCGAGGGTTTTGGCTGAGCCGTGATGGGGGGCGATGACGATGTCGGCTTTTAAGCGGGGGAAGACGCCGAGGAGGCGGCACTGCGCGAGTTTTTCGATGTCTGAACAGAGCAGGATTTTTCTGCCGGCGAATTCTATTAGCGTCACGAGGGACCTGTCGTTGTCGCCGAGGTTTGGGTCGTGGACGGCATCTTCGGCAGGCCAGAGTATTTTGAGTTTGGCGGTGGTCTTGAGTTGCAGCTTCTTTTGGAGCGGCTCGATTGTACGGCCCTGGTTGAGGAGACATTGGCTGAGGAATTTTGCCGTTTGCCATTGGTCTGAACCGGAGAAGAAGGCGTCATTGGCGCAGATGGCGCCGACGTTGCAGGATTGGATGATTTCCGGTATTGCGTTTATGTGGTCGACGTCGTTGTGGCTTATGATGAGTGAATGGATATTGCTTATTGCGTGGTGTTTTAGGAAGGGGGCGACGATTCTGCGGCCGATATTGGGTTTGTAGAGAGAGCCGGCGTCGAAAAGCAGGTTTTCGCGGCCCGGCAGTTGGGCGAGGATTGCCTGGCCATGGCCGACATCGAGGCAGGTGATGGCCAAATGGTCGCGGTGTGTTCGGTTCCATTTTGCGTCGCCGAGAAATAGAACCAGCGCCGAGGCGGTCAGGGCAACGGCTGCTTTTTTGAGCAGGGGACGGCTAAAGTGTGCGTAACGGGCGAAAAGTACGAGTGCGTAGTAGCAGAGGATAACCAGCGCCGGGGTCCTGCCGATGAGGATTTCCGAGATGTTCAGGTCGGCGAGCAAAGAAACGATGCGGAGCAATAGCTCTGCGAGGGCCGATACGAGTATGCCGAGGAGGAGGGCGAGCAACGGGAGCAGCAGGGAGAGGATTATTTTGCAGAAGCCGAGCGTTAAGACGGCGGCGACGAGGGGAAAGACGAGGAGCGTCCAGAGGGGTGTGAGTGGGTTTATGGTGTAGAAGTGCCAGAGAAGTACGCCCGCCCCGCCGAGCCAGGCGGCCAGGCCGACGCAGAACAATTGGAGGATGTAAGGGCCGGGTTTTGAGATGATGCGAAAGTAAGGTTTTGATTTTGGTTTTTGTTTTTTCCAGGGGTGGGCGGTTATTTTTTCGTAGAGGAAGAAGTGGATGGGGTCGGTGAAGAGTATTATGCCAAGGACACAGGTGAATGAGAGCTGCCAGCCTGCTTCGAATAGCTGTGTGGGTCTTATGAGCAGGAGGATTATTGCGGCCAGGGCGAGGGTGTTTAATGGTTCCGGGCGCCGGCGGAAGAAGAATGACGTGCAGAAGATGAAGGCAATGATGGCGGCTCTTAGCGTGGGCGCTCTGGGTGGTACGATAAGGATAAAGAGTGCAAGAGCGATTATGGAAACGGCGGCGCGGGCGGGTTTTGGCAGGCCGAACTTTGCCAGCAGGAACCAGATAGTGCCGATGAGGATGCCGAGGTGCATTCCGGAGAGACTTATAAAATGGAGCAGGCCTGTTTTTTCGAAGTCGCGGTAGGTGCGGGGGTCGATGTTTCTTCTGCTTCCTAAGAGCAGCGCCTGGAGCAGGCCGTGCGTTCTGTCGTCGGGCGACAAGTTATCAAGCAGGCCCTGAGCGGCTTTTTGTCGCATAAACGTTTTTAGTCTTGAGAAGGTGCTTTTGTGACGGCTTTTGAGGAGGGTGACGGCGTCACGGGATTCGACCGAGGCGGCGACGTATATGTTTTTTCGGGCAAGGTGTTTTTTGGCATTGAACTGGCCTGGGTTTGTTGGGTGTTTGAAGCGGTCGAGCCAGCAGGAGGCCTGGATGTGGTCGCCGGGCTTTATGTCGAGAACGGACTCAGTGACATAGACGGCGAGTTTTCCGCTTGCGGTTTGCCAGCCTGTTGTAGTCTCGACTTCGGTTAGTCTGATGTAGAAACTCGTGGTGGGGTCGGTGTGGGCCAAGGCGGCGAACTGCCAGTTTTTGTTGCTGTTGACATAAGGCTGGGTCAGGACAATTCCGCGTATTGTGGCGAGTTTTTTTTCGTTGTGGACAAGGTTGCGGATGTCGTTTGGCTTTGGTTGTTCAAAAGCGATTAGTCTTATTGCGCCGAGGCAGGCGAAGCAGGCAAGGGCAAGGTAGGCGAATTTTCGGTTTTCGCTCTGGGATTTTTTATTCGCAGCAACGTATGCCGCCGCACCAGTGAGGATTGCCAGGATTGCCAGCCACAGCCAGGATGATTTTGTCACGTAAGCCGTGAAGGACGACTGCAGGAGGCAGTCTTGTAGGAGGATTCCTGCTATCAGGCCGATGGCCGGAAAGACCAGCGGCGCGGTGGTTACGAGGCGGTAGTGGAGACCTGAGCCGGAAAGCTGGGCGTCGATTTGAGCTAATTTTCGCTGGATGTGGTCCATAAGCGAAGCACAGGTTAATGGTCGGAGCGCAAAATTACAACGTAAAAATTAAAAAATGTGATGTCACGGTGTGCGGAGTATCACGGCAGGCAGGTAACTTTGAGTGCGGCGCGGCGAAGGTTCGGCAGTGAGCGACGAGCGTCCGGGCTTGAAATGAGCCGGCGGGCAGATGAATCTGCGGAGATGGCTGGAATAGTGCGCCGGCGCGATACGGGCCCAGGACGAGGGTGTCAGCGAATAGCAAATTCTGTTTTTCTGGTGTCGAGCTGCGCTTTTAGTCGGGCGATGATGGACGAGTGCATCTGCGATACCCTCGACTCGGACAAATCGAGTGTGGCGCCTATTTCCTTCATCGTCATCTCCTCGTAATAATAGAGCACGACAATGAGCCTTTCGGCCCTGGTGAGGCCCTTTGTGAGGAGGTTTTTGAGGTCTCTTTTCTGAGCCTCCGTGAGTGGGTCAAGGCTCCTTGCGTCTTCGATGACGTCAATTTCGCGAATATCTTTTTCGCCGTTGGCGTCCTGGTATTCACTGTTGAGAGAGACAAGGCAAATAGCGTGGGCGTCCTTGCGGAGCCTGGTGAACTGCTCCATATCCATATTGAGATGTCGTGCGGTTTCGAGGTCTGTCGGCTTTCTGCCGAGATTGGTTTCGAGTGCCTGGGTGGCCCTTGTTAGTTGGTGCGCCCTGGCTCGGACGAGCCTTGGGACCCAGTCCATACTTCGGAGCTCGTCAAGAATTGCGCCTCTTACCCGCGGTGAACAGTAAGTTTCGAATTTGACTCCTCTTTCGGGGTCAAAGGCGTCAAGGGCGTCCATCAATCCGAAAATACCTGCGCTGATAAGGTCGTCGACGTCAACCTTGTCGGGCAGCTTTGTGTAGAGCCGCTCAGCCGTACACTTAACGAGGTACACATAATTCTGCATAAGGAGGTTACGGTATTGCTTATCGTGTGTTTTGTGGAACTGCTGCCAGATATTGTCGATATCAACTTGACGTTTTGTTTTCACGGCTGCCTCCTTTTGACCCTTTATGTTTTCAGACGATTCCTTTTTTGTCCGATAATCAACATATCGCCTGGCGTGTCTGGATTCGGTGGACGGACCAAAGGCACACCTGCCGAGAATCTTATCGACCTTTGGCGCTGCGACTTTAGCAAGGACTCAGCAGAACCCGGCGGAAACTCAGGACTGTGCCGGCAGTAGCGCTGCGTGTTCGGGCGGGATATGGTCATCCGAGGTTTATTCGATTCAACACAAGGCATTTTGTAATCGTCGGTACCCAAGCTCAAAGTTTTTTTCGATGTTTATTCAAAAATTGAAATCATATTGCGTTTTTGTTTCAACAGTTCGGCGGCGATTCTCTGGTTCAGAGTATTTTCAAACAGCTTGTTGAGCTCGAACTCAAGGTAGCAGTCCGGGTCGTCTCGCAGCAGTTTTTCCGCGAGGACGTCAATGACAGGCTTGAGGTCAAGCTTTCCCGCGAAGCCGAACTTGATGTACTTGGTGTCGCAGAGTACGAGCCAGCGATTAGCTATATGCTGTTCGAGGGCGTGGTGGAGGACCGCACAGAACTCAGCGACCGGCAGGTCCCTCGGGACAAATCCGCCAGTTCGGACGTTGTTGATATTTCGGGCCAGCAGTTTTTGCCGTGTGCGGGTGAACTGTATGACCTTTACGAGGACTTCGGTGATATTGTCGGTTGCCAGTGAGGTCAGCTTCATAATCGGCTCCTTGGTGCTGTCTTGTTGTAGGTACCGCCGGGCGAGTTGTGGACAGAGAGGCGGCTTCGTATTGAGCGGCAAGGTAATGGGGCAGGTATGTCTTGTCTGCGGCTATACTGTGGCATCCTTGCTGCTTTCATGCTTCCCTGCTCGTACCAAAGAAATTAGAAGTAAGAACCGAGGCGTAAAGGTTTTTTGTCCCGGCCTTGGCGCCGGGGTAGCCCTATGCGCTCTCGGTCACGTTTCCGGCGCCGACGAGGCGACCGGCTTTGTCGGCGAATCAGTTGCTGGAATTTCTTTTTTGTCTGGCATTTGTTTTTTAGGCGCTGCTTCGTTCTGTTCGCAGAATCCTTCCGACCTCAGTTAGCGTTCGTGTTTTCTTTAGCTCCGTAATCGCGGCGAGGGCGTGGAATACGGACTCGTCGTACAATCGATGGCCACCTTCTGTCCACTGGGCCTCGCGGATTAGTCCCATCGTGGTATAGTTGTGAATTGTCTGGCGTGAGAAGGGGGTATACCTGACGACCTCGCCGATGCGATACAACTTAGCGGGTATTGCGAATTTCATATCTCTTCGCTGCATTTTCACGGGCATAGCACCTTTTCGCTTACATCGGCCCGGAAGGCCGGTCAAGACCAACCAGGTAACAACAGCAGTGACCGGTACAGTATGATTTCGGATACAAAGAGACCGGCGTGTCTTGTGACGTCAGAGTTTTTCTCACCTGCACAACGAATCTCCAACCTACCGCTCTGAAACCGCTGCTGTCATTTTCTCACCATCGGCTCACTTGCCCGGCGTCCGCGGCACGCGATTTTGCTGTGCCAAACAAACCGCACATTTTGGCGTCAGGCACCGAATACTTCACCGGCATTGCAGGGCGGAAACCAAAAAGTCGAGCAAAAGATGTTTTACATTTTATAAAACGTAAAGCGCAAAGCAACTTCTGTCAACATTTTTCCAATTTTTTTTTTAAAATTTTGAAAAAAAAAGTTATCGGTCTAATAGGGATGCTGTAAAAGGGCGGAATATTCATTCGTGAGGCGTTTATTGACTTGCCTGTTGATTGACCAAGTCAAGGCTGATTATAGGACGGGACCAACCCTGCTTACACTACCCCCCTGTTATTGACCTTTGCGTTTCTAAAGGAACGAGCCTGTTATCGGCGATAATGACGAGATTATCGCTGTAGAGAATTGAGGCGTGTATATGATAAATTCTATTTTCGGTAATTTTTGCTGATGTGCATAAAATCGCGGCTTCGGCACGTTTTATAATACAGCCTGAGTTTGACGGTTTTGCATTCTTTTCAATGAAAGTGCCCATTATGTACAGAGGCTTTGGAAGCCTTCGATTTACCGTAATTGTCGCAGTATTGGCTTTAGCCGTTGTTGGCATCGGTCGGCATCGCCGGTAAATGTTAGATTACAGAAAGCAGGTTTTTTATGAACGGTAAAGTAACATTTGTAGTTTCTGTTGTGTTGGCGTGTGCTGTAATCGGCACGGCTGCGGAAGTGGAGTGGACCGGCAAGGGCGCCGGTGATTTATGGTCGACGGGGGGCAACTGGGAAGGCGGCAAGGCGCCCGTTGCGAGTGACGTGATTGTGCTTCGTTCTCCGCCGGAGCGCGGGCCTGTGATCGATTCGGAAGTGACGTGCGGCGAGATTCGCGGTCCGGCATGGAAAGGCGATAGGCAGACCGTCGATGTGGTTGACGGGGCGAACGTTAAGATTGGCGGCTGGTGGCGATTCGCCGAAAGCGGCAGTTGCGTCGGGACGATAAACGTTTTAGGGGGCAAAGTTACTATCGACGGCATCTTGAGATGTGGGAATAATGGCCGTGCACAAGGTGTCCTCAACGTTGTCGATGGTGTAATCAAGGCGGACGCAATGTCGCTTGGCGATGCAGGCGGCGGCGAGTTGAATGTCGGCGGCAACTCATTAGTAGAGTTTGTGAACAACTTGAGCTTCGGCGGCAACCGCGGCACGTTGCCGATGACCATCAACATGAACGGTGGGATGATACGTGTGGGCAGGGAACTGCGGTCTCCCCATGATTCAGCTCGCGCCGGAATGGCCGCGATTAACCTTGCAGGCGGCACTATTGATTGCGCTTCATTTAGTCATGCCAAAGTGGCCTATTCAATGGATATCACAGAAGGTGAATTTAGGATTAAGGGTGATGTGACGGCTGAGATGAAAGAAGACATCGAGAGCGGTTACATCAAGGCTTTCGGCGGTAAAGGCTCGGTGTTGTGTAAATATGATGCTGCACGTGACAGGACAATTGTTATGGCTGCCGGGCGGAGGGGCGCGTGGAACCCATGTCCCAGGAATCGAGCCGAGCAGGTCCGTCCCGATACAATGCTGATGTGGAATCCGGGCAAAGACGCCCAAACGTACAATGTTTATCTCGGTACCACTTTGGCAGCGGTGGCTTCGGGCGCCAAGGCTTATCGTAAGGGTGAAAAGGTCCCCGAGATTCAGCCCGGTTTGAAATTCCTGCAAACGTATTACTGGCGTGTTGAGACGGTTGATAAGGCCGGGCGGGTTGCCGGCGGCACTGTCTGGCAACTGACCACCACCGACGGGAAAACCGCGGCACCGAGTCCGCAGGACGACACCACTGCAGTGGGCGTCGATGCGACCCTCGATTGGCAGCCCGGTCTGGTTGCGGCTTCACACAATGTGTACCTCGGAACGAACCATGACCGGGTGAAGAACGCCACTGTGCCTGCAAAAGGGAAGTCGTCTAAAAAAGGCTTTACGCCCGAGAAGCTTGAGTTGGGGCAGACGTACTACTGGCGTGTTGACGCGGTCAACAACAAGTGGTCCGAGAGTCCCTGGAAGGGTGATGTCTGGAGCTTTACTGTCGATGAAGGTAAAGCCGAGAATCCGAAGCCTGTTAATAAGGGATTTTGGATGCCGACGAATGTGACGCTGAGTTGGAAAAAGGCCAGTACGGCTGTTTCGCACAATGTTTATTTTGGTGAGAATACCAAAGGCTTGAAACTTGTCAGTTCGGGTCAAAAAGAAACGACTTACGCGGCCGGTCCGCTCAAGGAGGCGACGACCTACTTCTGGCGGGTTGAAGAAGTTCATGCCGAGGGCCAGAAGGTCAAGGGGGACATCTGGCAGTTCAGCACCGAGGGTATGCTGGATTTGAAGGTCGACCTTGCGGTGCCGCAGTGGCATGACCGGAGCAAGTATCGTGAGGGTACTGCCAAGAAGGGCTGGTTTATCTGGGCCTCTTCGAGATGGGCGGATATGTATATGCATGATGCCGGATGGCTCCCTGAGGGCCGTGGCAATGACCCCGAAGGCATACTCGGCTCGGGCATTCAATTTTTCATAGACAACGGAAAAGGCGGCAACGGCACAGTGATGGCTAAAGGTCTGTGCCGGGGCTCATTGGCAGGTGACATGCCTCCTTACGGCGAGCCCGAAGGCGAACCTATCGCCAATACGTATTTCTATGCGTGTGACTGGGGGGGGCAGAAAAACGGTGACTGTTTTCTTATGATGAGGGGATTGCCCGCCGGCGAATACGAGATGACTTCGTACCACAATCACTGGGAGCCCTGCTCGCAGCAGACGCGTAATTGCCACAGTTGCGAGAGCGGGATGCCTCCAATGCCGAGCGTGTCGGCTAATCCTGTTCCGGTAGAGGGTTTGCCGGGATACGGCGGTTGGACGCTTCCCAAGGGTACGGGTAAGGGCGTTGTCTCGCTACAGAGCGCCAAGGACGTGAAGGTTTCGAGCGTTTTGAAAGATGAGGATGTCACTAAGAGCTACATTCGTTTTAGCACCGACGGCTCGGATGTACTTGTTATCTACGAAGGTCCGGACAATAGTTATCCCGACCGCGCCAGGTCGGGCAGGGAAGGCGCACGGGGCATTCTCAACGCGTTCGAACTGAAGCTTGTCTCCTGGGACAACAAATCGCGGTGACAGGCTGCTGCCCCTGCTAAAGCTAAATTACTCAAAGCATTGCAGGACGAAAGTCAGTCGGTGCGTGTACCGGCGGCCGAAGCCCTTGTGGTGGGACAGGTCGGTACCGGCCAGAGATGGATATCACGACCTGGCGGTAATCTGGAAGTGAATAGGTCATTGAAAATGTTTACTTTTTTTACAAATTCCTTAAGTCTTTGGTATTACTAATCTTACAGATTTTGAATTTTTGCGATTTCACGAGATATTCGGTATTTGGGTTGTCCTAAGGTTGTATGGATATCGCTCACTTTCTACAGTCGCAATTCATCACGCAGAGTCAACTAAGAAAGTTTGAGTTTTCAAAACAGATTTGATATTCTGTTGGAAAATTAGACTCAGTGGCTTACAATGCAGTCACTCTTATGAAACAGAATTATACCAATATAAACAAACAATTAACTCGTAGGGAAATGTCAGCGACAAAATGGCACCTGAATAAAGAGTTGAAAAGTGAATAATACGTTGGTTCTAACGTAAATAAACATCTGTGTTTTCACAAGGAGTAAAAAATGAAGAGTAAATTGTTACTTTCGACCATGTGTTTGTCATTCACATTGGGTATAATTACATCCGCGTATGCGGGAAAGATGCCCTCCAAAGACAGCTACACGAACTGCATCGGCATGAAATTTGTCCGCATCAAACCCGGCTCATTCAAGATGGGCAACCTGACCGAAACCCTTCCGTTCAATATGATGCCCCAGGACGGTGGTCCCGGCAATCGTATGGACCATCTGCGAGCCGGTGACTTCGATGAAAGGCCCGTCCACAAGGTGAAGATTAGAAAGCCTTTCTACATGGGCGTGCTTGAAGTGACAAACTTTCAATACGAGCTCTTTGACCCGGAGCATAAAAAACTGCGAGGCCAGGATGACACTTCCACAGACGACGACGAAGCGGTAGTAAACGTCAGTTGGTACGACGCCCAGAGTTTTTGTAAGTGGCTTTCCGACAAAGAAGGACTAACATATCGCCTGCCGACCGAAGCCGAGTGGGAATACGCATGCCGCGCCGGCACGACATCGAATTACTATTGCGGCGAGCGTCTGCCGAAAGAATATCGCAAGAACCAGTGGCTCATCAGGGGACGGCCGGACAACATCAAAATCACCGTCGGCAAAACTCCCCCCAATCCCTGGGGTCTTTACGACATGCACGGCAACGTCGAGGAATGGTGCCTGGATTGGTACGGACCATACACGAAAAAATCAAAGACAAATCCCGTTGGTTATGCCGAAGGAGATTTCCGAGTCACTCGCGGCGGAAGCCACTCGACGTATGCATATTTCCTCCGTTCGGCAAACCGGGCCGGCATGATGCCGCGAGGAAAGAACTGGCTAATCGGCTTTAGGGTAGTAATCGGCGAAATGCCCAACACCAAACCACTCAAACCGCCGCCGCTACCATTGAATCAGCAGAAAGTAAAGCAAAGAAACCCGGTTGCGGCACGCAAAGGACCCGACCCAAAGGTTCCGTATTTTGAAGGACCAAAACCGTTCGTGGTAATACCGCCTGCATCCGCTGGACCGGTCTTTGCACTGCATAACCACGACCCGGCCATCGTCGAATGTCCAAACGGCGACTTGATAGCCTGCTGGTACACCTGCCTTGCTGAAAAGAACCGCGAACTTGCCCAGGCCGCAAGTCGCCTGCGATACGGCGCGAAAGAATGGCAGCAGGCATCACCTTTCTGGGATGCCCCCGATAGAAACGACCACGCTCCGCTGATGTGGTATGATGACAAGGACACCATCTATCACTTCACCGGGGTGGGCTTCGGAGCAGGATACAATAACATGGTGGTTGTCATGAGAACCAGCACCGATAACGGCGCAACATGGTCACGCGGACGCATAATCGTCGACGGATTTGACAACGGCCACATGCCCGTCGAAGGCGCCTTTCGAATGAACGACGGCGCGATAGCGTTTACTTCCGACTCAACTCCGACACTATGGATAAGTCACGACGAGGGAATCTCCTGGAATAGCTGCGGTGGCGCAATCAGCGGCAACCACCCCGGCGTCACCCAACTCAAGGACGGCACCTTGTTCGGCCTGACCCGTGACACCAAGGTCGATGGAATGATGCCCATCGTCACTTCAAAAGATATGGGTAAAACATGGGACTATAAAGCCAGTGATTTCCCTCCGATCATCGGTGGAGAACGACTCGTTCTGTTCAAAACAAGGGAAGGTCCGCTGTTTTTTGCGTCACTGGCCAACAAGAGCATAATGATTACCGATGCCGACGGTGTCGAGCGGCCCGTACGCGGTCTCTTCGTAGCCATCTCCGAAGACGAAGGAAAGACATGGCCGTATAAGCGTCTTGTCACCGACGACGGCCCGGGCAAGGGCGTAGGTTCGATCAACGGATACGTCTTTACGATGAGCCAGAGCATCGGCGAGCACCTCGGATACTTCGCAGGCTGTCAGGCGACCAACGGTGTGATACACCTTATCAGCAGTACCCAGCACTACGCGTTTAACCTTAAGTGGGCTATGACACCAGCCCCGGCGATAAAGTATCCCCCAATGCCGGTAAAGCACATCGTCGAAACCTTCGACGGTCCCGAACTGGCCAACGATGGCTGGATTCGCTACAAGAGCTACACGGGAACCTTTGACGGCAAGGGGTCATTCAGAATTTTCAATCCGGGCCGTCAAGGCGGGATTAACCGTGCCGTCGGCTATGGCTCGTTTGAGGCCAATTTCACGCTGAAGAATTTCCACTTCCATCCCAAGGGAAGGAGTTATCAGGGTGTGGGCCTGATATTCGAAGATGGACTCCACGCAAAAACCGCAGTATATATAAGAAAGAATGACATCGGACCAGGAGAATCTGCCGACATCACATTCGATAAGACCCCCGACAGCATAAAGATTAAGACAATCTGGAATCTCCCCAAGAAACAGTGGCAGATATTCTACGGATTCAACGGCGAAGATGCAGTCAACGAATTGCCGGCAAGCAAGAAAGGCATGTACCTGAAGCAAAATCCATTTACAGAAAGCGTCGGCTGTGCAATACTTGCTCAACACGCCGCCTTCGACATCGACTATTTCGAGATAAAACCGCTCTAAGCTCTGAGTGTGGTCTAATTGAATAGGGAATTAGAAATGTCAGTTTGGACAAACATTTAAAATGCCGCAAGTGTGGGCTGAATATGCTAAGTAATATCGGAAAATCTGTGTTCACTACTGTGATGCTATCGTCGATGGTTCTTTTGTGCAGGACCGATAAATGTAAGGCCACCTCCCAAGAAGTCCGGCTGGATAGCATGGAAACGTCAGCCCCCGTCTTCTTCTACAGATGGTAATCGGTCATTGGAAATGTTTACTTTTTTTGTAAATTTCTTAAGTCTTTGATATTACTAATCTTATGGATTTAGGGTTTTTGCGATTTTACGTGCTATTTAGCGTTTGGGTTGTAGTTTAGTTGTATGGTTTACCTGCTGGTTAACCAGCCATGTCGGCCTTGATAATTCTGCTAATAACAGATTACACAACTACAATACAGTAGCTTTGATATCGATACGAAAAATATTGAAAGGCGTTTGGTCAACTTCCCTGTAAATTGAAGCTGTAAGACCCGGAACCGGTCTCTAATGTCACATAGTCATCGGTTTCGGTAGCAGTTGTAATACCGGAAGCGCCCTTGATGAATCTGCCGTTCTTGTAAATGGTTTTGCCGCTTTCAGTGACCGTAACATTTTTCAGTCCAACTTTGGGAACGCTAACCTCAGCGTCGCTGTTGACAGGTATTGTCACTTTCAGGGTGATGGAATTATCTTTCTTCGACCATTCCGACCTGACCCAGCCTCGAACGGTCCTGAACGAAGCTTTGGCATAAGTCAGACCGCCGAGCACGTGGGGCTTGATACGAATTTCTTCAAAACCCGGTTTCGCATCATCAGGTCCGTAGTATTCCGGCCCATTGATGCCGGCGAGGTCATTGTAGAAGAATTCGTCGATGGTAGCCCACATAATCATGCTTTCCTGGCCATTGCCCAATCCCCACGCTTCCCAAATCGTGGTCGCTCCTTTGTCGAGCATATATCCCCAGCCGGGATACGTGGTTTGCGTGGCTACCTTGTACATGATTTCTCCGTATCCTCGTTGAGCCAGAGTATCGACCATGCAGGTGGTACCGCTGTTGCCCGTGTGAAGATGCCCGCTGTACTTCTCGTTAATGTTCCGTATCACGTTCTTCAGCACGGCTTCTTCGTTCACCCGCGGCGCGATACCCATTGCCAGCGGCAGCAGGTTCGCGGTTTGGGAGCCTGTCGCATACTGGTTGCTTTCCTTATCCAGCCATTCCTTGTTGAAAGCCTCTCTGATGTTCTCCGCCAGCAGGGAATACCGCCTGGCATCAGCCTGTTGGCCCAGCCGCTTCGCTATCCGCGCCAGAACCGCCGCGCCGCGATAGTAATAGGCCGTCCACACCAACGGGCGCGGTGTCTCCCTGGACACAAACTGCTCTCTGCCCGGCTCCGGCCCGGGAAGCATGTGGTCGCCGTAAGCACCCTTTGTTACAATGTGGTCGGGCGAGGTCGAACTGAGATATTCAATCCATTTCTTCAAACTCGGATAGTGCTCGGCCAGTATGCGGTCATCACCGTAATACTGATGCAAATACCAGACAAGGATGGGGTAGTTGCCGCCCCATGCTGCGTCAATCCTCTCCTTTTCGGCGGCAGACGAGGCATGGACCTCCTCCTGTTTTGGACGGTCCTTGATTCGGTAATTCGGAGCTATGATTGGCACGGCCCCGTTATCAAACTGTGCGTCCTGTATGTCGCGCAGCCATTTCGTCCAGAACCGAGGCATGAATTTTCTCGGATAAAGCGTGCCCGTGACTGTTGCCGGGTCGATCCATGCCCAATGCTCACGGTAAAGACAGTCCAGCGGGATACCGAACAGCTCGTTACTGAGCGTCCAGACCACGTTGCGGTGAATCTGGTTCAACAAAGGGTTCGAGCATTCAAAGTCACCCGACATATCCACCGCAGAACGGACTACCCTGCCTTCGACGCTCTCGAGGCTTGGCTCGCCGGGATAACCCTCCAATTGAACGTACCGTACCGGATGGTAGGTAAAACGCGGCTCGTAGAGCTCACCTTCAGGGTCGCCTCTCAAGATGTAGCAGTCCGTACCCTCGGCCTCAGTGAGCCGCCTCTTGTCGTCCCAACTGCCGTCTTCAACCATGCGGGGCGAATACTTGATAGTCAGCTTTGTCCCTGCCTCACCCCTTACTTTCACCCGAACCCAGCCGCCGAACAATTGTCCCATATCGTAAACGTATATCCCGGGCTCTGGGTTGGATAGCCGCACCGGCTTCATTGTCTTGACCACCTTGATTGCCGGCATCACTTGCGAGACCATCTTGCCACCGGGGCTGGTCTTGATTAAGGCCTTGCTCCAGTTCGAGTCGTCATAACCAGCTTTCGCCCAACCCTGCTTTTCCGCCAGCGCGTCATACACCTCCCCCCTCCAGAAATCATTGTGTGTAATTGGACCTGGCATCGTTTTCCATGACTCATCGCTCACAACGCTCATCTTGCTGCCGTCGACAAATTCCAGGTTCATCTGCAAAAGCACCCTGGGTGAGTCACCATACACCGGGTACTCCTGCTCGCAGTACCACCCGTTGCCCAGCATAACGCCGATAGCATTGCCTCCCGGACCCAACAGATTCGTCACGTCGTGTGTGACATAGAGGGTGTGTTTGTGATACTCGCTCGTCGCCGGGTCCAGCACATGGTCGCCCACTTTCCTGCCGTTGATATACAACTCGCTCCAGCCGAGCCCCGAAACATAGACCCGAGCTCGTTTGACCTTTTTCTTAATCACAAACTCTTTGCGCAACAGCGGAGATGAAATACCCTTGTCAGCTCCGACCCACTTACCCTGCCAGTCGCTTTGCCTCAGCAGACCCATTTCGAATCTTGCAGCATCGCTGTATTGCCCGGCGTTGCCGTCTTTATCCCAGCATCGCACCTTCCACCGGCAGATATCACCGCTCTTTAGTGCGCTGCCCGCGTACTCTATATTGACCGACCGTTCGGAAGCCACCCTGCCGCTGTCCCACTTGTCAGGTTCATTTATTTCGAGCTTGTCCGCACTGCTTGCGACGATGATATGATAAGCAGTTTGCTTCTGTCCTCGCCGGTTCGATTCGAGAGTCCAAGTGAATCTTGGCTTGTCCGTATCAATACCCAGAGGGTTCACCGCATACTCACATCGCAGCTCCTTCACGGTAATGTCACTATGTCCCAAAACACTGCAACCACTGCAAAACAACAATGTATACGCACATAGCATTGTAATTACACGTGTCATACTTATTAGCTTCCGTATTTTTAGTTCTGACTAACGATGCTCTCCGGAACAAGACTCTTTAGCTTGAGTATACGTATTAAATCCGTCCAGTCAAGGTAGCTGCACAGCCGGCCTTTGCTATTTTTCCAATGCGCCTTTTATCCTGATTGCAAAAGCCAGAGCAATATCATTGGGCAGCTTTGAAAGCGGAATTTTTTGATTGTTGAAGGTGAATATGGTAAGATTATTGGTGTCGTACGGAAAAACTTGTGTTGTTTAACCGTTTAAATGGGAAATCTCAGTTAACCACTAAATACGCAAGATGTTATTCGATCGCTATAATGTATTTACCCGCAGCAGTGATTAGCGTTTTAAGTCAGCGATTCCGGGAACCGGATATCATTGGTTTATTACAAAGCCCCTAAGATAAAAAGGGAAATATTATGAGAGTTAAATGTGGCGCTTTTTCGATTGCAGTGGTGGGTTTACTATTGCTTGTACTTAACTTTTGGTACGGCAGCAACCGCTCCAATCTCTGGATACTCTCCGGCCAGTCGAACGCGTGCGGTCGAGGGGCTCTTCCCGGACCAAAGGCTATTGACCAAGTTAGAATGTTTGCTCCCGATGAGGGAAGGCATAATCCCGGTCCGGGAGAGTGGGTGGCTGCCGAGGACCCGCTGCCGGGAATGGAGACCTGGGGCGTAAGCGCCTGGGTCACAGCGGCACAGGCAGTTGCGCAAAAAGGACATAAAATCGATATGCTCGGCTACGCCCTCGGCGCCCAGCCGATTAGTCACTGGGCTGTCGGCAGCGAAGGTGAAAGAAAACTGCTGTCGCGCATCAAAAAAAGAGGGAAAGGAGCCGGTGTTTTTCTGTGGTACCAGGGTGAATCCGACACCAGTTCGCCTGAAGATGCCGCCGCTTACCAGGACAGGCTTACCAACCTTGTCGCGCGTGTCCGAAAAGCCGCTGAGAATCCACAGATGACGGTAGTTGTCATTCAACTCTGCGCCATGACCAGGCCTGGCCAGGCTAAAGGACTGGCATATTTCATGCGGGTACGTGAAGCCGAGCGACAGTTCGTTCTGGCCGATGGCAACGCCCTGCTGGTGACTGCTCTTGGTCGATTGCAGAAGGAAGACGGGCATCTGGCCACACCCGGGTATATGGAATTAGGGGAGGAGCTGGCCCGCGCTTTGTTGCGGCACCGTTTCAATCAGAGAGGTGTAAATTGGCCCGGCCCGGTACTCGACGCAGCCGTCCTGGGGCCGGGCTCTCGTAATATCACAGCACACTTTGCCGAGGTGAAACAACTCGCAGGAGTGACCGAGAGCGACTTCGTCGTCGTTGACGCCGAAGGTTCCACCGTGTGCAGCGCAGCCAGAGCCGGAGCTACAACATTAGAGCTTACATTCGAGCGACAGATAGCGCTGCCCGCCAGGTTTTTCTATGCTTACGCAGATTCGCCTGAGGCAACGCTCGTTGATGAGGCAGGAAATCGTGCACCAGCGGTCCAGATAGATGTAACTACCGGTTCGTGCCCACCCGATGAATTCACTAATGCTCCAAACGGTGCAGGACCAAGTTAATCCAAATCAGAACATCAGATAAGGATAACAAAGCTAAGACAGGCAGACGTCCTGCTCGGCCAGGACAAGACCGTACCGGAAGTATGCAAGGAATTGGAGGTTAGTCAGCAGCCCTCGGCCTTTGCTATTTTTCCAATGCGCCTTTTACCCTGATTACAAAAGCCAGAGCAATATCATTGGGCGGCTTTGAAAGTGGAATTTTTTGATTGTCGAAGGTGAATATGGTAAGATTATTGGTGTCGTAAGGAGAAAAGTATGGTTTTTGAGCGTTTAAATGCCAAATGCGAGTCCAGGATGATTCGTACCGCTGCGGCAGTTTTCTGTTTGGTTATTGTTCTTTCCTGTTCAGCGTTGGCCGAGAACAAGTATGAGCCAACGTGGCAATCACTGACCGGCAGGGAGCCGGCCGGGTGGCTGTTAGACGCGAAGTTCGGTATCTACGCCCACTGGGGCCTTTACAGCGTGCCCGCCTACCGCACTGAATGGTACGCAAAGCGGATGTACGACAAGAATGACTCGGTTTACAAACATCATCTGAAAACCTACGGTGACCCCTCGAAGTTCGGCTACAAGGATTTTATACCGCTGTTCAAGGCAGAGAGATTTGACGCCGAGGAATGGGCGGATTTGATAGCAGCATCCGGCGCGAAGTTCGCCGGCATCGCAGTGGTGCATCACGACGGCTTTCTGCTTTGGCAGAGCAAGGTCAACCGCTGGAACGCCGGCAACATGGGCCCCAGACGCGACCTGTACGGCGAGCTGGTCCGGGCGCTTCGTCGCAAGAGGGCAATGAAGGTCATCGCCACATTCCACCATATCCGAACGTTCAACTGGTATCTGCCTGATAATAGTCAGGCCCGTGACGAGGCGCAGAAAGCCGGATGGGACCTGTTCGACCCGAATTATGCGGACCTCTACTGGAACCAGTACACCGGCAAGTATGAGGACTTCATTTCGGAGTGGAAAGCAAAGGTCAAAGAAGTGATAGATAAGTATCAGCCTGATGTGCTGTGGTTCGACGGCGGCAAGTTTCAGGACGCCGATTCACAACACCACGTACTGGAGCTTCTTTCGTATTACCTCAACCGCGCAGAGCAATGGGGCACGCAGGTTGAGGTGCTGAACAAGCTGCCCACCAGCGGGAAGTTCAATTTTCCACGGGATTTCGGCGTCCTTACCTTCGAGGGCGGGCGCGACCGACCGGCTGTAGTCGACAAGGCCTGGATTGACGACCTGATGATAAGCAACGATTCCTGGGGCTACATTGAAGGCCAAACCTATAAATCGGTAAATCAAATCATCCATGGGCTCATTGACCGTGTCAGCCGGGGTGGAGGACTGCTGCTGTCGCTCTGTCCGAAGGCCGACGGAACCATAAACGCCGAGCAGCAGCACCTGCTGCTGAGTATGGGCCAATGGCTCAAGCAAAACGGCCAGGCCATTTATGGTACCCGGCCCTGGAAGGTACATGCCGAGGG
>Ga0210003_1001529_pt1 | contig 20285 bp, 15 predicted proteins | sample LantaG_FD_182804 | JGI IMG/M metagenome (GOLD analysis project Ga0210003, IMG submission 182804) | Deep subsurface microbial communities from Baltic Sea to uncover new lineages of life (NeLLi) - Landsort_02402 metaG (SPAdes) (version 2) | ecosystem: Environmental > Aquatic > Marine > Oceanic >... | reverse complement strand
AAACGGTTCATCCAGAAGAAAGTCGAAAGGAAAGAGCACGAGAAAGCAGCAGGGAAGGGGGGGGCGGACGGAACGACAAGGACAGAGAAAGTTTTCCTTTCTACGCCAAGAGCTTCCTGCCTCCGGTCGCGATCGACGCCGTCGAGACCGAAGACGTCGACGACGAGGGCGTCGAAGATGCGGCAGCGGGGGCTCCCTCGCCGCCTCCCACCTGCCTCCCGGCGTTCTTGGGCACGCATCTGAAGATCTTCGAGTCCTTCGAGTTGCCCCCCTGGACGCCCTCGCCCTCCGACGGCAGGCAGATCGACGCGCTCGACTCGCAGACGGCGAGCGGCCACTGCGACGCGATGCACGGCTTGGTCGGCTGCCCGACGTCCCTGGGCTGGCAGACTCCCGCCAGGCCGCCGCACTGCTCGCCGTCCTGGATGTACATCGTCGCGGCGGCGTAGGTCTTGCCCGAGTTGGCCTCGGTCCCGATAGCGTTCTTGGGCGTCTCGGGATTCCACATCGCCAGGCCGGCGGGGACGGCGGGGTGCACAAACGCGCCGTAGTTGTTGGCGCGCTTGCCGTACCCAGGCATGATCTGCGACTCAAACACCAGCGAGCCGACGGGCTTGAACTGCTTGGTGCCGTCGCCGCCTCCCTTGGGGATGACGTCCTCGACCGTCTCTCCGGTCACCGAGGTGACGCGGACCGGCATCGGGAAGTCGGACTCGGACCAGCGGCGGTTGACCGACTCGCCGGGCCAGACCCACTGGTTGTTGGTGGTGTAGTGCGGGGTGTGCCATGCGCCTAGAGGGGTTTGGTTGGGGTGGAGGTGGTTCCGAGGGGACGGGAAGAGAGAAAGATGGAGAAGACGACGAAGGGAAGTGAAGACCGTGAGCGTTTTCGTGAAAGTTTGAGGAAGAAAAAAGATCTTCAGGGAGGGGGAAAAACTCAACTTTCCTCTCCAAAACTCCAAGAAGACCCCCCCAAAAAAACAAAAAACAAAAAAAACAAAACAAAACTCGAACTCACCGTCGATCTTGATCTGCAGGCTCTTGACGGGCACGCGCGTGTTGGACACCACCAGCGCCCAGTACTCGGCGCCGAGGTTGTCGATCCTCGAGTACTTGATCTTGCCGTCGCCGACGTTGCACGGCACCGCAAACCACTCGACGTTCCAGCGGCCGTCGCCGTTGATGTTCTGGTCGATCGAGCCCTTGTGGCACTCGGGGCACTGGTTGTTGACGATGCCCATCGTCCACTGCGTGGTCGAGAGCGGGGTCACCCCGACGCCGCCGCCGATGCCGCGGTACATGATGCAGGTGCCGCACCCTCTCCCGCCGTTGAACTGGTCGTGGTTCATCGCGATCGTGACCATGGTTCCGGTCGTCCAGGAGGAGGAAGACATGGTGTTGGCGAAGTTCTCGTTGAAGGAGCAGGCGCCCTTGGCATCCTGCGTTTCGGTTTTTTGGGTTTGGGACAAGGGAAGAAGAGGGAGAGAGAGAGGTGAGAAAAAAAAGAAAAAGAAAAAAGAATTTCCAAGTCGCGCGAAAAACGACACGACAGCTGCCCCCGTTGCCGCCTCCGCTTTTTTTACCTGATCCGGGTCATGACCGTAAAAGGTCGCATCTCCTGTCTGTTTCGAGCTCATATTCGACATCTCGCCCCAGTCGAAGAGGGCCGAGGCGGAAGAGGCGAGCGCGAGCAGGAGGGCGGCCGCGAGGAGGAGGGAGCGCGACATCTGGAGAGAGGTTTTTGTGCGAGTAGAACGGTTTTCGTGTGTAAGTTGAGGAAGAACGATTTCGCCTCTCTCGCCTCTCTCTTTGGCGATTTCGATAGCAGCACGTTATTCTGTCCTCGCGGAATAACGTGCCGCCGCCACCAGACTGGTGGCGGCGGCGGCGGCGGCGAAAGGAAGGGAAAGATCGGCGGCGAAAGAAAGACAGGGAAACATCGGCGGCGACACGGGCCTCGCCTCGGTCGTCGAGGCGAAGGATCTGCGTCAGTCCCACCGACGGCGAATAGCAAAACCAGTCGCGATTGAGCGAAAAAAACCTAAAAAAGATAGCCACTCCGCTAGCCCCGATCTGGGTCCCGCGTTCCGCTCAGGCGCCGCTTCTGTAGAAACGAAACCGTCGCACGAACTGGGGCACGAACGGAGGCGGGAGAATCTACGCCTAACGAACGCACGCAAGGCGTCATCGGCGGCAACCCTTCGCGCAGCAAAAGCAAGACGGCAATCAGCACGCGCGCGCAAACGGAGCCTTTGACAAGGCTCCACCCTGTTGGTGCGCTCGCCACCACTCCCGGTGGTGACATAAGGTACATTTTAAGCTCCGCTCGCGAGTAGCAGGGAATGTGAACGCGCCAAACGTGTTGCCGTGAGCCGAGCGATGATTCAAGCGGAGCGTCTTTTTTTTCGCTTCTCGCTTTTCGAGGTCGATCGACGTTCTCCTCTTGCCTCTCCAAAGGTTTTTCCCCGCGCAACGCCCTGCAGCCCTCTCCAAGGGTTCCTCCGCCCCGGAACTCACCGTGACGAACGTTTTATGCTGCTCCAGTGGAATGAAGAGGTGGCGGAAGGGGCGGAAAAGGTTGAAAGGGAGAAGGGAAATTCTCGATCAGGGAAGAGGAGCCACAAAAAAGAAAAAAAGTGAGTCTCAGAGAGGGAAAAAGAAAAGAAAAAAAAAGCTCCCTCAAGCCGCAGGACTGGCTCCCGCTGACTGGCTCCCGCGAGGAAGCCAGTCAGCCCGACTCCGGGCGTCCCTCTCTCTCCGTCTTCCTGCAGCAGCAGCCCCCTCCTTTCCTTTTCTTTCTTCGAGCCCTCGACTCGATCGCAGAGGAGCGAAGAAAAAAAGGCTTCGGAGGCGGGGGGCGGGGGTCGGGAGAGATTGCAGAGGAGCGGAAAAAAAACGCTTTGGAGGTGAGGGGGGGGGGAGGAGCCCTCTATCTCTCTCTCTTTTTTCCTCTCTCTTTGCCGGGAGGTCGAGAGAGGAAAAAAACTAAACCAGTCTCTTTCATTTTCTTTCTTTTTTCTTCTCCTCTTCTTCAGGGCAAGAGCGCCGCCGTCGCTCCTCTCCTCCTCGACCTCCGGCAGCAGAGCGGGCGGCGTCGCAACCGGCTCAACCACCGGCATCAGCGGCAACTTCTCGAGGGTCAGCAGCAGGAGACGCGGGAGGGAAGGAGGGACGGTGGAGCTTGAGAGAGAGAAAGAGTGAGGCAAGCTTGGCCGACAAAGCGGGTCGAGAGAGAAGAAGAAAACTCGACGCTGCACTCTTTCTCTTGCTCTCTTCTCTTCGTTTTGTCGTCGCCTCTCCTCGGGGAATCGACACTCTCTGTTTTTTTCCCAGAATGTTCCTCCAGGCGAGCTCTGCGCCTGCGCTGGAGTCGCTCGCGCGGCGCCAGAGCGCAGCAAGAACAGCAACAGCTCCTCTTCTTCCGACGACCACGCCCCATGCACCTAGCCGCCAAATGCCCGCTCGTCGCCTTCACATGGCCGTCGCCGTCTCGGCCCTCGCAGAGGCCCCTCCTCGCGCTGCCGCCAGCAGCAGCAGCAGCAGCAGCAGCATCAGCAGCGCCGCATCCTCCTCTGGAGGAGGCCACGCCGCCCTGCTCCACGGCCTCGGCGCCGTCGGAGACGTCCCTCCGAAGCTGATGCCGTTCTTGCTCCGGCTCGCGCACGTCAAGTAAGTTTTTCATTGTTTTCGATGTTTCTTCTCTCTTTCCTCCGACGCAGCTCGCTTTCTCTCTGGCTGATTTTGATACACAGCTACGCTCCTTGGTTTCTCTGGGCTGCTGGTGGCGGAGACATTTCAAAGCAAGCGGAGATAAGGGGGTAATTTTGAAGAAGATGCAGTCGATGATACACGAGAGAGCCTTGGCCATTCGTCGCCCAACGCCCCCCTCTCGCTCTCTCTTATCCTCTTTTCCTCACCCTCTCACGCGCGCGCTCTGTTTCTCTCAACCAACCCCTTCACCAACCCTCTCTCTCTCTCTCAGGTCCAAAGTCTCCGGCGCGGACGCCCAGGCTGCCCTCGAGGAGGGCGCCAGAGGGCTCCTCGCCTGGCGCGCGGCGCTCTCCTCGGGGCTGCTCCCGGACGACTCGGCCCTCGCCGCGCTGACCACGGGCGACGCCGCCTCGATGACGATGAGTGGCGGGGGAGGAGCAGGGAGCAGCAGCTCATCATCAAGCTCCTCCTCGTCGCCGCTGACGGGCCTCGACCCCGCTTCCCTGCGCTGGCCAGCTCCGCCGCTCCGCGCCGCGCTCTGCCGCGATCTCGCCAAGCTCGGCGCGCCGCGCTTCTGCGCCAAGTACCCCGCCGTCTTGGACGCGATGCTCAAGACCGTCGTCGAGGCCGCGCACAGGCACGCCAAGCTCACGGCGCCCAAGGAGATCATCGCCGAGGTCCTCCTCGAGGGCGAGGACGGGGACGAAGCGCGGGCCGCCGCCGCGGCTCTGCGCAGGCAGCGAGGCGAGAGCGACCCGGACTCGCAGGCGCCCGTCTACACCTCGGCGAAACTGCTCGCGGAACAGGAGGAGGCCAGGAGGCAGGCGCGGGCCGCGGCCGACGGGGCCACGCTCGCGCCGTCGGCGACGACGACGGCGGAGAACGCCGCGGAGAACAAGGCGACGGACTCTTGGACCGCCGCGCCGCGCGCCGCGGCCGAGCTCTCGACCGTCGTCGACGACGACGCGGCAGAGGCCGCCCGCGAAAAGGCAGAGGCCCTGGCCGCGATGCCTCTGGACGTCAGGGCGGCCGAGGCGCTGGTCGCCGCCATCGTGCAGCAGTGGGGCCCTCCCCTGCAGACGCTCTCGAGGGCGGGCAAGGCCTTCGAGGGGCTCGAGGGCCTGCTGGGCGGGGGCGCGGGCGGCGCGGCCGGGTTCGACCTCGGCTCGGGGATGTGGCGCCGCAAGGGGTGGACCGAGATGGACTCGATGCGCTCGAAGCTGGAGCACCTCAAGGAGCTCCGCGACCTCGTGCGGTCCCTGGGCCGCGGCGGCGGGTGGGGCCCCCTGCGGAGGGCCCCCGTCCAGCACCTCGACGAGCGCGGCAGGCCCGGGCTGCTCCGCACGACGCTCGAGGCGCAGGAGACCCGGGGGCTCTGCCGCTCCGACGACATCTCGAGGCTCCTCCCCTCGGAGGCCGCCATGCTGGCCCGCGGGAGGACGGTCCGCGCGTCCAAGCTCCTGTTCTACGCCAAGCTGGCCGAGAAGGCCCTGCAGACCTACGAGCGCGACGGCTGGGGGGAGTTTGACACGCGCATCCCGGACCCGGACCGCCGCGAGGTCCGCCCCACCGCCGACCGCGGGCCCATCCTGCTGTGCGTCGATACCTCGGGCTCGATGCGCGGACCTCGAGAGGTCGTGGCAAAGGCCCTGGCGCTCGAGTGCATGCGCGCCGCCAAGGTGCAGGAGCGCGGGTGCTTTGTGTTCGCGTTTGCGGGGCCCGCGGAGGTCGCCGAGCTCGAGCTCGGGATGGTGAGGAAAAAAGTTCCTTTTTTTTTCCTTTCTTTGCACCCCCCTTTTTTTACCGTTTCCAGCAGCCCTTGTTCCGAAGAGAGAGGAAACAGGTGGGACTGAAATAAGCTCACTCTCCTCGATCCTTCCCCTCTCTCTCTTTTCCAATCTCAAAATAAAAAAATAAAAAAGGACGCCGCGAGCGTCGACCGCTTGCTAGGCTTTCTCGAAAAGGTCTTCAACGGCGGGTCCGACTTCAACACGCCGATCTCGAAATGCCTCGACCGGCTCACGGACCGCGCCTGGGCCAACTCCGACATCCTGATCGTCTCCGACGGAGAGCTGCGCCAGCCGGCACAGGAGCTGATGCGGAAGCTGGCCGGGGCGAAGGAGAAGCTGGGCTTGCGGGTCCACGGCCTCGTCGTGGGAGCTGCGACCGAGGACGCCGCGAGGAGGGCCGACCCGGCTGTGCTGCGCTCGCTTTGTTCTTGTGTACTTCCCAACGGGAAAGTAGAGTCGCTGGTGCACGTCTTTGAGAACTGGGCCGGGGTGCAGTCCTCCGGAGACCCGAGCCTTGCCGCGATCGACTGGGACGACGCCGCGGGCAACGCCGCGAGGAGGAAAGCAGGCGTGGCGCTCGAGGCCGCGCGGGAGGCCGAGGCGAGGAGGCTGCGGATGGCCAACAAGCATTTGAAGGTCAAGGCGCCGCCGAGCGGCGGGAGGAAGAAGAGAGGCGCGGAGGCCGTGGTCGGGAAGAGCGCGTTTGTTGAAGAAGCAGCGGCGGGGGAGGCGGGGGCGAAGGCGTAGAGGGAGGTATAATAGAGAGTTATAATAGAGATTAGAAAAGGGGAAAGGAAGAGATGAGTTTTTTTGGTTTTTGGTTTTTTCCCGCCGCAAAACGTCTTCTACGTTCAAGAGAGAGAGAGAATCCCACCTGTAGCAGCTACTCTCTTTTCTTTTTCTGATTCCTTGGTGTCCAAGAGCCAACGCGAGGGAGCTAACGACGAAAGAATAGCTTCGCGAACGGGGGGGGATGCTTTTGAGCGGAAGTTTTTGTTCTTTTAAGCCTGGGACTTAAACCTTTTTTTTTAAGGGTTAATTGAAACAAAACCAGAAAAAATTTACCTGACGACTTCCCGCTTTCAATCACTCCCGCTCTCTCTTTTCGAAGCCAACACCTAGAGCTCGGGATACAGCACCTCGAAAAAGAGAAAGGAAGCAACCGGAAACAGAAGGGAAAAAGAACAAGAGCTTGAGTTTTTGCCGTTTTCGTCGCGCTCGCGCGCGCGAAAAACCTCGACCTTTAACCTCGACCTCGCTCCTTTTTTCACTTTCCCTCCTTCTCACCCTTTCCTCCTCCTCCCTCTCTCTCTCTCCCTCCTTCGTCTCCTCCTTGGGCTTGAAATTTTGCGGCACAACGTTGTCACTCTCTCCTCCTCCTCCTTCTCTCACTGTCCCTCCTTCGTCTCCTCCTTGGGCTTGAACTTTTGCGGCACAACGTTGTCACTCTCTCCTCCTCCTCCTTCTCTCACTGTCCCTCCTTCGTCTCCTCCTTGGGCTTGGACTTTTGCGGCACAACGTTGTCACTCTCTCCCCCTCCTCCTTCTCTCACTGTCCCTCCTTCGTCTCCTCCTTGGGCTTGAACTTTTGCGGTACAACGTGCTGACTGTCGATTGGCGGTCGCACGTAGCCATCGGCCTCCTGACTCGGGGGCAGCGCGAGGGGAGCCTCCTGGGGCACGATCTCATACTTGATCAAGGAAAGCAGGTGGCTCAAACAATTCAGTTGAGCGGCTTTTTTGTCATCACTGGGTACGGTCCACCAGGGCGATTCGGGCGTCGAGGTCGCGGCGAACATCGCGTCTTTCGCTTTCGCGTAGTCGACCCACTTGCTCCGAGCAAAGGGGTCCATAGGGCTCAGCTTCCACCGCTTGCTCTCGTTGTCGATGCGGTCGCGGAAGCGCTTCTCCTGTTCCTCGTCCGAGACGGAGAACCAGTATTTCACGAGGACGATCCCCGAGCGGAGGAGCATGCGCTCGAGCTCGGGCGTGGTTTGGAAAAATTCCTCGACCTTTTTTTTTTTTTTTTTTTTTTGGAAAATTCAGCGAAAGTTTTTTTCTCTTTTTGAAAAAAACGAAAGAGCGAAAAAACAACAACACCAACAGCAGCAGCAGCAGCAACGACCTCACCTGCTCGTCCGTCGCCCACCCCATCACCTTCTCCACTCCCGCCCTGTTGTACCACGACCTGTCGAAGATCACGATCTCGCCCGCCGAGGGGAGGTGCTTCAGGTACCGCTGCCAGTACCATTGAGTTTTCTCCGTTTCGGTCGGCTTTGCCAGAGCGACCGTGCGCAGTCCTCGCTGGTTCAGAGGGCCCGTGAGCCTCTTGATGACGCCCCCCTTGCCGGCCGCGTCGCGGCCTTCGAAGATGACCAGGACTCTGAGGCCCTTGTGCTTGATCCAGAGCTGAGATGGGCGGGGACGGTGGTGGTGGTGGTATGACGGGGACGACGGAAAAGGAGAGTGAGAAGGAACGAAGGAAGCCAGCGGCAGTGGGAGGAGCAGCGGCAGCGGGAGGAGCAGAGAGAGAGAGAAAAAAGAGCCCAGTTTTGCGCATTTTCCCTCTTCACTGCTACCGAAAGCTTCTCACCTGCCAGCGGACGAGCTCGATCTCGAGCTTTTTCAGCTCCTCGTCTGCGATTCCGTGTGTGGTGAAAGAGAGAGAGAGAGAGAGAGAGAGAGTGAGAGCCGGAGGGGGAGGAGGAGGAGGAGGAGGAAGAAGAGGTTGAGAGGAGGCCGAGGAGACGGGGAAGACGAGGTCGAATCGCGCCGCCGGCGCTCGTTCAAGGGCACGATTTGAGCCCTTCCCCTTTAGAACGAGATCTCTGCGAGTCTCTGCTATCGCCGACTTGGCGTAAAGCACTATTCGAAAGAGCAGCACTATCTCGTGCGAAAAAACGTGCTGAAAGAGAGGTATCGAGGAGCGAGAGAGGGGGGGCTCGGCATCATCTCGCATCGAGTGACGACGACATCGGATTTCTTTCGCTTTTCGGTAACGCCCCGTACCAGGGTTGTAGTCTCGCTTGCCCATGGTTTCTAGAGAGCAACGGAAAAGTCAAGAGATGACAGAAGGACGAGATGTCGACGGAATGGAGAGACGCGGTGTTTCTTTTCGAGCAAAGGGCTAGTATTGTTTTTTGTCGAGGTCGTCGCCGTTTCTGGTCTCGTTGACGAGGACCTTTTCTCCTCGTCTTCTGTTTTTTCTCACTTCCTCCTCTCTGAATAAAAAAAACACGTTGTTCGATTTCAGTGTTTCCCCACCCCATGCGCTCTCTCTCTTTCTCTCTGCGTATGTAAAAGCTCTCCACGATGATGATATCGAACCTCTCTCCGAAAAAAAGCAAGGCCAGAGCCAAAACCAATACTCTCTTTCTCAAAAAGGAAAACAAAATTCAGCCCAAAAAGTCGGGCGGCGGCAGAGGAGGAGCAGGCGCAGCGGCGGCAGCGGCGGCGTCGGCATTCCCAAAGGGAGCCCGCTCGCCGTCATCGTCCACGGGAGTCGTCGTCGTCGTAGGAGGAGGAGAAGCAACGGGAACAGCGACGGGAACAAACGGCAGCGGAGCAGGAGCAAGAGCCGGCGGCGGCAGCGGCGGCTGCGCGGCCCCAAACGTCTGCTGCTGCTCCTGAAGCTCCATCGGAGCGACGAACGCGGTCTGGTGCTGCTGCTGCAACTCTGTTGGCGCCACGAGAGGAGGAGCAGCAGCAGCAGGGGCGACCGGAGGCGGCAGCGTCGGCGGAGCCAACGGAGCAGCAGCAGTGACAGCGGCCTCCGCCGTCGTCGTCGTCGCCGCCACCTCTCCTCCTCCTTCCTCCTCCCCCTCATCACCATCGGGATAATCGCCGGCGCTCGGCGCCTGCGTCGCCGGCAGCGTCACCAGCGCCCCCTCCAGCGAGTGCCAGCGCAGCAAGCCCCCCGCGGCGGCGGCGCCGCCGCCGCCGCCCGCACCTGCCGCCGCCGGCGCGGCCAGCAGCCACCACCGCCGGCGCAGGTCCTCGGCCGCGGCGGCGGCCTGCCTCGAGATGGCCGACCCCTCGAGGTTGTAGGCCGCGCAGTTGCGCCAGACGAGCGCGACGTCCTCCAGGGCCTCGGCGAGCGTCGAATATGGCCCAAGAGCGGAGGCAGAAGAGCCGGAGGCAGCACCAGCAGTGGCGCTCCGAGCGAGCTTCTCCGAAATCGTCCCCAGGTCCATCGGCCTGGAGATCAGCTCCTTGTACTGGAACACGCTCCCGTCCAGCGGCACGGGCTCCGAGAAGGGCAGGCCGTCGCGGGTGGAGGCGACGGCGTCGACGACCTGCTTGGCCGCGAGGGCGGCCTGCGGGGTGAGAGGGGGCAAAAAGGCGTGGAAAGAAGGGGGCGGCGAGCTTCCTCCCGCTGCTGCCGCTGCCGCTGCCGCGCCGGCGCTCCTTTCCTCTGCCGCCAGCAGCTCTCCCCGGCCGACGCACCCGGGGCACGACCACTTGAAGTCTTCTCCCTTCGCTTCGATCTCGGCCATGCTCTCTCCGACGCAGACAGGGTGGAACCACTGCGAGCAGCCCCCCTCGCACTGGACGAAACCCCGGAGGTCGCCCTCGACCTCGGGTCCTCGGCAGACGCAGACGAGATCGACGGCCTTCTTCGCCCTTTTCGCCGCCGCCGCCGACCCCCAGCCGCCACCGCCGCCGGCGCTCGAGCGCCGCCTCTTCTCCTCCCTCCTGGCCTCCCTTTCGGCCTCCTTGCGGGCATGCTTCTCGGCGGCGGCGGCGGCCTTGGCCCCGGCCCTCTGCTCCTTTTCCCTGGTCTTCTCGGCGGCGCGGTGCTCCCTCATCGCCAGCTTGGCCTGCTTGCCCATCTCCCGGGCGGCGCGGCCCGCGGCCTCGGCGGCGGCCCTCCTGGCCGCGGCCTCGCGCGCGGCGCGCTGCCTGTCGGCGTCGCTCGTCCCGGAGCGCGAGGCCTCCTTGGCGAGCCTGCGCGCGTCCTTGGCGGCCTGCTTCTTTGTGCAGGGCGGGCAGACCCAGGACGCGGAGGAGGTGCCGTTTCCGCTCCCGCCGCTGCCGCCGCCGTCGGCGGCGGGTCCGGCGGCGGCGGCGTCGTTCAGCGCGCGGTACTGCTCCGGGGTCACGTTGGCGCAGCGCGCGTGGAACCACTTGCCGCACTCGCCCTCGCAGCCGATCCAGGCCGTCGTGGCCTCGGGCTCGTCGTCGGGGTTTTGGCCGGCGGCTGCAGCAGCAGCAGCATTGCCTTCGTCGCCTCCACCTTCGCCTCCCCTCCCTTCCTCTCTCTTTGTCAAGTACGCGTCGTCCTCCCCCGGCAGCTTCTCCCCCTCCCCGCAGGCGGCGCACAGCCCGTCGTCGTCCTCCTCCTCGTCCTCGTCGTCGTCGGAATCCTCCTCTTCGCCTTCGGAAGAAGTCCCTCCGAAAGCGCCCCTTTTCCCTCCTCCGCCCGTCTTCTTGCCCTTCTTGTTCTTCTTCTTGCGCTTCATCGACGGCGCGGGCTTCCACGTGCCCTTCAGGGGGCCGCCGCGCGACTCCTCCTCGAACTCGCGCAGCAGCCAGATCGGGATCCTGTCCTCGTGAACCCAGGAGAGCTTCTTGGCGGGGAGATAAGGCAGCTGCGTCTTGGGGTCGTAGAGCTGCTCCTCCGCGGCCTCGAGCTCCTTCTCGATCGCCAAGAAATTGGCGGCGGCGGCCTTGGCGGCGGCGTTGGCCACGGCGAGCGTGTTGTTGTTGTCGCTGTCGTTGTTGTTGTCGCCGCCGTCCCCTCCTTCCTCGCCCAGCTCCACGTCAGAGCCGCCGGGGGCGGGGGACCCCTCGACAGAGCCCCCCCCGGAAGAACCCCCAGCCCCGACACCACCGACGGAGAGGCGCCTGAGCTCCAGCCGGCGCTTCTTCTCCGACTCGTCGAGCCTCGGGCGCCCCGGCCCGCGCCGCTGCTCCCGCTGCCGGGCGACGGCGGCGGCGAGCGCGCGGCTGCCCCCCGCCGCGCGCTTGGCGGCGGCGGCGGCGACCTGCGCCGCGCGCTTCTTCCGCAGCGCCTGGCGGTCCTCCTCGGCCCGGGTGGCCGCGGCGGCGGCGGCGATCCCCTCTATCGCCCTCGACTGGTTGGGGTTGAGCATCCCGCGCGCGGCGATCGCGGCGGCCTCGGGGGCCAGCCCGGGCGCCCTCGTCCTCGTCGCCCTCGAGCTCAGCTCGCGCATCGGCAGCGCGGCCCAGCGGGCGGCCTGCTTGACGCGGCCGCGCATGCGGAAGCCCGTCGGCGGAGGGGGCAGCTGCGCCGCCGCGAGCGCCGCGAGCACCTCCTCGGCGGCGAGCCGGCGGCGGCGCGAGGCGGTGGAGGCGGAGGCCGCGAGCCTCCTCCGCTCCTCGGCGGTGCGGTAGGGCTTGGTGGAGACGCGGCCAGCCGGAGGAGGGGCAGGGGCGGCAGCGGGGGCGCGGGAAGAAGAGCGGGGGCGCGATCCGTCGCGGGCAGCAGCGGCGTCGTCGGCGTCCTCGTCGCCGTCGTCTTCGTTGTCGCCGCCGTCGTCGTCGCCGGTGTCGGTCGTCGCGCCGCCACCGCTCGCGTTGCCGCCGCCGGCACTGCCAGCCCTCAGGAACCCGCTCCCGACGCCCCCGGCCGGGGTGTACCCGTGCACGGTCAGCGCGGCCAGGTGCTTGGCGAGCGCCACGGGGTCCTTCCCCAAGGCGGCGGCCCGCACGACCTCCTCGCGGATCCCGGAGGCCCGCAGCACCTCGGCGCGCGCGAGGTCGTACGCCCGCTGCGCCGCGCGGGTCCTGGCCGTCAACACCTCGACCTCGACGCTCACGCCGGCCTTGCCCGAGCGGCCCAGCGCGGCGATCTTGACGGAGACGTAGACGCCGCGCTCGTCTGCTGTTCCCTCGTCCGCTGCCGCGGCCGCGAGCGCTGCGCGGTAGCGGGCGAGGGCCGCGACGGTCGCGGAGGGAGCAGCGGCGGCGCAGGCGGCAGAGGCGGCGGTGGCGACGGCGAGCGCCGCGGGGGCCGACGAGGGCGGAGCGGGGGGGAGGGCCCCGGCGGCGTGCGGCGGCGCAGAGGAGACATGGGGAGCCTCGGCCGCAGCCGCGCCGTCGATCTGCAAGGACCCGTCGGCGCAGGCGGCCGCGACGGCACCGTAAAGGCCGCCGCCGCCGGAGCCCGCCGGGTTCCCTCCGCCGGCGACGACGAAGTTGCCGCCCTCGACCTTGATCCCGCCACCAGCAGCAGCCGCGGCAGCGGCAGCCGCGGCGGCGGCGGCTCCGCTGCACCCCTCCGCGGGCGCGTCGTCGGGCAGCTCCACCAGGTACTCGAACGTTGGGGCCGAGAACTCGCCCCTCGAGTCGAGGGGACAGGGGCCGCGGCGCTCCCTGAGCCTGGTGCGGGACCAGATGTCGGCGAGCCTGCTGCCGAGGGCCTCGCCGTCGTCGTCGCCGTCCGAGCCCCCCGCCGCCCCAGCTGCTCCTCCTCCCCCGCCCGCGGCCTTCCTCCTCGCCGCGTTCCTGCGGCGAGCGGCGGCAGCGGCGGCAGCGGCCTTGACGGCGTCCCCAGCGACGGCCTCGATGACCGCAGCGGCAGCGGAAGCGGAGGAGCCCGCGACCGCGGAGGGGGGGCCGCCCTTTTTCTCGTCGGGCCGGCGCAGGAACTGCAGCAGCAGCGCGTCGGCGAGGACGCGCGCCTGCACCGCGAGCGCCGCCGTCGACCTCGCGGCCGCGACGTCGCGCCTCCAGGCCAGGTGCGGCGGCGTGACGATCGGCGACGTGTAGTAGTCGACCTGCGGGATGCGGAGGTTGGTGCCCCTGCGCGCGGCGCGGCGGACGAGCGACGCGGGGAGCCTGCCGGGGGCCCAGTCGCGCCGCCAGCCCGTCGCGTCGACCATCCAGCCGCCGGGCGCGCGGGCGGCCCTGGGCGGCTCGGCGTAGGGCTTCCCCGGGATGCTGCGGACGGGCGGGGGCGGCCTCCAGGGGCCCGAACGGAGGGCCCTGCGGGCCGCTCCCTCGATCTGGAGCAGGGCGGCGGCGACTGTCCCGACGCCCGAGGCCTCGCGGAGGCGGGCGGCCCAGGCGCGGCGGAACTCGGCGCGGCCAAAGTCGTCGTCGGCGGCGCCCCCGCCCCCGCCTCCGCGTCCACCTCCTCCCCCCCAGGGCCCCTCGAGCAGCGGCGAGACGTCGCGCTCGAGCTTCAGGGTGAAGTTGATCAGGGCCTGGAGCTTGACGTTGAGGAGCGGGGGAGGGGCCGGGAAGGCCTCGGAGGGGCTGCCGTTGGCGGCAGCGGCGGGCGCCGCGCCTCCCCGCGCCGCGCCTCCCCGCCCCTCTGCGCCACTTGCCCCTCCTCCTCCGTCGACAAGCACCGGCGCGAGACACGCCTTCCTCTGGTTCGGGTTGGTGCACGTCTCGCACCTCCCGCACTTGGCGACGCCGGCCAGCACGAGCCCTTTGCCCTGCGACGCGGGCCAGGCAAACTTCACCAGGGGCATGGGCTCGGCCTGCTCCGAGAAGGTCAGCTCCGGCGGCAGCCCGGCCGTCGGTCGGCCCCGGCGGCGGGCGCACTCGTCGTAGGCGGCCCTGTAGACGACGGCGGCCGCGGCCCAGCCGTTGCCGTAGCGGTTCTTGTAGGTCTCCGCCGCCCCCGTGGTGGAGGCGTCGTGGAGCGCTGGCTGCTGCTCCCCGCGGGCGATCAGCTCCAGGGTGGACTCGTGCGGGCGCTCGGAGCCGCGCTGGCGGACGATGGCGGTGGAGGCAAACCGCGACGGGACTTTCGGGATTTCGTCGTCGCCGCCGTAGCCGTCGCCGTCGCCGCCACCGCCCCGAGGAGCCGACGCTTCCTCGCTCGCCCTCCAAGCGGCCTTTGCCTCTTCCCCGACCAGAGCCTCCATCGGCAGGCCCTCCGCAGATCCCTCCGCGGCCTCGGCTCCCGTGCCAGCCCGCGGGGGCCGCGCCCCGCGCAAGAGAGCGCAGTGGGCGACCCAAGAAGCTAGGCCCGTCTCGCGGTCGACGCCGGCGCAGGGCACCCTCAGGCCCGCGGACTCGCCTCGCCCGCCGATCTCGCACTCCGGGCAGATCCAGTCCTCGTCGTCCTTCAGCTTGTTGGGCTGGATCCCCAGGCACTTGAAGTGGTAGGCCCCGGGGCAGGCGTCGCAGCAGAGCAGCGAGCCTCCGTAGCCGCAGAGCACGCACGCGTCGTAGTTGCCCTCCCCTCGAGCGACGGCGTCGTCGCGCTCGGCGACCGACGACCACATCTGCCCGGAGCCTCCTGCGCCGCCGCGGGCACCCGACACGAACCAGCCCTCGGTCTCCCGAAGGTCGAGCTCGGAGCGCACGGCCCGCGTCTCGAGGAGAGCGTCGGCGAGGGCAGAGAAGACGGCGGCTTTCGTGGAGGCCGGCAGCGAGAAGAATTCGGGCCGCTGCCCCTGCGGCGAGCGGCGCGCGAGCTGCGGCCCCGCCGAGAGCGCCGCGTGCAGCGGGTGCGACGAGAGCCTGGCGTTCCTCCTGCGAGGGAGGAGCGACGCCGCTTTGGCTGCCGCGGCGGCGACGGTGGCAGCGGAAGCACCGGGAGGAGGAGCAGGGGCGGCGGCGGCATTGGGAGCGGAGGCGGCTCCGGGGAGCGTCGGCTGGTAGAGCAGCGGCGGCGGCGCGCGCTCGCGGGTCGAGCGGCGGAGGAGGGCGTCGGCGGTCGCGACGGCGTCCTCGGCGGCGAAGGAGGCGTCGGCGGGAGCAGGAGGAGGAACAGCAGCAGCCTCCGCCATTGTCGTGTCGCCGTTGGCGGCAGCAGCAGCAGGAGCAGCGGGAGCGGGAGCAGGAGGGGCGGGAGCGTCGACGACTGCCGGCGCCGCCGCCGCAGCAGGCGCCTCTTCCTCCTCCTCCTCCTCCACCACTGCCAACCCGCCCCCGTCGCCTCCCCCTCCCCCCTCGACCCTCCCGGCCAGCCTAAACTGCCCGGCCTTCCTCAGCGAGTCGCACACGAACTCGGGCCACGTCACCGCGTCGAGCAGCGCGATGGGCAGCCTGCGCCTCCTGGCCTTTCGCCGGTCCTGGACGGTCTCGTCCCAGGCGAGGGCGCGCAGCAGGCAGACCGCGGCCTCGTCGAGCAGCTGCGTGGGCCTGTTGCGGGCCGCGAGCGCGGCGCACCAGTCCGCGAGCGAGAAGGGCGAGAGCCGCAGCTGCCACGAGAAGGCGCGCAGGATGAGGTAGGAGGCGACCGCGTCGGCGAGGGCGTCGGCAGGGATGAGCGCGGGCGGGAGCTCTCCCGCGGCGCGCGGGAGCGTGGAGAAGGGGCGCACTCGGAGGGCGGCGGGGTCGGGGGCGAAGGCGGGAACGTTGCTGTTGTTCTGCCCGGTCTCGTTGTTGCCGCCGGCGGCAGCGGCGTTGGCGCCGCCGGCGCTGCTCCTCCTCCTCCCTCCCGCTGCTTTCTCCGCCGTCGTCGACGGCGGCGCGTAGTCCGGGAAGGGCGCGTCCTCTCCGTCCGGAGAAGGGGTCCTCCTCGCCGCAGCCGCCGCTCCTCCCGTCCAAGACACGCCGCGGCCGCGACCGCCGCCGCCGCGGCCGCGCCCCCTTTCTTCCTCCTCCTCGGAGTCCTCCTCGGACTCGAGCTCCCCCGAAAAGATCCCGGCGACGGTGGGGTCTGCGCGCTCGTCGTCGTAGTCGTCGTCGTCGTCTTCATCTTCGTCTTCGTCGTCGAACTCGTCGTCGCCGTCGCCACCGCGAGCGCGACCGCGAGCAGCAGCGCGGCGACGACCGGCGACAGGAGCGATCAGAGCATCCAGGTCGTCGTCATCCGAGGAGACTTCGCTCTCCTCCTCCTCCTCCTCGGAAGAGGAAGAGGTCGTCCCTCCGTAGCGCTTGGTCCCGGTCTTCCTCTTCTTCGTCTTCTTCGTCCGCCTGGCGGCGGCCTGCTTCCGGTTGGCCGGGGAGGAGGCTGCTGCGGTTGCTGCAGCAGCGGTGGCGCGGGAGGGGGGGCGGCCTCGGGGGCGCCCCGCTCGCTCCGGCTGCTGCTGCTGCTCTCTCCCTCCCTCGTCTGCGTCGTCGCCCTCGCCGACCTTGCGCCTCTTTGAGGGGGCAGCGGCAGCAGGGGGTTTGGAGGCTTGGCGCCCGCTGCTGCGCCTGGCAGCGGCGAAGCCGGCAGCGTTGAGCTTTTCTTCTCCGTCTTCCATTTCGGGCTCCTCTTCTCCTTCGTCGTCGTCGTCGTCGTCGTCAGAGGCCTCGGCGAGCTTTGCTGCAGCGGCGGCGGCGGCGGCCCTGCGCCCGCGAGGGGCAGTGGCAGCAGCAGCAGGCTCGACAGCATCAGCGCCGCGAGAAGAAGTGCGCCTGCGCGTCGCGGTAGCCGGTGCGGTGGCGTTCCCGCCGCCAGCGCTGCTTCCCCTGCCGCCACGAGAAGGAGCAGCAGCAGCAGCAGCAGCAGGAGCAGCAGCAGCGGCGCTTGCTCCTCGAGGCGTCGGCGTCGCTCTCGCCAAAGAAGAAGGAGGCCTCTTCTCGGAGAGCGACTCGGGCGCCGGGCGGGCGCTCCTGGGTGGGGCCCTGCGACGAGTGGATGAGCCTGATGATGTCGGTGTTGACGGAGGTTTTGGAGAGGGAAAGGGTGAGTTTTCGTTTCGGTTTCAGGCTGTCGATGCCGTCGATAGCCTGAAGAGCGATCGTCGATCGACGGAGCGAAGCGAGAGCGGCGGCGGACGAAGAGGAACAAACAAAGCATCGAAAAAACCTCGCCTTTCCTCTCCCTCTTTTCTTCCTCCTCTCTCTTACCAGGATCGTCCGCCATCACGCTCTGCAAGTCAGGCTCCCTTCGCTAGAAGAACAGAGGGAAGCTAAAGGGAGTCGCAGGGAGACGTATTTCCTGCTTCTTTTGCCGTCGAAAAAAACAAAAAGGCGAAGGAGCGACGACAGGCGGTCAGGCTCTAATGCCTCTTGAAAACGCTCAGGCGTGCGCCCAGGCCCTCTTGCTGCTCGCGTGACTTTTCCCGCCGAGCTTTTCTCGCGCTTCCCAATGAGAGACGAGCGCTTGAGAGGGGTATGGAGTCGCCAGAAGAAAAAAAGAGAAAAAGTGTTTGAAGAAGAGCAAGAGAAGAAAAAGCGCGGTTTTTTTTTTCCCTTTCCTTTTTTTTTCTTCTTCTTCTTCTCCGACCGCCTCTTTCCTTTCTTGGAGAGACCGAGAGCCAGCGAGAGAGCGACAGCCAGCGAGAGAGCGACAGCCAGCGAGAGCCAGCGACTCGCGGACCTTTTTCTTTCTCCCTTTGTCTTTCTCTCTCGTTTCTTCCCCCTCGCTCTTCCTTCTCCTACAAATACAAAAAAGCGGAAAAAAACTCACTGTTTCCGCCGCCGTTCCTCGACCACCTCCCTCGCTATCCGCTCGGCGCGCGCCGCGCCGCCACCCCAAGTTCCCCAACCGGCCATGAAGCGCACAAAGTCTGCCGTGGAGAGCCTGAAGTGGTATGCGAGAGTGTCGCGAGTGTATTTCTCCGCTTGCTCGGTCTTGCCGAGAGACCGCAAATCTTCCTGGAGGCACTCGAAATAAAAGTCGAGGCTCGACTCGAGCTGCGCTTCGTCCGAGGAGGAGCCCGCAGAGGAGAGCAAGTACGCGACGTCTCGAGCTCCGACCCCGCGACCGACGTACTGGAAATCGTAGGCAGCCGCGGACATCGAAGGAGAAGAAGAAGGATCGGGATTAGACCAGCAAAAGTTTGCGGCCTTGGCGTCGCCGTGGCTGAGCGTCGAGAACTTTCGCGCTTCCGCCTTCAGCTCGGCCGCGATCCCGTGCGCCTCCTGCTTGAGCCCCGATAAGAAACCGCCGTCTTCCGGGATGGCCTCCCATTCTTCGGGGCGCGTGTCCAGGTGCCAGAAGGTCCCTTCGCGGTCGGCGAGCTCTTTCGGCAAGAGGAGAGCGTCGTCTTCGCCGTCGTCGATGTCATCGCCAGCGCTGTCGCGTTCGTTCTCCCCGCGGCAGCCCCACCAGATTGCGTGGAACCGCGCGAGCCACCGGAGCGAGGCCTGAAGCTGCTCCGGTCTGAGCCCTCCGTGGGAAAAGTTCGGACGCGCCGGCCTCAGGTCGCTGAGCACGAGCGTGAGGGAGAAGGGAGGCGGGCCTCGTCGCTGGTCGTCCGAGCCCGAGCCCCCCGACGGCGTCGTCGAGACCAGGAGCGGCTCGGCGATCGCCGCCCCTCCCTCGAGGGTCCGACGGCCGCAGTGCAGGTAGAATGCCGCCTCGCAGACGTACGAGGCGAGCTTGCGCTGGTGGCCGATGTCGCCGGCGTCGCCCCGGGGCGGGCTGACCCGCTTGACGATGACCGCGGTGGCCGTGGCGTTTTTCTTCTTTTTTCCCCTCTCGCTTCCTCCGTCGTTTTCTTCGGCTTCGACCTCCAGCTCCAGCTCGCTGATCGTTCCGTAGCCGGCCCACAGGGACTGAATGGGGCGCTCTCGCAGGGACGACGAAGACGGCGAGGACGAAGCGTCGTAGCTGACGAGCCGCGGGATGGCGCCCGAGGCTGCGAGGGCCCTGGCGAGGCTCGCCGGGGTCGAGACGTCGACGACGGGGTTGGGCGCCATCGACGACCTCGCCGCGGTCGTTTTCGTCGTCGAACGTGCTTTCGATGGCCGCGCTGACGCGCTACAGGGCAACCTCGTAAAGTCTGCTTTGATTCCAAGAAAGGAGGGGCGCATGAGTTCCCTGGGGAGTGAGCGAGAGAGGGTCGATTCGGTCGACTCGATCTCCTTGCTCGCTCGCCCTCTCGAGCAGAAAGAGAGTTTTGATTTCTTCTCCCCCTTTTCTTCACTCGAGTCCCCCCCGCCTTCTGCACTCCTTCCACGTCCAATCCCCCCCCCCCTCCTTTTTTTCCACAGCATGCTCGCTCTCTCTTCCTAACCGTCGCGCCGCGGCGCTTCGAGCCAGCTCTCTCTCTCTCTCTTGCCTTTCTCGGGCTTGCTTTCTCACCTGCTCTGAACCCCAGAACGTCAGAACGTAAAAGAGAGGGAACGACTCTTGCCCGCTGTTCTCTCTCCTCTATTTCGACGCTCGCTTCGGTTCGATTGCCCGCTCGAAAAAAAAAGAGGAAAAAAACTTCCAAAAACCATGGCCGCTGCCTCGTCCCCCATGCCCGTCCCGGGCGGTCTTCTCGGCCAGGGCAACCAGAACGGAGGCACGCCGACGCTCGGAAACAAAGGAGCGCCCACACCCATGGGCAGGCGGCGGGAGAGCAGGGTGAGTGATCGGTTGAGAATGACGACTTTGAAATCGTCCGTTTTTTCATCCGAGCGACGAGGGGGATCTCTTCTTCTTCCACACGATTGCACCTCGCGAGGCCTTTTCCGCCGGCGCCAATCGTTCTGTGGCGAGCAGGACGCTCTATTGGAACGGTGCTGCGCGATCGCGAGCGAAATGGGGGGCAAGAGGGATGTTGGAAGGAGCAGCGAGGGAAAGCTTTGAGAGAGCGCTCGACGCTTTTTTTTTCGACGAGCGCTCTCTCAACGCTTTTTTTTCTTTCCGTTTTTCGATTTTTTTTCTCGCCCCCTCTCTCTTGTTTGCTCAACCTCCACCTCCTCTCCTTGAACAAACACACAAACAAACAAACAAACAAGCAGGGGCACCTCCTCAAGGACCAGCTCGAGGTCGTCAAGGTCCCTGCCGCGGACGGCGTCGGGAGACCTCGATACACCATCAAGCCCATCGAGGACGAGCTGCCGTTTGACAAGGTACCTTTGAGAAGGGAAGAGAGAGATAGCGGGAGAGCTGGAGAGAGAGAGAGAGAGAGAGAGAGAGAGAGAGAGAGAGAGAGAGAGAGAGAGAGAGAGAGAGAGAGAGAGAGAGAGAGAGAGAGAGAGAGAGAGAGAGAG
>Ga0210003_1001526_pt1 | contig 20333 bp, 20 predicted proteins | sample LantaG_FD_182804 | JGI IMG/M metagenome (GOLD analysis project Ga0210003, IMG submission 182804) | Deep subsurface microbial communities from Baltic Sea to uncover new lineages of life (NeLLi) - Landsort_02402 metaG (SPAdes) (version 2) | ecosystem: Environmental > Aquatic > Marine > Oceanic >... | reverse complement strand
CGGAAGGCGCCGCCGTAGAGGTAGATGAAGTCCGGGATGAAGCTGGGCTCCACGCCCAGTTCCTTCATCCGGTCGATCTGGTCGCGACGCGCCATGGTGGCGTGCTCGATGCGGTTGACGCCGGTCACCGGGTGCGGGCCGTAGACCGCTTCGATGGCATCGAGGGCCTCATCGACCGCGGCATCGACAGATCGCCGCCCTGGAGCAGATTGTCGAAGAAGCCGGCCGCGATCCACTGGCCGGCCGGTATCGTCGCCGCGGTTGCGGTGAGCCGCTGGAGGGCTTGCGCTTTGGTGTGGAACCCGGAGTAGCCGATGTTGAGCAGGGACTGTGCCAGTAGGGCGGACAGCGTGTAGTGGTGGTGCGGGTCGATCAGTCCCGGCAGCAGGGTGCGGCCCTGCAGGTCGACGACGCTGGCCTTCGGTCCGGCCTGGGCCTTGACCTCCTCGGCCGAACCGGTGGCGAGAATGGTGGTGCCCGAGATCGCCAGCGCTTCGACCCGATCCCGACCGGCCACCATGGTGCGGATCGTGCCGTTGCGGAAGACGATGGTCGGGGCGGGCGTGGCACCCGGGCCGCCACCGCCGGCCGCGTCGGGGTCGGCGCTGAACTCGCGGCGGGCCGGCAGCAACAGCCCTGCGGTCAGCTGGTCGGCGATGGGTGAGCGTTCACACCAGCGGCACACGGGTTCCTCGAATCACGTTTGGCGCGGCGTCTTTTCGAACAGCGGGGTCTTGTCGAACAAGTACCGGAACACCTCCGGCAAGTATGCCATTCGGGGGCCATGACGCTGTAACTCTCAAGCGGCCATACGGCCCGGCGGCCGGCGACCCCGGCCTCAGCGGCGAGCAGCGCGCCCAGCTCGCCTTCCCGCCGCCTCAGCCCCGGGAAGTTCGGTGTCCGTTGTGTGAAGATTCACCCATGACGATGACGCGGCGGGGCGGCACGGCACGATAGAGACATGGACGTCATATCGGGGAGCACACCGAGCAGACCCCCAACCGGATACCGCGCCCTGGTGGTCGACGACGAGGCGGCACTGGCCGACGTGGTCGCCAGCTACCTGCGACGCGATCACATTGAGGTCACTGTGTGTCACTCCGGTGCCGAGGCGCTCAACGCCGCCCGAGGGGTCGATCCCGACGTCGTGGTCCTGGATTTGGGGTTACCAGGGATCGACGGCCTTGAGGTCTGCCGGCAACTGCGCACCTTCTCCGATGCCTACGTGGTGATGCTGACCGCCCGCGACAGCGAGGTCGACACCATCGTTGGCCTGTCCGTCGGGGCCGATGACTATCTCACCAAGCCGTTCAGTCCGCGGGAGTTGGTCGCCCGCATCCGGGCGATGTTGCGCCGGCCCCGGTCGGTGGCCGCACCCGTGCCCCACCGCGGCGGCGAATTGCCACCGCGGGTCTTCGGGGCGCTGTCGATCGATCCCGCCAGCCGGGAGTCGCTCCTTGACGGCGAGCCGATCGCCCTGACCCGCACCGAGTTCGACATCCTCGCCGCCCTGTCGTCGCGCCCCGGGGTTGTGTGGACTCGCCGCCAATTGATCGACGTGGTTTGGGGAGAGCGGTGGGTGGGCAACGATCACCTCGTCGACGTCCACGTCGGACATGTGCGCCGCAAACTCGGCGACGACCCCGCCGACCCACGGTTCCTGCACACCGTGCGCGGTGTGGGCTATCGGATGGGCACCGGGCGATGAGCGCGGCACAAGGATTCGGTGTACGCCGCCGGCTTCTGCTGGCGCAGTCACTAGTTCTCATCGCCAGCGGGGTCACCACCTGGGTGGTGGCTCTGGTGGTGGGCCCGCCGCTGTTCCGCGATCACCTCTTTCAGGCCGGTGTACCGCATGACTCCTACGAGCAGTTTCACGCCGAGCAGGCCTATCAGCATGCGACGGCGTTATCCATTGCGGTCGCGATCACGGTGGCTGCCCTGACCGCGTTCGTCGTTACCGCCTACTTCAGCCGGCGCCTGCAGCGCTCCGTGGCCGAAGTGTCCGCCGCAGCATCGGCCGTGGCCGAAGGTCACTACGACATCAGGGTCGCCAGTCCGCAACTCGGCGACGAGTTCGACGGGCTGGCAACGGCATTCAACCGGATGGCCGAACGCCTGCAGACGGTGGAATCAACTCGCCGCCAGTTGTTCAGCGATCTCGCCCACGAGATCCGCACACCGGTGTCGGTCTTGGAGGCCTACCTGGAAGCCGTCGAGGATGGCGTGAAGACCCTCGACCCGCCGACCATCGCGATGCTGCGGGAGCAGACCGGCCGGCTGGTGCGGTTCGCCGCTGACGCCGCCGCACTGGCCCAGGCCGAGGAGGCGCATGCCGCCATTGCACCGCAGTGGGTCGACCCCGGTCAGCTCGCGGCCACGGCGGGCGCCGCCGTCGCGGATCGCTACAGCGCCAAAGGCGTCACGCTGGACACCCGGGTCCGGGCATCCGGCCGACTGTGGGCCGACGGTCAAAGGCTGGCCCAAGTGCTGGGCAATCTTCTCGACAATGCACTGCGTCACACTCCCGCCGGTGGGCAGGTCACTCTCACCGCCGCCGCCGGCAACGGCAATGAGCTTTCGTTCACTGTCGCTGACGATGGCGACGGCATCGCCGCAGAGCACCTGCCCCACGTCTTCGAGCGCTTTTACCGCGCCGACTCCGCCCGCGACCGCGGGCGCGGCGGCTCCGGCATCGGCCTGGCAATCGCCAAGGCTCTGATCGAGGCCCACGGCGGCCACATCCGGGCGGCCAGCGGCGGCCCCGGCCACGGCGCGACCTTCACCGTGACGGTACCGGCCTGCGCGGCAATTCCATCGGCAGCGACTCAGCCCGAGTCTGTACCGACCAGTTCGTAGTCGGCGCGCTGGATGGCATCGCGGGTCTTCGACATCGAAGTTCCTACAGCGTCTTCAGGATCTCGTTCATGATGTCGATCTCCTTCTGCTGGCTCGCCACGATGGCCTTCGACAGTTCGATCGCCTCGATGAATTCACCATTCTTGATCTCGTTCTGCGCCATGGTGATCGCGCCCTCGTGATGCTTGATCATCCCGGTGAGGAACAACTTGTCCGCCGCCACACCCTGGGCGTCCCGCAGTGCCTGCATCTCAGCCGGTGACAACATCCCGTCCATCATGCCCATGCCACCCATCCCCGGCATATCCCCCATTCCCGGCATGTCCCCCATGCCGCCGTGCCCCGGCATGTCGTTCATGTCCATGTTCCACCCGTCGAGCCAGCCCTGCATCTGCGCAATTTCTGGGCCCTGGGCATCCTTAATCTGCTTGGCCAACTCGACCACCCGCGGATCCATGTTCTGCTTGGCCAAGACCAGGTCGCTCATCTCAATCGCCTGCTGATGGTGCGGGATCATCATCTTCGCAAACATCATGTCGGCCTTGTTGTGCGCGGCCGCCCGCGCCGACGCCGTGATCTGGGTCTGCGACGGGGCCGTCGGAGCCGCCTCCTTGGTAGCCGAACTGCCACACGCGCCGATGGCGGCTACCGCGGCCAATGCGGCCATCCCGGCCACTGCGGCCGTTGACTTGATCATTGCGCACCCCTTTTTCGTTAGACGAATCTAGGAATGAGCATCTCGGCGACTCCCCCGGGCTGTCTTAGCCGTTCTGTGAAGATTCGATAAAGACGACCCATCGCACGCCCACACATCCGGCTCAACCGCACCCATCGGATAGTGCTTCCAGCCTCGCAACGACCGCGAAGTAGCGTGCGTTTCTTCAAGACACGCAACCAAGTAACGACTCCAAGTCGGTTTCGTCGCGGCGTCCCGCGGCGCCGATCTGCTGCTAAAGTCAAACCATCATGCGTGCGGCGGTTCCGCTGGCATCTGCCAGGATTTGGACGGCGATTGGGCTGACGTTCATCGTCGCCCTTCTCGCCGCCCCGCTGGCCAGCCTGGCGGCGTCGCCAGACGCCCACGTCGATCATCACATCTCGGCCACCGGCGCTCCCGATCACCTCGCCTCGGTGGACCACGAGCACGTCGCCCTCGCCATGATTCCGGGCGCACCGGACGCACTCGCCGATGCGCTGGTGCCCCGAACGCGCATCAGTCTCCTGGCCATGGGCCTGATCTTTCCTGTCGCTCTGATGGGCGGAATGTCACTGCGGCAGAGGAACACGGGCGGCCGCGATCCACCCCGAACACGCATCCTTGTTTCTTCGGGCCGCGATGTGCTGGCCCGGCACTGCATCTCTCGCCGCTGATCGGATGGCGCAGGCCGACTGACCCCTATCCGGGTCGTGGGCCGGTGTCTGCCGTCCATTTCAGCGGCCGCGGTTTCACGTCGCGGTCCTCACCCGGAAGCGACCACCCCATGAGTTCTGTTGTTCCTCTTCACCCCGCCAACCTGCATCGCGCCCACCACCGGCCGCCACGACGATACGACCACGCCGGAACCCTCGCGGCTGCGGTCGGCAACACCCCGGTGCTGCGTATCACCAGCCCGTTCGCCGATGACGGTCGCGGGTTCTGGGCCAAACTCGAGGGTTCCAATCCCGGCGGAATCAAGGACCGCACCGCCCTGCACATGGTGAGCCGGGCCCGTGCCCGCGGGGATCTTCGCCCCGGGGCGCGCATCATCGAGTCCAGTAGCGGCACTCTCGGGTTGGGCTTGGCGCTGGCGGGCATGGCCTATCGACATCCCGTCACTATCGTCACCGACACCGGCCTGGAGCCGATCATCGCCCGCATGCTGTCGGCCTACGGGGTACAGGTCGAGCAGGTCACCGAGCCCCACCCCGACGGCGGCTGGCAGCAGGCCCGCTGTGACCGGGTGGCCGAGCTGCTCGCGGAACACCCCGAAGCGTGGAACCCCGATCAGTACAACAATCCCGACAACGTCGGCGCCTACCACGGCCTAGCAATGGAGTTGGATGCCCAACTCGGCCGTGTCGACGTTCTGGTGTGCTCGGTCGGCACCGGAGGACACTCCGCCGGCATAGCCGGGGTGCTGCGGGAATTGAACCCGAAGCTGACACTGATCGGCGTGGATACCGTCGGGTCGACCATCTTCGGCCAGCCCGCCCGGCCCCGCCTGATGCGCGGCCTCGGGTCGAGCATCTACCCCGGAAACGTCGATTACACGGCGTTCGACGAGGTGCACTGGGTGGCGCCCGCCGAAGCAGCGTGGGCCTCCCGGACCCTGGCAGCCACCCACTACGCCAGCGGTGGGTGGAGCGTAGGGGCGGTCGCCCTGGTGGCCGGATGGGCCGCACGCACCCACCCGGCCACGGCCACCGTTGCGGCGATCTTCCCAGACGGCCCGCAGCGCTACTTTGACAGCATCTTCAACGACGATTACTGCCGCGAGCATCAATTGCTCGACGGTGCACCGCCCGCCGAACCGCTGACGATCCGCGACCCCGCCGAGACCGTCGTCGACTCATGGACCCGGTGCGCCACGGTCGTGGCCCCGGCGAAGGCGGGGCGCTGATGGGAACTCTTGCCACGTTCCGTAGTTTCGGCTGGCCAAGCCGGTTGCTGATGATCAACCAGTTCGGCATTAACCTCGGCTTCTACATGCTGATGCCCTACCTGGCCGGCTACCTCGCCGGCCCGCTGGGGTTAGCGGCGTGGGCCGTCGGACTGGTACTCGGGGTGCGCAACTTCTCCCAGCAGGGCATGTTCATCGTGGGCGGCACCTTGGCCGACCGACTCGGCTACAAACCGCTCATCGTGGCCGGCTGTCTGCTGCGCACCGCCGGCTTCGGGCTACTGGTGTTTGCGCAGTCGCTGCCCGCGGTGCTGATCGCCTCTGCAGCAACGGGTTTCGCTGGTGCGCTGTTCAACCCAGCAGTCCGCGCCTACTTGGCCGCCGACGCCGGGGAGCGGCGGGTGGAAGCGTTCGCGCTCTTCCACGTCTTCTACCAGGCCGGGATCCTGGCCGGGCCGCTGGTCGGATTGGCCCTGATGACAGTCGATTTTCGGGTCACCGCCGCGGGCGCGGCGGCGGTGTTCGCCCTGCTGACCATCGCCCAGTTGTTCGCCCTGCCACGGCGCGATTCCGACCCCGCCGCGGCCACCACCTCGGTGCTGCAGGATTGGCGCACCGTGGCGGGCAACCGCTCGTTCCTACTGTTCGCCGCCGCCATGATCGGCTCCTACGTGTTGACCTTCCAGATCTACCTGGCGATGCCGCTGCACGCGGCCTTTCTCGCCCCTCAGCACGCGTCGGCTCTGATCGCCGCGATGTTCGTGGTGTCCGGCGCGGTGGCGGTGACCGCCCAGCTGCGGATCACCCGCTGGTTCTCGGATCGGTGGGGCTCGAGCCGCTCCCTGATCATCGGTATGACCGTGATCGCGCTGTCCTTCGCGCCGCTGATCCTTGTGCCGGACAACAGGTTCGGGACCGCAGCGGCGATCGGTGCCCTGTTGGTGACCACCGCCGTGCTGGCCATCGGATCGGCGGCGGTGTTCCCCTTCGAGATGGATACCGTGGTGGCCCTGTCCGGTGGACGCCTGGTGGGCACCCACTACGGCTTCTACAGCACTATCGTCGGCGTCGGCATACTGGCTGGCAACGTGGCCACCGGTGCACTGGTGCAGGCCGCCCGCCAGCAGGGACTCGACGCCCTGGTCTGGGCGGCGCTCGCCGCGATCGGGCTGTTGTCCGCGGCCGCACTGCGCTCCCTGGCCCGCAACGGGCACCTCCAGCACGGCGGCCCCCGCCCGGTGGTGGATGCCGTCGGATGACCACAACCCCTGTAGGACAAGTAATGCACGGCCCCGGCAGTACTCAACAACACAACTGGAGGTTCCCCATGTCAACATCCCTGCGGCGCGTCGCCGGAGCACTCATCGTCAGCGGCGCGGTGGCGGTGGTCGCCAGTCCATCCGCGGCCGCGCACGTCGACGCCCAACTTGACGGGGCCGGCCCCGGCGATTTCGGTGTCGTCACCCTCGGCGTGCCCACCGAGGCGGGCAAGCCGGCCACCACCAAAGTGGCCGTCCGCATCCCCGACGACACCCCGATGCGTACCGTTCGCCCCCAGCCGTTGGCAGGTTGGAGTGTCGACGTCACCAAGCGCACGATCGATCCGCCGCTGTACAAAGACGACGGCACGCCCGTCACCGAGGTCATCGACACGGTGACCTGGACCGCGACCGGCCCCGGTATCGACACGGGGCAGTTCGCGCAGTTCGCCATCTACGCCGGACCGCTGCCCGATGCCGACACCCTTGCGCTGCCGACCACCCAGACGTTCTCCGACGGCACCACCGAGGCATGGAATGAACCGACGGTGTCCGGGGACGAGAAACCGAAGTTCCCGGTGCCGGCGGCGACGATCGCCAAGCCGGCCAGCACTGTGATGCCCATCGTCGCGTGGTCGGCGCTGGGTCTCTCGGTCGTGGCACTGGCACTGGCGGTCTTCGGGATCGACCGGGCATCGCGGCGGTCCGCCGCAGCCGATTCGCCGGAAGCCGAGCCGCTACGCCCCTCCCCGGCGAGCGCATAGATGTCCGGGCAAATGTCGGTGATGAAGGCCGCAGTCGTGCTGGGCGTTCTGGTCTCGGCGGTGGTCGTTGCCGGGTGTGGCACACCGCCGGCGACCCCGCCGGAAGCCCCATCGACTGAGTCGACTGCCGGGCCGGCCACCTCGTCGGCGGCGGAATCCTCGGCGGGTGCGGCGGTCGGCCCGGTAGTCAACATCACCATCGCCGCGGGGACCGTCACCCCTACCAACGCCGAAGTCGACGCTGGCGTCGGACAACCCATCGTCCTGGAGGTAACCAGCGACGCCACCGACAGCCTGCACGTGCATTCGATCCCGGAACGGGTCTTCGACGTGCAACCGCGCGCCGGGCAGCGGTTCGAGTTCACCGTGGATATCCCCGGCCGTGTCGACGTCGAACTGCACGACCTGAATCGCACCGTGGTCACCTTCGCGGTCACGCCCTGATGACAGGGCCCAAATGACCGATGCCACCCTGACCGTCCTCGCACACGGCGTTGGCGGATCCACCGATCTGCCACTGCCGTTGGAGTACGCGCTCATCGGCGGCGTGTGGGCGCTGATCGTCACCTTCGCAGTGGTGGGTGTCGCTTGGCGCACGCCCCGGTTCGACCCGGCCAAGCCCGGACGCGCGCTACCCCAATGGGTGAGCACCGCGGTGGACTCCCCGATCGTCCGCGGTATCGCCGCTGCGGCCACCCTGGCGTTGACGGTGTGGGTTGCCATCGCAGCCATCTGGGGACCGCAGGGCAGCGACAGCGCGTTACCGGGCACGTTCTACGTGCTGCTGTGGGTGGGATTAGTCGCGGTGTCGGTGATCGTCGGCCCCGTCTGGCGGGTGATCTCGCCGGTCCGAACGGTCTGGCGACTGCTGACGCTTGGCAGAGGAGATAAGGCGTCTGGGGGGGCGCGGCGGCGGTACCCGGCCGGACTCGGATACTGGCCGGCGGCACTGGGCCTGTTCGCGTTCGTGTGGCTGGAACTGGCCAGCCCCGATCCCGGCTCACTGTCGGCAATCAAGATCTGGATCCTGTGCTACGCGGTGGCGATGTGGGTGGGTGCGGCGGTGTTCGGGTCGACGTGGTTCGCCCGGGCCGACCCGTTCGAGGTGTACAGCATGACGGTGTCACGACTGGCCCCGTTTCGGCGAAATCGCGCCACCGGCCGCATCGTCATCGGTAACCCCTTCGATCATCTACCCACCATGCCGGTGCGCCCGGGCACCGTCGCGGTGATGGCGGTGCTGCTCGGCTCCACCGCGTTCGACAGCTTCGCCCAATCGAAAGCGTTCCGAAACTTCGTGGACCGCAACGCTGACGCCGTCCCCCTCGTCGGCGACTCCGGCGGCGGTAGTGTGCTGCGAACCGCCGGCCTGCTGGTGTTCGTCCTCGTTGTAGGTGTGAGTTTCACCGCCGCCGCTCGCGCGACCGGCGGCGTCACCGCTGAGCAACGCCGCGAATTGCCCGGCCGGCTCGCACACTGTCTGATCCCGATCGTCGTGGGCTACGTCCTCGCCCACTACCTGTCCTATCTGGTCGAGCGCGGGCAGGAAACCATCGTGCGTCTGGCCGATCCACTCGGCAGGGGCTGGCAGCTTCTCGGGCTCGACTCCGGCGACGTCATCTATTTCCTTTCGATGAATCCGGCGCTGCTATGGACCATCAAAGTGGCCTGCGTGGTGATCGGACACGTCGTCGGGGTGATCGCCGCGCATGACCAGGCTTTGCGGGTCATACCGGTGGGCCATCAACTCACCGGCCAGCTCGCCATGATGCTGGTGATGGTCGCCTATACGTTGACGGGCCTGTTCTTGCTTTTCGGCGGGTGAACCCTCCCGGGCCGCGGGGTACGCCCCGGCACGTGGTTCATCACCCGCGAATCGCTGAATCTCCTCGACCGCCTCGGCCCGCGCGCAGGCGCGGCGGCGATAGCGGCTCCGACGATGTGGACGATCGCGTTGACGCTGGTGGCCACTCCGATTTTTTCGGCGTCGACCTCGCACAGCTTCCACGACAACCCCGCCCGACTGGGAATCCTCCTAGCGTCACCACCTGAATCAGTCTTGGCCCAGCGCCTCCAGCGCCGCCTTGGTCTCCAGGTCCCGGTAGGCCGTGGCAAGACGAATCTGGTTACCGACGTTGATCTCCCAGCCATAGTTCTCCACCGGCGTGGTGAGCCAGCCGATATAGAAACACCAGGCGGCTGCAAGGCTGTGCTCGTAACGCAACACCTTCACCGCGGGTGCGTCGCGCACCCCGGCTTCGACAAGACGGCTGTGATAGAAGGCAATCAGCTCGTCCTCGCAGATCCGGCGGTCCTCGACCGATAGTGCCGTAATGATGAGGTAGCTGACGTCGTGCATGCAAAAGCCCTGTGCGGTGAGTTGCCAGTCGATGAGGCCGCGCCGACCGTCGGGCAGCACGTAGGTATTTCCGATGTGACAGTCCCCGTGAACCAGAGTAGTGGGCAGCGTTGTCTGGTGCATTTGTGCACGTGCGACTTTCACCAGCAACGAGTCGGTGGTCTCGCTAACTGATTGCAGCAGTTCGCGTTTGAATTGGTGGGCCTGCACCTCCCATGCGATCACCGCCGGCACTGCGCCCGGGTTCGTGAACAGCTCGTGGATAGGGCCGGAGGTATGCGGCCACAACCACGACAGGTCGGCGCCGAACCGCGGCGACTGCCAGTAGTGGGCGTGCAGTGCGGCGAGCTGGCTGAGCAGTGCCTTCACATCCTCGACGCCGACCGGCGCCAAGACTGTGGGGAACTCAGCGCCGCTGACACGCAGGTCTTCCAGTGCGATGCCGAAGGTGGCTCCATCGATGTCACGCCACGCTCCCACACAGCGGGGGGTCACCACGGGAAGCTCGTCACCGAGGTACGTGTAGACATTGACTTCGTTGTCGTAGAGCGGAATACCGCCGAGACCCGGACGCGCCACCTTGATGGTTACCCGGACTGGTAGTAAGTCGGGGTTGTAGACGTAGTCGACGTCAAAGGTGACCCGCCGGGCCGTGGACACGCGACTGTTCTCCTCAGATGACAGTGCAGCATCAACAAGGGCGATGGAGCCGACCCGCACGTCGGGGTGTTTAGTCGCGATCAACGCCTCAACGACGACGGCGTCGAAGCCGTCCGGCTCTGTCGGGATCGTGAAACCTGTCATCGTCAGACAGTAAGCCAACGAATAGGCCGCTAGGTGCGCGATTATTGGAAGTCGTCGTCATTCCGGCCGACGACCCCAGACGAATCATTCACGTCAGCCTGCTGCAGCCAAAGAACCACGACTACCCACAATTCCGGCACACTCCAAGCGGCAAGCTGCCGCAATCAAACCTTCAAGGTCGGCGTCAACGCGGCATTGAGAATGTCCACGTCCCGAGTGGCGATGGTCAGGCCGCGGCGGGCAGCCTGGGCCACAATCATCCGGTCGAACGGATCGCGATGATTCCACCGCAACCTACCCGCCATGATCGCGTCGGTCGGCTCGATCGACAGTTCGGTGACCGCCATCGCTGTCACGATGTCTGACCATGCCGAGAGGAGCGGTTCGCCATCGAGCCGACCAAGGCGGGTCTTGATCGCTATCTCCCAGGCCGAGACCGCCGAGACCGCTACTTCACGTGCCGAGTCTGAGATCGCCTCGCGCGCGGTATCCGATAGCTGATCGGGCGTACTCACAAGCCACAGGAGCGTGTGTGTGTCGAGAAGGATCGCCGTGGAGGGCGGCTCAAACGCTGGGCCGGTTCTCACGCGGGATTCCTTCCCACGCCGTAAATTCCGCTTCAGGAAGCGGCTCGTCGAAGTCATCGCCGATCACCAGTTTCGGAAGTTGCCCGAAGATACGCGGCCGTGGCTGCACCGGTGTGAGGACGGCGACGGGCCGGCCGTGGGTGGTAATCGTCACCGGCGAACCGGTGCGCTCCACCTCAGCCAAGATGGCATTGAGCTGGGCTTTGGCCTCCGTGCTCGAGATGGTCTTCACCGCACCACAATACGTCAATCGAACTTATCGGACTAGTCTATATAGTCTAAGTCTCCGGAAGGCCGCCCGCGCCGACTCCGGTGCGAATGCCGGATACTAGCGGCATCGATGAAGGCGACTCGGGGCATCTGAAAACTCAGTCCCGCCCTCCGCCAGCACCCGCTGCCAGGCAAGTCGGATCACGACGATCGGAGCCAACGCCGATGAGCATCCCGCCCTACTCCGAGGCCAATTCCTTCGGCACTCTTGATGGTCCGCCCACGGGAACGCGGGTGCCGATCAAGTACATCTGGCCGAAGCGGATCGCCGTAATTCTCGCGGGGCTGGCCGTGGTGGGCGGGATGGGCTTCGGCGTGAAGACCCTCCTGCACACCGACGACTCGGCGAGCACAAACCGGGAGACGGTTCAGTCCGCATCCCCGGCGTCCGCGCCGACCCAGGCCCCGCAATCTCCGGCCCCAGCGGCTTCTCAAGCCCCGACGGCGCCGATGACGCTGGGCCAGGCCGTCACCGATTCCGCCGGGGCGTTGAGCCGCGAGCAGATCGCAGAGGTGAACTCCGCCGTCATGAGTCTGCAGACGGCACGCGACGTCCGGCTATGGGTTGTCTACGTTGACGCATTCGATGTCCCGCCCGGGGAGTGGGCCCGTAAGACCCTTTCCCTGACCAAGATGGGGGAACGGGAGGCGATTCTCGCCGTCGCAACCAAGCAGCGGAAGTACGCCTTCCTGGTCGCACCGGCCGCCGCGAACCGTCAGGCGGTCGATGACATGCGGGTCAACACCATCGAACCGAAGCTTCGCGACAGTGACTACGCCGGCGCTGCCGTGGCCGCCGCGACTGGACTGCAAGCCCTCGGCTGAACCGCTTCCCGGGCGCAGCTCACCGAGCCGGTTGAATACCGCAAAACCACCACCAACTTGGCTGCATACCAACGAAATTACCTTTCCAGGGGTGCCGAACAAGGGTCCATCGGCCCACCAGCCGACGCTAGACGCATCCGCCGGTACGGCAAAGTTCGGCACCATCTGGCCACCGATATAAAACAGGCCAAGCCTGTCGGCCTGGCCTGCTGTGGTGGATCTGCCGGGTATCGAACCCGCTCTGGAAAACGCCCTGAAATGCGGAAACTTTTACAACGGTAACGCCGAAGCCCGTCAGACGACGCGAAAACACCTGCGGGTACGCGAGAGGTGTTGACGGTGTCAACACATGAGGCCGCCGTCCCTTAGTCAAGTTCTCGCGGTCGCAGCGAAGGCTTATTGACTAGGGCTGACAAGGCAGTCGCATGCATCGCATTTTTGATGGCCCCAAGGGTGCCGGGGTCCTTGCCGGCAACAGGACTCTCGCGGTTGAGCAAGGCGTCGGTGCTCAGGTACTCGGCGCGACGTCAACGACGCCTTGCATACCGCCTTCGAAGTGGCCGGGTTCATGACACGCCATGCCCCAATCGCCAGGCGCATCAAAGGTCAACAACATGGCGGCCGTTTGTCCGGGTTCCACCAAAACTACGTTGTTGTGGCCGTGATGTCCGATTGCCGGCTCCTTCATAGATTGAACATGCGCACCGAGTTCATCGGCCGGTTCCACCAACAACTCGTGTTTGGACTGCCCGCAGTTGACCACGATCAAGCGCACAGGCTCACCTTGCTGAGCCTGCCGCTTTTCGGGAACAATGCGCCGGCTGTCATCGACCTCAGCGACGCGTTGCGGATGCCACCAGCGGGGGATCCCGCCGCCACTGATGGGAGCGCCGCGGAGATGACGGACCCATGGTCATGGTCGTGCCCGTCGCCGCCCAGTTAGGACGCAGCCACTACCGACCCGGCGATCACGCTCACCCCGGTCGCCAATGTGTAGGCGGCCAACGGCTTGGGGGCAATACGGCTCCGGCCCTCTCCGTTGGCGGTACCGGTTGCAGCAGAGGTCGCATCGCCCAACCCGCCGGTACCCCTGTTGCCGCCGGTGCCACCGGTCGATTGGCCACCTCGCCCTGCGTCGCCACTGGGCGTAGCCGCGAAGAGTGCCGATGGTGTGATAGATGGTTTGGATCTGGCCGTTCCAGCCGTGTTGTTACGGGGAGCAGTCCACCGCCACGGCCAGTGCAGCGCAAACTTGTCGCATCCGCTCGTCTGCCAACCGTCCGACCCTTTCGACTAGAACGGCAACCGACACGCTTTCCAATGAGTCCAGATTGACGGCGCAACGCCGCGGAATCGGATCCTCCCCTGGCTCTAGGACGACCTCGCTGGCCAGTCCGCGGATAGTCGTGGTGCACGGGGCGACGACAACTCGACGGAGTCTGGGAATCGCCGCGTCCCGCGACAGTACGACGACGGGCCGGCGACCAATCTCCGACAATTCACACCACCACACATCGCCTTGATTCGGAAGCGGGGTCACGAGGCGCTTGCCGCCCTCCGCCACGAGTCGAGATCGCCCCACTCGTCCGGCTGATCAGTCGGCTTTTCGTCATATGCGGCATAGCTGGCGTCGATCTCGTGTGCCCGATTCCGGGCCAGCAGAGCTCGCAGCGCGTCGTCCACCAGCGCGGCATCGGTCGGACCGGGGTGAACACCCCGGGCCGCTTCCAGCAGGGAGGCGTCAACTGTGGTGCTCAACCGTATGCGGGCCATGCTACAAGTATGCCACTCAGGGGCCGCGGAGTTGTGACACTTGGCCGCCGCTCTCGAAACCCCGAGCATCTCGGCGATGTCGGTAGCCAACACTCCTTCGGCACAAAGACACAAAGCAGGCCAGGCCTTTCGGCCTGGCCTGTCCCTGGTGGAGCTGCCGGGAATCGAACCCGCTCTAGAAAACGCCCTGAACAGGTAGAACACCGAACTTCACGACGCGAAAGTACGTCAGACAACGCGAAAGCACCTGCGGGAACGTGCGATGTGTTGACGCTGTCAACTGATGGTTGCGTCCCAGGTGCGGTGTAAATGAGAACCGGCGTGGTTCCTTGTAGAGCGACTAACTCAACGAAGGAAGGACTACGCCCGTGTCGGTACGAGTGTCACCTATTGAGAAGATCCGTGGCGAGATCGACGCCGTGTTCGACGGGTCGCGTGAGCTGTCGGAGATCATCGAAGAGGTTGCGCGTCTGGGTGCCCGGTTGATCATCCAGACCGCGCTCGAGGCCGAGGTCGAGGTGTTCCTGGACCGGGCCCGCTATCAGCGGGCCGGCGGGTGCCCAGATGCCCGGGCGGGTAGCCGCAACGGTTTCTGCGCGTCGACGATCAAGACGACGGCGGGGCCGGTCACGGTGGCGCGGCCGAAGCTGCGCGGCACCACGGAGGCGTTCGCGAGTGCGTTGTTCGGTAAGGGTGTCACCAAGTCCCATGCGTTGGAGTCGTTGGTGATCGCCGGGTTCGTGCGCGGGTTGTCGGTCCGTGATGTGGAGAACACCCTGGCCGATGCGTTGGGTGCTGAGGCGGCGCTGTCGAAGTCGACGGTGTCGCGGGTCTGCCAGGGGATCGGTGAGGAGTTCGCGGCCTGGTCGGCCCGGCGGCTGGACACCCTGGAGTTGGAGTACCTGTTCCTGGACGCCTCAATGTTCAAGATGCATCCCGGTGCCCGCGCCGAGCCGGTGCTCGCGGCGTGGGGCATCACCACCGACGGGGCGCCGGTGTTCGTCGCGCTGGCCGCGGGCGGATCGGAGTCCACTGATGCGTGGGGGGATTTCCTCGACGAACTGCGGGGGCGGGGGCTGCGCCCACCGCTGCTGGTGATCTCCGACGGCGCGGCCGGGCTGATCAACGCCGCCGAGACCGCCCTGCCCCGCTCGCTGCGGCAGCGCTGCCTGATCCACCGCGCCCGCAATGTGCTGGCCAAAGTGCCGGCCGAGGCGCAGACCGAAATCCGCAACGCCTACTGGGCGCTCTTCGACACCGACGACCTCATCGCGGCCGGGGTGGCACCCGGGCCGCAGCTCGTCGCCGCCGTCCAGAATCGCATCGATGCCTTCGCCACCACCTACACCCGGGTGTTCCCCTCGGCGGTCAAATGTCTGCTGTCCGACCGCCAACAGCTGACCAGCTACCTGCGTTTCCCGATCGCCCACCACCGCCAAATCCGGCACTCCAACTTCATCGAACGCACCTTCGGGGAGACCCGCCGCAGAGTCAAGGTCATCGGCCGGCTCCCCGGGGAAAGCTCGTGTCTGAACCTGGTGTGGGCGGTCTTGGACCGGGCCTCCCGCGGCTGGCGCGGACTGGCCATGACACCGCCCGGCACCCGGCTGCTCGCCGAGCTACGCCACCAACTGTTCGACCCGCCCACCCCGATCCACCAACCCGCGACCGAACCTGACACCGACACCCCGGAACCGGTTGGCGCCGTCGCCTGACATCACCGCCAGGAACCCGCGCCGTAATCATTTACACCGGCGTTTGGACGCAACCCTCCCGGAGACCTACAAGCCGAACAGGCCGCAGATGAGGGACCGCCACCTCAAATTCCGGAATACCCGGACAACCTCCCGTCGGTTGTGTTCAGCTCAACTATCGACAGCCCGTCCGGTTGCGACTCGAGGCCAGACGAAAGGAGCTAATGCATGTTGCTGTCGGATCTTTGCGCGCGCCGTGCTGTGGCTGGATTGATCGGTAGTGGGGCTCTGACGGGTGCGATGTTGTTCGGGGGCGCCGCACTGGCGTTCGCTCAACCGCAACCCGACCCTGCTCTGCCACCCGCCCCTGGCTGCACGGCCGCGGACTTGGCCCAAGCGTCGGGCATAGTCGGAACGGCAATGGGGGCATACTTATTCACCCATCCAGACGTCAACAACTTCTTCACCGGCCTCCGTGGTCTTCCGGACGGGGATCTTCGCGGCAGGATCCAAAGCTATATGGATGCCAACCCTCAGGTGGAAACCGAAATCAATGGGATCCGCCAGCCGGTCACCGATGTGAAGAATCGCTGCGATCCGCCACCCACTTCGGGTGAGTAGTCACCTGGGCGGTGCCACGCCCCCCAACCGTCTTCGGCTAGATCCGCCAATCACGCCGGTGAGGAGACAAACGAGATGACTCATTGGACAAGACCATTCGCAGTTGCGGCGGCGAGCGTCTTCGCCCTTGCGGCGGTCCCCGGGGCGATCGTCACGATTCATGGCCCCGGGATCGCAAACGCCGATGTGTGCGTGAGCGGCGGCCGACGGGTATCAGTGAGTGGCTGCGCGAACATCGCCGACGTAGTTGCGCCTTACGTTCCGCCGCCTGCCTACTACGCGCCCATGCCGTATGACCAACCGCCGCCTCCGAATGCCACTGGGTGTGTCAGCTATAACGGCCGATGGATCAACGCCGACGGCTGCAATTATTAGGTCGGCTGCTGATCCGCTAGCGGTATGTCGGTGAAATAACGTGGTATCAGTACTGCGAGGAGGCCTACGGTCCCTCGACGGGCTGGCTGACCGTAATCTCGCAGATGCCGCGCCGCCACCGAGGCCGCCCCCACCGCAGGCGAGGCGGCGAACGCCCGACGCGATGCGACCGAGGTGCGCCGCAGGGATTTCACGGCTGACTCCAGCCGCTCTCCGCCTGGGTCGACCACCTGCTCCACTGCACCGAGAACACTATCGGCCAGTTGGTCCAGTGCCGCGCGGTGTTCGTTGTGGCCGCGGTAGTCATCAACGGGGGCTCGTCAGCGCGCCGCGGCAGCCACCGGCCGGTCAGCGCTGCTGAACCGCAACGCGGGGTCGTCGACCGGACCCTTGCGAAGCCGTGCGATGTCGGCCCGGTAGTCCATCTCGATGATCCACGGGCCGCTGGTCCCCTGCTGCGGGAATTCGTCGATGGACCGCATGATGTAGCCGGCCGAAAAGGCCAGCATCGGACGCTTGCCGATATTCGGGTCGTCGGCAACGGGCACCACGGTCGTGTACCCATGCTGATCCATGTAGGCCAGCAGCCGGCACAGGTGCTCGCACACCAGGTCCACCTTCAGCGTCCATGACGAGTTGGTGTAGCCGAACATGAACCCCAGGTTGGGAATTCCCGAAAGCATGAAGCTCTTGTAGACCAGGCAGTCATGGGCATTCGTGACCTCGCCGTCGACGGATACCTCGATGCCGCCGAACAGTTGCAGCTTCAGGCCGGTGGCGGTGACGATGATGTCGGCGTTCAGTTCGCGGCCGGACTCCAGCAGGATGCCGGTCTTGGTGAAGCGCGCGATCTTGTCGGTGACGACGGTGGCCTTGCCCGTGCCGATAGTGCGGAACAGATCAGCGTCGGGCACCGCACAGAGCCGCTGGTCCCACGGGTCGTAGGTCGGCTTGAAGTGGGTATCGACGTCATAGCCGGTGGGCAGCATCTTGGCGTTGACGGCGCGGATGATGCGCCGGGCCAACTTCGGATTGCGCTGGCACAGGCCGTAGATGAAGCGCTGCTTGCCGATGTTGAACCTGCGCGCCGCGGCGTAGGCCGCCTTGGCCGGCAATACTTTTCGCAGCCCGTTGGCAATCGGATCCCCACGCGGCTGCGGCATCACATAAGACGGCGAGCGCTGCAGCATGGTGATGTGCTTGGCGTCGTCGGCCATCGCCGGAATTAGCGTGACGGCGGTGGCGCCACTGCCGATGACGACGATCTCCTTGCCGTGGTAGGCCAGATCCTCCGGCCAGAACTGCGGGTGGACGATCAGGCCCTCGAAGTCCTCCCGACCCTCGAAGTGAGGTGCGTTCCCCTCTGCGTAGTTGTAGTAGCCGGTCGCGCCGAAAAACCAGTCGCAGGTGATGTCCCACTGTTGCCCGTCGCGCTCCAGCGTCACCGTCCACAGCGCGTCATCGGAGTTGAAGTTGGCGCGAATCACCCTGTGCTGCATGTAGATCTGCTTGGCCAGTCCGTCCTCGGCGATGGCTTCGTGCAGGTAGTTGAGGATCTCGTGCGCGTCGGCGATGGCGTTGTCGGACGTCCACGGCTTGTACTCGAAGCCGAAGGTGTGCATGTCGGAGTCCGACCGGATGCCCGGGTAGCGGAACAGGTCCCACGTGCCGCCGATGGCGTCGCGGCCGTCGACGATGGCGTAACTCTTGCCCGGCGACTTGGTGACCAGATAGTGCCCGAGGCCGATGCCGGAGATGCCAGCGCCGACGATGAGCATGTCGACGTGCCCAGTGAGCGATTCCTTGGGGCGGATCGAGTTGAACCCGGCGATGGACTGGGCTACTGGCACCGGAGACTCCGATTCGGCGGACGGATACTGACTAAACGCTAACAATGCCATATTTCCCTCGACAGCTGTCAAGAACCTTGTCCGGACTCCTGTTAATAGTTGGGCAGCAGGCCGATCAAGACGCTGGCCGTCCCCATCAACGCCACCGCGATGATGAGCATTCGCTCACGACCGATCCGGTCGCCGAAGTGCCCGAACACAATTCCGCCGATCGGTCGGGCGACGTAACCGGCGGCGAGGGTGGCGAATGCGGCGGTGCTAGCCAGAACTGGATCGACTCCGGAAAGAACGCCGCTGGCTCTGCGGAACGCTGGGCGATGAATTCACCGAACAGCCACCGCAGGGCGTAGGTGAACGCGGCCCGCTGATGGGTCAGATCCGGCGGGAAGTGCGCACCGACCGAGGGATCGCGGGTGAACCAGGTGTCGTAGAAGTGCCGGATGAGTTCCTCGGAGCGTGGGCCCTCCAGTGCGGACTGCACCACCCGCAGCGACTCGCGGTCTTGCAGGCCCACGAGGTCCGATTCTAGGGCCGCCCTAGAGCGCGTGAATTCCCTTGTAAATCAACGCGGAACCGATCACCAGCAGAATCCCGCCGACCAGAGTGGCGTGGTTACGTTCCATCCAGACCTTCACCCGTTCCAGGGGGCGTCGAGTCGATCGCCGACGAAAAAGTACCCCAGCACCGGAATGGCCACCGAGGAGGCTGCCAGGGCGGTGAAGATCAGCACCGCCTGCCAGGCGCCGGTGCTGCCCAGGGCCGCGGTGCCGATGGCCACGCCCGCCGCCGCACACATGGCGAACACCTTGACGTTGGCCACGGTCAGCACGATCGCGGTCAGGAATGCACGAGCGGGTTCCATCGAACCCATCGCCGTCATCCACTTGGGTTGGTGCGCCGAGCGATAGCGTCCCAGCCACCGGTAGATGCCGAAGGCGATCAGGGCGATACCCAGGACGATTCGCACGTAAGGCGCCCAGGAGGGGGCTTCGTCCAGGCTGCCGTTGGAGATCTCCGAACCGGCGACGAACGCTCCGGTGATGACGGCGATGCCCAGCACCCAGCCGATCAGGAAGGCGACGCCGGTGGGCCGCGGACGCGGGGTGTGCAGCACCAGGATCCCCGGGATGATCGACAACGGCGAGATGGCGATGACCATGCCCAGGGGAATCAGTTCGGTGAGGTCGGACATCAGGGTGCCCGAGGAACGTAGCCGATGACCGAGCGCATCGGCGGGGGTTCAAGAACAACCGGTCGAACACCCCAAACATTTCGACCCGCCGACTGGCCTCCCACCAAGCCACGACCCAACCACGTCAGAGCCGCCGCCTAACATCACCAATCAGGAACCCGCCCCGAGCTCGTTTACACCGAACCTGGGACGCAACCTCAACTGATATGCAAGACGCCTAGCCTCCTAACCGGCGGAAACCAGCACAGCCGAATTGTCCGGGAACGTACGTAGAAGCTTGGGAATGACCAGTGCTGCCAGTGACCTGGCATTGAACCGGCTGCGCGAGCACCGGGAGGCGATATGCGATGTGCTGGCACGCTACGGTGCAAGCGATCCCCGGTTGTTCGGGTCGATCGCGCAAGGTAACGCAGGGCCTGACAGTGATGTCGACCTCCTGCTAGACCTCGCCGCCGAGGGGTCCGGCAGTCGACTGTCCCGACTTTCGGGCATCCGATTAGA
>Ga0210003_1001525_pt1 | contig 20336 bp, 10 predicted proteins | sample LantaG_FD_182804 | JGI IMG/M metagenome (GOLD analysis project Ga0210003, IMG submission 182804) | Deep subsurface microbial communities from Baltic Sea to uncover new lineages of life (NeLLi) - Landsort_02402 metaG (SPAdes) (version 2) | ecosystem: Environmental > Aquatic > Marine > Oceanic >... | reverse complement strand
CCCGCCCCCGCCCTCGCCCCTCCCACCCCCGTCCCTTCCTCGCGCCTCGGCGCCGGGCCCCTCTCCCACCTCGAGCTCGCCACGCTCTCCATCGAGCCGCGCGACTTCGAGGCCGCGCTCTCGCGCGTCCAGCCCGCTGTCCGCCGCGAGGGCTTCTCGAGCCCGCCAGCCGTCTCGTGGGACGACGTGGGGGCCCTCCAGGCGCTCCGCTCCGAGCTCGAGTACGCGATCACGCGGCCAATCGCCGACCCGTCCGCGTTCGCGGCGCTGGGGCTGTCGGCGCCGACGGGCGTCCTGCTGTACGGCCCGCCCGGGTGCGGCAAGACGCTGCTGGCCCGTGCCGTCGCCGCCGAGGCGCGCGCCAACTTCATCTCCGTCAAGGGGCCCGAGCTTTTGTCTAAGTACGTCGGCGAGTCCGAGGCCGCGGTGCGGAGGATGTTTGCGCGCGCGGCCAGCGCGGCTCCCTGCGTGCTGTTCTTCGACGAGCTGGACGCGCTGGCCCCCCGGCGAGGGCGCGGCGGCGGAGGCGAAGGAGGCGGTGGAGGCGGGGACTCGGGCGGCGCGGCGGCCGAGCGCGTCGTGAACCAGCTCCTCACGGAGATGGACGGCCTCGCCTCCCGCGGCGCCGTGTTCCTCGTCGGCGCCACCAACAGGCCCGACATCATCGACCCCGCCCTCCTCCGGCCCGGCAGGCTCGACAAGGCGCTGTACGTGCCGCTCCCGGACTCGAAGGGGCGCGAGGACATCATGCGGCGGCTGACGCGCAGGACGCCGCTCGCGCCCGGGAGCGACCCGTGCGCCGTGGCGGCGTCGGCGGCCTGCGAGGGGTTCTCCGGGGCCGACCTGGCGTCGCTCGTGCGAGAGGCCGGGGTGTGCGCGATCCGGGAGGCGGTGGAGAGGGCGGATAGGGAGGGCGGGGGCGCGGCCGCGTCGGCGGCGGGTCGGCTTCCTCCCCCCGCCGTCGCCGCCGCTGCCGCCGCTCCACCGCCGCAGCGCCTCGTCGTCCGCGACGCCCACTTCCGCGCCGCCCTAAGGTCCGTCGGCCCCTCCGTCTCCAAGAGGGACGTCCGGGTCTACGACGCGCTGCGGTCGAGGCTGGCCCCGAAGCCCTTGCTGGTCGAAGAAGACGAGGGCGACGAGGAGAGGGGGGTCAAAGAAGGCCAGAGCGGCGGCGGCGACGGGAAATGAAAAAAAGAGAGAGAAATAGAGAGAGAGAAACATTTTTTTCTCTTGTAAGAACTTGGAATGATTGCAGTAATTTTTGTTTACTTTTGGCATGTGCGAGCGAGCACCACGCACTTGAGAGCGCCCGAGTAGGGGTTTCCGGTTTCGCTGAAGGAGAAAAAGGAAAAGGAAGGGAACGAGAAAACAAGCAGGACAGAGTTTGAAGAAAAAGTAGTTCTTTTTTCAATCTCGATTGCGGGTGCGGAAGCGCTGAGACTGCGACTGCTGCTGAGGCTGCTGAGACCAAGACGCGGGAGGAGGCGGCGCGGTCGCGGCAGCCGCGGGCGCTGCCTCCGCTGTCTCCGCCGCCGCTTCCACCGCAGGAGCAGCGCCGTTGTTGCCCCCCCTCCCGGGCGGCGCCGTCACCGCCGCGAAGGCCGTCAGCGCCCCGAGGAAGAAGGGCCGCACCGCGTTGAGCTCCGAGGCGGTGATGTTGGTGAGCTTCACGGCCATGGGGCCCGTCAGCTGGCCGATGCCGTCGCGGAGCTTTCCGTACCGGGCCGAGCGCACGGACTCGAGAAGGCCAGAGATCTATTGTTTTTTTGGGGTTTTTGTTTTCGGAGGGCCGAGGGAAGAAGAAGAAAAAGCGACGTGAGTTTTCCTTTCTTCTCTTTCTGCTTTCCTGTTCTCCCTCCCTATCCAAACACGCAAAAAACCACGCAAAAAAAAACAAACCCACACCTCGTCATACTCCCTCGTCTCAAACTCCCCGCGACACCTCGTCAGCAGCAGCCTCCCGACCTCCAAAAAACCCTCGGGCAATGGCTCGAACCTCGAGCCCGAGGCGCGCTCGGCCTCGTCGACAGCCGCAAGCGCCGCAGGGCTGAGCCACTCGGGGGGGAGGAGCCGGCACCGCTTCATGCCGTGGAGGGCCAAGGCGAGCCAGAGCGGGACGTCGACGGGGAGGTTGGGAGAGAAGGGTCCGAAGGAGCCCTGGGGTGTTTTGTGAAGGAGAAGGTGGGGTGGAGAGGAGAGAAAAGAGAGAGAAAGATGTGAGAAGAAACGAGGTGAAAAAATTGACAAGAAAAGTCTGACAAAACTCTTTTTCCAATTCCCCCTCTTCCTTTTCTCTTCTCACCGCGATGCACCGGATGAAGCCGCCCGTCGCCGCAGGGAGCGAGAAGTTGGGCACGATCGTGACTGTGGTGTCCTCGGCCATGAAGGCCATCTGTGTTTTGTTGGAAGCGGAGGGAGAAAAAAGAGAGGGGGGGGGTCGAGGTTGAGGTTTAGTGAGAGGAAAGAAAAAAAAGCTGCGCGCATCTGTCGCTCTCTCGTCGAAATCGAGTTTCTCTTTCTCCCTTTCAGCCGATTCTCCTCTGTTCAATACGAACAGCCTCCAGCAGCAGGCAGCTCTCTTTTGAGACGCACCTCCTCGGCGGAGAAGGTCCTGCTGTCGCTCCACATTCAGACGACAAAGAGAGAGAGTCGACTTCTTTTTCTCAGCCCCTTTCTTTCTTCGTCTCTCGTCGTCGGCGAATCTTCGTCGGCGTCGGCGTCGTGCAGCCAATCGAACGCCTTCTCTCTCTCTCTCTTGCTTGCTGGTGCTTTTCTCGAGCTGCGGCGGAGAGACGAAAAGCACCTCGCCGGCCTCGAGCGGGAGGGAGCGAGCACCTGCTATCTGAAAGCGCGGAGCGAAATGCCTCCTTCTCCTCCTCCTCCTCTGAAAAAGAAAAAAAAGCAAGAGAGAAGTGAACACAAATCAATCTTACCGAGTTCTTTTTTCGTCCTCGTTCTCGTCCTTCTTTTTCTCTTTCTCTTCTCTCCCCCTTCTTCCTCCCTTCCCCTCCCGATGGGCGGAGGAGGAGGCGGAAGAGGAGGCGGCGGAGGCCAGCCCGCGTTCAGCGGGCGCGGCGGAGGCGGCGGAGGCTTCCACTCGCTCAGGGCGAGCGGCGCTCCCGATGCAGCTGGAGGAGGCCGGTGCGTCGCCGAGAGTTTTTCAATTTGCATCATCGTTCGTCTCCCTTCTTTCGAGTCTGCTCTCTCTCTCTCCCTCTCACTCACGATGTACTCCTCTCACTCAATCACCCACTCCTTCTCTCACGAAAGGGGCCGTCGCCGCGGGCGCGGAGGTCACGGCGGCGGCGGCGGAGGCCGCGGCGACGGGAGCGGCCGCAACAACGGCAACTTTTTCGGAAACCGCGACGAGGGCGAGCAAGCGGCGGTGAGTCCTTTTGAATTTGAGCCCCGCTTTTTTTGAGCTCGCTGCTTCCCTTTGTTGCCTTTGCGCTCACTCGCGGGTGCTCGCTATCGTCGTCATCTGCTGCCTCGGCGACGTAGTTTTTTGAGAAAGCGGCCGGACCCATCGAGAATGAGAGAGAGAGAGAGTTCGAAACAGCATCTTGATTCCATCATTTCTTTTTTTCTATTCGACCTCCGTTCTTTTCTTCTTCGCCCCTTCTTTCTCTCTTTCTCTCTCTCACTCTCTCACTCTCTCACCCCCTTCCCCTCGCCTCACCATGCAACGAAAACCAAAACCAACTCTCCAGGACAAGGCCGAGGACAACCCGGAGCTCGAGGCCGCGATGGGCTTCCCCCTCTTCAACGACGGCCCGCCCGAGGGCAAGCTGGGCTGGCTGCTCAACGTCAACGCGACGCTCGTCGACGACCGCGACGCCGGGCGCGCCGTCGCGGCGGTCAACTGCTACTTCCAGTGCCAGGACGGCTCCGGCTTCAAGGCCCAGGTGCCCTTCGCCCCCTACTTCTACGTGGTCACGAGGCCCGGCGCGGAGGGCAACGTCGAGGGGTACCTGCGCAGGAAGCACGGCGCGGCCGTCCGCGACGTCTCGGCGGTGTCGATGGAGGACCTCGACCTCAAGAACCACCTGGCCGGGATCAGGCGCAGGCTGCTCAAGGTGACCTTCTGGACGACGCAGGGGCTCGGGGAGGTGCGCAGGGACCTGCTGCCGGCCGCGAGGAAGGCCAAGGCCAGGGACGCGAGGGAGGGAGTGGACTCTGGCGGCGTCGGCGTCGGCGGGCCGAGCCTGTTTGGCGGCGGCTCTTCTGCCGCCGGGGGCAACGCCGGCGGGGCCCAGGACGACGACTGCGCCGACATCGAAGATGACGACGACGACGACGGAGGTCCTTCGACCTCCGCCCGCGGCTTCGGCGGCTACAGCAGAGGAGGGGGCCGAGGAGGAGCGGGCAGCGGCCGCCCCGACGCCCGCGCCCGCGTCGCTGACGCGCTCTCCTCCGTCCTGAACGTCAGGGAGCACGACGTCCCGTACGCGACGCGCTTCCTCATCGACACGGGCGCGCGCTGCGGCCACTGGTTCCGCGTCAGGGCGCGCGGGGGGGTCACGACGATGGAGCGGAGGGCCGACCTCATCGCGAGGGCAGACGTCCGCGTGTGCGCCTTTGACATCGAGACCACGAAGCTGCCGCTGCAGTTCCCCAACGCCGAGTTCGACCAGATCTTCATGATCTCCTACATGGTCGACGGGCAGGGGTACCTGATAACCAACCGCGAGGTGGTGAGCGCCGACTGCGCCGACTTCGAGTACAGCCCCAAGCCCGAGTTCCAGGGGCCCTTCACCGTCTTCAACGAGCGCGACGAGGCGGCGCTGCTGCGCAAGTTTTTCAGCCACGTGCGCGAGCTGAAACCGGCGGTGTTCGTGACCTACAACGGGGACTGGTTCGACTTCCCGTTCATCGCCAACAGGGCGCGGTTCCACGGCCTGTCGATCGAGGAGGAGATCGGGTTCAAGCCGCCCGCGGCGAAAGTCGACTTTGGCGGCGGCTTTGGCGGGAATGATGCCGAGCCCGCCGCCGTCGCTTCGATGGACCCCTCGTCGCCGCTCTACGGCCCCGGGGAGTGGCTGTCTCGCACGGCGGTGCACCTTGACTGCCTGCACTGGTGAGAGAGGGGAGCTTTGTTTCTGTCTTTGGTTTCGCGAAAAGAGAGGGGGAGAAAAGAAAGAGCGCGAAAAAAAGGGAGCGAAAAAAACAAAAAAAAACTCACCTCAACTTCTTCTCTCTCCATCTCTCCTTCCCTCCACCACGGAACCAAACCAAACCAAACCAAACCAAACCAAACCAAACCAAACCAAACCAAACCAAACCAAACCAAACCAAACCAAACCAAACCAAACCAAACCAAACAAAACCAAACAAAACAAAACACCAGGGTCAACCGCGACTCCTACCTCCCGCAGGGCTCCCGCGGCCTCAAGGCCGTCACCAAGGCCAAGCTCGGCTACGACCCTGTCGAGGTCGACCCGGAGAACATGGTCCCGCTCGCTCGCAGCGACCCCACGGCCATGGCCGCCTACTCCGTCTCCGACGCGGTCTCGACCTTCTACCTCTACCTGACCTACGTGCACCCGTTCATCTTCTCGCTGGCGACGATCATCCCGCTCAACCCGGACGACGTCCTGCGAAAGGGGTCGGGGACGCTGTGCGAGGCCCTCTTGATGGTCGAGGCCTACCTGGCCGGCGTCCTCGCCCCGAACAAGCACGTGGCGCGACAGGAGAAGACGTTCCGGGGGAAGCCGCTCGAGTCCGAGACGTACATCGGGGGCAAGGTCGAGGCGCTCGAGTCGGGCGTGTTCCGCTCCGACCTGCCGACGCGCTTCTCGTGCGACCCGGCGGCCTACCAGGCCCTGATCGACTCCGTCGACGAGGACCTTGGCTACGCCCTGCGCACGGAGTTCGACGGCACGACGCCCGAGGACCTCGAGGACTACGACAGCGTCAGGGACGCCGTGGTCGACGCGCTGGCGGCGCTGCGCGACAAGCCGGCCCGCGAGGAGCGCCCGCTGATCTACCACCTCGACGTCGCCGCGATGTACCCCAACATCATCCTCACCAACAGGCTGCAGCCTTCCGCGATCGTGACCGACGAGGACTGCGCCGCGTGCGACTTCAACCGACCGGGGAAGACGTGCCTGCGCCCGATGGAGTGGGTGTGGCGCGGAGAGACGTACGCGGCGACGACGGCGGAGTACCGCGCGCTGAAAGCACAGCTGGAAGCAGAGACGTTTTCGGTCTCGGCCGCCAACGGGCAGATCGTCTCCGGGGGAACGAGCGGGGGAAACCGCGGCTTCGGCGCCAACTCGTCCCGCGCCTCCGCCGCCACCAACGGCCCGGCGCGAGCCTTCTACCAGCTGGCCCCCGAGGAGCGCGCCAGGCTGCTCAAGGACCGCCTCAAGGCCTACTGCTCGCGCGTCTACAAGCGCGTGCTCGACAAGCCGGTCGCCGAGACGCGCGTCGCGGGCGTCTGCCAGCGCGAGAACGACTTCTACGTCGGCACCGTGAGGGCCTTCCGCGACCGGCGGTACGAGTACAAGGCGCTGAACAAGAAGTGGAAGGGGAAGCTGGACGCGGCGAGGGACGCCGGGGACGCGCTGGCGGCGCAGGAGGCGGCGGTAAGAGGGGAAGAGTTTTTTTTGACTTTGAGAAGAGAGAGGGAGAGAGAGAGAGGAGGCGGCGAAGGAGAAGAGAAACTCACTTTTCTCCCTCTCCAAAAAAAAAAACTCAAAAACTCAAAAACAGGACATGGTAGTGCTCTACGACTCGCTCCAGCTGGCCCACAAATGCATCCTCAACTCGTTCTACGGCTACGTGATGGTGAGAAATTTCTCTTTCTTTCTTCATTTATGGAGTTGTTTCAAAGAGAGAAGAGAGAGAGAGTGAGAGAGAGTCGAGAGGTTTTCTTTCGTCCGAAAGAAAGAAGAAAACTCACCCACCTTTTTCTCTCTTCCCTCCCTCTTTCAAAAAAAAAATCCAAACCAACAACAGCGCAAGGGGGCCCGATGGTACTCTATGGAGATGGCCGGAGTCGTCACCGCCACGGGCGCCGCCATCATCGACCGCGCCGCCAAGCTCGTCCGCGGGATCGGCGCCCCGCTCGAACTCGACACCGACGGCATCTGGTGCTGCCTCCCCGCGTCGTTCCCCGAGGACCTGACCTTCTCGCGCAAGGGCGACGGAGGCGGCAAGGGCGGGAAGAAGGTCAAGGTCTCCTACCCCTGCGCGGTCCTCAACGTCATGGTCGCGAGGAACAACACCAACGAGCAGTACCAGGACCTGGTCGACGACGTCGAGGCGACCGTGGCCGGAGGCGAGGGCGGGGAGGGAGGCGAGGGCGCCGCGAAGGGGGACGGCGGCGGCGGCGGCGCACCCGCCGCGCCGCGCCGCCGCCGCTACGCGACGTCGTCGCAGATGTCGATCGAGTTCGAGGTCGACGGCCCCTACCGCGCCATGATCCTCCCGGCCTCCAAGGAGGAGGGGCGCCTCATCAAGAAGCGGTACGCCGTGTTCAACTTCGACGGGTCGCTCGCCGAGCTGAAGGGGTTCGAGCTCAAGCGGCGCGGCGAGCTCAAGCTGATCAAGGTGTTCCAGGCCGAGGTCTTCTCCAAGTTCCTTGAGGGGGACTCGCTCGCGGGGTGCTACGCGAGCGTCGCCGCCGTCGCCGACCGCTGGCTCGACCTGCTCGACTCGCGCGGGGCGGGCGTCGACGACGACGAGCTGATGAGCTACATCAGCGAGTCGTGCACGATGAGCAAGGCGCTCGACGAGTACGACGGCCGCAAGTCGCTGCCCGCGACGACCGCGCGCCGGCTCGCCGAGTTCCTGGGCGACGCGCGCATCAAGGACAAGGGGCTCAACGCGACCTACGTCGTCTCCAGCAGGCCGCTGGGGGCTCCCACGTCGGAGCGGGCCATCCCCGTTGCGATCTTCGCGGCGGAGCCCGCCGTCTCGAGGGCCTTCCTGCGCAAGTGGTGCGGCGGCGGCGACCTCGACGACGGGCGCGGGCCCTCCGAGCGGCCCGACGTGCGCGCCGTCGTCGACTGGGCCTACTACAAGGAGCGGCTCGCGTCGACAGTGCAGAAGATCGTGACAATCCCCGCCGCGATGCAGCGCGTCCCCAACCCGGTCCCCCGCGTGAGGCACCCGGAGTGGCTGCACCGGCGCGTGCGCGAGAAGGAGGACCGGCTGCAGCAGCGGAGGCTGGACGGGTTTCTGGTGGTTGGCGGAAGAAAAGGCGGCGGCGACATCGAGGACTTTGGGAGCGCCCGCGGCGGTTCCGCCGGGGGGGCCTGGCCCTCCTCCGCCCGCAAGGGGGATGGGGGCCTCCCGGCTCCCTCTCCGCGCGCCGCTCTCCCCGCGCCTCCTCCTCCTGCCGCGCCTGCAGCGCCGCCGTCGCCGCCGCAGCTGGTGCTGGAGCGCGCCGCCGACCCGGCGGCGTGGGTCGTCTCGCAGAAGCGGCGCTGGCGCGCGGCCGTCGCGGCGCGGAAGCGCCGCCGCGCCGACGCGTCCGCGAGGCTAGCCGCCGCGGCGCGCGCCTCGGGAGGGGATGCGCACGCCGTCGAGAGGCTTGCGCGGCTCGACGCCGCCGCCGCCGCCGCCGGGGATGGCGACGCGATGGCGGGCGGAGGAGCTGCCGGGAATGGCGCCCGCTCGGCGGGGGGCGTCGGCGCGCTCCTCGCCCGCGCCGGCGGTGGCTGGGACGCGCTCGCCGCGGGGGCCCACCTCCAGCTCCTGTCGCTCGAGGGCGTCGCCGGGGCCCCCCCCGGGGAGCTCCGCGCCTGGGCCCTGGTCTACGACAGCGGCAACTCCACCTCTTCGGCAGCGCTGCACTCGTTCTCGCTGCGCGTCCCGCGGACCTTCTTCTTCGCCTCGACGGCGCAGGCCGGCTCGGCCGAGCTCGCTGCGTTTTCGGCCGTCGCCGGTGGCGGCGCCGTCGTCGCGCCGGCCAGGAGGGAGGTCCCATTTGGGAAGCTGCCCCCGGGGGCCTCCCTGTACTCGGTCACGCTGCCTTTTTCTTCCTCGAACAAGAAGAAGAGGAATCCTTCCGAGAACCAGAAGCGGGGAAGAAGAGGAGAAGGGGGCATGGAGTGCAGCAGCGAGGAGGAAGGGGAAGGAGAGGAAACCAACTCTGACGACGACGACGACGACGACGAGGAAGAGGCGCTCGACGCCGCGCTCGCCGCCCCGCACGTCGTTGGCGTCTGGGAGCGTTCGCTCTCGCCCGCGGCCTCGGCCGCGCTGTCCCTGGGCTGCTGCGCCTCGCTGTCCCCGCGGGTCAGGGCCGCCAAGAGGTCGCTGGCCGAGGGGCTCGAGCTCGGGGACCTGGTGATGAGGACGACGGCCGAGTGCGACTTTCTGGAGTCGGCCGCTGACGCTGCCGCTTCCGTCGCCGCGACGGCTTCCTCTTCCGTCTCTTTCGGGGGCCTCCGCCCGATCCCCGTCTACGCCCGCTTCGACGCCTCGAGGGGTCGCGCCGTGCTCGCCGCGCACTGCCCCGCCGCGGACAAGGCGATCATCGTCGTCGTCACGGGGGCCGCCGCCGCGAGCGGGAGGGGGAGCGCGCCGAGGGAGGTGACGGCGTCTGTCGCCGAGCGCGCGTGGCGCGAGGTGTCTGCTGCTTCGCCGCCGCCGTCGGCCGCTCCCGACGGCGACGCTCCCCGCTCCCGCTCCGCGTCCCCGGCCCCCGACCAGCTGCAGCAGGGGCAGCAGCAGCAGGCCTCCTCCTCCTTCTCCTCCTCTTCTGCCCCTCCCGCCTTCGAGGTCGCGTTCGCCCCGGACGCCAAGGGGGGCCTCCGGGCGCTGCAGCGGGCCCTCTCCGATTGGAGGGCCTCGCACCGCGGCCCGGCTGTCGCCCTCGTCTCCTGCCGCGGTGCGGGCGACTCTCCCTCTCCTTCCGTGGCCTCCTTCGTCGGCGGCGGGGACGAGCTCGCCCGCAGGCTCCCGGCCCTGCGCTCGATGCCTCGCGTGGACGCCGCGCTCTCCTCGGCCTCGACGGCGGCTTTCGCGGCAGCCGACCCCTCGACCGCCGCCGCCGGCAGCGCCGGCGACGACGGCGACGCCGCTGTTGCCGTCGCCGCGGCGGCCGCCGCCGGCGACGACCCGGGCGAGGCCGCGCTCGCCGGCGCGCTGGTATGGCAGGTCCCCGCCGCCCGAGAGGCCGTCGCCGCCCTCTGCGGCGCGCGCGCGTGGCTCCGCGGCGCCTCGGCCGCGGCGCGCTACGCGCACCTGCCGCTCTCGGCGCTCGGCGGCGGCGGCGACTGGCGCTCGGCCGCGGCCGACGCGCTGCTGGCGCGGACGGCGAGGGACGCCGGCGTCCTGCTCTGGGGCTCTCCGCTCTCGCAGGGCTGTGGCGGAAGCGGGCAGGCCCTGCTCGCCGGCGCCAGGGACGGCTCTGGCGGCGTGGGCGTCGGCGGCGTCATCGGAGGAGGAGGGGGCAGCGGGGAGGAAGGCGGCGGCGGCGGCGGCGGCGGAAGCAGCCTCGGCGGCGACGCCTCGTGGCTCAACGCCTCGTCGTCCGCCTCCGCCGCCAACGCCTCCTCCTTCTCCGCGGGCCCGCCCTCCATCGACATCCTCCGCCCCGGGGCCTACCGCTGCGCCTGCGTCCAGCTCAGGCTCCACCACCTGCTCGTCGCCGCCGTCGACGCCGCGCCCGCCCTGGCCGACCTCGACGGCGGCGCGCTCGACGGCGGCAGCGGCGGCGGCGCCGCGATGCGCTGCCTTCGCAGGCTCGTCCGCGCCTGGGTCGTCGACGCGACGGCCCGCGGCTCCAAGCCGGCCGACGCCCTGCTGCTGTCGCTGGGCCGCTGGCTGCGCGACGACCGGCGCGGCGGGATGTACGCCGTGCCGCTGGGCGAGGGGTCCCTGAAGCTCGCGGGCAGGCTGCTGGCGGCGCTGCTCGACGCGCTGGCGCGGCTCGGCGCCGTCGCCGTCGCCGCCGACGAGGGCTCGCTGATCCTGGCCGCGGCCGGCGGGGGCTCCTCCTCCGCGACGGGCGGCGGCCGCCGCGGCCTGGGCTCCGCGCTCGCCGCCGTCGACTACGCGCTCGCCGCCCTGCGCCGCCGCAGCGACGGCGCGGCGCTCTTCGGCCTGCTGCAGCTGACGCCCGCGCGCTGGTGGCACGCGCTGCTGTTCCGCGACCGTTACAACTACCTCGGGCTGAGGGCGACGCTCCCGGAGGCCGTCGAGGCCACGCTCGCCACCCCGGGCGCCCTCACGCAGGGAGGGGATCCCGTGAACGACGGAGGCGACGGCGGCCCCCCTTCGTCGATGGCGGCGGCGGAGGCCGTGGCTTCGGCGGCGGCTGCGGCCGAGGCCTCGGCGCTCGCCGCCCCGGACGTCGACTGCCTCTGGACCATCCGGGACTACCTGCCCCCGGCGGTCCAGCAGGCGTTCGCCTCGGCCATTGCAGAGTACCTCTGGCTGCCCTGGAAGGCCACGGCGGAGGGGTCCAAGGCCTCTTCGTCCCTCTCCTCGCAGGCCGTGGCCGCGGCCTGCGCCGCGGGGGGCGAGGCGGCGCAGGTGGCGTGGCTGAAGGCCAACCTCGACGGCGCGCTCGGCCGCCGCCTGCTCCGCGTCGTCGCCGACGCCGACGCGGCGCTGGGAGCGCACGACGGCGACGCGGCCCACGCCTTCCCGGAGCTGGTCGGATCCCACCTGACGTCGGAAGAGCTGGGCTCCCCTGCCCTGGCCCTCACGAGGGCCGTCTGCGAGGCGATGTCGCTCGACCTCAGGCTCTCCGGCGAGGTCTCCGCGCTCCGCCGAAACATGCTCCGGCTCGCGCGCACGCGCGAGTTCTCCGGAGCTGCGGCGTTCCGCGACCCGTGCGCGACGTTCGTGCTCCGCGGCGTCGTCTGCGGCGGATGCGGCGCCGCGGCCGACCTCGACCTGTGCCGCGACCCGGCGCTAACGCGCGGGTCGTCGGGCTGCTGGCGCTGCGGGGCCTGCGGGGCCAGGGCCGACGCGGCCGCAGTCGAGGCGAGGCTGCTCGACGCCGTCGGCGCCGCCGCGGCGGCCTACGCGACGCAGGATCTCAGGTGCGTGCGCTGCCGCGGCGTGGCGTGCGGCCACCTCACGCGCGCGTGCGACCAGTGCGGCGGCGGTCTCGAGCTGACGAAGCCGCCCTCGAGCGTCACGACGGCGCTGCGGACGCTGCGGAGGGTGGCGAGGTTCCACGGGTTCGAGCTGCTCGACGAGGCCGCGAGCTGGCTGCTGCAGGAAGGGTAGAATAATTTTGAGTTTTTTTGTTTTTTTTCCGAGTGTTTTTTACGCTTTGGTGTTTTTTTTTGGGGGGGCCTGGCTTTGTTTTATCTTCCGCGGGCTTAGAGAGAGAGAGAGAGAGTGGAAAGGGGAGTACGGGGAACTCAATGGAGAGAAAGAGAGAGAGAGAGAACCAAAAAATGAAATCCGACGACATGAATTTTTTGCTTCGTTCCTTCGTTTTCCTTCTTCATCTACATCAAAATCAAACCTTCCTCGCCCTCGTCCTCTGCTTCGTCGCGCTCTCCACCACCCTCGCGGCCACGGGAAGCCCTTTCCGCTCCCTCACCGCGTCCACGAGCCTCCGAGCCAGGTTGGGCCCGCCGCCTCCGCCCTGCCCTTCCTCCCCGAGCTCCTCGCGCTCGACCTCCGTTTTCGGCGCGAAAAAGGGGTCGACGGGCAGCCGCTCCCAGTGCGACAGCAGCAGCGACGCCGACGCGGCCCCCGAGGACCGCGCCCGCAGGTCGTCGGCCAGGCCCAGGGCCCCCTGCGCCGGCAGGTGGGCGTGCACGGAGAACACGCCCCCGCCCTCCCTCGCCGTCTCCCTCAGCACGCGCGCGCGCCGCCTCCCCAGGGCCGCGTACACGCCGGAGAGCGCCTCGGCCGTCGCGGCCGAGACCTCGCATAGCAGCACCGGCTCGACGAGCCGCGCCCCTCCCGGGCAGCAGCGCAGGCTCGCGCGAAGCAGGGAGCGCGTGGCGGCGGCCACCTGGCCGACGAGCGGGCCGTAGACGTCGGAGGCCGCGGCGGATGCGGGGAGGTCGAGGAGGCGGGGGCGGGGGAGGTTTGGCATCGCCGGGGGCTCCGCCGACGACGGTGCCAGCCCTTCGAGCCTCGCAGAGACCTCGAACGCGACGCCCCAGACGGGCTCGTCGCAGAGCGGTCCGGCGGCGGAAGCCATCTGGAATCCCGCGGCGACTCCCGCGGCGGCGTCTTCCGCGGCGCGGGCCGCGGCGGGGCCGAGGAGGAGGGGGGGCGGCGAAGGACGAGGAGCAGCAGAGGAGGTCGAAGAAGCCCTTGCAGGCGACGAAACCGACGCTTCTTCCTCCTCCTCCTTCTTGCTCCGCCACCCGAGGGCCCGCGCCACGGCGGGCTCTCCCAGGCGGACGTAGGCCCTCTTGCCGGCCGCGGCTTCCTCCGCGGCGGCAGCGGCAGCGGAAGCAGCAGCAGCAGCTCCGTCGGAGGAAGTCGCGGCCTCGCCGCTGCCGACGTCGCCGTCTTCGCCGCCGCCGCCGCCGCCGCCGCCTCTCTGCGCCGCCGCCGCCGCAGCCTCCTCGTGCGCTTGCATCCCCCCGCCAAACGTGCCCCCGTCCCGAGTGACGGTGACGACGCATTCCTTGGGCACCGACCAGATCGAAGCCGCCGAGCTCGCGGAGGCAAAAGCAGCGGCACGGCGGTCTTTGGTGCTGCCGCTTTTGCTCTTTTCTCCTCCCGCTGCTTCTTCTTCCTCCTCGTCGCCGCCGCCGCCGTCGAAATCGTCGGAGAGCAGCATGCAGGGTCCGGCGCCTCCAGGCCCCAAAGCCCAGCATCGGGCCCCGAGCACGGGGGCGTACTTGGCCACGGCAGAAGAGAGCCTCGAGCGGAGTCGGAGAAGCTCAGAAGAAGGAGACGACGATGGACAGGGGCTGCTTTCTCCTCCGCCTTTCGTCATCATTCCGGCGAGCGAGCTCGGGTCCAGGGCGTCGAGCGCCGCCGCCAGCGCGCCCGGCAGCGGCACCGCCCTCGCCCGCAGCGTCACGGCCCCGCCGGGGGTGCTCACCTCGACCACTTTCACGTGCCTCGGCAGCGGAGGCACCGCGGCGGCGTCGGCGGCCGACGCGGCCGAGGCCACGGCGGCTGCGCGCTCCGCCGCCGCGTCGGCCGCCGACTCGCGGAACGCGGCGATCGGCGCGGAGACCACCAGCTCGCAGCGCGCGTACCGCTCCCGTAGGTCCTTCACTGCCATCTCCAAATGCACCTCGCCCGCGGCGCCCAGCACGTGCTCCCCCGAGGGAAGCACCGAGACGGTCACGGCCGGGTCGGCGCGATCGAGCGCGCGCAGGCCGCGCGCGACGTCGCCCTGCCGCGCCGGGTCGCGCGCCTCGACGGCGACGCGCACGATCGACGCCGCCTGCAGCGCCACCCGCGCCAGCGGGCGCGCGCCCTTGAGCGAGCTCACCAGCGTCGCGGTCTTGGAGACGCGGTCCGAGAGGCCTCCCAGGGCGACCAGGGCGCCGGCGGGGGCGGCGGAGACGCGGGAGAGGGCGGAGCCCATCATGATGAAGATGCCGTCGACGACGGCAGGGGAAGGGGAGTTTTTCCCTCTGCTGCCGCCGACGCCGGGAGGAGAGGAAAGAGTGAGGGAAGAGAACGCCCTTGCTGCTGCTGCTGCTGCTGCTGCTTCGCCTCCCTCTCTCTGCTCTTCTTCGCCCCCCTTCTTCTCCTCCGCCTCCCCTGCTGCTGCTCCCTCCGCCGGGTCGTAGCCGCTGCTCAGGACAAAGATCGGGTCGCCGTCGCGGAGCTCCCCGGAGAAGATGCGAGTAAAGGCGAGGAAGACGTCTTCTTCGCCGCCGTTGCTGTTGGCGTCGCCTCCTCCGCTCCCTCCTGCTGCAGCCTTCCTCGGGATCGCCCGCGCGGGGACCGCTATCATCTTCCCGACGTACGCGACCAGGGGAGCTCCGCGAGAGGCGTCGCAGGTGAGGGCTGCGCGCTCGACGGCGGCCTCTTCCTCGGAGACGGGGAGGGAAGGGAGAGGCGTTCTGCGGTCGCCTCGTTCCGTTTCGGTCGCCTCGCCGTCTTCGCCGCCGCCCCCCCCCAGCAACGGCGAGCCGGGAGGCGGCCCCGGCCCCGACGACGGCCCCGCGAGCAGCCTCGGCACCCGGAGCGGCGCCGCGGCCCTGGGGCTCGGCAGGTGCCTCGCGGCCATGTGCAGCAGGGCGGGCGCCATCGGGGCCCAGCCGCGGAGCAGGGCCCTCGCCGCGCTCCTGACGGCGTCGGCGCTGGCGCTCCCCGAGCTTCCGCCGCCGCCGCTGCCGCTGCTTCCTGCGGTCGCCGCTGCCGCGACCGCCGCCGCGGCGCGCGGCGGCAGGGCGAGCGCCGTCGCCATCGCCCCGAGCTTCTCTCGCGCCTCCTCCAGCGCCGCTGCCGCCGAAGCTTTGTCGCCGTACCGCACCGCGGAGGCGGCGTCGGAGGCCGCGCCATAGGCCCGCCAGACCGGCTCCAGCCCCAGCTGCACGAACAAGGTCTTTTGCGCCGCCGCCGCCGCCGACGCCTTCTTCCCTCCTTTGGAGGCGGCTTTCACGACCCTCTTCGCCCTGGCGTCCAGGCACCAGGGACCCCACGAAGCCCTCTGCAGGGCCTTGAACGCCGGGGAATCCAGCGGAATGCCGCCGAGCCTGCGGGCGCAGGTCGCGGCGAGCTCGGCCGTCGTGAAGGCCCAGCCGTCCTGCGCCGACGCGAACGCGACGTTGCCCCTCGCCGGGTCGAACGCGTCCCTGTCGTTTTCGTCTTCTCCGTCTTCTCCTCCTCCTTTCCCGCCGCCGTCTTCTTCTTCCTCGCCGCCGTTCGCGGCGGCTCCCGCGGCCTTGGCCTCCGCGGCCTCGGCCGCCTCGGCGTCGGCGAGCACGGCGTCCGCCTCGCTCATCGCGTCCTCGGACCGGAAGCCCGAGACGACGAGGTTGGCGTGCGCGACGACGGCCTCGAGCCTCCGCGCCGCCGCTGCGGCGTCCATCCCGAGCTCGCCGACCAGCCTGTCGACCTTGTTGACGACCAGGCACATCCCCAGCCGCTCCTCGTGCGCCTGGCGCAGGACGGCCCGCGTCTGCACGCAGACGCCCTCGACGGCGTCGACCACCACGAGGCAGCCGTCGCAGAGCCTGGCGGCGGCGCCGACCTCGGAGCAGAAGTCGACGTGTCCCGGGGAGTCGACGAGATTGTAGAGGAGGAGGCGGGACTGGTCGGGGGCGGCAGGGGGAGCAGGAGCAGAGGAAGGAGGGGAGGCGGCCGCGGCTGTCGGGCGGAGCGACGGCGGTCTGCTGCTCGGAGCAGGAGCGGCAACGGCGGCTTCTGCCGCTCCTCCTTCTCCTGCCGCCGTCGAAGAAGAGTTCAAACTCCCAGTCTTCCTCCTCTCCTCGAGCTCCATCCCCTCGGGCGCCGCGCCGGCCAGCGAGATCGCCGACGCCTTCATGGTGATCCCCCTCGCCTGCTCGTCGTCGCGCGAGTCGAGGAAGCGGAGCTCGCCCGCGAGCCTGGGATGCACGATCCCGTTGGAGGCAATGAGGTGGTCGGTGAGCGTGGTCTTGCCGTGGTCGACGTGCGCGAGCACGCAGAGGTTGCGGATGCGGGACTGAGAGTGGGGAGAGAGGGTGATTTTTGAGAAGGTTGAGGTTGAGATGAAAAAAAAGAAAAAAAGAAAATCAAGCCGCCAATCGACGTTCAATGGCCATTCGTTTCTCTCTCTCTCTCTCTCTCTCTCTCTCTCTCTCTAGTCTCTTCTACGCACCGTTTCATACTGAAGTGCCTCCAGCGTGCTCGTGGGGACGTCCATGACGGCGCGGCAGCAGAAGAAAGGCGAGAAAAGGCGTAGTGTTTCCAAAAAAAAGAGATGCGGGTGTTGACTTTTCTTTTGCTTCCTCTCTCGTCTTTCGCCTCTTGCCGGGCGCGAAGAGTGAGGGAAAAAAAATCGACCTCGACCTCTAAAAAAAATCGGCAGTCTCTTTTTTTGCACAGGAAGAGGAAAAAAAAGCAAGTACTCTCACTCTCGTTGTTGACGGGGGAGAGAAAGCATAAAGCAACAGGAAAAAAGAAATAGAAAGTATTCGGGAAAAAGAAGGAAACGAAAAAATAAAAAACACCCCTCCTTCCTCTCCATTCTCTCTCTCCCTCTCCAAAAACCCGAAAAAAACTCAAAAAACTCAAAACGCAAACTCCCTACTCTTTGAACCCGTCCGCGGCGTCGTGCACCCCTTTCATCGCCCTCCCGCTGATCTCGTGCGTCCCAGCCCAGCTCGGATCCCACCCGACAGCCTCGGGCGTGGAGCACGCGATCGAGAGCCCCTTCGGCACCGTCGCGAGCGCCGACTTGGAGGGGTAGTGCTCCTCGAAGATCGACCGGAGGAGGTAGTACTCTTTCGTCGTCGGCGTGTGCTCCGGGAACCGCTCGGCCCTCCCCTCCCACTCCGCGTCCCCGACGAGCTCCGAGGCGTAGTCCTTGAGCCCGTCGACCCAGTCGTAACCCACGCCGTCGGAGAACTGCTCCTTCTGGCGCCAGAGCACGGCCTCGGGCAAGTAGGGCTCCCCGTCGCCGTCGCCGCCGCCGGCCTCGGCGTCAAACGCCTTGCGCAGGAGGTATTTCTCCATCCTCGCGTGCTTGCCGTCCCCGCTCCTGTCGCTCATGTCGATCATCTTGGCCTGCGGGTCGACCGTCATCGTCGCGTCCAGAAACCCCCTGTCGAGGAACGGAACGCGGGGCTCGAGGCCCCAGGCGAAGGGGGCCTTGTTCGCCCGCAGCACGTCCCACTGGTGCAGCCGCGTCACCTTGCGGACGCACTCGGCATGGAACTCGGCCGCGCTCGGCGCCTTGTGGAAGTAGAGGTACCCGCCGAAGATCTCGTCGGCCCCCTCGCCCGAGAGCACGACCTTGAACCCGAGGGCCTTGATTTTCCTCGAGAGCAGGTACATCGGGACCGCGGCGCGGACCTGCTCGTAGGACTCGATGTGCCACACGAGGTCGCGGAGCGCGTCGATGCCCTCCTCGACGGTGAAGGTGAACTCGTGGTGCGCCGTGCCGAGGTGCTCGGCGACGGAGCGGGCCGCGACGAGGTCCGGGGAGCCGGCGATGCCGATGGAGAAGGTGTGGAGCGGGGAGGTGGTGTCGTAGGCGTTGGAGGCCTCCCGGAGGTGCCTGTGTTTTTTTTCGATTTTTTTCATTCCGTGAGGAACAGAGAAGAAAAGGCTCGAAAAACTTTAACCTCTCTCTTCCTCTCTTTCTTTTTCTCTTTCTTTTTCTCTTTCTCTCTCCTCTTTCTCTTGCTGCTCATCATCCCAAAACCAAATAAACGCAGGAAAAACCTGATACTCACCGCATCGCGATCGAGGCCACCAGCGAAGAGTCCAACCCCCCCGACAGCAGCACCCCCAGGGGCGCATCAGACATCAGCCTCTTGACCACCGCCGACACGAGCGCGTCGTGGATTTTTTTGGGATCGGCCGCCGCGGTCGGGACGCTCTTTTCGTCGAGCCAGCTGGGCTTGTAGTACCGCTCGAGTTTTCCGGTTTTGGACCGGTACACGTGCCCCGGAGGGAAGATCTCGTACGAGTCGCAGACGCCCTCGAGGCACTTCATCTCCGAGGCGAACCAGGTGCTCTCCGGGGAGCCGTCGCTGCTCTTCCTCTTGCCCCAGTACAGGGGGCAGATGCCCATGGGGTCCCTCGCGGCGACAAACTCCCTCGTGGCTTCGTCGATGACGACGCACGCGAAGATGCCGTCGAGGCAGTCCCAGACCTCGTCGACGTCGCCGAGGGCCTGGAAAAGGTGGCCGATGATCGCCGAGTCCGACTTGGAGTCGTTGACGATTTTGACGCCTTTCAGGTACTTTTCTTTGAGATCGACGTGGTTGTAGATCTCGGAGTTGCTGCCGTGATGTTTTCAGATGGTATGGAAAGAGAGAGAAAAGTGTGAGTTGACGGAGGAGAGCACGCAAGGGAAGAAAGAGCGTGAAAGAAAAAAGAAAAGAGAAAAAAAACCCGGACGAAAGAGAAGGAGAGAGAACGAAAAAAAACGCACAGTGCCCACGCGAGGCGCTTCCCGGGCTCGCCGAGGACGAAGGGTTGCCTGGCGATTTTTGTTCATTTTTTGATTGGGAGGGAAGGCATCGTCGTCGTCAAAGTGAGTGGGAGAAGGCGGCCCCGGGCGGGAAACCGGAGGACGAGGTCGGGGGGGGCGGAGAGGTCAAGGAGCGGACGAAGCTGCCTCTCTGCTCTCTCTCCGGCCGCCGTCGCTGGGCGATTCGGCCGAAGATGAAGGATAGCGTTCTTTCCAAGCGGCCTCCGCGTCTGCTTCTCGCGCTTCAAGCTCAATTCGAGCATTCAAGCATAGATGTCGACGTTTTGTCTCCACCCGCGCACAATGAGGGGTGAACAGCGTCCTCCGAATGAACCAGCATCGCGTTGGCTAGAATCAGCCGATGACCCCTTGAGTCGAGGGCGCCCGCCGTCGATTTGAAAAAAACGACGACGACGACGCCTGGCAAAAACTCTAGTAGTTTTCGCAGCATCTTCCCTTCTCTCTCTGCCCGCCTTCCTCGCCTCCGATCGATAATTCACCAACATCGGCACAGAGTCTCGAGTCTCTGCTCTCCATTTGCGCGGCGAACCAAGTAACAAAACGCACCTCCCGCTCGACGTCGGGTCGATGATCAGCAGCCTCTCGAAGGCGATGACGTCGGCGCCGCCTGAGAGCTGGACGGCGCTCGTGTCGTCGGGCCCGCGGTGGCGCTGCTGCTTCGAGGCCTGGAGGACGAGGCGGCGCGCCTGCTCGGCCGTGAGCGAGTCGAGGCCCAGCGCGGCGAGGATGCCGCACATGGTTCCGAGAGGCGGCGAGGGAAGAGAGAGAGAGAGAGGGGGAAAAAAGAAAGAGAGTGTCGACGGCCCGATTGACGGAAAAAGGTGAAGTTTTTTCCCTCTGTCTTTTCGTTTTCAGAGTTTCCAAGAGAAATAAGCATGCGACCTTCTCTCCCGCCGCGCTGAACCGGCTCCACTCCCGCCGGCATATCCGCAACTGAGAGCGCTCTTCCCTCCACCTCTCGTCCGCATATGAAGGGCCTCAAGAGCGCCCTCCAGGCCGCGGCGTCGGCCGCTGCCGCGGCGACATCGGCCGCTGCTGCAGCGACGTCGGCCGCTGTCGAAGCCGCGTCGGGACCGCGAGCCCTTCGGGAGTACGCCCTGCTCCAGCCAGACAGGCCGGAGGCGAGGGGCGGCCTCGGAGGATTGATCTGGCAGATACATCTGGCAAGGCCGAAGAGGCAGGGTGAGTTGGAGAGGGAGTTTTTGTTTTTCTTCGCAATCCATCGATCGATGGCGGAAAAAAAAAAACTCGGACCCCACCTCACTCGAAACCTCCCGCCCCCCCC
>Ga0210003_1001523_pt1 | contig 20359 bp, 21 predicted proteins | sample LantaG_FD_182804 | JGI IMG/M metagenome (GOLD analysis project Ga0210003, IMG submission 182804) | Deep subsurface microbial communities from Baltic Sea to uncover new lineages of life (NeLLi) - Landsort_02402 metaG (SPAdes) (version 2) | ecosystem: Environmental > Aquatic > Marine > Oceanic >... | reverse complement strand
CCTCCTCCCCCCCTTTTTCAAAAAAAAAAAAAAAACCTCAGGCATCGGCCCCGAGATCGCCGACGCTGTCCGCGCCGTCTTCGAGGCCGCCGGCGTCCCCGTCACCTGGGACGAGCAGCACATCGGCACGACCGTCGACCCGCGCACCAACTCGATGGTCACGCGCGAGAACCTGGACTCGGTCCTGAAGCACGGGATCGGCCTCAAGGGGCCCATGGCGACGCCGATTGGCAAGGGCCACCGCTCGCTGAACTTGACTTTACGTAAAGAATTGCAACTGTACGCCAACGTCAGGCCGTGCTTCTCGATCCCCGGGTACAAGACGCGGTACGACGACGTGAATCTGGTGACGATCAGGGAGAACACGGAAGGTAAAGAGGAGGATGAGGAAGAGTGTTGGGTTTGGGTTTTTCGGGTTTTTTTGTTTTCGGGGTCGAGGTCGAGAGGTCGAGGAAGAAAGAAGAAAGAGAGAAAGACTGATTCTCTCTCAACTCTGTTTTGCTCTTTTTCCAAATTCATTCTCTCTCTACAGGCGAGTACTCTGGTCTGGAGCACGAGGTCGTGCCCGGAGTCGTCGAGTCGCTCAAGGTCATCACCCGCGCGGCGTCGACGCGCGTGGTGAGTTTTAAAATAATTCGATTTTTTTTTTTCTTCGAAACTTTCGACGAAACGAAAAAACTCTCACTCTTCTTCAAAAACCTTTTTTTTTTCCAAAACAGGCCGAGTACGCCTTCAAGTACGCCAGGGACAACGGCAGGGCGCGCGTCACGGCCATCCACAAGGCCAACATCATGAAGCTGGCCGACGGCCTGTTCATCAAGGTAAAGAGGGAAGAAGAAGGAAAAGAGTTGAGAGAGGAAGAGAAGAAGAAAGGTTTTCGTTTTCGTTCTTTTTCGCTCACTTCTCGCTCTTCTTCTCTCTTCCCCTCTCCCTCGATCCAAAACAAAAAAAACTATCCACAGTGCTGCCGCGAGGTCCACGAGAAGTACCCTGACATCGTCTACGACGAGATGATCGTCGACAACGCGTGCATGCAGCTGGTGAAGAACCCGAACCAGTTCGACGTGCTGGTAAGGAGAAGAAGAGAAGAGAGGGGTTTTTTTTTCATTCATTCTTGGGGTTCTTTTTTTCGGCAAAAACAAATGACTTTTTTCTCTCTCTCTTTCCCGCTTCTTTTTCGACTCCACCCAAACTCATTTTTTTCTCCTCCACTCTACCTACTCTCTCCGTTCACAGGTCATGCCCAACCTCTACGGCGACATCATCTCCGACCTCTGCGCGGGCCTCATCGGCGGCCTCGGCCTCACCCCTTCGGGAAACGTCGGCGCCAAGGGCTTAGCACTGATGGAGGCTGTGCACGGCACCGCGCCCGATATCGCGGGACAGGACAAGGCCAACCCGACCGCACTCATGCTTTCGGGGGTGATGATGCTGCGGCACGTGGGCCACTCGGAGGCGGCGCAGAGGATCCAGGACGCCACCCTGGGGGTCATCGCCGAAGGGAAGTGGAGGACGGGGGACCTGGGAGGGACCTCGAGCACCAGCGACTTCACCAAGGCGATCATCGGGAAGCTGTGACTTGATTGATTTTTGAGGAGAGAAGAGAGAAGAGAAGGTCAGTTTTTTATAAGTAGAGAGAGAGAGAGGGAGCGGCGGAGATTATAGAGAGAGAGAGAAGAGAAAACGTCGTCGTTTCGTTACCGGGTTTTTTTATTTTTTTTCCTTCCAACCCCCGCGTTTCCTTTTTTTTTATTGATTTCCCATCCTTGATTCCCAATTCTTTCCTTTCCCCTTTCTTTCCTTGTTCATGCGTGAAAAGAGAAGTCGATCTTTACACAACACGAAGAGAGGAAGAGAAACAAAAAAAGGTGGTTGTTTAAAAATGAGTGCGCGCTTGTTTTTTCTCTCTCTCTCTCTCCCTCTCTCTCTTTTGTCTCTCCGCTGTCTCACAAGGAGAACAAAACAAAACACAAGGAACAGAAAAAGACAAACCACAACGCTCCGTCGCAATTCAAAAAAAAAAGACGGAAACGAAGAGAAGATGAAAACCTTTCCCTATCCCCCGCTCGCTCGCGGTCGCATTTTTTCCTTTTTTCCCCTAAACAAGTCAAGAACGCTCTCCTCCTCTTCTTCCTTTCAGTTCTTCAGCGCGATGTTGACGCCGACCTTCGGGGGCTTGTCCATGTTGGTGGCGTCGAACTGCGAGCAGAGGGCCAGGCGCGAAAGGGGAGAAAGCTCCTGCTCGTACAGGATCGAGGTGAGCCCCGTGCTCTCGGCGCGGACCTTGGCGAGCGCGCCCGAGGGGAGCCTTTTGCCGTAGCCGACCTGTTGGAGTTGTTAGAGAGATTGAGGAAAAGAATGAGAAAGAGAGTGAGTTTTCTTTCTTTAAAGCTCTCTCTCTCTCTCGTTGGTGGGAGAAAAAAAAAGAGGATGAAAAAAAAAAAAAAAAACTCCCTTACCGCGAAGACGGTCTCCGCCCCTCCGTCGAGAGCGCGCGTCACCTCCGCGCCCGCCACCGTCGCCGCGTCGACGTTGTGCGCGTACCCGAGCTTCACGGTCTTGCCCAGGTCCAGCAGCATCGCCGAGGCCTGGAAGTCGGGCCGCGTCAGCGACGCTCCGGCCGACCAAGCGGAGACCGAGCCCTTGGCCGAGTCGTAAGCTCCGGAGAGCCCGAAAGCGACGTCCTTGACGCCCGAGGTGGCAGAGAGCTCGACCTTCGGGGTGGAAGACAGTCCCACGGTGGCCTTGGCGGTCAAGTGCGGGCGGAGGTAGTCGAGGCCCAGTTTCGCGGAGGAGATGTCCGGCACGGCACCAGTCAGAGAGACGGCGAGGCCGGGAGCGACGTCGGCGACGGTGGCGGTCGCCGACAGCGCGCCGCCGGCGCCCAGGGTGGCGGCGAGGCCGACGCGGCCCGTCTTGTAAGCGGCCTTGAGGGCGTTCTCGACGGCATCGTCCTTCTTGATGGTGGTGGCGGTGAAGACCTGGGAGATTGGGGAGGAGTTTGGAGAAGAATTGGAGAAGAAGAAGAAGGAAAAGAGCAGAAGAGAGAGTGAGAGAGAGAAGAGGTTCGGGGTCAAGAGAGTTGTTTTTGCTGTCGACGCTGACTGCGCTCGCTGCCAGCGGCGGCGGCCGTTGAAGGGAGTGTTGAAGAAGAGGAAGAAGAAAAGGCCGAATGCCTGTTCCCTTTCTCCCCCCTCTGCTCGTCGTTTCTTCGCATTCCATCGACGCAGCAGCCGAGATCTCGACGTCCTCTAGGTCTCCGTGGGGAGAGCGAGCAGCGAAAGACGCATCGCGGCTGAGAAAACACGCGTCGGCATCGGAGCCTTCCTCTTGCCGTCTTTGCTTTTGCTCTTGCTTTTTTTTTGTTTCGTTTCCATCATCACCGTCGCCGGTCGATTCTCTCTTCCTCTTTTTCCTCTCTTTCGCCTCCCGTCAAAACCAAAACTCACCACGCCATCCGCCGTGCGGGTCTCGAGGCTGGCGCGCTGGTCGAACACGAACACGCCCTCGCCGCGCGAGCCGGTCCAGAGGAGCTCTGTTTTTCGTTTGTTTGTTTGTTTTTTAGATGAAGAAGAAGAAGCAACAAGAAGGTGAGTTCAATGCCTCTTCTTTTTCGACGATATTCTCTTTCTCCTTCTTCCCCCCGCGCGAAGGGCTTCCCGAGGGCGCGCATTCTCTTCTCTCGCACGTACCCTTGGTGCTCTTGGCGAGGTCGCCAAAGGCAGGGACGGCGGCGGCCATTGTTGGGAGTTTTGTGGAGTAGGGAGCGGGGGAAGGAGAAGAGAAGAGAAGAAGAAGATGGGGAAAAAAGGCAAGAAGAGGAAAGAGTAGTGCTTTCTCACTTGTTTTTTTTCCGCTCTTTGAAAAATTCGGCATCTTTCTCGCGCGTCGTGGCCCGCCTTCTCGGTGCCTGTTGCTGACCCCGCTGCCGTCTGGAGAAGCCTTTCGAGTTGCCGACATCGGCCGAGCATCGATCGGAGAAGAAGAGAGGGGAAGAAGCGAAGGAAAACGGCAAAGCCGATTTCGATCTCTATCTCTCGAACGTCAGACGTCTCGAAAAAACCTCTCTCTCTCAACCCCGACCCAAAGAAAAATGGCCGCGCTCCTCAGGCTCGCGGCGCTGGACTCGCTGCGAGGCGGAGGAGGAGCAGGAGGAGGAGCAGCAGTAGTCGGTAGGGGTAGGAACGCGCTTCTGGCTAGCGCGGGCGGCAAAGGGAGGCAACTCTCCCTAAAGTCGACGCCGGCAGCGGAGAAAAAGTCGACGGCAGCCGAAGAAGGCAACTTCACCTCGGAGGACGAGGAAGGGTTCTCTCCTAGCAGCAGCGAGCCGCCGCCTCCTCCGCCCTCTGCTGGCGTGACGGTGGCGGCGATGGGGATGGGAGGTAAGAAGAAGAAAAGAGAGCCGGAGTTGTTTCTTTATGTTTTCGCCCTCGCTTTTCTCGACCCTCCTCTGTCTGACCCAAAAAGCCGAATCTTCTTCTCTCTCTCTCCCCCCTCTCCCCCCTCTCCAATCCCAACTCTCCCTCACCTCAACTCGACAGCCGTCGGCGCCGTCGCCGTCGCCATCCTGGGGGTCTTTGGCGTGTTCCAGATGGCAGGGGCCGTGGCGAGGGGCACGGGGAGGTCGCTGGTGGCGAGCGAAGGAGGAGGAGGAAGAGAAGCAGGAAGCAGCAGCAGCAGCAGCCCGAGCGTGAAGCCTTCTTCTTCGTGAGACCCGAACAGGGAGAGAGCGAAAAGTCTCTCTTTCTATTTTCCCCCTTTCTCTATTTTGTAATTATAAGAGCTGGACGGTGAGAAGAAATTGGATCTTAGAAAGTTGGAAAGAGGGAATCGAGAGAGAAGCTCGAGTTTTTTCACCACTTTTCGTTTTGCGTAGAGATCGAAATTCAAAACAACAGCTCTCTGACAATGCCTCCCGCCGCTGAGGCAAACCCGGCGCTCGATGAGCAAGCCGCCCTCGCCGAGTCAAAGGCGCGCTCCGTCATCAGCTACAGCCCCGACGGAATCTTCCAGAAGAGCTGGGAGGTAAAGAAAGAAGAGAGAGAGAGAGAAGAGAAGAAGAAGAGAAGAAGAGAGCAAGTGGAACCTTCATCGATCACTTCCGACCTCAACAAAAACCTCGAACGACAAAAAACAAAAAAAAGACCTACCAGCTCGTCGTCGACGTCGGCCTCCTGGGCCACTCCAAGCTCGCCTCGACGATCGTCGAGCAGCTGGCGAGGCTCAGGAGGGCCAGAGGGAGGCCCCTTCGGGTGCTCGACCTCGGCAGCGGCGACGCAGGCTGCCTGACGAGAGCGCTGGCTGCCGAGGCCGCCAAACTCTCTCCCTCTCCTTCTTCCTCTTCTTCTCCCGCTGCTGCTGCCTCTGCTGACTTCATCGCCCAGTACACGGGCGTGGACGAGTCGCAGCCGGCCCTGGCTTTGGCCGAGGAAAACGTGAGGCGAAACCTGCCGGGCACCGAAGGGAGGTTCTTCGTCGGGGACCTGCTCTCGGCCGCCGAGCAGTCTTCTCCTTCTTCTTCCGCCGCTGCTGCTTCCGATCCCTCTTCCTCCTCCAAGTCCTCTCCTCCGCCGCCGCCGCCGCCAGCGGGAGGCTACGACGCCATCGTGGCCTCGCTGAGCGCGCACCACCTGCCCACGGAGACGGGGAAGCCCGCGCTCGTCGCCGCGGCGAAGAGGGCGCTTCTGGCAGAAAAAGAGGAAGAAAAAGAGCAGGGGGAAGCTTCGACCTCTTCCCCTTCCGCTCCTTCCCTCCTCATCATCGCCGACGTCTTCCTGAACGACGACGACGACGACAGCGAAGACACCGTCGATGCCTGGAGGCAGCGCTCCTGCGCCGTCATCAGGGACCAGTGGCCCTCGCGGGTGCCAGGAGGGAAGCTCTCGGGAGAGGAGGCAGGGAGGATTGCCGGTCACGTTGGGACCTGCGACATCCCCACAACCGTCGCTAATTACTCTCTTTTCGCTCAGAAAGCCGGGTTCAGGAGGTGCGAGAAGGTGGCGGAGGTGGAGCCAGAGCTGGGGATCAAGGTGGTGGTGATTTCTTGAAAAATGAAGAGAGAAAAAGGTTCGATTTTTGTAAGGCCGTTCGTCTTCAGTTCTTTCATTTTTCGCTCTTTCCTCTTTCTCTCTCTCTCGTAAACGTCGCCGCCGCCTTGCCGTTTCTCTCTTCCATTTCTTCCATCTCCCTTCCTCTTCTTTCTTCTTTCCTCGTCAGAGAATAATGAAGGCATCAAAAGTGGCAACAGCGCTGCTGCCGCCTGCGACGGCGAAGAAGCAAGCGACGGCGGCAGCGGCCACCGCTCTCGTCGCCTCTTCCGCTTCCTCCTCTTCCTCCCCAGAGGCCGCGCCGCCCGCGCTCCCTCCTCCTCCTCCCGCGCCTCCCGTGCCCAACCCGGACGCCCCTGCCCCGCCGCTGGTGCTGAGGTCGCTCGACGTCACCGCGGCAGCGGCGGCAGCAGCCTCCTCTTCTTTTCTCCATGCGCCGCTCGTCTTCTCCGCCAAAAAAGGTTGCTTCGTCCCTCGCCCGCGCGGAGGCGGAGAGGGAGAAGAAGGAACAAGCTCGAAAGAGCACCAAGAGGAGGAGGCTTCATCGTCGTCGTCGTCGTCGTCGTCGTCGTCTTCTCCTCCTGCCGCAGCGATGGCGCCCTTCGAGGCCACGCCCTCGAGGCTGGAGCTGTTCGCGTCGGCCTCTCTCGCCGCGGCCGCTTCCGCTTCTTCTTCGACTTCGACTTCGAACGCCGCCGCCGCCGGCGAGCAAACGACGACGACGACGACGACGACGACGACGACGACAGCGACGACGGCGAAAAACCTTTCCTCTTCCTCGCAGCAGCTCCTCCGCCCGACCAAGTCCGGCGTCTTCGGTCCCAAGGCGCGCGGGGTCCAGGCAGGAGTCCCCTCTTTCTCCTCTTCTTCTGCTTCTTCATCTGCCGTCGTCGTGAGGAGGGACGCCTCCTGTGAGGCGAAACCCGCAGAGACCTCGGACGCGGCGGCGCAGGCCTCTCCCGCCGTTTCCCTTTCTTCTCTTTCCTCTTCTTCTCTTTCTTCCTCTTCTGTCCGTTTCGCCGGCGTCGCTGCCGCTGCCGCGGTCCTCTCCCGAGCCTGCGCCGCCGCGGTCGTCACGCCGCCCCCACCTCCGGCTTCTGCTGCCGCTGCCGCTGCCGCTGCCGCTGCTGCTGCCGCTGCTGCTGCTGTTTCTTCCACCTCTCCCGCTTCCTCTTCGACTTCTTCTTCAACTTCTCTTTCCTCCTCCTCCGCGGCCGCCGTCGCCCTCGACGCAGCCTTCTACGACGACCCCTCCGACGCCACGAGACCGGGTTCGGCTTCGTTCCTGCCGCTGTGGTCCCTCCTGCCTCCCAGGGCCGCGAGGAGGGCTCCCGTCTCCTGCGTGGCCTGGGCCCCCGACGAATGGGGAAGCAGCAGCAGCGGAATCGAAGGTGGAGAGACCCGCCGAAAGGGAAACAGGAGGTGCCGCGGGCGCAGGGCGGCGCTGGCGGTGGGCTACGGCAAGACGATCTCGTCGAGCTCGTCCTCGTCGAACGCTTCCTCTGCTTCTTCCAGCTCTTCCGGAGGAGCGGCGGTTTCGTCGTCGTCGTCGTCTTCCTCCGGCGGCGGCGGCAGAGGAGGAGGAGTCGGAGGCGGGAGGGGCGCAATCGCGCTCTGGGACCCCGTCGCAGACAGCGCGCTCCCAGTCTGGAGCGCCTGGACGCGCTCCGGGGTGACCGCCGTGGCCTTCCTGCCGCCGATAAAAGCGCAGAAGAAAAAGAAGAAGAAGAAGGCTGAGAAGGGGACGGAAGCGGAGGGGAAAGGAAGAGAGGGAGGAAAGCCTCCCGCGAGCGACGACCGCAGCCCTCCCGCCGCCTCCAACGGCAAGGGAGAGGAGGAACCCTCTCTCTCGGCCCCCTCTCCCGATTCCGATGACCTCCAAGCAGCAGCAGCTCCCTCGCAGCTCCTCGCAGTGGGCTTTGCCGACGGCGGCGTCGCCGTCTTCGACGTCGGCGGAGGAGCAGGCACGGAAGAGGTCGAAGAGAGCTTCTCTTCTTCTTCGCCGTCGTCGAAGCAACAGCAGCAGCTCTCGACCCGACCCATTCTCCGCTCCCCGCCACCCGCCGCAAATGAGGCCGAATCGTCATCGCGCTCTTCGCCTGCTGCTGCTTCAGCGCAGCATGCCGGGTCCGTGTCGGCGCTCGCCTGGCTCCCCTGGCCGGAGAGGAGAGCGGGGAGCGAAGAAGGCGAAGGCGACGGCGACGGAAACGGAAACGGAGAAGCAGAAGAAAGCGGCCTCCTCTACGGCTTCTTCCCCCCGCTGGTCTCCACCGCCTCAGACGGCAAGGTGCTCCTGTGGAGGGTCAACAGGAAGAGCGGGGAGCTCCAGGCGCGGCAGCTCGGGGTGCTGGGCAGCGTCCTCGGTGGGAGGGACGAGGAAAAGAGAGGGAAGAAGAGCGAGGAGGAGGAGGAGGAAGAAGCGCCGAGCAAAGGAGCTTCTTCCTCTTCTTCTTCGCTCCTCGTCGCCGGGGGCACGGCCCTCGACGTCGTCGAGGCCCCCCGAAGCAGCACGAGCAAAGCTCTCTCGGCTTCGTCTCCCAACGGAGGGAGAGAGGTCCTGGTGCTTGTCGCCGACGACGGCGGCGGAGCGCGGGTGCTCTCGGCAAACTCGGGTTCTTTTTCTTCTCCGGCGACGACGAAAGCGACAGCGGCGGCCTTTTCCTCGTCTTCCTCCTCGACCTCCTCAACCTCCTCCCTGTCGCCGCCCCTCACCGCCGCCTCCTGGTCCCCGAGGCACAGGAGCGTGTTCCTGACGGCGGGAGGGGACGGCAGGCTCAGGCTGTGGGACCGCAGGATCCCGACCGGGGTGAGTTGAGAAAAAGATAAATAACTTTCGAGCAAAAGCAAAGGGTTGAATGAGAAGGTCGAAGCAAGAGTCAAGGGTTCCAACGGAGAATTGAAAAACGAACAAAAACCCTGATTTTTCAACCTTTTCTCTTCCTGACCTTTATTTTTTCTTATGAAACGCAGCCCGCGGCGTGCTTCGACCTGGGGAAACCCGTCGCGGCGGCGGCGTGGTCCCCGGACGACGCCACGGCCGCGGTCGCGCTGCTGGGAGACGGGACCCTCGCGGGGATCGAGCTGACGCGCGGCGGCCCTGCGGCCTCGACCCTAACTTGTCCTTCCTCTTCTTTTTCTTCCGCTTCCTCTTCTACCTCTTCTTTCTTGCCCGTTGCTTCGCTGCCGGCGACGCCCGTGATCGCGAGACAGAGGGTGCTGAGGCCCGGGGTCGCAGCCCTGGCCCTGGCCGTCGGAGGGGGCTTCGAGGAAGAGGAGGAAGAGGACGAGGAAGGAAAAGGGGGAGGAAGCGACAACGACGACGGCGGCAGCGACGAAAGCAGCGAGAAAACTTCTTTTTCTTCTTCTTCGTCATCATCTTGCGCTTTGATCGCCGTCGGGGACGGGCGAGGGAGGGTCACCGTGCTGAAGCCCTCTCCGAACTTGCGCAGGCCCTTGATCGCGAAGGGCGAAGGAGAAGGAGAAGGAAACAACGGCGAGCAGCAGCAGCAGTCGTCGTCGTTGTCGGCAAAGGCGAAACAAAAGAACACTAATTTCGACGAAGAGAGCGAGTTCCTCGACGAAGAGAACGACTCTTCGGGCCTCTTCTCCGACGACGAAGACGAAGGAGGGGACAGCAAGGGCAAGGCGGAAGCGGGGGCGAGGGCAGCAGCCGCGGCAGCCGCGGCAGCAGCAAAGGCAGCGGCTCTGGCGAAGGAGGAGGAGGCTTCCGGGGCTCAGGGGAAAGAAGGGAGGAGACTGGAAGCTGTTTTGGCGAGCCTGAGGGCTGCTGGTGCGGGCGAGGGCGGGTGGTGATGGAGAAGAGAGGGAGAGGGAGAGAGGCAGAGAGACGGGGAAGAGAACGAGAGAGAGAGTTTTTTTCTTCAAATCATTTCATTTTTGTTCGTCTTTTTTCGTTCGCGTTTTTCCATTTTTCGAAAAAAAAGAGATAATACTAAACAGCAAGGGGGATCACGCGCGTGTGTTGTTTTTAGAAAGACAAGGGGGCAAAGAGTGTGAAAAAAGAGAAGCAAGAACGAGTCGTTGCTTCTTCTTTTTTGGCTCAAAAAAGCAAAAAGGCAAGTGTTTTGTTATCTCTCTCTCTCTCTCTCTCTCTCTCTTCTTCACTTTTTCCCAAACCCGTTGGCAAACACGACGTCAAAGGGGTTGAAGCCACCGGAGCCCGTCGACGCGAACGAGCCGATTCCTCCATTGGAGGAGCTCACGAAGCCGCTCCCTCCTCCGCTGGTAGAGGTGAAGGCCCCGCCTCCTCCGCCACCTCCGTTGCCGTTGTCGCTCGAGATGATCGTCGCGCCCCCGCTGCCGTCGCTGGAGCGGTAGATCGTGGTCGCTCCGCGGCCACCGTTGCCGTTGTTGCTGCTGCGAGCCGGGGCCTGGATCGTCGTCAGCGTTCCCCCGGAGACGTTCTGGGTAGAGACGACGGGAGCGAAGTCATCGACGGCGTCTCTGACAGAATCTGCCGCCGTCGTCACCGCTGGGTTAGAAGAAATCGAAGACGAGGAGGAAGAGTCGGGCGCCGCGGAGCAGGCGAGGGCGAGGTTCCCGGAGAGGAGGGCCAGGGCGGCGACGGCCCCGGCCGTGGCGAGGCGCTTGAGCGTCCGGGAGCTTGTTCGGGTGCCGCCGTGGAATCGGGACCGGCGCTGATGCTGCCGCAGAGAGGGGGTCGGGGTCGAGGTCATCATCTCTTCTTGTTTCGAGCTTCTTTTTTTCTTTTATCAATTAGAAATTTGTCGAGCGTGTTCTCGAGAGGGGATTGGAGTGTTTGGAGGATAGCAATCGCGGGGAAAAGAAAAAGTTGTGAGTCGGGAATCGATTGAATTCCTTGAAATAGCGGCGCAATCGAACAGTTGTCGACGCTTCGGTCGAGGTCGAAGTTTTTTTTCGTTTCTCTTCTTCTCGCGTCAGGCCCTTCTTTTCTTTCTTTTTCACTTATTTACTTTCTCTTTTCAAAAGGCCCCCGGCGTAGGCTCTCAATTCTTATCGTTTGGGCCTTTTGGGCGGAGAGAGCAAAAAAAGCCCGGCGAGAGTTGTGCAAGGCGGGGGGCGCGGCACGACAGCAAAACAACGGAAAAAAAAACTCGACGAAGGAGAGAAGAGAGGCCGCGAAACCAATGCCGCCTCGACCTTTGGCCCGTCCTGCTCGGCAATTCCGGGCAGCTCTTGCGTTTCTTTTAATATTTGTTGGCCTTTCTATTGAATCTGCTATCGCTGAAGGTAAGGAAGCTGGGAAAGAAGATCCCGAGAGAGAGAAACGACGGGGCAGAAGCTGATGATTGATCGATTCCCAACTCGACAGACAGCAGCGACCTCAACGAACCTCGAAGAAAAAAACAAAAAAAAAAGCAGCCCCGCGACCTACCAATCACCACCGCAAGCTCCTGACCTGGGGCTGGGGCGCTCCGGGCGTCGGCGGAGTGCAGTGGTGCGGCCCGATGATGCAGTGGATCAACCGGGCCTGCGTGCCAGGCGGCGGCTTCGTGCAGCCCGCGCCCGGCTTCTACCCTCCGCCGAACAACGGCAAGAACGGCGGAGCCGGCAACACGGCTTGCACCACCTCCACGGCCAGGGCGGCCAACGGCGCGACGAGCACGAGCACGAGCTGCGCCGGGCAGGACTCTGCGACGAGCTCGAGCTCCGGGAAGAGCGGGAGGAGGAGGAGGAAGGAGAAGAAACGATGAGAGAGAGACGAGAGAAGAGAGAAGAGAGAGAAGAGAGAAGAGAGAAAAAACATCCCCCGCTTCTCACTAAGCAGCCTTCTTCCCTTTGCTGCACCCTGTTATCGCCAATCTTCAGAGAATTAAACAATTTTAGATCCAGAAAGAAAGAAAGAGAGAGAGGACGGACGGGGTTGTTTAGGCCTCCTGCAGCCGACGCCCCGAGAGAAAAGCACCTGGCAGAGTTGAGAAGATTTTCCGAAAGGGCCCACCCCACGAGCGCAGGCCTAAAAAAAAACTTTTTAAACCTCTCCTCCGATCTCGTTTTTCCACCGCTCACTCTTCACTTTTTCCTCCTCCCGACCTCTTCTGCCGCCATCTACTACTATCACCGCTCTCTCTTTTCTGCACTAGTACTTGAAAAGAAAGGAACACTCCTCTTCTCTTTCAAAGCCTCTTCCCTCTCTTTCCGTCTCTTCTTTTCGAGAAACCGAAACTGAAAAAACAAAAAATGTCGAAACTCTCCTCGCTCCTCTTCCTCTTCCTCGCGCTCGTTCTCTTCGCCGCCTCCTCTGCCCAGGCCGCTGCTGACATCGCGACGCCTTCTTTTTCGTCGTCTGCGATGATCGTGGCCAAGCCCAAGCTCGCCTGTGAGTTTTTGAAGTTTTTTGATCGAGAGTGTTTCAATTGAGAGATCGCGTTTTTTCTTTCTTTCTTCCGTCTTCTCGCTTCCCCCTTCTCTCACCCTCCTCTTCCTTCCTCCTTCCTCTTCCTCTTCCTCTCCCTTTCTCCAGCCAACCGCAAGATGCTCTGGGGCTGGAATGGATACAACAACGGCTGGAACAACGGCTGGAACAACGGCTGGCGCGGGAACAACTGGTGGTGAGTCGATGGAAGGAGGGAGAAAGGAAGAGAAAGAGAGAAGAAAGAAAGAAGGAAAACGGTGCCAGCCGGATTCGCGAATTTCAAAAGGCCCTTTTTTTTTTCTTTCTTTTTTCCCGCTCACTAAACTTTTCTCTTTTCCTTCCCCCTCCCCCGAACTACCCATCAGGAACAACGGAGGCTCCTCCTCCTCCTCCTCTTCCTCGGCCGCGGCCTCCAACAACAACAACGGTGGCTGGTACGGAGGCGGGAACAACAACGCCGCCGCCGCCTCCTCGGCGGCGAGCTCCTCCGGCGGCGGGGGTGGTTACAACCCCAGCTCCTCCAGCGCTGCTGCCGCCGCGGCTTCTGCGGGGGGCGCCTCTGCAGCGGCTTCGGCGGCCTCGGCGGGCGGGTCCTCGTCGTCGGCGGCTTCGGCGGCGGCGGCTGGGAAGTAAAGAGAAGAGAAAGTTCGAGAGAGAAAGAGAGAGAGAAGTTTTTCCTCTTCTTCTTCTTCTTCTTCTTCGCCTTCTTCGCGGCTCCCTCCCCCTCCACTTCATTCTTCCCACCTCTTCCAACTCCGAGCGCGCGCTGCTTTTTTGATCAATTACAAATGCTGAAACACCAACAAATAACATGAAACCAAAATGATGCCTTGTTACTTTCCTCTCTCACGCCTGTACCTCTTCTCTCTTGCCTCAAAAACGATTTCTTTTTCTTTCTTTCTTTTTTTCCGTTTCTCTTCGACCTAGAGTGTGCCTCTCTCTCTTGTCTCTCTCGCCTCTCTCTTTCGCGCGTGGAATTTCGATCCCGACGAGGGTCGTTCCATCCCCCTTCGTGCAAGAGCTCCAACCTTGACGACCTTTCAAAAAAAAGCCACCTCCCAAGAATTAGGGCAAACGGTTTCACCTCGAGAGAGCCGCCGCTTGTTCGCTCGCCCGCTCAGCAGTCACACTCACTGTCTCCTCTGTTTTTTTTTCAGTTTCCTCTTTTTCGCTCCTCTGCTCCGTCAGGTTTTCCGCGCCTTTTTTATCGTACTTTCGCGGCTAGTAGGCACCTCTCGACACGTCTCTAGCTGCTTGCATTGTCGAAACAACATAAAAATCTCTCGAAGCATCCGAATATTGCGGCGATGAACGCCGCGGCGACGAGGAGCGCCGCCTGCGGCGGCGGCAGCAGCTGCCCCTCTTCGCCGCTTCAACAGAAAGCAGCCCGGCTCACGCCGCCCACGAGCGGCAGGTCCACGCCGCTGCCGTCGCTGACGCTGCCTCCTCTGGCCTTGCCTCGGGCCGCGGCGGCGCTGGCGGCCCTGTCGCTCGACGTTCCCGCGGCGGCGGCGACAGCAGCTCCCATTGAGGATGCTAGCCGCGTCGCCGCTGCTGCTGTCAGAGACCCCATTGAGGCCGAGAACGAGGCCCTTGCCGAATTTGTCAGCTGGCTCATCGCGAATGGTGCGTTAGTTTCGGTCGTTTACTCCTGCTTTGTGAGGGGAGAGCGGTGACTGAGCGCGCTCGCGTGTGAAACGCGAGAGAAAAGGGATTGCGAATTTCAATCTAGTTTCTTTTTCTTTTTCGAAAAAACATGCTGACCTCAGACTTTTTTTCCCTTTCTTCTCAACCTCCACCTCCTCCACCCCTCACTCTCTTAAAAAACCAGGCGTCTCCGGCCTCAGCGACCCGGACGCCCGCGTCGGGATCTACGCCGAGCCCGTCGAAACCTGCAGGAACGGAAATAACGGAAACGGAAACGGGAGCAGCGGAAACGCTTCTTCTTCGACTTCGTCTTCTTCAACCTCGACCTCCGAGCAGCAGCAGCTCAACAGGGGAGTGCTCGCGCTCCGAGACTTCGCCGTAGGAGAGGAGCTCTTCCGCGTCCCTTTACGCCTCGCGATCACCGACCACATCATGAGAGGCAACAACGGAACGGGAGAAAAGGCGCTCTCGTCGACCTCTTCCTCCTCTTTCGACGAAGACAGCAACAGCAACAACGGCAACAGCAACACCAGAAAGAACGACAACAGCAGCGACGAAATCGAGGCCGCCGCGGGGCGCAGCCACCGAGACGAGCCCTCCGCCTGGGGCGCGCGCCTCGCCTGCCGGCTGCTGCGGGAGAAGGCCCGCGGGAAGGCCTCCCCCTGGGCTCCCTGGCTCTCCGTGCTGCCGACGACGACGACGAGTGTCCGAGTGAGCTCGAAGAATGCCTCTTCGGGGGAAACGACCGAAACCGTCGTCGTCAGACCGGGGTCGCTGCGCTCCGCCTGGGCCGGCGCCCTACCCCGGGAGGTCGCGGCCCTGCTGCCGTGCCCGGCCGCGTCCAAGGCCCTGCTGGCAGCGACGACGGCGGCGGACGCGGAGTTCGCGAAGCTGCCAAAGGCAGCGCTGGCTTCCGTCGCGAGCGCTGCTGCTGCCGCTCTGGGTTCGTCTTCCTCGTCTTCTCCTTCTTCTTCTTCTCCTTCCGCTAACGAGGACAATAACGCCTCCGCAATGGCGCTGTACCGCTGGGCCCGCGCCATCGTCCAGTCCCGCACCTTTGGGTCGACCGCGAAGGAAGAGAAAAGAGAGCAAGAAGGAGGAGACGAAGGTGGGAGCAACGGCAGCGACGGCAACGGCAGCGACGGCAACAGCGCTTCTCTTTCTTCTCCTCCTCCGTCGCTCCTCCCTTCCGTCAGCCTCGTCCGCATGCTGGTCCCGCTCGCCGACTTCGTCAACCACGCCGGTGACGAGACCGAGGGTTTGCTCTCGGGGAGGGCGGCGCCCACGGCCAACGCGGAGTGGAAGGTGGTCGCCGACTACAGCAGCAGCGACGAGGACGAGATCATCAGAGGAGGAAGCGGAGATGTCGAAAACGACGACGACGAGTGCGACGTCGAAGGCAGAGCAGCAGCAGCAGCTTCACGACCCGCGGGCCGCGGCAAGGGCAGGGCTGGCCGCGGCGGCGGCTTCAGCGGCGTCGCGGAGGCCAGAGTGCCGAGGTCTCCGTTTTCTGCCTCTTCTACCTCTTCGGCCTGCGCGCCTCCCCCCGCGGCGGCGACCTCTTGGTCGCTCGTCGTCTCTGCCTCCCGCCCGCTCGTCGCCGGAGAAGAATTGTCTTTTTCTTACGGCAACCGGGTCAACGCGGACTTTCTGGTGAGCTACGGGTTCGTCCCCGCCCGCAACCCGCACGACGCGGTGTGCCTGTTCGAGAACGTCGAGGAGGCCGTGGAGTGGGCCGCCGGGAGGCTCCAGCTTGGAGGAGGAAACGACGGAGACGGAGACGGAGGCTCCTCTTCTTCTCCTTCCTCTGCCTCTTCTGCAGCCCTCCTCGCCGCAGCGGTCGCCGCGGCGGACAGGGAGACGCCTCCCTCGCTCGCCAGGGCCATCGCCACCTCTCGCGACCCCGAGATCGTCGCCGAGGCCAGGAGGCTGTGGCTGTGGGCCGGCGCCAGGGTGGACGAGAGGCTCGCCGCGGCGCTGGAGGTCGTGGTCGCTTCTTCGGCGAATTCAACGGCGAATCCGACGACGCCGCCGCCAACGATGACCGCGGGCGAGCTCGTCGCCGCGCGGGCGGCCGAGCTCCTCTCCCGCTCCGGCGCGCCTCCTCTCTCCGACGCCCTGGGCGAGCTCGAGCGGGCCGGAGAGCACGAGCACGAGGAGCAGCACTACTTCAGGGCGCTGAAGAGGCGCTATGCCGCCAAGGAACCGGCCGTGCGGAGGAGCGCGGCCAGGGCGAGCGAGGCCGCCGCGGCCTCTGCGGCGGCGGCCGCCGCCGCCTCTCTCCTCGCCGACGCCATCTCCCCGACCTCGGCGCCCGCGGCCCCTCTGCCCCCGCCTCCCCCTCGCGGCGGCTCGCGCTCCACCTGGCGCGGCGTCAGGCTTATGGCCCTGAGGGCCGGGGTCTACTCGACGATGATCCTCTGGGACGCGCTGGAGGCGGCCGACAAGGCTTCTTCGAAGAAAAGGCGGAGTGAAGAGGCGTGACGAAGAAAAACAACTTCCATTCTTAGTTTTTCTCTTCTTCCTCGGGACGCGGAAACGCAACAATTCAGAAGACTGTTTATACTCATCATTTCTACTATTGATCATCATTATCTGGCAGCAGCTTATAAACGCGTGCGCGCGCACCGGCAACAAACAAACAATACAGAGAGACTAGCAGCAGCAGCAGCAAAAGCAAAAAGCGCCAAATTTTTCACTTCCTTGCACACTTTTTCAAACTACTAATTTGAACACCACACCACCACCACGAGCCAGCAAAGAGAGAGAGAGAGAGAGAGAGAGAGAGCCAGCGAGCCAGCGAGCGACAAACAGAGAGAGGACAGCCCTTTAAAAGAAAAAATCAAATCGATATTTACTCTGTTTGCAAATCGAAACATTTTTGATAAAAAACCTTTAATCTTACCCCCCCCCCCCCCCCCCTCTCTCTGTCTCTCCCTAAAAAACTTTCTCAAATCTCACGCCACCACCCCGAGCACGCTCGCCCCGCTCGTCGGCAGCACGAACGGCGCGAACGCGTGCCCGTCCCCTCTGAAGAACTTGTTCTGGAACTCGACCCAGTGCAAGCGCAAAGCGTGCAAGAACGCCGAGAGTGTCTCCATCACCATCAGCACTCCCAGCGTCGCCGCCGCAAACACGAAAAAGGCCACGAAGAGCGCCAGCGGAGACGAAGCCCTGATCCCTGCCATGAGCACCCTGTCATAAAACACGGCAGACAGCTGCGAGTGGGCCAAGGACAGGGCCCACAGGCGGAGGTAAGAAGCAGTGTTGGAGACGGCGCCGAGGACGAACTCGATCGTGTGGATCATCTGGTGGACAGCGACCTCCCCGAAATCGAATTCTCCGTCCTCTCCGTGCCCCCCGTGACCTCCGCCTCCGCCTCCGTGGCCGCCTCCGCCTCCGCTGCTGCTGTCGGGCGCGCCGCTGCGTCCCAGCAGGCCCCCGCGCTCGCCGCCGTCGTCCTCTTCGCCGCCGCCGTTGGCAGCAGCAGCACCAGAGTTGCCGTTTGCGTTGTTGTTGCGCCGGTAGAGCGCGCTCGCTCCTGCGCGCTCCTCCCACCTCTTTTTCAAAATCATCGGTTTCGGCACCAGCATCCAGGGGACGCTGACGAAGGCCGCCAGCAGGAGCAAGACCTGCAGGAAGCCCTGGCCGTGGAACATGCGGTTCTCGAGGCAGCCCCCCTTGCAGGTGAGGCCGGCGTCGCCTGAGAGTAGAGTTTTGAAGTTTTGGAGAATGAAAAAAAAAAGTTAGTTTTGTTTTCTCGTTTTCGTTCGTCTTTTCTTCTCTTTCTCTCTCTCTTCTCCCTCTCTCCGAAAAACCTTCTCCTCCTCCTTTCACTCACCTGGGCTCAGGAACATGTAGATTAGCGTGTGGTACAGGTCCGCGGTCGACCCGGTCGCCCATTTCAGCAGAATCAAAAAGCAGAGGTAGCCAAAGAGCGCGTTCAGGAAGATCACCTGCGGGATGAACTCGGTCAGCGTCGAGAGCCTGTCCCTTTCGCTTCTTTGATTCAGCAAACTCATCGCGATCCCGGCGTTCATCTGCACCACGCCCAGCACGATGCTCATCTTCATCTTGACCGAGTTGAGGAACTGGAGCTCGGTGCGCGCGCCGTGCCACGCAGGGTCGACGCCGGCACCGTAGGTCAGAGCCCGCTCGTGCTTTCCGGAGCCCCTCGTAACTCGGGCGAGCCCCTGCGAGAAAGCCGCCGGGCACAGAGAGCGGTCGAAGCGCATGTGCGAGGGCGATGTCAGCGTCGGGTCGGTCGGGCAGGCCCATTTCCCGGCGCCGAAGAGGCTCATGGGAATGGAGAAGAACTCGTTGTAGTAGAGGCCTGTTTTTTTTTTTTTTTTGTCGAGATTTTAAAGAAAAAAATAGTTGTTTTTTTCTTTGTCGTTTCTCTCTCTCTCTCGAAAAAAAACCTGAAAAAAAACCAACTCCTTACCCGTCACAATCGAGAACATGCTCATCAGCAGCAGCACATACCGCCCGCCGAAAGCCATGTCCCCGATGTCCCCCAGCGGACTCGCCGCCAGCTTCTTCTCCTTGATCACTAAGAAACCAGCAAAGAGCAGCATCAGCAGCGCGTGCCCGACGTCCCCAAACATGACGGCGAACAGGAAGGGGAAGGTGACGATCGTCAGGAGGGCCGGGTTGGCCTCGCGGTAGCGGGCGACGCCGTAGGCATCGACGATGGCCTGGAAAGAAGGAGAAGAGGTTGCAGAAGGAAAGAGAGAGAGATTTTGGTGAGAACAAAACGAAGTGAAAAAAAACCCCAAAAACGAAAGAAAAAAAAAGCGAAGAAAAAAAAACTTCTTCTCCTCACCTGGAACGCGCCCGACACCTTGTCTGTCGCGAAGTGCGTCGGGGGCTGCTCGTAGGTCAGCATGGGCTGGAAGACGACCGTCGAGCCGCCGCCGAGGCCAGGAGCGACAACTGCGGAAGGGGCCCCAGGAGCAGCAGCTGAAGAACCACCTCCTCCGGTCGCGAGCGCCGCGTTTGCCGCGGCCCGCAGCGCCGCCGCGACCGCGGGCCTCGCCCGCACGGGGCACCACGCCTCGCCCACCAGCACCTTCCTCGTCACGTCTACCGAGAACTTGTTGAGCGTGTGGTAGATGGCTTTTTCTTTTGCGACGCGAGCCGACCATCCGGAGATGCCGGACGCCACGGCAGACAACAAGGCGTCCCTGTCCGCGTCGCCGGCGTCGACGGCGGCCCTCAGCTCGCGCAGCCGCGCGTCGACCTCTGCCGCCATCGCCGCCGCCCTCTGGGGCTCGTCCCCGCCCGGGTAAGGGTACCTGTTGGCCCCGTAGGCCTCGCAGATCTTCAGGGCTTTCGACCTGGCGCGCTCGCCGGCGAAAAACACGACAAAGACCGACTTGTCAGCCTCCTCGCCCGTCGCCGGGTCCGACAGCTTTCCGACTTGAGAGTCCCGGTAGAGCAGGTTGCCCCTCGTCGCGCGGAACAAAAGGCGCTCGAAGCCCGCGCGGCGGGAGTCGGCGACGGTTCCCGCGATGAAGCCCAGGCGGCGGGAGGAGGCGGCCGCCGCCGCTGCTGCTGCGGCAGTTGATGCGGAAGAAGAAGGGCCAAAGCCTCCTCCCATTCCTCCTGCTCCCCCGCTCTCGGCTGCGTCTGCCGGCGGCGGCGCGGGCGTGAGCAAGGGGGCGTCGACTCCCCCCGCGGCGTAAGCAGCCGCAGAGGAGGAGGAGGACGGAGGAAGGTCTCCCTGCATGTTCCCGCCACGAACGCGCCTGACGTCGTCGAGGGAGGCCGCCGCGGCGTCGGAGCGCGCCGCCGAGAAGAAGAGCCCCCCGACCTCCAGGACGGCCCGGAGCTCGACGAGCTCCGCCACGGCCCTCGAGACGCGGTCTCTTCCCGCATTGGCCTCGAGCACGCGGTGCTCCAGGTCGGCGAGCCTGGCCTCCAGGGCATCTAAAGGTTCGGTGGCCGACGAGGAAGAGGAAGAGGGAGAAGCACTCGAAGTGGAAAAGACGGCCCCGGAAGTCAGGAGCTGCGAGTCGAGGAAGCGGAGCGCGCGCGCCATCTCGTCGCAGCGGCGGACGTGCGACGCGAAGGCCCGCTGCGAGGCCGGCCTCCCCTCGTTGAGGTCCTTGAACTGAAGGGCGCCCAGGGAGCCCGCTGCCGCCGCTGCCGCGTGCGCTGCCTCGGCGGGGACGAGGAGCTGGAAGAGTGGTGATGTTTTGGTGGGGGGAAGAGAGAGAGAGAGAGAGAGAGAGAGAGAGAGAGAGAGAGAGAGAGAGAGAGAGAGAGAGAGAGAGAGAGAGAGAGAGAGAGAGAGAGAGAGAGA
>Ga0210003_1001522_pt1 | contig 20371 bp, 13 predicted proteins | sample LantaG_FD_182804 | JGI IMG/M metagenome (GOLD analysis project Ga0210003, IMG submission 182804) | Deep subsurface microbial communities from Baltic Sea to uncover new lineages of life (NeLLi) - Landsort_02402 metaG (SPAdes) (version 2) | ecosystem: Environmental > Aquatic > Marine > Oceanic >... | reverse complement strand
GCCAGCCGGAGTTTTACCGAAGAATGATGTCAGCTCATGTAGGGGCGGGTCTCTGTGCCCGCCCTTCTTTCTCTTCATCCACCGTCTGTTCCGAACACAAGTAGGCCTAACCTCACGCCATTGGGCGGGACGCCCGCGATCCCAGCAGACGGGCGGGCCCCCTGCCCTCCTGGCCAGGCGTCGCCCTGCCGCCGCCCTGTGTGGGCTTGTGACGGCAAATCCTGTCCCATCGGTCCTATCGGTCCTATCTGTCCTATCCAGCTTTTGCTCTTACTGCCCGCTGAATCGTGCCGATACGCAGGGGGGATGCGCGGTATCCACGTTGAACTGCCTGCAATACCGCATTGAGTGCGAACAATGGCATACAACTGCCGGCTTTGGAGAGAGGAAAGATGAAGCAAAAGCACTCGCTGCTCGTTGTTGACGACGAGCCGGGGATCGTCGAGTCCGTTCGTTACCTGCTGCGACGCGATTACGATGTGTACACTGCCACCTCGGCAGAAGAAGCCCTCGATATTCTGGCGGAGAGCGAAATACACATCGTGATGACCGACCAGCGCATGCCCTATATGACGGGCGTGGACCTCCTGAAGAGGATCAAGGGAAAATATCCCGATGCCATACGAATCCTGTTTACCGGCTTTGCAGACCTCGATGCCGTGATCGAGGCCATCAACCAGGGCAATGTGTTCCGCTATCTCGCAAAGCCATGGGACCCCGATGAACTGATCGAAGCCGTGGGCGCGGCGGCCGGCCAGTACGAAAAGATCGTCAGGGACAAAGAACTGGTGTCGGCTCTGAGAGAGAGTGCTCTTTCTTTCGGGGGCAGGGCGACACTGTCGCCGGCGCTCATCTCAGCCCTTTCCGATGTCCTGTCAAGGGTGTGCGTAGCCTGCCGGCCGGGTGGCGACGGGCGTGGCGAGGTACAGCGATGTGTTCGCACCATCGCCGCGGAATCGGATCGCCTGGGCGAGCTTGTATCTTCAATGCTGAACCTGCTGATGCAGGATGAGATTCCCGCCTCAGCCCCGCCTGAAAATTTCCCGCTCAGCAAAGTGGTGCATTCTTTGCTCGAAGAGCTATCTCCGATATTCGCTTCAAGGCGCATCGAACTGCGTACCGAAGGCGACTTTTCAGAGGAAGTGCGCCACAATCCCGACCTCGTCCGCTCCGTGCTCTTCTCGGTGATCAGCAACGCAGTCCGATTCAGCCCCGACGACACAACGATAGAGCTGCAGGCGGCGCGGGACGACGGCACGGTCATCATACAGGTCAGCGACCGTGGCGCGGGCATACCGGAAGCGGACCTGCCGCACGTTTTCGAGCCGTTCTTCACCTCGCAGGAAGAGTCGCGGCCGCTGTCTGCGTCGTGGAGCTTCGGCGGCCGGGGCGTAGGCCTGGGGCTGGCCATTGCGAAGAAGCTGGCCGAAGCGCACGGCGGCGGCGTCGCCATCGAGAACCGGCCCGGTGGCGGCACAACTGCCACAATCAGGCTCGAGGCCGCGCCGGAGGCGGCGGAAATCGCCGCAGGCAATGAGGAGCAGAAAAGCTCCGACACCGGTCGTTGAGGGATTCGCATGTTCAAAGCAGGTATGCTTCTCATGCCCGCATGTTGCCTGATCCGCTTCGTTCTTGTGCTGTCGTTTCTTCTTTCGATGAGCGCCGCCGGAGAAGATACGCCACGCCTGAGGATCGGCGTCAGAAGCGGCTACCCTCCCTATGCCTACACCGGAGCAGACGGCAGGGTGACGGGATTCAGCGTGGACGTGGCGCGGAGCATCGTCGACCTCAATAACATTGATGTCCAATTTATGATCATGCTCCACGACGACCTGCCCACCGCCCTGCAGGAGGGGCGGATTGACGCCATCGCAGGCATCACGCGGTCGGCCGAGCTTGAGAATGAGATCGCCTTCTCGGACGCGTTCACCATCATCTCGCACGAAGCATTCGCACGTGAAGGTACGCCAAAGATTGAAGAGGAATCGGAGCTGTTTGGCAAGGACATTATAGTCGTTCAGGGCACGCCCGAAGAGGCGTACGTGAATGAGCGGCGTTTTGCCCGCAATCTCACCGCGGTGGAGGGCAAGCCTAAGGCATTGGGGTTGATTGAATCGGGCACCGCCGATTACGCCCTGCTGGCGCGATACACGGGCCTGTATTGGCTCAAGGTTCTGAAACTCCACGACATCCGCGCATCGAATCTGAACATCCTTCCCACGGACTACTGCTTCGCGGTGCGAAAGGGCGACGACGAGCTTCTCGCGCAGTTCAATTCCGGCATCCGGCAGCTCAAGAAAAGCGGCCGCATGGCAGCTCTGCGCAAGCAGTGGCTTATGAGCCTCGAACTGCGCGGCCTGCCCCAGGAGGTCGTGATCAGATACGCCCTCATCGCCGCGGGCGTTCTTCTGGCCGGCGTAGTTGTGGTGCTTGCGTTATGGTCGAGGACGCTGCGAATCCATGTGGCCAGCCGCACCGCCGACTTGCAGGACGAGATCGTCCGCCGCACTCAGGTCGAGGAGATGCTGCGCCGGGGCGAGCAGAAGTATCGCACGCTTCTCGCGGAGCTGCCGGTGGGCGTTTTCGAGACCGATCCGCAGGGGCAGAGCCTATACGTGAACAAGGCGTGGCTTCAAATGACGGGCATGACCACGCAAGAGGCCGAGGGCACAGGTTGGATGAATGCACTGCATCCAGACGACAGGCAGCGCTTATCGGAAACATGGCAGCGAACGGCCGAAGCCGGCGACCGCTGGCGGATGGAAGTGCGCTTCCTCAAGCCCGATGGCGAGGTGGTGGAAGCCGTGGGCCGCGGCGCGCCTTTGAATGATCCGGACGGCGCTGTAACCGGCTACGTGGGGACGGTGGTCGACGTGACCGAGTTGAAGCGCACCGAGCAGGCCCTGCGGGAAAGCGAGGCCATGTTGCGCGCCACGCTCGACGCACTGCCGGTCGGCGTGGTCATCGCCGACTCAAACGCACACGTCGTCGATGTGAACCCCGCCGTGACGCGCGTGCTGCACGGCCCACTGCCGCGAGCCGGGGGGCTGGGCGACTGGGCCGGCATGTACAGCGGACGCCATCCGGATAGCGGGCGGCAAATCCAACCCGAAGAATGGCCGCTTACAAGAGCCATCATCAAAGGGGAAGTGGTATCGGGCGATGAGATCGATTTCCTCTGCTACGACGGCGTCGAGCGGCCCCTTCTTCTCTGGTCAGCCCCGACCAGAGACGCCGGCGGAAACGTCACCGGCGGAGTGGTCGTTTTCCAGGACATCTCAGAAATCCGCAGGGTTCAGAAAGAACTGCAGAAGGCGCTCCGCACCCTGCAACAGACTCAGACGCAGCTCGTGCAGAGCGAGAAACTTGCCGTGATCGGCCAGCTCGCAGCAGGCATAGCACACGAGATCAACAACCCGCTGTCGTACGTATCCAACAACCTCGAAGTGCTCCGCCGCGACTTCCACGAAGTGGTCGACGTCTGCGGGCTTTATGCCAAAGCCGCTGCCCAGGAGGAACACGCAAAGCGAAAGCCCATGGTCCGCGAGGCACAGCAGCGAGCAGCCGACGTCGACATGGACTACGTCCTCTCGAACCTCGAGCAGGTGTTCGACTGGACCATCGACGGCGCGGAACGCATCCGCCGCATCGTGATGGATATGCGCTCATTCGCGCGCGTCGGCGAAGCAAAATGGAAGGAGGTCGACCTCCACGAAGCACTCGACACGACCCTCCGCATTCTCGCATACCGCCTCAAGAATAAGAACATCACAGTTGAGAAAAACTACGGCGACGTGCCGTTCGTTTCCTGCATGCCCGACCGCATAAACCAGGTGTTCCTGAACCTGATCGTCAACGCGATAGACGCCTCACCCCAGGGCGGGACCATCGCCATCGCAACCGAGCCAGACGCCCCCGATGTGCGGGTCACCATCTCCGACACCGGCCCGGGCATCAAGGCCGACAGGCTTCACAGGATATTCGACCCCTTCTACACCACCAAGGCCGGCGGCACGGGGCTGGGCCTCAGCATCAGCCAGTCGATCGTAAACGACCACGGAGGCCGGATCGAGGTCGACAGCGCGGAGGGAAAAGGCTCCACCTTCAGGATCGTCCTGCCCGCCCAACCCCGCTGGGAAGAAGTATCCACCGCCGAACGCGAACGAACGGCTTGTTGAGGGCCGCTGAGAATGAACGTTGCCGGCCAGGACGCCGGCGCGGCCGGGCAATTCGCCCGCACCCTACAGGCGACGGCCTCCGCGCCGCGGAAGCACGCCCGGCATTCATCGTGGCTCATTCGCGCGCAATCGCACACATGCTCATGCGCCCGCGAAATCATAGAATCGCAGGTTCGCCTGACATTCATTTCAGCCCTCAAGTAGGTCACATAGTACCTATGCGTCCTATTTGCGAAACCGTAGATCGAGGGAGGGCGATGGATCATTGAACAGCCAGAAAGGTTTACGCGGGGCTGTAGGGGCGGGCCTTTTGCCTTCTTAGGCAGGCGTTGCCCGCCCGGCGGGCGTCCTCGTCCGCATCCATTCAACATTCCCTTCCTCACAAGCCCGTCAGGGCGGCAGACTTCAGCCTCGTGGCGTAAGCCCGTGGAACCCGCGTCCCCCTTCATCATGAGCCTCCGCAGGAAGGCGGCAGAAAATCCGCCCGCAAAAACTTGTAAGAGCCCCGAAGCCCCTCAAAGGCTATTGCATTCTCCGCCGCAAAAGTGTATACTTCCAGCTCGAGATCAGGATGCGCCAAGTTACGCGGATACCGCCGGGGCGGCGTTGCCTGGCCTGCACGGCGCCGGCTAACACAAGGAGAACGATATGATGAATGCCTCTGGCGATGCTTTTATTGGTGCGCATTCCCGATGAAGCGACCGGCGGGCGGGACGTTCTGCTGTTCGGCCATGGCATTGGTGGCCGGCGGGCGCATGTTGCCGTGCCGGCAGATCAGGATCGATCGGCTGCAAAGATTTGTAGGAAAGGGACCGGAAGCATAGGAAAACCCTTTTGCCGGCTGGTCGACAGCAGCGCGCCGGGCCATATTTTCTTCCCGGGCGAAGCGGTGGACATCACGCTGGCGTTCAAGGACGCGCCGGCCGATTGCAGCATCGAGGTTCGGGGCATCCATATCGGCGTGCCCGACAAGCAGGCGGCATATATGCCGAACCCTGGTGAAAGGCATTCATTCTCGCCAACGGCAGCAAAATAAGGAGAGACCACAGACATGGCAAATTACACCACCGTCAGCATCGACGGCGATTCGTTTCTGATCAACGGCCGGCCCACCTGCGAAGGACGCACCTTCCGCGGGATGGATATCCAGGGGCTGCTTATGAACTCGCGCATGGTGCAGGGGATTTTCGACGACCGCAACCCCGACACGCGCCCGATGTGGGATTACCCCGACGGCCCGTGGGACGCCGCCCGCAACACGCGCGAATTCATAGCCGCGATGCCCGTCTGGAAGCAGCATGGCCTGCATGCGTTCACCATCAACCTGCAAGGCGGCAGCCCGGAGGGATACTCAGAAAGCCAGCCTTGGCACAACTCGGCGTTTGAAGCGGACGGCAGCCTGCGGGAGGATTACATCGGCCGCCTGAAATCCATCCTCGACCGCGCCGACGAGCTTGAGATGGTGCCGATCGTCGGATTCTTCTATTTCGGCCAGGACCATCGCCTGGCCGACGAGCAGGCGGTGATCCGCGCCGCACTCAACGCCGCCGATTGGCTGCTCGCCGGAGGCTACACGAATGTGGTCGTCGATATCGCAAACGAGGTGGACATACCATTCTACACGCACGAGATAATCAAGCTGCCGCGCGCCCACGAGCTGATTCGCATCGTCCAGGAGCACACGGCGGGGAAGGTCGCCTCGCCAGCCGGCAGGCTGCTCGTGAGCACGTCGACAGCGGGCGGCAGCCTGCCGTCGACGGAGATCGTTGACGCCGCAGATTTCCTGCTGCTGCACGGCAACGGCGTGAGCGAACCGCGCCGCATACGGGAGATGGTCGATGCCTGCCGCGCGATGCATGCCTACCGCGGCCAGCCGGTATTATTCAACGAGGACGATCATTACGCGTTCGATCAGGACGACAACAACATGCTGGCGGCAATCGGCCGCCGCGCCGGATGGGGATATTTCGACTACCGCATGGCGGGCGAAGGATACGACGCCGGCTACCAGAGCGTGCCGGCCAACTGGGGCATCAGCTCGCCCAGGAAGAAGGCGTTCTTCTCGCTGCTGGCCGAGGTGACGGGAGGAAGATAGCGATCAGCGATGAGTGCTGAATCGACGGCGAGCGGTGAGTCTGCCGGTCCGGCGTGCGGCTGATGAGGCGGCTTGCAGAGACCGATGCCTCGCATTTCGGGTGTGCAATCGGCCGTGAAAGTCCGGTGAGATCGCGGAGCAAAATGTTAAAATGGTAGTATGGCTGAAGGCAAACGATTGCGAAGATTTGCGGGGTTGCGGCCGCGTATTCTGGCGTGGATGACGCTGGTGGCGCTCGCGCCGCTGATAGTCATGGCTTACCAGGGCTATCACTGTGCGAGCGAGGCGGTGGTGGAAACGAAACGCAGCCACCTGGAGTCGGTGCTGGAATCGCGCAAGGCTCATTTCGCGGGACGGCTGTCGGAGGTTCGGGCGGATGCCCGTTTCCTGGCGGCCGCCGGGTGCGCGCAGAAGGGCTGTGCGGGGCCGATGGCCTGCTGCGATGCAGACGCCGCCTGCGATTTTCTGGGCGATCTTCACAGGCGCAGCGGCAGCTACGAGGCGATCATCAGCTTCGCGGCTGACTGGTCGGTGTTTGCGCAGGCGGGCGCCGCCGAATCTGCAAGCAGCCTGCCCGAGGATTTCCGCGCGAAGCTCGCGGCGTCGAACTCGCTGGTGATCGGCAAACCATTCGTTAAGGAAGATGCCGGCGCCGCCGTGTTCGTGGGCCACGCGATCCCGGGCGAGGGCGGCCAACCGAACGGCTACGCGGTTGCGCTGCTGAATATTGCCGGGATCAGCGCTCCGATTCTAAACGCTCCCACGGGCCTGGGCAGCACCGGCAGGGTGTATCTGGTATCGCGGGACGGCAGGTATTTGAGCACGCCCGCCTTGCCGGGTGCGGGCGGGCAACGCCTGCCTGGGAAGGCAGGGTATCCTTCGCCAGCGCCGAGCGCGGTCGGCCATCATCATTACGCACCTGCCATGCGGCTGCCGCCGGCTGCGCCCGGTGATGTCGCCGGTTTGCCGCAGGAGGTTCTGCAAAGCAGCGGCAAGGTAGTCGAATATACGCGCGGCGGTGTGCGAATGCTGGGGGCATCGGCGCTGATCCCCGAGTTCGGCGCGGTGCTTGTGGTGGAGATGGACAGCGGCGAGGCGTTCGCGTGGCTGGGCATGCTTCGCATGCGGGCATTGATCACGGGGCTTGTGACGCTCGCGATGGTGGTGCTGGTGGCGGTGAAAAGCGCCGACGGCCTGTCGAAGCCGCTGCGAAAACTTGCCGAGGCGGCACGCAAGGTTGCACGCGGCCGCCACGAGGAGCGTGTCGAGCCGTTGCAGGGCACTGAGGCCGACGAAGTCGGCGTGGCGTTCAATTCGATGCTCGACGAGTTGGAGGCGGGCCACAGGCGCCTGGTGCATTCAGCGTCGCTGGCGGCGGTGGGGGAGCTAAGCTCGCGAATCGTGCACGAGATGCGCAATCCGCTGTCATCCATCAAGATCAATCTGCAGGCGCTGCGCGTTCGCGTGGCGGACGACGCGGCATATTCGGAACTGGCGGAGATCGCCTTGCGGCAGGAGCTTCGCCTCGAGCAGATGCTCAGCGGGCTTCTCGGCTATGGCAAGCCGCTGGAGCTTAACACCGCATGCGTGGCGTTCCGTTCGGTGGCGGCGGATGCGGTCGACGACGTCCGCGAACAAGCCGCCGGCAAGGGTGTTGAAATCGAAATTTTCGACCGACTCGGCGGCCGCACGCTGCTGGCGGATACTGAGCTGCTCCGGCAGGCCATGGCGAACCTCCTGATCAACGCCGTGCAGGCGGTGCCGGAGGGCGGGCGCGTCGCGATCGATGCGGTGACCTGCCTGCCGGTAGGCATGGGCGACGCGGGCGCTCCCGATCAGGCCCGCATCTCGGTATCGGACAACGGCCCGGGCATCGCGTCGCATGCGATGGAGAAGTTATTCCGGCCCTTCTTCACCACGCGCGACAGCGGAACCGGCCTGGGCCTGGCGAATGTCAGGAAGATCATCGACTATCACGGTGGAAGCATTTCGGCAGCCAATCGCCCCGAGGGCGGGGCGGTGTTCACAATCATCCTGCCGCACGGCAACGATCATGAGCAGAATCCAGATAATTGACGACGACCGGGCACTGTGCCGTTCGCTGCAGATACAACTCGAGGCGCACGGGCATACCGTCCGATGCGCCCACACCGCCGCCGACGGCCGAAACGAGCTTGAGCAGGCCAAGCCCGACCTGCTGTTCCTCGACCTTAAGCTGCCGGACGGCGATGGGCTGGACATGCTCAAGCAGCTCGAGCCGGACCGCTGCGGCTTCCCGATAATAATGATCACCGGCCGGCAGGATACGCGCGCCACCATCGAGGCGATGCGGGCGGGCGCGTTCGACTACCTCCGCAAGCCGTTCGATTTCGACGCGATGCTGCTGGCCATCGCGAAGGGCGAGCACCTGGCGGCCCGCAAGCCGGCCGCCTCGTATTCAGCCGTCGCGGAAGCCGATCCCGGCGACACGCGCGAGATCGTCGGTTCCGATCCGAAGATCGTGGACGTGCTCAAGCAGATCGGCCTCCTGTCGCGCAGCCGCGTGACGGTGCTGATCGAAGGCGAAAGCGGCACCGGGAAGGAACTGGCCGCCCGATTGCTGCACGAAAGCAGCACGCCCGGCGCGCCGTTCGTTGCGATCAACTGCTCGGCGATAGTCGGCAGCATTCTCGAAAGCGAGCTGTTCGGCCACGAGAAGGGCGCGTTCACCAGTGCCGATTCGCAGAAGATCGGCAAGCTGGAATTCGCCGGGGAGGGCACCGTTTTCCTCGACGAGATCGCCGACATGCCGCTTGAGCTGCAGGCGAAGCTGCTGCGCGTGCTGCAGGAGGGCGAGTTTGAGCGCGTGGGCGGGCTGGACACCATCCCGTTCAGGGCGCGCGTTGCTGCTGCAACCAACCACGACCTCGAGTCGCTCGTTGCCGGCGGCCGATTCCGCCAGGACCTGTTCTACCGGCTGGCCGTTTCCCGGCTGCGGCTGCCTCCGCTGCGCGAGCGGCGCGGCGATATCAGAATGCTCGCGGGCTACCTGCTGGGGCGAATCGGACGCAAGCTACATCGCCGCATAGACGCGATAGACGAAGATGCGATGCGCAGCCTCGAAAGCTACGACTGGCCGGGAAACGTCCGCGAACTCGAGAACGTCCTGACGCGAGCCGCTGCACTCGCGAAAAGCCCGCTGCTGACCCTCGATCCGCTCCAGCTTTCGCCGCCCCCCGTCAACCAGCCACAGCCGACCTCGCAGCCGCAAACGCTCCGCGAGGCCGAGAAGCAGCACATTCTCAAGGCGCTGCTGGCGTACGGCTGGAACATCACGCACACCGCCCGCCTGCTGGACATCTCCCCGACCACGCTCCGCAAGAAGATATCCGACTACCGACTGAAGAAGTGTGAAGTTTGAAGTGTGAAGTTTGAAGGGGGAACGGAGAAGAGGGCATTGAAGTGTCTGGCCTTCATCTTTTAATACTTCTTCTCCGCCCCGCCTTCCCAGGCGGACGCTCCGCGTGAGTTCTTCTTCCTTCACACTTCACATCTCACGCTTCAGTTTCTGGCCGGCACACATCAGAAACTGACCACTCCCACCGGCACCGCTCCTTGACTGCTTCTTATTCACACTTCACACTTCACATTTCACACTTCACAATCCCGGTCCTGCATGATTTCGTGATTCGCCCGGCCCGCAACGGCCATACAAGGGCACGAGCCGCATTCAGACCCCGCCCCCGTCACGAATCGGAGGTTACCCGCCCCCGTTTGGCACGGTCGTTGCTATATGGACGAGCGGAGTGGCAAGATGCTCCGGGCCGGGCCGGACGACGGCCTTCAGGTGCAAGTGCGTGAGCAATGTGTAGCTGCTCAAAACGCCTTCCGGCCCGGTCATAGTCCTTGCTGAAAGCGGTGTGCTGCAATGAAAAGCCCGAGCCTGATCCAACAGACCTGCCTGTGCGGCAGACAGGTGGATATCGTCATTCTCGATGACGACAAGCAGCAACTGCGGAGCCTCGAGATACTGCTGGGCGCGCGGGGCCACAAGGTTACAGCCTTCGCCGATCCGCACGCCGCTTACAACCACCTGTCTGCCGCACAGGCAGGTCTGAAGCAGGCCGATGCGCCCAACGTGCTGGTGCTCGATTACGTGCTGCCGGGCGTGACCGGGAAGGGCTTCCTCAAATTGCTGCGGCAATTCGTGCCGCACCTGTCTGCCGCACAGGCAGGCCTGCACGTCTGCGACGTGATAATCGTCAGCGGACATCTGGAGCAGATCGATGGCGTGGCGCTCAAGCAACTGGGCGCGAAGGCGCTGCTTGCCAAGCCGCTGGATATTAACGAATTGTGCAGCATTGTTGAGATCGACAGAGCCGACAGGTAACGGAAAGGCATATCCAATGGCGACACGAATTCTGACATCATCACTTGCGAAGATCGCCGGCTTGCCCGCCGTGGCCGCATTGGTCCTCGTGTCGGGGTGCGCGTCGCGCGGGGAGATTGTGTCATACGGCAGTTTCGCGGCCGCTCGGGAAATGAAAGGTTTCGAAGCGGCCTCGTCGCGCGTCGGCCTGCCCGAGCTTGGCGACGGCTCGACGCTCGACGATTACCTGCTGTACGCCGTGATGAACAACCCCGGCCTCGAGGCGGCATTCAATCGGTGGAGGGCATCGCTCCAGCAGATTCCGCAGGCCGGTGCGCTGGCCGATCCGAACCTCCAGTTCACGCAATTCATCCAGCCGATTGAAACGCGCCAGGGGCCGATGGAGCGAAGGTTCGCGCTCTCCCAGAAATTTCCGTGGCCGGGCAAGTTGAAGCTGCAGGCAGGAATGGCCGCGGACGCCGCCAACGCAGCCAGGCAACGCTATGAGGCCGAGCGGCTGGCGCTGTTTCGAGCCGTGACCGACGCATTCAGCGAGTACTACTACCTGGGGCGGGCTATTACGGTGGTGGAGGATAACCGCAAGCTCGTGGCTTACCTCGAGGGCGTGGCCCGCGCCAACCTGACCGCCGGCAGGGGGACCAACGCCGACCTCGTGCGCGCTCAGGTGGAGCTTGGGCAGCTCGAGGATCGCGTCGCAACGCTCCGCGACCTTCGCACCCCGCTGGCGGCAAGGCTCAACGCGGCGTTGAACCGGCCGACACAGGCCCCGCTGCCGTTTCCCCGCACGCTGCCGGCGGTGGAAGCCGACCTGTCGGAAGCCGACCTGTTCGACGCATTGCGGCAAAAGAATCCCGACCTTGCAGCCGCCGATTTCGAGATCGAACGCCAACGCAAGGCTATCGACCGCGCAAAGAAGGACTTCTACCCCGACATTTCCGTCGGGTTGGACTACACGCAGATCGGCTCGGCGTCGATGCCGGTCGACGGCAGCGGCGAGGACGCCCTCGGCGTGATGCTGTCGCTGAACCTGCCGATCCGGCGCAGCAAGTACAACGCGGGAGTCAAGGAAGCCCTCGCGCGGCAGATAGCGGCCGCCCGAGACCGCCTCAACAGCGAGAACGAGCTTACGGCGGCGCTTCAACTGGCCTTGTACAACTATCGCGACGCCGCCCGCAAGGTGAATCTGTATCGCGACACGCTCGTGCCCAAGGCACGGCAGAATCTCGGCGTCAATCAGCAGGCCTACGCGGCAGGCAAAGCAGGATTCATCGACCTGATCGACGCGGAAAGAAGTCTGCTCGAGTTCCAGCTTGCGGCCGAACGAGCCGCCGCCGACCGCGTGCGACGGCTGGCGGAAATCAGGAAGCTGACCGGAGGAGCGATGAATGATGAGCGATGAATGATGAGCGATGAGTGGTGGATGATGAATGATGAATGATGAATGATGAATGATGAATGATGAATGATGAATATTACGTACCCGACCCAGACGGAGGATTACCACGATGAACAGAACCGTGCTGATTGTGATCATAGCCGTTGCGATTGCAGCGGGAGGCTTCATAGCGGGCAGTGGCACGAACCGCGGCCACGATCCGGCGGCGCCCGCTGAAGGCGCGACTGAAGCGCGGGAGTGGACCTGCTCGATGCATCCGCAAGTCCGCCAACCCAAGCCCGGCAGATGCCCGCTATGCGGAATGGATCTGATACCGGTTTCGAATGACGCGGCGGACGACGCCGGCCCGCGTTCGCTCAAGATTTCGCCTGCCGCCAGGCAACTCGCCCGGGTCGAAACCGCACCTGTGGCAAGGCGGGCGGTGTCTGTGAGCGTCACAATGGTCGGCAAGGTGCAATACGATGAGACCCGTCTGGGCTACGTCACCGCGTGGGTGGCCGGCAGGCTCGACCGGCTGTATGTCAATTACAAGGGTGCATCGGTGATGAAGGGCCAGCACATGGCCTGGATATACAGCCCGGAACTCCTGACGGCTCAGGAGGAGCTTCTGCAGGCGCTCAAGGCGGAGCGCGAACTGGCGCGCAGCGATATCGTCAGCATGCGTGAAACGGCGCGCATGACGGTTGACGCATCGCGCGACAAGCTGCGGCTGTTTGGCCTGACGCCCGGGCAGGTTGCGGAGATCGAGGAGCGCGGCACGTCCCGCGAACACGTCACGATCAATGCGCCCATCAGCGGCGTTGTGGTTCACAAGGACGCACTCGAGGGGATGTATATCGGCACGGGCACTCGAATGTACACCATCGCCGACCTCACGCGGCTGTGGGTCGTGTTCGATGCATACGAATCTGACCTGCCTTGGATCAGATACGGCCAGCCGGTCAGCTTCACCACGGAATCACTGCCCGGCGAGTCGTTCACCGGCACAATCAGCTTCATTCAGCCGTTCGTAGACAGCACAACCCGCTCAGTGAAGGTGCGCGTGAGCGTGGACAACTCGGACGGCCGGCTCAAGCCCGATATGTTTGTGCGAGGCAGCATCGAGGCCCGGATGACGGCAGACGCCAAGGTGATCCAGCCCGATCTCGCCGGCAAGTGGATCAGCCCGATGCATCCTGAGATCGTGAAGGACGGCCCGGGCGAGTGCGACGTGTGCGGGATGGACCTCGTGCCGGCGGAGGACCTCGGCTATGCTGCAACAGATGCCACGCTGCCGCTGGTCATCCCTGCGACCGCGCCGCTGATCACCGGCAGGCGCGCGGTCGTTTACGTGGAGGAAGACACAGGCAGATACACGGGCCGCGAAGTCGCGCTCGGCCCGCGTGCCGGAAGCTGGTATGTAGTCAATGACGGCCTTGCGGAAGGCGAGCTTGTGGTGACCAGCGGCAATTTCAAGATCGACAGCGCCCTACAGATTCTCGCGAAAACGAGCATGATGAGCGAAGATAGGCGGGAACACGCCCCTGCAGCGCCTCCCGAGCGATTTGAGACGCAGCCTGAATTCAAGCTGTATGCCGCAGCCGTCTTCAGTGCATATTTCGAAATGAACGATTCCCTCAGCCGCGACGATTTCGACGCCGCCCGCGGCGCCGCCCGCAATCTGATCGGCGCAATCGATGCCGTGCCGATGGAATCGCTCGCAGGCAAGGCACATATGGTCTGGATGGGTCTGCAGGCCAGGCTGAAAAAAACTGCGACAAGCATGATCGAGGCCGACGGCATCGAAGCATTCCGCAAACACCTGGCGGTGCTGTCGGATGGGATGCTGTCGATAACCGCAAGCTTCGGCATCGGCAACGATGGACCTGTATATCGTTTCCACTGCCCGATGGCCCTCAACGATCAGGGGGCCGACTGGCTGCAGGCCACGCCTGAGCTTGCCAATCCGTATTTCGGGGCGGCAATGCTGAGATGCGGCGAACTTGTGGAAACCATCGTACCGGCTGGCGACGAGGATGATGGAGGGCAATGAGAATGAACGACAATGCTCCGGATGAAAAACGAACGTTGATCGGCGGTGTGATCCGCTTCTGCCTCGATAACAAGCTGATCGTGGGGCTGGTCGTGTTGTTTGCAGTCGGATGGGGAGTTATGGTTGCCCCGTTCAACTGGGACCTCGGCGGCTTGCCGCGCGATCCGGTGCCCGTTGATGCTATCCCCGACATCGGTGAGAACCAGCAGATCGTGTTCACCGAATGGATGGGGCGTTCTCCGCAGGATATCGAAGACCAGGTGACGTATCCGCTGACGGTGTCGCTGCTGGGCGTTCCGGGCGTGAAAACGATCCGCAGTTATTCCTATTTCGGTTTCTCGACGATCTATGTGATTTTCAATGACGATGTCGATTTCTACTGGTCGCGGACGCGCGTTCTGGAGAAGCTCAACAGCCTTCCCGAGGGTGCGCTGCCGCCGTCGGTGAAGCCGTCGCTCGGGCCGGATTCAACGGCGTTGGGGCAGATTTTCTGGTATACGCTGGAGGGGCTGGACGAGAACGGCGATCCGACTGGCGGCTGGGACCTTCACGAGCTGCGGTCGACGCAGGATTGGGTCGTACGCTACGCGCTGTTGTCTGCGCGCGGCATAAGCGAGGTCGCGTCGGTCGGCGGATTCGTGCAGGAATACCAGGTGGATGTCGATCCCGACGCGATGCGGGCGCACGGCGTTACGCTGGGGCAGGTATATAATGCGGTGAGGGATTCGAACATCGACGTGGGTGCAAGATCGATCGAGGTCAACAGCGTCGAGTATGTCGTTCGCGGGCTGGGGTTCATCAAGAATCCGGCCGACCTGGAAAACACAGTGGTGAAGGTGAACGATAACGTGCCGATCTACATCCGCAACGTGGCGCACGTTTCGCTTGGGCCGGCGTTGCGACGCGGCGCGCTGGACAAGGCAGGCGCCGAGGCGGTGGGCGGCGTGGCGGTTGTGCGCTATGGCGACAATCCGCTCGCGGCGATCCGGAGCCTGAAACAGAAGATCGACGAGATCGCGCCGGGGCTGCCTTCGAAGGCCGTCGTCGATTTCAGCAGAGTCACGAGAAACGAAATCGAGGCATTCGCCCTGCACAACGGTTTTGAAGCCTTCGACGGAGCGAGCCTCAACCAGAAGGGCTGGATGAAGTGGCTGGGCGCGACGCCGCATTCCGAACGCCCCGAGTGGGTCAAGCTCAGCCGCGTTGCCATAGTGCCGTTCTACGACCGCACCGGGCTGATATACGAGACGCTCGGAACGCTCAACAGCGCGCTGTCGGAGGAAATACTCGTAACGATCATTGTCGTACTGGTCATGGTGATGCACCTGCGAAGCTCGGCGCTGATTTCGATGCTGCTGCCGCTGGCGGTGCTGATGTGCTTCATTGCGATGAAGCTGTTCGGGGTCGATGCCAACATAGTTGCGCTTTCCGGCATCGCAATAGCGATCGGCACTATGGTCGACATGGGGATCATCATCTGCGAGAATATACTGAAGCATCTCGATGAGGCCGATGAGAACGAGAATACGCTGAACGTGGTATATCGGGCGGCAAGCGAAGTGGGCAGCGCAGTGCTCACGGCCGTTGCCACCACCGTCATCAGCTTCCTGCCGGTGTTCACGATGGAGGCGGCCGAGGGCAAGCTGTTCAAGCCGCTGGCTTACACGAAGACCTTCGCGCTGATATCGTCGCTGATCGTCGCGCTCACGATCATACCGCCGATGGCACATCTGCTGTTCACGCGCAGAAGGAGAGGCCGTGGCAAGGGGGGCGAATCGAGGCCCCGCACATTTATCAGCGGTTGGATAGGGCGGCCCCTCGTTGCGTTGGTCAATGGCGTGACGGGCGGGCGCAGGGGCCATGGCATGCGCGCCGGGTGGGTTGTTGTCGCGGTGGTGATGCTGTTGCTTGCGAAACATTGGCTGCCGCTGGGGCCGGAGAAGGGGACGGTGCGTAATCTGCTGTTTGTTGCGGGGTTGATCGGCGGTCTGCTGCTGGTGTTCCATCTGTTTCTTCGCGTTTATGAGAGGCTGTTGCGGTGGTGCCTCGATCACAAGGCGGCGTTCCTGTCGGTGCCCCTGGCAATCGTGCTGTTTGGCCTGATGGTCTGGCAGGGTTTCGATGGACTATTCGGATGGCTGCCTGCACCAGTAAGGACGTGGCCGCCGGTGTCGTATGTCGCGCATAAGCTGCCCGGCCTCGGCAAGGAGTTCATGCCGCCGCTGGACGAAGGCTCCTACCTGTTTATGCCCACAACGATGCCGCACGCTTCCATCGGCGAGGCGCTCGACGTGCTGCAGAACCAGGATATGGCGATTGCGGCCGTGCCCGAGGTGGAATCGGTGGTCGGGAAGCTGGGGCGGGCGGAAACTCCGCTGGATCCGGCTCCGGTGTCGATGTTTGAGACGGTGATCAACTACAAGCCTGAGTATCTGGTGGATCGCAACGGGCGCCGCTTGAGCTTCAGGTTCGATCCCGGCGGCGAAGATCTGGTCCGGAGCGAAGAGGGTGACCCGCTGCCCGCGCCCGACGGCGAGCCTTACAAGACGGCCGGCCGCTATGCCCGCGACGACGCCGGCCGCCTGATCCCGGACGCGAGCGGCAAGCCGTTCCGGCTGTGGAGGCCGGCGCTGGACACGGCCCTCAACCCCGGGCGGAAGCAGTGGCCGGGAATCCGCAAGCCTGATGATGTTTGGGACGTGCTTCTGCAAGCAAGCAAGATACCGGGCACCACGTCGGCGCCAAGGCTGCAACCGATTGCGGCGCGAATCGTGATGCTGCAGAGCGGGATGCGGGCGCCGATGGGCGTGAAGGTGAGGGGGCCGTCGCTCGAGAGCATCGAGAAGGTGGGGCTGGAGATCGAGAAATATCTGAAGGAAGTGCCGTCGGTTGAGGCTGCAACGGTCACGGCGGACCGCATCGTTGGCAAGCCGTATCTGGAGTTCGATATCGACCGCGGGAAAATCGCCCGCTACGGGCTTTCGATACGCCAGGTGCAGGAGGTGATCGAAGTGGCCGTGGGCGGAAAGCGGATCACGACGACCGTCGAAGGGCGCGAGCGCTATCCGGTGCGGGTGCGCTACCTGCGGGAGCTTCGCGATTCCATCGAAGCGCTCAGCAAGGTGCTTGTGCCCGTGCCATCCGGCGCGCAGGTGCCGATCACCCAGCTTGCAGCCGTCAAGTACACGCGAGGCCCGATGGTCATCAAGAGCGAAGACACGCTGCTGGTCGGCTATGTGATTTTCGACAAGATGCCGGATCGTGCGGAGGTCGACGTTGTGGAGGATTGCGACCGCTACTTGAAGTCGAAGATCGAAAGCGGCGAGTTTGTGCTTCCGGCCGGCGTCAGCTATTCCTTCGCGGGCAGCTACGAAAACCAGGTGCGGTCCGAGAAGAAGCTGATGGTGGTGCTGCCGCTGTCGCTGGGGCTGATTTTCCTGATACTGTACATGCAGTTCAAGGCGGTGCCCACTACGATGCTCGTGTTTTTTGGCATCGCCGTGGCATGGGCGGGCGGCTTCATGATGATATGGCTGTATTCGCAGTCGTGGTTCCTGGATTTCGCGGTGTTCGGAGTCAATATGCGCGACCTGTTCCAGGTGCATCCGATCAATCTGAGCGTCGCCATCTGGGTGGGGTTTCTGGCGCTGTTCGGGATAGCGTCGGACGATGGCGTTGTGATAGCCACTTATCTGGATCACTCTTTCGCGGGTCGAAAGACCACGACCGTGCGGGAGATTCGCGAGGCGACGGTTGAAGCGGGCAAGCGGCGTGTCCGTCCGTGCCTGATGACGACCGCGACAACGGTGCTGGCGCTGATTCCGGTTCTGACGTCGACGGGCCGCGGCTCGGACGTCATGGTGCCGATGGCTATACCGTCGTTCGGCGGGATGGCCGTTGAGGTGGTCACGATGCTTGTAGTGCCCGTGTTGTATTGCCTCGTGAAGGAGATCAAGCTGAAGGCGGGTTTGAAAGACGCACATTTCGAGCAGGGCGAACGCGCAGGGAAAGCCTGACAGACACGGCGGCGCGGCGGGTGTGGTCAGCGGGCTGCTCGAATCAGTGCTTCGCTGGGAAAATCCTTGACTACCGAGTGGGCGGCGTGTAAGCTGTAATGCAGGGATTTCGGTCCACTTGTTATTACAGGAAGTCGTGCAGCAGGGATGTCCGCCTGTGGCGGCAGGCAGGGCCGGATGGTTCGGCAGCGGGTGCATAACACTCAGCGGAGAATTCATACATGACGGAAGATATCCGCAGGCCGATTGAGAGCCTCGCAGCCAGGTTGATTTCCCTCGCTGAAACTGATGAGGGCATACGCAGCGAACTCCATGCGCTCGCCCGGGCGATAGCCGAGTACACCCGACCCAGGTCATCCGCCGGCGGAATCCAGCAGCCGGACGACGCGGTCACACAACAGGAACCGCCCGGCGTGCAGCCTGAAATCCGGCCGGCCGCATCGGAGCCGGCGGAGGCGCAGACTGCCGCGGATGAGCGGGCGGTCGAGGCGCCCGCGCGTGCAACGACGTGGATTCACCCCGCCGTGCCGCATGCTGAAGCGCGACCACCCGCGGATACTCGTCTGCACGCCGAGGCCCACGCCGAGCAGGAGGTCGACCTTTCCGAAGTTCAGCAACGCTGCATGATCAAAGCCGAAGGCGCAAGATGGTCGGTTCGCCGGCAGCGCCGCCTCGCAGACGGCGCAATATACGAACTCGACATCGAGCCGACCGACAGGGAGATCATCCAGAAGGGCAGAGCGGTCGGCACTTACCTGTGGATGAACAGCCCCGACGGGCCGTGTCCGCAGGAAGCCGCATTATGCGACCTCGCCGATTGCTTCGAGACTGCGGCGTCGGCCATCGCGCTGGTGCGCGGCATTCTGAACGAAACGCCGGTGAACAGGGAAGAACTCGAGTCATCCCTCAAGCTGCTTGCCGAGGCGCAATGCATGCTCCGCGCCGCCACAACCGCAGCCGGCTGGGAGAAAGACGCCGATCAGACTGCGATACACATCTGGCTGCGGGGAGCCACCTGGCGTTATCGCGTGTACATATCACGGTATATGAAGGCGACCGATAACGCCGATCCCGCCGAATGGTCGGACCTCGCGGCTCGCATCGACGAGCTTGACGGGCAGATCCAACAGCGCGAATCTTTCACGAAGAAGCGGCGCCAGCTTTTCGGCCAGCTCCGCTACCACCTCGGGCGGATCGAGCGCGACGGCGACAGCGATCATCAATGGGAGAAAGTCATCACCAGCGTGGATGAGCTTGTCGCAATAGGCCTGCAGCCCAGCAGCATCGAGCTGCGCGAGGCATTGCTGCCGTTCGTAGACCGCCTGCCGGAAGCCGAATTTCCGCCCAATCTCAAGCTGGTGCTTCGCGAGATCGACCGCTTCCTTGCGCTGCGGCCGGAGCCGGAGCGGATTCAGCCCGACGAGGCAAGCGACCGCAAGATAGAACAGGTCAGGAATCTTCTCGAGGGGAGGAAGGTTGCGCTGGTCGGCGGCAGCAGGCGGCCGGCCGCTGCAAAGGCCCTCAAGGATGCATTCGGGCTGTCCGAGCTCAACTGGATCGCGTCGGAGAATCACGAATCCGTCAAGACGTTCGAGCCGGGCGTGGCGGACGGTGAAGTTGCGCTCGTGCTGCTCGCGATCCGCTGGTCCAGCCACTCCTACGGCGACTTGCAGGACTATTGCGACAAGTATGGCAAGCCGCTGGTGCGCCTGCCGGCAGGATACAACCCCGCCCAGGTGGCCCATCAGATTCTGGAGCAGGCCAGCGAACGATTGCAAGAAGTGTGAAGTGTGAAGTGTGAAGGGGGAAGAGGAAAGAAGAAGAGTCTCACGCGGAGCCGCGGAGCCGCGGAGGGAGAAGAGGGGGGAGAAGAGAGTGATGAGTCCGGAGTGATGAGTGATGGAAGAATAAGGTTCGCGTCGTCTTGCGCAATCATCATGAATATTCCCTTCCATTTAGAAGTGCCGAAGGCACTGGCCCTGATAGTAGCCCAGGCCGACCGAACGGCCCGCGAATGCGGGACTGAGGGAGCCCTGGGTGAAGTGAAGTGTGAAGTGTGAAGGGGGAAGATCCTGGGATCGCGGGCGTCCCGCCCGCTCTTCGGAGGTTTCATCCATCCCACTCGTCCTATGCGTCCTATTTGACCGTGGGCATGTCGGCGGGCGTCGCACGGCGAAGGGGCCGGTTGAATACTGCGGTTTTCAGTCCGCGTTTTTTGCTTGCAAAATCGCTGTGTCTGAGCTATAATGACCGACAGTGTTGCGGAGATTTCTCCTGTTTGGGGG
>Ga0210003_1001521_pt1 | contig 20371 bp, 15 predicted proteins | sample LantaG_FD_182804 | JGI IMG/M metagenome (GOLD analysis project Ga0210003, IMG submission 182804) | Deep subsurface microbial communities from Baltic Sea to uncover new lineages of life (NeLLi) - Landsort_02402 metaG (SPAdes) (version 2) | ecosystem: Environmental > Aquatic > Marine > Oceanic >... | reverse complement strand
TTTTCCCCCCCCCCCCCCCCCCCCCAAAAAAAAAAAAAAAAAACAGCGCAAGCGCACCCTGCTCGTCGAGTACCGCGAGCAGCAGCGAAGCAACGCCTTCGTCGACCGCCGGTTCGGCGACGCCGAGGTCGGACTGGACGAGGACGAGAAGGCTTTGCTCCTCCTGCAGCGACAGCGCGCGAGGGAGGCCAAGGCCGCGGCGTTCTCGCTGGCCGACGACGACGACGACGACGAGGACGGCGACGGCAACGGCTACGGCGACGGCGCCCTTGGGAGGGGCGGAAGGATCCAGCTCACCCACGGGGGGCGCTCCCTCGCTGACGACGACGACTTTGACGACGCCCCCGACAACTCGGACGACGACCACGAGGAGCTGGACGCCGCGCACGTCACCGCCGCCCACTTCGGCGGCGGCTTCGTCAAGAGCTCCCGCGGCGGAGAGGAAGGAGGAGGAGACGGGACCCAGGGGCAGCAGCACAAGACGAAGAAGGAGGTAATGGAGGAGCTGATCGCCAAGTCGAAGATGCACAAGGCCGCCAAGCGCGCCGCTCGCGAGGACGACGCCGCCGCGACGGACGCTCTCGACGAGGCCTTCGCCGCCATCGCCGCCTCCGGAGGGCTCGCCCCGCGCGACAAGAGGGAGGATAAGGGAGAGTACGCGGGCACGGGGACGTCGGACCCGAAGTACGACTCGATCCGCAGGGAGCTGACCGCGGCCGCCGCGGCGGCGAAGGGGGACGCCGGCCGCGCGGCGCCGGCGCTGGACCGGCCGGTCGCCGACGGCGAGCTCCGCGACGGCGGCAGGGCCCGGGCCGCCGCGCTGGCGGCCCTGGCCGCCGCGAGGGAGCCCGGGGCCGCGGGCAAGAGGGCCGCCGCCGCCGCTGCCGCCGCCGCTGCCGTCAAAGGGGGGGCCCGGAGCGCCGAGGATCTCGACCTCGACCTCGACCTCGACGACGAAGGAGAGGACGGCGGAGACAACGACGCCGACGAGGCCTTCCTGGAGGCCGCGGCGGCCGCGGGGGCCGGAGGGGGGTTCGCCGCGAGGCGCGCCCGCAAGGAGCTCGAGAAGCTCCGGGCACTGAGGCGCCAGAGGGTCGAGAAGAAGACAAACGCGGGGAAGGGAGGAGGAGGAAGCGGCGACGACGACGACGACGACGACGGCGGCGACGGCGGCGACGGCGGCGACGGGAGCGACAGCGACGCCCCCGACGCAGGAAACGCCCCCGACTCGGAGGACGACGCCGAGCGGCTCCTCCCGAAGCCCGCCCCGGGCACCGTCGGCGCCCGCCGCGCCGCCGCCGTCTCCGCCGCCGTGCGCGCCGAGGACCCCTTGCAGCAGAGTCTGGGCAGGGCGATGGCGGAGCTGATGGAGCGGCACGGGATGGCCAAGGAGGCGCGCAGAGCGAGGGAGCAGGCAGGCGGCGGCGGCGACGGCGACAGCGACGAGGCGCGAGGAAGCGAAGGGGAAGGGGAGGAGAGCGGCAGCGGCGACGACCACGAGGAGGAGGACGAGACTGAAGGCGAGAGCGGCGGCGAGAGCGGCGGCGAGAGCGGCGGCGAGGGCGAGGAGGGGGCGGAGGCGCAGAAGAGGGAGAAGGCGGCCGTCGAGGCGGCGGGCTCCTCGAGCGACGACGAGCGCGAGCTCGAGCGCGAGCGCGACGGGGAGGGCGAGGCCGCCCTCGCCCCCCGCGTCCCCCGCCTCTCTTCCCCTCCCTCTCCCGTTTCCTCTGCTTCTGCTTCCGAAGAAGAAGAGGAAGAGGGCGACGAGAGCGAGTCTGAGAGCGAGGAGGAGGAGGAGGGAGGAGAAGAGGGCGAGCCCGCCGCCGCCCCCGCCGCTCCTCCGACGCCGGAGGCCGGAGCCGCAGAAGAAGAGCAAGACCCGCTCTCTTACTCCACCTTCGCCGCCGCCGTCGGCCTTTCCGGCGACGTCTCCGCGGCCACGCTGGCGCAACGCGTCGCCGCCTACCGCGGCGCCGCCGGGGGGAGGCTCGCCGCGGACAAGCGGAGGGGGCTGCAGGCGCTGTTCGCGCACCTGGTCCGCGCCTTTGCCGACGAGGCCGGCGGCGGCGCGCCCTCTGCCCCCTCGCCGCCGCGGCGGCGGCCCGACCTCCCGCTCCTCGACGCCCTGGCCGCCGAGGCCGCCTGCGTCGCCGCCGAGGTCCCCTACTACGCCGTCGCCGTCGCGAGGGCGCGGCTCGACCGCGCGCGGCGGAGGCTGCTGTCGCGGCTCGCCGCGGCCGGCGGCAAGGCGCGGGGCGGGGCGGCGCGGGGCCCCCTGCAGTCGCCTTGGCCCGAGGCGCGCGACGCCGCCCTCCTCGCGCTCTTCTGCGGCGCGCTGTTCCCGCTGGTCGACGGCTCCGAGCCCGGGAGCGGCACCGGGGGCCACCCCGCCTCGGCCGCGGCGGCGCTGCTCGCGGCGGCGCCGCTCGCGCTGTGCCCCATCGCCGAGCGGCGAGACGTCGGCAGCGGCCTGCTGCTCGCGACGGCGCTGCAGCAGGCCTGCGAGGGGGTCGTCTCCTTTGCCCCGGCCTCGGCCTCGGCCTCGCCTTCCTCCTCTTCTCCGTCGGCTCCGATCGCTGCCTGGGCGCCGGAGCCCGTCGAGTTCGCCGCGGAGGTCGTCCGCAGGGCCTTCCCCTCCTCCTCCCCCTCCTCCTCCTCCTGCCCTCCCGGGGGCCGCTGGAGGCTGCCCGCCGGGGCTTGGAGCGTCCTCGACGGCGGCGACGACGGCGGCGCCGGGGAGCAGCAGCAGCAGAAGAAGAAGAAGAACAAGAACAAGGAGAAGAAGGAAGGAGAGGAGCGAGAGACCCCGCTCGACCTCTCCCTCGACCCCGCCGCGGTCCTCTCGCGCGACGGGCCCTACGCCGCCGACGGCCCCTCCGGCCTCCTCTACCCCGCCCGCTGCACCCGGGCCGCGCTGGCGCTGCTCGAGCGGGCCGCGCAGGGCCAGCGGGGCGCGCCGGCGGCGCCCGAGGCGCTCGCCGCGGCGACGGGCGCTGTCGAGCTCTTCCTGTCCCAGGTTTCAGAGAGGGCGGGGGGCGGGGCTCGCTCCCCCTCTCCGCTGCGCTCGTCGCTCCGCGAGGCCGCGGCCTCGGCGCTGTCGGCCCTGCGCTCCGCGGCGGCCGAGACGCTCCGCTCGCGCTCACCGCTCTTCCGCGGCAGGGGGAGCTCCGCGTGCGCCTCGCCCTCGCGCTCGCTCTCCGCCTCGGCCGGGGGGGTCCAGACGCTCAACCCGCGCTTCGACGAGGACTTCGCGCCGGGGCGAGACGCGGACCCGGACCGCGAGCGCGCGGCGCAGCGCGCGCTCAAGAGGTCGGTCTCGCGCGAGCGGCGTGGCGCGATGCGCGAGCTGCGCAAGGACGCCGCCTTCGTCGCCGCGGCGAGGGAGGGGGACGCCAGGGCCGTGGCGGGCGAGCGGAAGGCGGCCAGGCGCGCCGGGCTCGCGTTCATGGAGCAGCAGGCAGCGGACGCGAGGAGCGGGGGCCAGGGCGGGCAGTGGAAGCGGCGCAAGTTTTGAGTGGAGGTTTTGTTTTTGTCGCTGCAACCGAATGAAACTTTTTTTCTTTACAGCCTGTCCCGCCTCTCGCTCTCTCTCTCCCTGCTCGAACGGTGCTCTCCAAGCTGCGACGATCCTCTCTCAGTTCCCCTGGTTCCACTTGCGCAGCGCCGCCTCCGCGGCCGCAGCGGCCTCGGGAGGCAGCGCGCCCCCCCCGCGCCCCCCCGCCCCGCCGACCGGGTAGACCTGCCCCGCCAGCTCGTGGAAGATCTTGAGGTTGTCCCTGACCTTGTGCACGACGTCGCAGCGCGCGCAGCGGATGAACACCGACCCCCTCTCCCAGGCCAGAGGGTTGACCGGGGACACCTCGCGCCCGCCGCAGAGGTTGCAGGTCCAGGCGAGCCTGCGGGTGCGGCGAGGATTGCCGCCGGCGGCCGGCGGGGAGGGGGAGGGGGCCGCGGAGGGGGCGAAGGCGCCGCCGCCGGGAGCGGCGAGGCCGCCGCCGGTGCCGAGGAAAAAGACCCTCGGCGGCGGCGGGGCGGCGGGAGCGGGAGCCGCGCGAGCGTCGCTGCTCGAGGACGAAAAAGAAGACTCGACGACGGAGTACTCGGTGACGTCGAAGAAGGCCGCCGCAGCGTCCCCTCCGGCGGCGGCGGACAGCAGGAGGGAGCGGGACGACGTGGCGGCGGCGGCGGAGGAGGAGCCCCCCCCGCGCGCCGGCGGGCCCGAGCGACGTCCGAAGCGCGAGGACGATTCGAGGGACCGAAGCAGCTGCTTCTCCTCCGCAGCGCCGCCGCCCTCTGCTCCTCCCCCCGGCCTCATCGTCCTCGCGAACGCCGGGAGGCGAGGCGAGGGCACGAGGCCCGGCCCTCCTCGGCGCGGGCGGTGGACGACAAAGTTCTGTTTTTTTTTGGGGGGGGGTTAAAAAAAAAGTGGTTGGAGGGAGGTCGAAAAGTTTGGCGTCGTCAGCGCGTTTTTTCGTTTCTTTTCCTCGTTTTCATCGCGCTGGGGTTTCGCTTCCAGCGAGCTCTCCTTGCGTTTTCCCTGCCCTCTTCTTCGATTCAAAAAAGAAAATTGATCTCGTCTTGATTCTGGATGAATAATCAAGAGCAAAGAAAGGGAGGGGAGACTCCACGACAGCACGGAAAAACTCGCATGCCTCGCTGTGAAATGTTTTTCGACGCTCGCTTTCCTCTCGAGGGGCGCCTTCCTCAAGTCTCCTTCTTTCACTTCGCTCTCACCTGCCCGACGAGGATGTCGTGCGCCAGCGCGCTCCGGTCGAGCCACAGTCCCTGAGACGACGTGCCATTGGCGAGGATGCGAGACGTCGAGACGTAAGAAGGAGCGGAAGAGGAGAACGACGCGGAGTCGGCAGAGGCATTCGTTCGAGAGGAGGGCGTCGTCGTCGCCGTTCCCGTCGTCGTCGTCACCGAGAACGGGGCCGAGGCCTTGCCGAGGAGGGGCCGAGACGAAAGCGCGGTGCTCATTCTTCCCTGAGCAAGAGTGGCTTTATTCCGTTGTTGTGGGAGAAGAAAGAGCGGAGCGCGCGCGAGATCTTGCGCGGACGCACGAGGTCGCGAGGTCCAGCGAGGGAGGTTGGGAGAGAAAAGGATAGGACGACTGTGAGAGACTGAAAAAAAAAAAACATTTCTTTCATGCTTCTCTTTCGCCGCAGTCCCTTGGCTGGCGCGGCGGCGAGCGCCGTTTCGCCTCACGGCAGGACGCACAGTTCATCTCCTGCTTGTCGCTTCGGCGACGAGAGCAGCAGCAGGAACTGTCTCGCCGCGTCTGCGTTCCTCAATCCTTCTCGACAGAGAGCGGCGCCGTTTTCTTCTTCTTCGGCGTCGGCGTCGGCGTCAGCGTCGGCGAACTCATCGTCGTCGGCCTCGTCAAACTCTTCAGCCTCGTCGATGGAGCCCGACGTCCGCGCCGCCATCGAGCGCTTCCACGCGGAGAAGAGTCACAAGGTCGTCGTGTACGCGACGGGCGGGGCAGCACAGGTAAAGGGCAGCTTTTAGTGGAGGTTTTTTTAGTTGGAATCTCGATGCCATTCGTTTTTTTTTCATTCGCGACCTCGACCTCTTCGACGTTCTCACCTCTTTCCTCCTTCTTCCTCCTCCCCCATTTACAGGCTCTGTCCTGGCTGCTGACCGTCCCGGGAGCCTCCAACACCGTCATCGAGGCCCGTGTGCCCTACGGTGGAGTGCGCTCCTGGGCAGATGCTCTCGGGGGGGAATCGGATTGTCCTTCTTCCTCCTCCTCTCCCCTCTCGCTGCCCCGCTCGCTTGCGAGCGCGCCAGCGGCCGCGGCGCTCGCGGAGGCAGCCTACCGCCAAGCGGCGCAGCTCTCCCCGTTCCCTTCTTCCTCTTCCTCCTCCTCCTCCTCCTCCTCCTCCCCCTTCGAATCTCCTCAGGACATCCTTGGCGTCGGGTGCAGCTGCGCGCTGGCGACAGGCAGGGAGAGGGCTGGCTCGGACCGCGTCTTCGTGGCGGCGCACGGGGCCGCGGGTGTCTTCTCCGCGTCGGCGGAGCTCCTGCGTCCGCCGCGTGGAGACCCCGCCCCCGCCCTTCCTCCTCCCAGGGAGGCGCAGGACGCCCTGGCCTCGAGGCTGCTGCTCCGGACGCTGGGCGCTGCAGTCGGGTGCGAGGCGCTCGCCTCCCTCAGCCCGACGGGCGGCGGCTCGGGAGGGGGGGACGTCGGGCAGCTCCGAGACTTCGAGGAGCGCTTCGAGGCCGCGGAGGACCCCGTCGCGGCGCTGCTCGCCGGCCGCGCCTCCAGCGTCGAGCTCGGCGCCGGCTTTCCTGCCGTCGTCGACGCTCCCAGGGGGCGCGGGAGGGTCTACCTGAGCGGTTCGTTCAACCCGCTGCACGCAGGGCACGAGGGGCTGCTGGCGGCGGCGGTGGCGGCCGCGGAGGCGGAGGCGGCGGCGGCGGCGAGGGAGAGCGGAGGTGCCGACGCCGTCGCGACAACAGGAAACGGCGCTCCTTCTTCCTCTTCTTCCTCCCTCCTGCCGATCGAGGGCGCCTTCGAGCTCTCCGTCGTCAACGCCGACAAGGGCACCCTGACGGATGCAGAAGTGCGGCGGCGCGTCGAGCAGTTTTCGAATTCGAAACTTCGATTCAGCCGCGTCGTCCTCACCCGCGCGCCGCTGTTTGAAGAAAAAGCCTCTCTCTTTGGCCGCGGAGCCTCGTTCGCGGTCGGGGTCGACACCGCCGTGCGGCTGCTTGACCCGAAGTACTACTTTGGGGGCTCCGACGCGGGGCTGGGGCTGAGCATGGGGGGGATCGCTGCCCGAGGGGCCAGGGTCTTCGTCGCCGGGAGGAAAGCGGCGAAGGACGGCGACGACGGCGGCGGAGGAGGCGTGAGAGAAAGCTTCCTCACGCTCTCGGGCAGCGGCGCGCTCGCCTCCTCGCCCGCAGCGAGGGCCGTGGCGTCGCTGGGGCTGTTCAGGGAGATCCCCGAGGGGGCGTTCAGGGCGGACGTTTCGAGCACGGAGCTGCGGGAGCGGGCAAAGAAAGAGGCGATGAAAGAGGCGGCGGCACGGGAAAAGGACTGAGAAACATGAAACAAACCTTTTTTTCTTTCGTTTTCTTCTTCCAAAACTGTGATTTTAGTACATTTTCTTTTTTCTTTTTCCATTTCGTTCGGGGAGAGGCGGACAGGGGGACTTTGCTTTCTCTGCGCATAGACAGCGAGAGAGAGAGAACCCATCTTTCTAGACAGGAAAAAAGTGCGGTGGTGGGACAGGTTGAAACAAAAAACAACGACAGCGACGGTACCAAGAAGGGAAAAACAAAACTCCCCTAGCGAGCCGAAGCCGCGGCGGCGCCGGTCCCGCACCCGTGCGCGAGCCAGTGCCTCCTGTCCTCGGCCGCGGCGGCGTGGTAGCATCCCAGGGCGACCAGCGACAGCAGGTGCATGAGATTGTGCGAGTTGAAGGCGAAGTCGACGAGTCTGAACCTCGGACCCTCTTCTCCGGGGTTCTCTTCGCGGCTCTCTCCGGGGTCTCTGCCGTCGCCGGCGGCGGCGGCGCAGCGAGCGGCCTCGGCGCCTCTCCCCCCGCGACCAGGCGGCGGGAGCGGCCTGACCCACCTCTCGGGCACCCTCAGGACGTTGACCAGCCCCCCCGACACGGAAGCAGCCTCTGCGCGAGCGTACCAGCCCAGCGACGACCGCAGCGAGGCCGCCCCCGGGGAACCAGGGAGGGGGCCCGCCCCGACCTCTACGGCGCGTGCGGCGAGTAAAGCCAGGCGCGCCAGCAGGAGCGCGAGCAGCGGCAGCCCCCTCTCGGCGGCGGTCCTGCCCCTCAGCGCCCTCGCGGCCGCGAAGGCGACGAGCGCGGCGAGGGCGACGAGCGCGGCGTCGCGGGCCAGGGCGCCCGAGGACCAGGAGAGAGGGGGGGGAGGCGGGAGCCGAGGAGCCCCGGGCGACCACGCCGCCGCCGCCGCCGCCGCCGCCGCCGCCGCCGCCGCCCGGGGAGAGGCCAGCGCCTCCCGCAGCAGCGCCAGCGGGCCCGAGCCGGCGCCGCCGCCGCCGAGGCAGCCCACAGGCCTGCTCGCCATCGCCCTGGTGCCGTCGACGACGAGCGCGAGCACGCCGCAGACGTCGACGCGGAGGTAGGCCGCGTACCTCGCCGAGTCCGCCATCATCAGGTGGTAGACGACGCTGCCCGCCAGGCACAGGAGCGCCGGCAGCGCGTGCGCGAGGAGCGACCAGTCGCCTTCTTCTTCGCTCTGGGGCCACGTGTACGAGGAGAGGTGCCCCGAGGCCAGGGCGAGCGAGAGCAGCAGCAGTGGCGCCAGGTGCGAGAGCACGTTGAAGCTCTCGTTGTGGGCGTACGAGAGCGAGCAGAGGCACTGCCTCCGCGAGAGCGGGGCCCTGCGGTAGCCCGTCTGGACGAACCTGTTGAACCTGAGGACGTCGGGCAGAGAGGCGTCGTCGCGCTCGACGAGGCGGGGCGGCGCCGGCGCCGGCGCCGGCGCCGGCGCGGGGGGAGGGGGCTTCGGGGTCGGGGTCGAGGTCGGAGCGGCGGCGGCGGCGGCAGCAGCGCTTGCCCGCCGCCGCCGCCGCCGAACCGAGGAAGAAGCAAACTCGACGACGCAATTCGCAGCTCTGATCGAAGCGAGCTCGCCTCGCGTCGCCGTCGAACTCTCCTCCTCCTCCTTGGCTTCTCCTTCTTCCAGAACCTCGGCCAAGAGGCATGCGTACGAGTTCTCGTACTGGGACTTTGGGCGCATGCTGACTGAGAGACAGGAAGAGGGAGCGCGCGCGAGGATTGCTTCGACGCAAAGGTCGAGAGGGACGACCTCGCGGAGCGCGCGGAAATGGTTGCTTCGGAAAAAATCTCAGGCTTTTGGCAAAGGTGCGTTCACAGAGGAGAGAGAGAGAAAAAATGATCCGCCCTGTCTTACAGCGGCAGCTCCCCTCCTTCGCCCTTCCTCGCGTGCTCCAGCAGCTCCTCCACGCCGCTCGCCAGCCTCCCCGCGGCCCGCTCGCACGCCTCCGGCTCCAGGTTCGCGAACGCGGCCCGCACCCTCCCGGGGGCGCCGCAGGCCGACCCCGGCACGAGGCAGACGCCGTGCCTCCTGACGAGCCACCCGACGACCGCGGCGTCCGTCGGCCCGCCCCCGCGCGCGCCCCCGCGCAGCAGCGACGCGGGCAGGCGCGACCACAGGTAGATGGCGCCGCGGGCGGCGCCCAGAGCGCCGGAGGACCCGCCGCCGCCGCCCCCCTCCTCGGCGGCGGCGAGCGCGTCCAGCGGGGCGAGCGCGGCCTTGACCGCCGCCCGGTTCCCCTCGAGCCCGCGCACGCGCGCCGCCACCCACGCGGCCCCCGCCCCGGGCCCCTCCAGCGCGGCCAGCGCCACGCGCTGGCTCAGCTGCGGCGCGCAGATCGGCACGGTGTCCTGGACCTTGAGCAGCGAGGGGCCCAGCCCGGAGTCCCTGTGCGACGCGAGCCACCCGACGCGCCACCCCGCCATGCCGTACGCCTTGCTGAAGCTCGAGACGTGGAGCACGTGCGGCGCCTCCAGCGGCATCTCGTGCTCCGCGCCGCCGTACACGAAGTGGTCGTAGGTGTTGTCGACGACGAGCCAGGTCCCGGCCTTGGCGCAGAGGTCGGAGGCGCGCTGGAGCAGAGGCCTCGGCAGGACGACGCCGGTCGGGTTGCACGGGTTGACGAGGACGACCAGCTTGGGCTTGGGCGCCCCGCCCCTCTTCTCCCCCGACGCTCCGCTTGCGCCCCTCCCGGACGACGGGAACAGCGTCTCCTCGAGCCAGTCGAGGTCCGGGAGCATCGTTTCTGCGCTCCTGGGACCCACCAGCACGTTTTTCCTGGGGATCCCGGAGGCGGTGAGCATCATCAGGTGGTTGAAGTAGTAGGGCGCGAACAGCACCGCGGCGTCCGAGGCGTCGAGGCAGGCAAGCACGATGTTCGCAAAGGCCTGGTTCGCCCCCGCCGTGACCATCGGCTCGTACGCGTTCTCGGGCAGGCCGTTAAAGTCGGTCAGCCTTCTGCCCAGGGCGTCGACGAGCTCCGGGAGGCCGCGGGCGGGCCCGTAGGAGGAGGAGGAGGCGGCGGCCGCGCCGCGGGCGGCCGCCTCGAGCGCGGCGGCCGGGGGCTGCCAGTGGACTACGCCCTGCGCGAGCGAGGCGACGTCCGAGGGGGCTCGCCCCGAGCGGGCGATGAGGGCCTTGGTGGCGACGATGATGGGGTCGTCAGTCGCGAGGGCGCGGTCGGAGGGCTGCGAGGTGGAGAGGGGAGGTATTTGTTTTTCCGAGTGGGTGAGAAGGAAGCCGACCCCCCCCGACGATGACGACCATCCGACGATGACGATGAAAGCAAAAAGCGCCGATCGTTCCCAGTCCCCAATTGCAACGCACCGTCGGCAATTTCGCTGCCACTGATATCGAGCCACTTCGCGCTCGGAGTCGTGCGTATCGCCGGACTGTGCTCTTGGCTTTGGCGGAGCGCATGGTTATCGAGTCGGAGGAAAAGAGGAAACGGAGAAAATCCAATGCTCCTGTTCTCTCTCGACCGTATTTTTGTGCGAGTTCTCGCGCGCCCTCGACTTGCTTTTTCGAAAAACAAAAAACGCTTTCCCCTTCTTTATCTCTTGTTCATTCTTCTTGTTTTACAGCTCAGGGAGGGGGGTCGAGAGCGTGGAAATGAGGCAGCGTCGCTCGTTTTTTTTAATACGTTTTTTCTGGGACGCGCGTGCGGAGAGAGAGAGCGGTCGACAAAAAGGTAAGGAAGGAAAAAGGGGGAAAAAACCGAAGTTTTCCTCTCTTTTTTCTTCTACCGAAACGCAAGCGACGGGCTCACCCCCAATAATTCTCGACACGCCTCGTACGTGCAGAACCCGATCGCTACCCCGGGCGCCACCTTGTAGTACTCGGGCATGATACCCGCATAAAACCCGGCGGGACCTGCCCGGGAGAGGACGTCTCGGACGACGCCGGCGTAGGTAGGGCGAGGCGGCTTCGCTGCCGAGGAAGAGCCCGAAGGGCTCCCTCCGCCACCGAGCTGCATCCTGCGCCTGACGAGGTCGAGCGGGAACGTCGCGGTGGAGCTGATGAGGCCCGCTGCCGCGCCGCAGACCAGCGACATCATTATCTGTATTGGGGTTTTCCCCCAGGAGAGTGGAAAAGCGGGGCGGAAGAAAGGGTGAGAAGAAGACGAAGAAGAAGAAGAGGCTGTTTTTTTTAGAAGCGCCGGGGCGCCGAACGAAACAAAAAGAACCCAAAAACCAAACGTTCTCATTCCCTTACCGTCGGGGGCTCCCCGGGCTGCTTCCCGCTCATCCACTTGGCCCGCAGCGCCCCGTACGCCGTGTAGTTGAGCGCCAGCGAGGGCCCCACCTGTGCCAAAGTGGCCCCCAGGCCCCGATAGAGCCCTCGCGGGCCGTCGGCGCGGACGACGTCGCCGAGCGTCCTCGCGACCGAGAGCCTCGGCGGCTGCTGTCGGACCCTCGCCGCCGCCGGGCCTCCTCCGCCGCTGCCCCCTCCACCGCTGCTGCTGGAGCCGCTGCTGAACGCCGGGGAAGAGCTCGCGGCGAGGCGCGTGCGGACGAGGTCGAGCGGGTAGGCGAGGGTGCACGCCATCATGCCGGCCGCGCCGCCGCACGCGAGCCGGCGCGCCGTGTCGGAGTTGGCCATCGTCGCCAGCGGCGCCTCGCCGCCGCCCCCGCCGTCGCTCCCGCCGCCGCCGCCCGCGCCCCCCTCGGCCTCGCCGCCCCTCCGGTCCTCCTCGGCGATCCACGCCTCCGACAGGCGCTCGTAGGCCCAGAAGTTGACGGCCGAGTAGGGCAGCCTGTGCAGCACCGTGACGAGGTTGCCCCTCCAAAGCGAGGCGACCCCCTCGCGCTCGACGACGGCGCGGAGGGCCTGGCGCAGGGGCAGCCCCGCGATGGGGCTCACGGCGGCCGCAGAGGCCGCCGCCGCCGAAGAAGAAGCCGCCGCCGCCGCCGCCGCCGCCGCCGAGGCCGCCCCCGCCGAGCCCACCGCCACCGCAGAGGCCGCCGCAGGGGCCGCCGCGGCAACCGCTCCGCCCGCCGCCGCCGCCATGCCCTGCACCTGGTAGAGGATCGTCAGGCGGGCAAGGGGGGCGGTGGCCGTCTTGGAGACGGCGCCGGCGATGCCCCCGGCGAGGAGGAGCTTGGCGGACTCGAGGGCGTCCTCGGCCTCGGCGCCCTCGCCGGCCTCCCCGCCGGCGTCGTCGCCGGCCTCTTCGTGGCCGCTACCGGGGTCGCCGCTGCCGCCGCCGCCGGTCGACGACGTCGACGACGGCGGCGGATGATGACTGCTCGCTCGGTGAGCAGAGTTTCCCCCTTCGCCGCCGCCGCTGCCCCTCCGATCGAGCTCGATTTCTCGGACCAGCGCAGCCCAGGGAGGCGGCGGCGGGAGCAGGCCGTGCCTGCCACCTCGATGATGCGTGGAGGGATTGTGAAAAGTTTCGCTGGCCGCCGGATTCGTTGTCGCCCTCGAGGAGCTCGAGGAGGAAGAAGAAGGAGCGGGAGCATGCCGCTGAGGAGGGGGATGGCTCGAGCTCGCCCCCGGCTGCTGCTGCCTCAGAGGCATGGCGCGCTCGAGATGCTCGGCGTCCGCGTCCGCAGCGATCTCCGGGTCCTCGAGGTCTCGTGCGGCCTGGCGCCAGCGCATGGAGTCCTTTTGTTTTTACTAAGATTTTGATGCCGCCGACGCCCTGATCTCTCTTCTCTCTCTCTCACCCTCTCTCTCCTTCGCTCTCTCCCTCTGGCTGTGAGTGCTAGTGAGGCATACGCTGGACACAAGGACAAAGAGGGAGCGTGTCACGAGCTTCGGATAATGAAATGGAAGCGGGAGAGAACGACCGAGAGAGCTAAGAGTCGGAAAGAAGAGGAAACTGACGGCTCTCGCTCGCTCGCTCGCTTTTTTTCTGCTTTTGCTTTTGCCTTCACTTTTTTTCCTTTCCTCGAGGACCTCTTCCTCTCCCTCGGTAACGCCCGTCGTTTGCTCGCTCGCTCTCACCCATCGCATCCCTTCCATCTCCAGATCCGCCTTTCCCTCCCTTGTAGCAGCTCTTCCACTCTGAGATCCAAGTGCGTTTCTACATCATCAGAGAGGAGGAGGGGAAGCTTTGAAGTTTACCCGACAAAAAAAACTTCCCCAAAGCCCGCCTTTTTTTTCCCTTTCTTTTTTTGGGGTTTTCTCGTTTTTCATCTCCTCTCCCTCCTCTCCCTCCTCCTCCTCCTCCTCCTCCTCCTCCTCCTCAATCTCCTCCTCCTCCTTAATATCCTCGATTAACAGGAATGCGCTACAGCTATGAGTCAGACATCGACGGTTTCCTCGGGAGAGCAGTCGATTCATCGAAGAGCAGCAAGAGGAAGCAAACGCAGAAGCCTCCTCCTCCCCCTCCTCCTCCTCTGACTTCCCTCGCCGACGGCGCCTCCTTCTCTCCTCCGCTGCTGCTCTCCCCGCTCCGGGGCAAGCAGCTCCAGCTCCTGCAGAGGGGCTTGGCCCCGCCTCCTCCTTCTCTCTTCCCGCAGAGGAGCAAGCTCAACAAAGAAGACAACTTTTTCGACGACAGCAAAGACGACGAAAGCGACAGGGAGCAGGGGGAGGAAGCCCTGCCGCAGCGAAGGATCAGAGCCTCGCTCGGAGCGGCGCCTCCGCCGCCGTCCGGGGCGCCGCCCGCGCCCGCCACTGCCGCCGCCGCCGCCGCCGCCGCCGCCGCCCCTCCTCCCTCCCGCCCCTCTCCCCCCTCGCCCGACGACGACGCCTCGCTCGCCGAGGCCGCCGCCGCCATCGCGGCCCGGGCCGCCGAGGCCTCGTCACACCTCCGCGCCTCGAGGAAGGAGGCCCTCGAGGCGCGGGAGACGGCGAACTCGCTCCGCCGCAGGCTCCGAGGCCTCGAGCTCGAGCTCTCCGCCGAGCTCGGGCGGGCCGCGGCCGAGCGCGAGCGCTCGGAGGCCTCGGAGGCCGAGCTCTCCGCCCTCCGCGCGAGCTCCGCCGCCGCCGTCGAGACCGGGAGGGAGAGGGCGGCCGCCGCGCTCTCCGAGCTCGAGCGGGGAGAGTCGAGGTGGCGCGCCGCGGCCGAGGGGCTCGAGGCGTCCTGGCGGGCCGAGGCCGCCGCGGCGGGGGAGCGGGCCGCCGCCGCAGCTGCGAGGGCCGAAGCCCGCGCCCTGGCCGCCGAGGCGGCCGCCGAGGCCGCCGCCTCCCGCGAGGGCGAGGCCCGCGCCGCCGGGGACGCGGCCCTGGCCGCCGCGAGGGGGGAGAGGAGGCGGAGGAGGGCGGCCGAGGCAGGGCTGCGCGAGGCGGCGCAGGCGTTTGGCGGCGAGCTGCGGGCGCACGCGGCCGCGTTCTCGAGGCTGAAGGAGGCGCTGAGCAGCGGCTGCGGCGGCGGGGCCGCTGCTGCTGCCGTTTCCGTCGTCTCGCCCGCTGCTGCTGCTGCTGCTGCTGCTGCTGCTGCTGATACGAGCTTGGCCTCGACGACGGCGAAGAACCCGCTCTTCTCCGAGTAAAAGGGAGCGAAAGAGAGAAAGAGAAGTGTGTGTGTGTGTGCGTGTGTGTGTGTGTTTCGAAAAAGAGAGCTAGAACAAATATCCAAAGGCTCTGTCGGCGGCGACCTCTGCGGCCGTCCGGGCTCTGACGAGCGCGGGCGTGGCAGCGGCGACTGCGGCAGCGGCAGAGAGAGGCATGGGTAGCAGCGAAAAAAGTATTTCCTTTCAATTTTTCCATTCGTTTTTTTTCCTTTCTTCTACAACAACAGCCGCGCCCCTCTCCTGCTCTCTCCCTTTTCTCTCTCTATTCCGCGTCGGCGTCATCGACCAGCATCGGCGAGTCCAGCACGGCGAACCCGCTCGCCACGCCGCCCTCGTCGGCGTCGGAGGGCTTGGTCCGCAGCAGGTGGCCGGCGCGCTCGTTGCGCAGGACTCGCCCCCCGCGCCGGAGGTGGACGCCGAAGACCCCCAGCTCGGAGACGGCGTCGACGCTCGCCGCCGTCCCGTTCCTCACCAGCAGCGCCTTGTGCGTCGCGGGGAGGATGCGCTGCATCAGGATGAAGCCCGCGAGCGCGGGGCCCGCCTTGGAGCCGCGCCGGACGACCTCGGCCCGGAGCTGCTCGCCGTAGAGGTTGTTGCCGCCGCCCTCGCGCTGCGGCTTGAGCACAAAGTCCTGGGGCCGGGCCAGCGCCTCCGCGAGGGCCTCGTTCGCGGCGGCCTCCTCCTCGGGTGCGGCGCCGTCGAGGCCCCACAGCCCGGCGAAGTGCGCCCTGACGAGCCGGGCCGCGGCGGGGTCCCCGGCGAGGAACCGCTCCGCGGCGCCGGGGGCGGCCAGGGCCTGCTGCACCTTCTTGGCGCCGGCGAGCTGCAGCGCCACGGAGGGGCACAGCGCCGCGTCGGAGCGCTCGAGGAGCTCGCGCGCCCCCCACTCCAGCTCCGTGGGGTAGTCGCCGGGGCCGTAGCCGGAGCGGAGGTAGGCCACCGTGACGCGCTTGCCGTCGAGGAAGAGGGGCGCTCGGGCCTCTCGAGCCCCCCCGCCGCCGCTGCCGCCGCCGCCGCCGGGGCGCCGCAGCTCGCCCCGCTCGGCGACCTCCCGCAGCGTCACCCGCACGCTGCGCACGCCGTGCTCCACCAGGAGCGCCTCGGCGAGCAGCGCCTGGTCGTAGGCGTTCTTCTCGCCCGGCTGGACGACGAAGAGGCAGATCGAGTCTTCGGACGCAGTCGAAGAGGCCGAAGAAGCCGAAGGGGGAGAGGAGGCGACGACCTCGGCAAACGCGGCGGCGAGCCCGCTTGCGAGCGCCGCCCGCGCCCCGTTTTCGGGAAGCGAGAAGCGCCGCCGCCCCTCCTCTTCCCCCGTCTCCCCCCCCATCCCCCAGCCCCGCTTGGCGGACAGCGCCAGGTGCATCCTCGAGGCCGCGTCCCCGAGGCAGCCGAAGGACGAGGCGATGGTGTTCAGCTCGACCTGGAGCAGCCTCTTCGAGGGCGCGTCCAGGAGGTAGTCCGACCTCGACAGCAGGAGCACGACCTCCTCGCCGCCGCCGCTCGCTCCTGGCCCCCCTCTGCACCCCCTCGTGTCCCTCATGACTCTGAGCAGTCTCGCGGTGAAGTCGTCGGCGGTCGCGGCCGCGGCGAGCGTCTCCTCCAGCCAGGGCTCATCCAAGGAGACCGCGGCCGCCAGGGCGTTGAAGCTGGTCGCGGCCGCCGCCGCGGCCTCGAAGGCGCGGCGCGGGAGCGGGGCCGGGGTGGCGGAGAGCGGGGCATGGATGAGGGAGGCGTCGGGGGCGCCTGGCACGCCGGAGAGGCCGACAACCTTTTCGGTTTTTGTGGAGCGAGGAGGGGAGAGAATCGGGGAGAGAGAGAGAGAGAGAGAGAGAGAGAGAGAGAGAGAGAGAGAGAGAGAGAGAGGATATGAGGAGTCGAAAGAGCGTCTTGACGTGGGGTCGATCGCCGAAAGAGAGCAGAAAAGAAAAAGACGAGTTTCTCTTCAACTCGCACCATCCCGTGCGTTGACGCCCACGTCACCGCGTCTGCGACCAGCGACGCGGTACTAGAGGCTTGCTCTGCGCCGAACGGATCGTAATCGCGGGCGGCTGCCGCGGCGGCGGCGGAGGAGGGAGAGGGCATTGCCGAAGACCAAGTCGTCGTCGATCGCTCGTCTTTGCTTCCTCCTCTCCTTCGCCTAGCAGCAGCAAATGGAGATGCAGCAGGAGGAAGAGCGGCGACGCTCCGAGCCAGCGATGACGAACAGGGAGCGCTGGAGCCAGGCAGGGCCCCGAGAGGCATAGTAATTCGAAACGGGAGAAAGGAAGAGAGAGAGAGTTTTGGTTTTCTCTCCCTTCCCCCCCCCCCTTTTTTCTTCAAGACTGGGCTCTCTCGCTCCCATTTTTTTTCGGCGTTTCTTCTGAGCGTCGAAGAGGCTTCTCATTTTTTTTACGTTGGGCTTGCAAGGGCAAAAGGCAGCAGCCTTGCCCATCTCTTGCTCCTGCAAACGGCAGAAGACACTCTTGCTCGCACGCTTGGAACGAAGAGGGAGGTGGAGCAGGCGCAGCGGTCGTTGAATAAAGCGTCGATCGAGAACAAGCACATCGAGAACAAGAGCTCCCTCGTGGACGTTTGTCACCGTCGTCGTCGGCCGCCGTCGCCCGCGTCGTCGGCGCCCTTGATGGGCTCTCGTTCGCGCCCTCGGTCTCACCCCTCGCGCGTCCAGCGGGACGAGCCAGCCATGTCCGCTCCTCCAGCTGAAGGAGGAGGCGCGGCACTCGGCAGCGGCCAGGGCCTGGCGGGCGCCCCCGCGAATGAGGGCAGTAGCAGCAGCGGCAGCAGCGCTCCTAGAGCAGCAGGGCCATCGAGGTCGAGTGCTCCTCTCGCTTCGGCTGCTCTCGCCGTTGCCCGCTCGCTCGCCGCAGCGCCGGCGCCCGGGGCGGCCCTGGCCCTGCTCGCATCGTTCATCCACGACCTCAACCCAGCGAGCTCGGCAAACGTGCGGTGAGTAGCGTGCAAAAGAGAATTGAGACGCGCGAAAGGGGTGGGGGGGGGAATTGGGGAAGCAAAGGGGTGGAAACCGCCGCGCCGATGGCACGCGCTTTTTTTTTTCCGCCGCCGCCATTTTTTTCAAAACCTCTCGCTTTCTTTCTTCTCTCCAAAACAAACCCTTGAAAAACAGCCTGGGCCTCTTTTCGAAATCCGAGGCCCTGCTCTACTCCTTCACGCTGTCCCCGGCCGAGAGCATGACAGAGCCGAACGACGAAGGAGGACGACTCGTCCAAGTCCAAGGCGTCGGAGGCGGCCGAGGCGGCAGCGAGGGAAAACCCCCCGCCGTCCGCCACCGTGACCACGCCCCTCTGCCCCCGCGCCCGCTCGGGTCGACCGCGGCGGCCGCCGCCGCGCTGTCCCGCGCCCCGGTCTCGGGGACGACAGCGCTGGCCTGGCCGGACTGGAGCGAAGGGAGCGGCGGCGCCGGCGCCGCGGGCGCCGAGGGAGCCGCCGCCGCCGCGGCCGCGGCAGCGGCCCCGGCCTCGGCCTCGGCGTCGCACCAGAGGGCCGACCGCAGGGACTTTTTCTGGACCGCGCCCCTCGCAGCGGCCGACGTCGCCGTGGGGGCCCTGACCGTCGCCATCACCTCCCGCGAAGCAGGGCGAGGAGTCGCGGGCGAGCGCGGCGAGCGAGGCCGGGGGGGGGCGCGGCGCGGACGCGAAAGCGAAGGCGGAGCCGCCGCCCTCCCGGCCCCCGCCGCCGCCGCCGCCGCCGTCGCCGAAATCCAGCGCCTGCTCTCGGCCGCCGCCGCCGCGGCCGCGCCGCACGCCGCGCTCGCCAGGGCCGACGCCGAGGCCGCCGCGGCGATGGACCTCCTCGCGCGCGTCGTGCCGGCGCACGTGCTCGACAGGGGCGCGCTCGTCTCGGCCGCGGCGGCCTCCTTCCCCGGGGGCGGGGGGGACGGGGCGGGAGCCGGGGCCGAGGCCGCGGCGAGGGAGGCGAGGGCCTGGGCCGCCGCCGCGGCGGCCGCGGCGCTGTCTTCCGCCGCGGGGCCGGCTCCCTGGCCCACCCCCGCCGCCGGTGCTGCCCTCCCTCCTCCTCCTCCCCCCTTTGCTCCTCCTCGTGCTCCTCCTCCCCCCTGCCCTCCGCGGTGGCGCTCGCTTCTCTCCTCGGCCGCGGGCCGCGCCGCGGCCGCCGCTGGCGCCGCGCTCGCCCCCGCGGCAGCGCGCCGTCCGAGAGACGGCGGCCGAGGTAAGGAGCGGAAGGGACACGAGGAGGAGGCCGCCGCTCTCGCTCCGGCCGAAGGGGGGGGGGGCTCGGGCTCTCCCGCCGCCCTCTCCTCCGAAGCCGAAGCCCTCTCCTCCGAAGCCGAAGCCGAAGCCCTCGCCTCCTCGTCGGCCTCGGCCTCGGACGGCACCGATGACGACACCGTCGACGATGACGCCGGCGCCCCGTCCGAGTCGTCGACGTCCTCGACTCCCTCGTCTTCGCCGTCCCTGGCGTCGTCCTCGGAGCGCAGCGTCCTGATCCGCGGCCGCCGCGCGCGGCAGCAGGTCCAGCTGCGGCTGGAGCTCCTCCGCGAGCAGCAGCGGCAGCAGCAGGAGCGGCAGGAGCGGAAGCAGGAGCAGCACGGCGGCAGCGGCAGGTCTCTCCCCGGCCCCTCTCCTCCTCCTCGTCCTCCTTGGATCCCCCGCTCGCCGCCTTCCCTTCCGCCCCTCGCTCCCTGGGACGGGAGCGGGAGGCCCCCGCGCGCGCCGTGGAGCGCGGGCACGGACGCGCTCGTGCTTGCCCTCGCCGCGGCCAGCGCGCTCGCCGACGCCTCCAGGGCGGCGCGCGCCCTCGCCCTGCGGTGGCCGTCGCCGCTTTCTTCGTCGTCGCCGCTGGGCCTCCTGGCCCTCGCCATCGCCGCGGCGTTCTCGCTCGTCGCGGCCTCGGCGGCGGCCCTCGCCCTGCTCGCGTGCGTCGGCTTCGCCGCCCTCGGCCTCACCCAGAAGGGCGGCGGCGGCGGCGGGAAAAGCGGCGCCAGGGACGGCAAGAGGCACGGCGACTACGGCAAGGCGCTCTCGAGCGCCGCGGGCGTCCTGCTGCAGGAGCGGAGGAGAGACGCGGCCGTGGAGCGGGCCCGGGTCGCGCGCGCCGCGGCCGCCGCGGCCGCGGCGGCCGCGGCGCTCGCCCTCGCGCTGGCTGCCGCCTCTTCCGGCGGCGGCGAGGGGGCGGCGGGAGCGCCTCTGCTCCCTCCCCCGCCCTCCGCTCCTCCTCCTCCTCCTCTCAGGCACCCGGCGCTCTCCTCGGGCGCCGTGCTGCTCGCCGTGCACGGCCTCGCCGCGCCCCTGCCGGCCCCGCGCCACCTCGGGGCGAGCGGCGCGGCGGCGGCGCTGTTTGCCGCCGCCTCGGCCGCCGCGACGCTCGCGGTCGCCGCCTCGGCCCCTCCCGTCGCCGCTCCCCCGGCCCTCCTGTCGCTCCTCGTCGCCCTCCTGAGACAGGTCGCCTGGCTCCTGTCGCTGGGCGTCGTGGCCCCCTGGCTCGCGCTGGCGCTCTCGAGCTGGGGCTCCCGCGCGAGGGCCGCCGTCGAGGGGGCCGCAGCGGCCGACGAGCGCACCGCCGCCGTCGCGCGCGCGGTCGCCGAGGCGTCGGCCGCGGCGGCGGCGCAGGCAGCGGCGGCCGCCGCCGCCACGGCGTACGCCGAGGCCGCCGCGGCGGAGGCCCGCGCGCAGCTCAAGGCCAAGTCAGCCGCCGCGGACGCGTGGTGATGAAACCGAGCGAAGAAAATGAATGCTCCCTCCCTCCCTCGTGCCCCCCCCCCTTTGCGTTGCTCCGTTGTGGTCCTTGTTTCGCCGCCGTCATTCCTCCGCCACCGCTTGCCGCCGCCGGTTGCCGACACCCCCCCCCCCCCCCCCCCCCCCCCCCCCCACCCCCCCCCCCCCCCC
>Ga0210003_1001520_pt1 | contig 20379 bp, 15 predicted proteins | sample LantaG_FD_182804 | JGI IMG/M metagenome (GOLD analysis project Ga0210003, IMG submission 182804) | Deep subsurface microbial communities from Baltic Sea to uncover new lineages of life (NeLLi) - Landsort_02402 metaG (SPAdes) (version 2) | ecosystem: Environmental > Aquatic > Marine > Oceanic >... | reverse complement strand
CTCTCCCTCTCTCTCTCTCTCTCTCTCTCTCTCTCTCTCTCTCTCTCTCTCTCTCTCTCTCTCTCTCTCTCTCTCTCTCTCTCTCTCTCTCGCCTTTCTCAACTCCACCCTCCAAAATGATAAAACCCACAGAGGACGAGCTCCGTGCCACAGGATGACCCGCGCCCCTTACCCTACCTCGACGAGGAAGCGAGGCGACTCCGGGCCCAGAGCGCGCTCGACGTCTCGCTCGAGGTCGAGATAAAAACGAGCTCCTCTTCGATTTCAAACCCTTCAAATCCTTCAAACTCTCCCCCTCCTTCCTGCTCCGGCTGCGTCGTCTCCCGCTCCAACGCCAGGCACCTCTACTGGTCCTTCCCGCAGATGATAGCGCATCATTCGGTAGGGGGGTGCCCGCTTTTGCCGGGGGACCTGCTCGGGAGCGGGACCGTCTCTGCGCCGGGGGGAAGAGAGGGACGGGGGCTCGGCTGCCTGCTCGAGATGACGAAGGCAGGGAGGGAACCCTTGAATTTAGCTTGCGGGGCCTCCAGGACCTATCTGGAGGACGGCGACGAGGTGGTGTTGAGGGGAAGGTGCGAGGCGAAGGAAGGGGGGATTCGCGGGATAGGGTGGGGGGAGGCGCGAGGGAGGCTGCTGCCCGCTGTGTCGCCGCTTTGAAAAATGAACTTTTTTCTTCCGTTTTGTAAACAACAAGTGTTCTTTTTCTTTCTCTCTCTCTTTTATTACAATGCTTCATTTGCCCGTGCTCTTGCTGCTGCTGTTGTTTCTGCTGTTGCCGGCGAGCCGCCTCGCTGCAGCTGCCGCGGCGGCGGCAGCGGGAGGGACCCGCTGTTGCTGCTGCTGCTGGTTTTGGTTCCGACCCCGCTCCGCTTCCCCGCCGCTGCCGGGAGAGGCGCACGAGACGAAGAGCGCCTTGAGTCTCCCAGACACCGTCCGAGCCAGCGACGACGACGACGACGACGGCGACGACGGCTCCTTGCTCCCACCGTTCCCTCCGAGCCTTCCCCACCTGCTGCTCCGAACCGCGGCGGCGTTCGCCGCGCTCCTCTCGGCGCAGCCGTGGTCGGCGGCGTGCCGGTGTTTCAGACAAGTCGTCGCGCCGCAGCTCTTGCAGTCGTATCTGTTCGAGGGGCCCAGCTTCTCGCGGCAGTGGAGCGTGGGGCAGCGGGCCTTGTTGTGGACGCGGTCGTAGTTGGACGGGTCGCAGTCCTGAAAGGGGGAGGGGGCGGGAGGGTGTTGAAGTTTTTTGGTGGGGGGTTGGAAGAGGAAAAAAGGAAGCGGGGAAGAAGGGAAGATGGGTGAGTGCTGCGCTGTCTCTCTTCTTTCTTTCCTCTTCTCTCTTTCCTCTTCTCTTTCTCTTTTCTCTCTTTCTCACCTTGCTCCTCGCGTGCGCGTCGAAAGCGGCAGCAGCGGCGTCTTCCGTTATCTCTTCGCCGCTCTTGACGGCGGGAAGCTTGACCGCCTTCGCGCAGACGGGGCAGACTAGAACTCGAGTGGATTCGGGACCGCACCCGGCGTGCGACTTGTGCTCCAAGCAATAAACCTTCTTGCAGAAGCTGCAGCGGAAGGGGAGGAAGTCTCGCGTGCCGCAGTTCGGGGAGGCGCAGACCGTTCCCAGGGAGAGGAGGTCGGCGCGGGAGAGGTCGACGTCGAGCGAGCTGGAGGGCGGCATCTCGGGAGCGCGGGGGGGGGGAAGTGTTTTTTTTTGGGGGGGGGTCGAACGAAGGGTCGAAGAGAGAGAGAGAGAGAGAGGCGGAAATGTCCGTTGATCGATCAATGGGGCTCCTTCGCTCCTTCCTTCGTTCCTGGCGCCCCCCTCGTCTGAGGAGCCAGAAGTTTTCGAGATTTCGAGCAGGAGCAGGTGCGTGTCTTCTCTGGGTCGACGAGGAATCCGAATCCTGGACAAACGAGCAGGGAGAGCGCTGGATGGAAGAGACGAGAGAAGGGTTTTGATGCCTTTTTTTTTGAGACAGCAAAATGGAGAAAAATTCTGAAATTCTGAAGAGTCAAAATCACTCTTTTCTTCTTTTTCTTTCTTTCTCTCTCTTTCCATCCTTCTCTCCTCCTCCCATCGCGCCGCCATGTCCCTTCCCGCCACCCTCCGGAAGCTGGCCACGCCCACGAACGTGACGACCGCCGTTGGATGGGGGGGCTGCGCTCTCACGGGCGCGCTCTTCCTGGTGCAGGTGAGTGCTTTTTTTTGCTCCGATTGGGCCTCTCGGGCTGCTGCCGCCGCCCGCCGCCGCTCGCCCTCGCTCCTCTTTTTTTTCTAAACCTCGACCTCGACCTCTTCTCTCTCTTCTCTCTCTCTTTTTCTGAAACCGAAACCCAAACCAAACAACAGCCCTTTGACTTCATCAAGCGCACCTTCTCCGGCTCGAGCGAAGAGGCCAAATAGAGATTAAAATTTAGTCCAATTAGAACCAGAGGCGTGTAAAAAGAACGCATCGCAAAAGAGAAGAAGATTTTTTTTCCAACTTTGTTTTTCCTTGCGACAACATATTCGGGTTTTTTTTTTCTTTTCTTTTCTTCATTTCTCTCCTTCTCTCTTTCTCTCCTTCTCTACTTCATCCCCGTCGCCCACGCCACCACCCCGAGCACCCCGCCTCCCAACACCGCCACCGGCACGGGGACCTTCAGGACCTCGGTGACGGCGAAGACTGCCATCCCTATCGCGACCGTAGCGTCGGGGAACGGGCTCTGCTGCCTCAGCGAGATGGAAAGAGAGAGGGCGGCAGAGGTCACCAACCCCACCGCGGCAGCATTCAAACCCGGAAGCATCCTCCTGTAGACCTGGAAGTGGCGGAAGGCGCCCCACCAGGGCAGCAAACCGTAGAACAGGAGGATACCGGGGGCGTTGAGGCCCAACCAGCCCAAGAAGGCACCAAGCACGGGGTTGAGGCTCCCGCTTTTGCCCGCGGAGCCTGCTCCTGCGACGGCCCCGAGGTAAGGGGCGAAGTTGAAGAGCGGGCCCGGGAGAGCTGTAAATAATACGAGAAAGTGGAGTGTGGAGAAAGGAAAGGCGGTGAGAGAGAGAGAGAGAAGGAACAGTTCAAAAAGGAAGGAAAAAAAGGAAAAGAAGAAAAGAAAAAAACTCTGACCTTGGACGACAGACAGGCCGAGGTAGAAGTCGGAGCTCGAGACCCACGTGTTCTCCGCGTCGACGCACTTGGGCGGAGACGATGCCGGGTCGCACTGCTGCTGGACGACGTCCTTGTAGAGCAAGGGGATGACGACCTGGCCGCCTGTTTTTTTTCCCGTTTTTTTTTTCATTTTTTCATTTTTTCATTTTTTTTGAAAAAGGTGAGGTTGAATTCTCTTCCCGCTTTCCGCTTCTCCAAAAAACTTCAACAAAAAAAAACAAAAAACTTCCCAAAAAATCAACCAACTCTCTCCCTCACCCCCGAAGATCATCGACCCGGCCCTGAACATCGCCGCCCACAGGTCCAGCCCCAGGCTCGATCTCCCGTTCGGGTAATCGGGGACTTTGCTCGCAGCGACCAAGGTGGCGACGAGGACCGCTGCCCAAAGGAGAATAACAAGAGCGCCTGCGAACTTCGGCAGGCCGAAATTCTCGACCTCTCTCGCCCTCTCCTCTTCTTCGTTTTCGTTTTCTCCGCCCGTCGTCGCTGCCATGTCCTTCTTGTAGTAAGAGTTGACGGCGAGCGTGACGAGTCCCCCCAACAGAATCAGAACGGGGAAGAGCCAGATCTTGGTGGTGTAAAAGGTGATCACGGCGGAGACTGCGGAGATCGAGAGGAGCAGCTTCTCTCCTTTGCAGGCCCCTCGTGTCAGAGCGAAGGCCGAGGCCGCGATCAGCGAGATGCCGGCCGCTCCCAGGCCCGCCGTGGCGCCGCGCAGCCACGGTGCCGGGTTCTTCAGAAAACTGGCGGCGCCGACGCCCACGAGCGTCATGAGTATCAAGCCTGGGAGCTGGAACAGGAGGCCCGTCATCATGCCTCCCAGGGTCCCTTTCTTTATGATGCCGATGCTGTTATGATGAAGAGAAGAAGAGAGGGAGGGAGGGAGGGAGAGAGAGAGGGAGAGAGGAGGTTGAGAAGGAGGGAAGGAAAGGGCAAATGTTTTTTTTTTGTTTTTTTGATTTTTTTTGTTTTTTTGGTGAAACCCGAAAGGTCAAGGAGCGGAGCTCTTCTCTTTCTTTTTTTTCGCTTGTCACCACAGCTTTTCCTTACCCGTACGCCAGCTGCGTGCTCGAAGGGCCAGGGACGCACTGCGCGAGCGCGAACAGCTCCGCGAACACTGAAGTCGACAGCCATTTCCGTTTACTTTTTTCCGTGAAGAGGAGGATGAATTGGGCCACATGTGCCGAGGGCCCTCCGAAGGCGGTCCAGCCCAGCAGCGCAAAGTCGCGGGCGAGCTGCGGGTAGGTGGCAGGGAGGAGGGCGGGAGGGGGGCGGGAGGCGGAAGAAGCGGGGGCTACGTTGCCGTTTGCGTTTGCGGCGGTGGCAGCGGCAGCGGCAGCGGCCGAAGGAGGAGGAGCTCTCCCGTCTTTTGGGGCCTCTTTCCTCTCGACCTCGAGCGACGAGGCCTCTTCCTTTTTCTTGCCTGTTGTGTGTGCGCGTGGGGGAGAGTTTTGGGGTGGGAGAGGGAGAGGGAATAAGAGAAAGTGAGAGAGGGAATAAGAAGAGGGAGCGGCTTGAAGGAGAGGAGGCGTCGAAGAAAACGATGGGCGAGTGTGCTCATCCTTTCTCGCATCCTCTTTCCCTCTCTCGATAAAGCTTTTATGGGCGATCCGCTGGCATCAGAGAAGAGACGCACCCCAGGGGACCATGTTTGGCAAAGGAGCGGGGCCAGGGGAGGGAGGGAGCTCTTGTGGGCTCGAGATGAATTTCGATCTCGCTTTTGCCCTGCAGCGGAAGAGAGTGGGTGAGCGAGGTCGAAGGGCAATTTTCTCTTCACTCTCTCTCTCTCGCTCGCTTCGAAAGAACCAAACAACAGCCAGAGCTCTTCGCCCAATTGCCCCGCGTCTGCTCCTGTCGCTGCTGCTGCTGCTGCTGTTGCTGCTGCTGGACTTTTGAGCTCACGGCAGGTGCGTTGAGTCGTCTGTCTGCCCTTCGGGGTGCCTTCCCAGCTCTGGAAAGAGCCAGGGAAGGCGGCGACGAAGCACCCGCGGAGAAAGGTTTGAAACTCCCTCTCGCCGCTCTTTCGGCGCGAAGCTCGCGACGACGACGACGACGCTCAATGCTTCAATTTTTCGCCTCCCGCCTCCCGCCCTCCCTGTTGGCTTCTGGCCGCGTTTCTTTGTATCAATGGAGTTTTCTCGACGAGATCTGGCGAATGAGGCGTGCAAAGGATGTCAATTGCTTTTCCTGGGAGGGAGGCAGGAGCCGCTCCCCGCGAAGAGGCATCCCTCTTCGTGAGCGATCGAAGCGAGAGTCAAACTTTGAAAAGAAAAGAAGAAAAAACAAGACCGAAAAGATGCTCACTCCAATCCCCTCTTTTTCAATTCCACAGTTATTCTCATCGCCATGAGGCGCACGCTCATGGCCCGCAGGGATGCCCAGCGGCAGGTGAGGAAGGAGAGAAGGGGAGCGAATTCGAATGAGAGAGACAGGATCGACGACGCTCGATTCTCGCCTCTCTCGTTTTTTTCGAAATCGCTCGCTCTTTCGCTCGAAAACGAAACAAACCCTGACCCCCCTCTTCCCGTCTTTCAAACGCCCACTTCCACCCCCCTCCAATCCCTCCAGTCCCGCGGCGACGGCTCCGGCTCCAGGCTCGTCCTCCCCTGCATCGCCGTCGCGTGCTTCCTGCTCTACCTCCAGCTCTCTTCCGGAGGAAGCGGTGGAAGCGCCGTTGCCGACGCCGCCGCTGCTTCGAGCCACCGGAGCGGCGCCGCCGCTTCCTCGTCGCTCACGCTTGCCGCCTCTTCCTCCTCGCAGCAGCGCCGCCACCACCGCCACGACCGCAAGATCGCCGCCGGGTCTTCTTCGACGTCTTTCCGCTCGTCGATGGCCGCGTCCGACGCCGCCGCGGCGGCTCTCAGGGCGAGGCTGCGCGTTCAGGCTTCGGGAGCTTCTTCGAGCTCTTCTTCTTCGGGAGCCTCTTCCTCTTCCGCCGCTCTCGCTTCGGCCGCGGGAGCCGGGGCCGCCGTCGCCGCCGTCAAGGCCCAGCAGCCCCTGGCCGCCGCGGGAGGAGCGGACGAGGTCGTGCGGAGGGCCGCGGCGAGGGCCGCCGAGGCCGCGGCGGCAGAGGCCGCGGCGGCGAGGAAGAAGCAAGAGGAAGAGGAGGCTTCTTCGGTTTTGAAGCACCCCTCTGCAGACTCGGCCGCCGTCTCTGCCGCCTCTTCTTCTTCTTCGGTCGTCTCCTCCTCTGGCCCGATGGGAGGCGCCTCCCCTCTCACGGGCCTGCCCCTGCCAGCGATCGCCTCCGACCGCAGGGCGCAGCCCTTGGCCGAACCGGCCTCGGCGGGAGCGGCGGCGGAGGCGGCCTTCTTGGCGGAGACGCTCCGGGACCAAGTCGATCTTTCTCCACCCGCGGGGACCGGCGCGGCTTCGCCCGACGAGGCCCGCAGGCTCGCTGTCCGCGCGGCGATGGCTCACTCGTGGGCCGGGTACGTGGCCCACGCGTGGGGAGCCGACGAGCTGGCGCCCGTGACGAAGCACGGCTACGAGACCTTTTGCAGCCTCGGGGTAAGGGGAAAGGAGAGAGAAGTTTTATTTTGATTTTTTTATTTTGATTTTTTTTCGGAAAAAAAAAACTTGACCCCCAAACAAACAAACAAAACTCACATTTCTTTTCCCCTCAAAACCCCCAAACACTCCAAACCCCTCCCCCAAAAAGGCGACGCTCGTCGACTCCCTCGACACCCTCTGGCTCATGGGCTTCCGGAAAGAGTTCGACCGCGCGAAAGAGTGGATCTCGACCTCCCTTTCTTTCAAGCCTGCCAACGGCCGCCAGTGCGGCCTCTCGGTCTTCGAGTCGACGATCCGGGTTTTGGGCGGCCTGCTCGCGGCGCACGACCTCAGCGGGGAGACCGCCTTCATCGGAAAAGCCGAGGAGCTGGCGAGGACGCTGGAGCCGGCGTACGACACGCCGCTGTTCTTCCCTCGGTCGGAGATCGGTGCGTGGGGGAAGAGAGATGGGAGGAGAAAGAGAGAGAGAAGAAAAGAAGGGAACAAAAGAAAACTTACTTTTCTCGACCTCGGCCCTCTCTCGACAAAAAAAACAGAGCTCCAATCCGGCACCGCCCGCACGCCCCAGTGGATCGGCGGGGGCCAGTCGGCCTTGCTCGCCGAGGTCGGCACGGTCCAGATGGAGCTGATCGCCCTGTCGGTGGCGACGGGCAACGCGACCTGGGCGCAGCTTGGGGAGCGCGTCATCGAGGCCGTCGACCTCGCTCACCCGGCCGGCCGGGACGAGGAAAACGGCCTGCTCCCGATCTACGTCTCCCTGAACGACGCGTCCGCCTCGGGCCCCGTGACGATCGGGGCGATGGCGGACTCGTACTACGAGTACCTGCTGAAGGTCTGGGTGCAGAAGGGAAAGGTGAAGGGGGAGAGGTACCGCAGAATGTGGGAGAGGTAAGGAAGATTTTTTTCTTGATCTTTTTTGTTTTCGAAATCGGCTTTTTTCTTCTGACTTTACCGCAAAATCGAATACTCTCAAAAACAACAACAGGTCGATGGACGCCGTGCTTGACGAGCTGCTCGCGACCTCGGAGAACGGCGGGCACGTCTACGTCGGGGAGAAGTTTTCGCTCGGGGTGAGAAGAAGAAGAAGTTTTGTTTTCATTTTCTGTTTTCGTTTTTTTTTCCTCGAGCGCCCGTCTGTCGAGAACGAAAAACTCTCTCTCACCCTTTCTTTTTTTCCGGAACAAAACTTCACCCCAACCTTCTCAGGGCCAATTCAACAAGCGCATGGAGCACCTGACCTGCTTCATTGCCGGCAACCTGGCGCTGGGGGTGATGCACGGCGCGATCGCGGACCCGAAAAAGGTAAAAGAGAGAGAGAGAGAGAGAGAGAGAGAGAGAGAGAGAGAGAGAGAAGAAGAAGAAAACGCAAGGAGAGAAATAAAAAAAAGCTAACGCTTTTGTTTTCGTATTTAAAACCAAAAAACAGGCCGAGCGCTACCTCAACGCCGCCAAGGGGATCACCGAGACGTGCTACAACATGTACAAGCTGATGCCGAGCGGTAAGGAAGGAAGGAGGAGAGAAAGATTTCAGAAGTTTCTTTCTTTCGTTTTCGTTTTTTTCTTCCTCTCTCTTTTCTCACCTCTCTCTTATCTTCTCTTCCATTTTCTTGCTCTCTCTCTCTCTCTCCCCCCTCCCCAGGCCTCGCCCCCGAGTACGTCCGCTTCGACACGGCACCCGCTAACACCCCTGACTCTCCCTCCTCCTCCCCTTCGATGGTCTCCGCCGACAACGCGCCTTACAACCTCCTCCGACCGGAGACAGCCGAGTCGCTCTTCATGCTGCACAGGGCGACCGGAGACCAAAAGTACCGGGAGTGGGGCTGGGAGCTGTTCCAGACCTTCGAGAGGCACTGCAAGGTGCCCGGGGGTGGGTACTCTGGAGTCGCCGACGTCCGGGAGGCCAGCCCCAGGAAGAACGACAGGCAGGAGTCGTTCTGGCTGGCAGAAACTCTGAAGTACTTTTACCTGCTCTTCTCGCCCGAGAGCGTTTTGCCGCTGGACAAGTTTGTTCTCAACACGGAGGCTCATCCTCTCAAAGTGCTCTCGGCTGCCGACGCGGGAGCCTTCACGAGCGACTTCGGGAGCAGCGCACCGGGATTGGGGCTGTACGTGAGCGGCGTGGGCAAAGGGGGGAGCGGAAGTGGAAAGAGTGGGAGCAGCGGAGGAAGGGACGCTCTCTTGGCCGACGTCGCCGCCAAACTCGCCGCCTCTTCCAAGTCCGTCGCTTGAAAGAAGAAGAAGAGGTTTTTCATTTCCCATTGATTTTTGTGCTCTTGTTTCCCCCCTCTGTTACTCTGTGAATTTCTCTCAATGGCGTGACGAGTTTGAAAAATGAAGGAGAAGGGAGAAGAGAGAAGTGAGAAGAGGTCGAGGTCGAGATCGAGAAGAAGCGAAAAAACGAAAACGGAGAAAAAACAGCCACGCTCCTCAAAATCGACTTTTTTTTGCTTCCGTTTTTTCGACATTGAAAGGAGACCTCCGCGCGCGCTCTCTCCTCTTTCTTCGGTCGCTCTTTTACCCCGCGTGGGATCAGTTTTCGAACGGTCGCTGTCAGTCCCGCGTTGCCTCTTTCGGCCCCTCCTCTCTCCTTTGCGTGGAGAAGACGACAAAAAGAAGAACGATGATGAGGTCGACGCTCTTTGTCGCCGCCGCGGCGCTGCTCGCTTCTTCTTCATTGACTCCCGCCGCTCTCGCCGCCAGCGAGGAGCCTGCGCCTCTCGCCGCGGCCACGACGCCCAACAACCTCATGGGTGCTGGAGCCATGTTCGGGAACAAGTACCAGGGCGACGTGAGTTTTGAGGAGAAGAGCAGAAAAAAGAGAAAACGGTTCCTTTTCTTTTCGATGGCGCGCGATGGAAGAAGAAGAAAACCCGACGAAAAAGAAAAAAAACTCGACCTCGAAAACCCTCGACCTCCTTCAAAAAAAAAAAAAAAAAACCACGAACCATCCATCCCCCAACAGGCCACCTACTACGGCGACAACCGCGGCGCCGGCGCCTGCTCCTACCAGTTCTCCGGCGTCAACGGCGAGCCCTGGGTCGACGGCGTCGCGTACCGCGTCGCGCTCAACTCGAGGCAGTGGCTCAACTCGGAGCCTTGCGGGATGTGCCTCAAGTTCCGCGGGTTCAGTAAAGGTGCGGGTGCCAACCCGGTCACCAACGTCACCCGCTACGTCATGGTGACGAATTTATGTCCCGAATGCTACTCCGGCGATCTCGATCAGGAGCTTCCGGGCGACGGGAGGTGGATCATTGAGTGGGAGCCGGTGCAGTGCAACGTGGGGTACACGCCCTTCGTCTACTCTTTCCAGGGCTCCAACGGGTACTTTATGAAGTTCCAGGTGAGATTGTTCGTCTTGGTCTTGGGTTGGAGAGCTGGGGAGAGTGGAGAGAGAGTGCGGGGGAGAGAAGATAGGAAGAGAAAAGAGGGGAGAGAAATGAAAAGAGAGAGGGAAAAAACCTAACGCTTTTTTTTTTTCTTCCCTCTTTTCATACTTTGACCCCCCACCCCCCACCCCACCCCACCACCCAACTTTCTCCAGGTCGCCAACCACCGCGTGCCCGTCCGCGCCGTCTGGTGGGGCGCCCGCGGCCAGTGGTTCCCCATGACCCGCACCGCGGACAACTACTTCTCCCTGTCGAGCCCGGACGGCCAAGCCTTCGAGATGCCCGCACGCGTCGCGATCCGGTCGGTGTTCAACGACACCGTCTACGACACCGTCGCTCTCTCGAGACCGACTGGCCGAGTTAAAGGAAGCGTGCAGTTCCCCTACAGGCCCGAGTGGGCGAGGGTTCCGGGGCAGGCGAGGTTCGATGGCCCCGGCACGCTGCCCCCTACCCTTGGCGGGTCTGTGAGTGGAGCGCCTCAGGGTTCCGGTGGAGTGTCCTCGGCGTCGTCGCCCTCGCCCATCGCTCCGGTCTCGGTGCCCGTTCCCGCTGCGGAGCCGCTGCCGACCGAGGCTCCTCCTGGGACGGCAAAGGCGACGCCGGTCTCGACGACGATGCCGGCGCCGGCCCCCTCCGCTCCTCCTTCTTCCCCTGCTCCGGCGCCCGCTGCCGCTGCCTGGCCGTTTGGCAAGCTCGGCTGGCCCCGCGGCTGGGGCTCGAAGGCGGCGAGCGCCGAGTCGGACAAGGGCTCGCCTTCGTCTTCGACCTCTTTCTTCGCTCGCAACTTCTGGCCTGGGCCCGTGGGGCCCGGCTTCAACGCCCAGAGCAGCACCGAGTCCGCCTCTGCCGAGTCCGACAACTCTCAGAACCCGGACGCCTGCTCCGTGGCTGTCGAGACGTCCAACCAGTGCGGCGGCAAAGGCGGGTGGTGCCGGGGCCCGCAGTGCGCCGACGCCGTCTGGCAGGGCGCGTGCTGCCTGCAGCCCGGGGCGAGGTGCGTGAGGTACGACGGGCAGTACTGGGAGTGCAGGATGAACCCGTTCCCCACGGAGAAGGCCGACGACGGTGAGCTGTGAGAGGGAAGAAAGAGAAGAGAGAGTTTGAGGAAGAAGAAAAAATAATAAAAAAAGGGGGAAAACGAAAAAAAATGTTTTTTTGGAAAAGAAAAAAAGAAAAATCTTTCTTTTGTTGTTTCATTTGTGTGACTTTCCCCCCGAATTGATTTTTTCATTATTCATTCGTTTTGAGTTTACAATGGGAAAGTGTGTGTTTTGTTGTTGTTGTTGTTGTCGTCGTGAAGACGAAGGAGAAGAAAAGGAAGCTGAAAACTCTGATATGAAAAAGCAGACGAAAAAACCCGACTCTTTCTCTCTCTCTCTTCCATTCACAGCCCCCCTCCGGCGGCTCGCTGCAGGGCCGCCGTCAGCGCCGCGCTCGCGTCCCTCTCTGCCTCGAACTCTCCCAGCGAGGCAGCAGCAGCAGCGGCGCCGCCGTTCGTCGAGGCCTTGTTGGCGAAAGAGTAGACCGCGTTCCCGGAGAGGCCGAGGGGGTCGTCGCCGTCGCCGTCGTTGCCTCCTCCTCCTTCGTTTCCACCTCGACCTCGACCTCGACCTCCACCGCCGCCGCCGCCGCCGGCCGCGCGCTCGAGCCAGGCCGAGAACGCGCCTCCCGCGGCCCTCGCCTCCGACAGGGCCCTCGAGAGCGCACCCATCGCCGCGGCAGCCACGGGAGCAGGAGGAGCAGGAGCAGGAGCAGGAGGAGGGGCCGCCGTCCGCTGCCTGCGCGCGGAGGGGGAGAGAGAAGCAACGGAAGCGATCCCGTTGCCGTCGCCGCCGCTGCCGCCATCGGAAGAAGAGACGCGCCGGCCGCGCTTGAGGCCCGCGACGGCGACGACCGCCGCCGAGCAGTAGGGGGCAGCGGTGGACTGCCGCGGGGCCCCGCGCCAGAGGGTCCAGCGCTGCTTCTTCGGAGAAGGATGAAGTACCGGAGCGTTTCCGTTCGCGGGGGCGAGAGCGAGGGCGAGCGGCGGGGCCTTGGCCGCCGCTTCCGCCGCGACTCGAGCGACGCCTCGCCCTTCTCCTCCGCTCTCTTCTTCTTCTTCTTCCCCATTTCCTCCTCCTCCAGCCCGCACCAGCGTCTCCGCGCCCACGACAACGCAGATCCCGCTCGCGTCCAGGACGCCCCCGAGCCTCGAGAACATCGCCTCCACGAGCTCATCCCTCCATTCTGAAAAAGTCGAGGAAGAAGAATAGGAAAAAGAGGAAGAAGGGGTCAAAGAGCAAGAAATCCGGCGGCAGTATCCCGAGACGGCCTCGGCGACGTCGCCCTCCTCTCCGCTCGCCAGTCCGGACAGAGGGAAGCTGCCGCGCGGCGGCGCCGCCGCCTCGAGGGCCGCGGAGATGGTCTCGAGGGTCCTCGGCGAGGCCCACCCGGGGTAAGGGCCGCGGATGGCAGGGGGAGAGGCAGAGGCGGAAGGAGAAGAAGGAGAAGGAGAAGAGACGACGAAGACGGCGCCTGCGTCCGCCGGAGGCCACGACGACCCCCACTCGCCGTCGTCACCAGCGGCATCAGTTGCTGCTGCCGCTGCCCGCTCGGCTTCTCCTCGCACCCAGTCGAGCGCCGAAGAGAACGCGCCGATGAGCGCCAGCGGGGAGGAGGGGGAGCTTTCCGCGGCGAAAGAAGAGGCGGAGGAGGCTGCTGCCGACGACAGCGCGGTGCGTGCCGCGCGCCGGGCGAGCGCCGCGAGCGGCACGGCGACGAAAACTGGACTGCATCCCGCCGCCGTCTCCGCTGCCAGCCACTCGATCCCGCGCGCCAGGGCGTCGCAGGGCGTCGAAGGGGACGCGGAGGCGTCGACGGTGATGACTCGGAGGGAGGAGACCGGGGAAGAAGAAGTTGCAGTTGAAGAAACAGCAAGAGCGGCTCCGTTTGAAGAAATGCCGCCTCCAGCTCCTCCGCCACCTCCACCACCTCCGGGGAACGCCGCGGCTCTCAGCTCCGCCGAGGCCCACGCAGCGATGTCCGCCGCAGGCGGCGGGGGAGGAAGCGGCTTCGCGCCTTCTCCGGTGACCTCCCCGGGAGGTGAAGAAGCAACCACGATCAGCAGCGGGAGGAGGAGCTGCCGATTTGAGTTTGCCGAAGAAGCGGCGGCGGCGGCGGCGACCAGCGCCCTCAGCCTCGGAGCGACTGCCGACGGGGTCTCGTCCGCGGCGATCAACAGCACCAGCGCCGAAGACGCCGAGGCGCCCTTCCCCGCTTCGTTTGCAGCAGCAGAATTAACCTCCCTGGCGCAGGCGCGGAGGAACCTGTTCTCCACCTCGACCGCGAAGGAGAACAGGACGCCACCCGACCTGCGGCCGGCCGAAGGGAGAGCGCGCCGGAGCCACGAGGCCGCGGCCGCCGCCGCCGGCGATGGAGCCGACGACAACGAGGAAGGAGAGGAGCTCGAGGGCGAGGAGACGCACAGCTTGAACCAGAGGTCGTCCCCGGCCGTCGCCTGCTCCGCTGCGATCTCCAAAGAAGAGGAGGAGTGGGCGAGAGCGCGGAGGCGCTGCCTCTCTGCCTTCAGCAGCCCCGGCGCGACGAGCCGCGCGAACCCGGCAGCGCGAGCGTGCCGAGGGAGCGAGACAGAGGCCGAGAGCGGCCTGCTGCGACGAGACACATGTTGCTGCCTTGGCGGCGGAGGCGGCGGCGTCAAAGCAGCAGCAGCAGCAACAGCAGCAGCAGCAGCAGCAGCAACAGCGAGCCTGGGACCCACGCGCGTTCCCTTCAGCGCCGCCTCCCTCCTCTCGGCCGCGGCCCGCCGCTCGCGGGCGGCGCGTGCGAACGCCCTCCAGCGCAGCGCCGCGTGCCGCGCCCTCCGCAGCGTCGCGCGCTCCGTCAGGTTGCGCACGGCGGCGTCGTGGGCGGCCTGGGCCGCTGCTTCTGCTACGGCGGCGGCGGCGGCGGCGCGGGCCGCGGCCTCGGCGGCGACGCGGGCGATCTCTCGCTGGCGCGCGGCTTCTTGTTCTTCTCGCCGGCGGCGCTCCTCTTCCTCCCTTTGTCGTCGCCGCGCTTCTTCTTCGGCGGCGGCCTTTGCTGCTGCTGCTGCTTCGGCAGCAGCGCGAGCCCGCGCTTCCTCCTCGAGCCTGCGACGCTGCTGCTCCTGTTCTTCCAGCGCGCGACGGCGCTCGGCTTCGGCGGCAGCGGCGGCGGCGGCGGCGGCGGCTGCCTCGGCGGCGGACCTCGCTGCCTGCTCTTGGCAAGCGCGCTCCGCTTCCGCAGCCGCTGCTGCTGCCGCCGCGGCGGCTGCTTCCTCGGCAGCCCTGCGCTCGGCTGCTTCCTTCTCTGCCGCAGCAGCAGCGGAGGCAGCAGCAGCAGCGTTGGTGGCGTGCTCCTGCCTCGCGCGCTCCGCCTCGGCGACAGCAGCAGCGGCGGCTGAGGCAGAGGCGTCTGGCGCCTGAGCTTGAGCTTGCGGCTGCTGCTGGGGAGCGCCGAACGCGAACGACGCAGGCGGGTAGGAGGGAGGAGGCGTCGCGGCGGGAGCAGCAGCAGCAGCGCCGCCGCCACCAAAGGCCCCGAACGAGGCAGCAGCAGCAGCAGCAGTGGAAGCGGGAGGAGGGAAAAGAAACGGAGCGGCGGCTGTTGAAGAAGAAGCGCCGCCGCCGGTCGCGTCGACGCTGCGCCTCGGGTTCCCCTTGGCCGTCACCGCGGGCGACCTCCATTTTGGGATGTCGTCGGCCTCGAAGGTCGCGCCGCGGGGCAAGGTGACGGTGGGTCCCTCGGGAGAGGAGAAAGAAGCAGAAGTAGGGCCGCCGTCGACCTCCAGCCCGGCGGCTCTCAGCAGCTCCACGCAGGCCTCGACCGCCGTCGCCGCCCCTCCTTCGCCCGGCTGCAGCCTCAGGCTCCGAGCCAGATCCGAGACAGGGAAGGCCTGCCCCCCCTCGGCGGCAGCGAGCATCGTCAAAGCTTTCGCGCGCATCCCCCGGGTGAACATCTGAGCCAAGCAAGAATCCAGATAAGGGGCTTTCTCGAGCTCGTCGAAGAAGCTGGCCCAGTCCCCGCTCGACAGCGCGCGCGCGAACCGCAGGGCGCGCCGCACGGGCTCCGAGCTCAGCACGGGCCTCCGCAGCGAGGCCAGAGCGTCCCGCAGCGTCGAGGCCGAGAAGCGGTACCTGCCGTGCGTTCCGGCCAAGGTAAGTAGGTGGTAGCCTCGGAACTCCGCCTCGGAAGCCAAACCGAAATCCCCTCCTTCTCCTCCTCCTCCGCCATTCGCTGCCGCTGCCGAAGCAGAAGTGGAAGCAAGCTGGTCGTACATCGTCCCAAGAGAGATCAAACTCTTGTTGATCTGCTCCAGGTTCAGATGGGAATCAAAGGTCTCTGCCTCCCCCGCCTGCGGCTGCAGCTCGCAGAGCTCGTGTTCTGCTAATATCATGAAACGCACGTGCTCCTCGTAGAGGGAGGCGGCCCACGCGTCCTCTATGCCCTGGACGAACAGGTCCTGGCGGATGCCCCGGTAGCGGTCCCAGAGGAAGCGGTGGACGAGGGACAGAGGGGGCGAGGCGGAGCGAGAAAGAGAGGAAGCAGTTGAAGAAGAATTTACGGTGCCACTGTCCATGATGCCCCTCAGGTGGGCTTGGGCCTTGTCCAAAGCGCTCCGCGTCCTGAAGTTGTCCGCCCTCTGCTCGATGTTGCGCGCGAACTTCTTGACGGCCAGTTCGCGGTTCGTGCGGGCGACCGAAGGGTCGATCCGCTCGAAGACGGCGACGTCTTCGATCCGGTGCCGCCTCTCGATCTCCGAGTCGGGGCACATGGCCTCGCAGGTCCCGACGATCGGAGCCCCTCTCGCTAGTTGATCTCGCTGCAGGGCGCCGAAGTCGTCCTCGTCGTTGGTAGCAAATGGCAAGGGGGTCGCGGTGGCTGCGGCGAAGGTGGAGCTCGGAGGAGGGCCGTCGCCAAAGCGCGCGTTGCGGCGGGCGCGAGCGGCGCGCTCCTCGGCGTCGTCGGCGTTGATCGCCCCGCTCTTACCTCCTCCTCCTCCGCCTCCGCTCCCAAGGAAGGTGGGCATCTGGGCCAGCGCGCGGGCCTTGGCCGCGGCCTCGTCGGCGTCGTTCGCGGAAGAAGAAGGAGGGGGGTTCCCGCCGCCGCCGCTGCCGCTGCCAAAGGCGCCGAAGGCGGAGGTGCCGGCGCCGGCGCCGCCAAAGGTCATCGCCGTCGTCTTCTTCATCGTCCCGATCCCGCCAAAGGCGCTTCCTCCGCTTCCGCCTCCGCCGCCGGCAGCGTTGCCGAAGGGCGCGGAGGGCGGGCGGGCAGAGGAGAAGGGGGCGGAAGAAGGGGGGGCTTGAGCGGCAGCGGGTGCAGGGGCGCCGCCGAAGCCGAAAGAGGGAGTTGGTGCTGCTTGAGCCGAGCCAAAGCCTACGAAGCCACCCGTCATAGGAGCTGGATTCATGCCGCCTCCTCCTCCAAAGCCCGCCGCGGGGGAGCCGAAGGCGAAGGAAGAAGACGGAGGAGTAGCACTGGCAGCAGCAGCGGGCTGACCAAAGGTCGTCGTCGCCGGCAGCGTCGAAGCGCCGAAAGCGAATGCCGGAGGGGCCGGCGCTGCTGCTGCCTGCGCCCCGCCAAACGCCAGACCCCCCGTAGAGCCGCCGCCAAAGGCGCCAAAGCCACCGCCTCCTCCTGCTGCTGCTGGAGGTGCTGGAGCTCCGAACGGCGACGCGGAAGCAGCAGCAGGGGCAGCGGAGAAGCCAAACGCCGGCGACGGCGATTGGTTCGTCGCCGATGCTCCGCCAAAGACAAAGCCTCCCTGCTGCTGCCCCGCTCCGCCGCCAAAACCCGCCATCTCTGAGAAGGGGAGAGAGCGGGTCTACGCTTCTCTCTCCGTCTCTCTCCACCGAGGAAGCAGCAGCTCTACCTGCCCGGGGAATGAGTTCGATGAAGAAAGAGAGGGAAACGAAAAAAAAAGTGAAGAGGGAAAAATTCGCTTCTTCCACACAGATGGCCATCGACGGGAAGAAAAAAAAAACGGGAAAAACTTTTCGAACCTGATGTTCGACTCGGACATCTACCTCCCCGTCGCGGCGAGCGGCGTGCTGCCTCCGCCGCCGCAAGAGGAGAGGCCCCGACCGCCTCCCCGCCCGCGAGGAGTCAGCCTGGTGAGATGAGGAGAGAGAGAGAGAGAGAGCTGGGAGGATGGGGAAAGAGAAAGAGAGATGTTTTTTCTTTTTCAATTGCGATGGCGATCGAGACGCGCTCTCTCTCTCATACTCGACCTCCTCTTCCTCTCTTTCCCTTTCTCTCTTTTTTTCTCCTCCTCTTCTTCAGGCCGCGACCTGGGACACCCTCGCCCCCCTCGACGACGACGACGAGGCCCTCATCGCGGCCGTCGCGGAGGCGCTCGAGCCCTCCTCCGAGAGCGCCTCCGCGGAGAGCTCCGCCTCCTCCCTGCCCCCTCCTCCCCCGCTTTCCACCAAGGCAGCTGCTGCTGCTGCTGCTGCTTCGACATCGCCCCCCCCCCTCCTCCTCGCCCCCTCCACCCCCTCTTCAGCCCTTTCCCGCCGGCCCCCGACCGTCGCAGACCTCGACGCGGCCCAGCCCCCGACGACGGTGCCCGAGTTCGACACCTGGTGGGCGGACCTCAACTCCGCTCGCGCCTCCGCCGCCGCCGAGGGCCTCTCCCGCGCCTCGGAGCAGCTCGCGGCTCGCTCGGCGGCCGTCGCGAGCTTGGTCAAAGAGGCCGACGGGGCATCGGCGCTGCTCGACAAGCTGGTGGCGGCGCACGCCGCGGTGCGGAGGAGGGCCGCTGCCCTGCGCGGAGGGGCAGGGGACGGCGTCGCGCGCCGGGAGGCGCTGAGGGCCAAAGCCGCGGCGCTGAGGGCGCGCCTGCTGCCGTTCGACGAGCTCGACAGGGCCGAGGTGGAGCTGCATGCGATCCTGTCCCGGGCCCAGAACGGCGGAGTTGGAGTTGGAGGAGGAGGGAATGCGGGGGGCAGCAGCAAAAGCAACAGCAACTCGAGCAGCAGCGGCGACGATGACTCGCTCCTCCTGCTCTCGCTGCTCTGCCGCGTCGACTCTGCCCTGCGCTCGCTGCGATCCACGCCGCACTATGCCGAGGCTCCGGCAGCGGCGGCCAGGGCCAGGGCGCTGTCGGCGAGGGCGGGGGCAGCGCTGCGGGGGCGGGTCGCGTCTGTTCTGAAAGCCGCCGTCGACGCTTCGTCTGGTGCTTCCCTTTCTTCCTCTTCTTCCTCTTCTGTTCTCGCCGCCATGCCTCACTCTGCCGCCCCCGACGCGGGCAGGCTCGCCGACGTGCGCTTCAGGGCCGTGGCCGAGCCCAGCCTGAGGCCGCTGCTGGCGGCGCTGGCGGCGCGGGTGGCCGAGAGCGACGCGGCGGCAGCGGCGCTGGCGGGCGCGATGAGGGGGAGGCGCGGAGGAGCCAACGCCGCAACCGCGGCGAGCGCGGCGAACGCGGCGCACGGCCGCCCGGCAGTCGCCCTGCTGCTCGACGACTGCCGGGGAGAGTACTGCGCCGCGAGGGCCAGGGCGCTGCGGCCGAGGGTGCGAGCGAGGATCGACGCGGCGCTTGCAACCGGCGGTGCTTCTTCTTCCGCTTCATCGAGCTCCTCTCCCGCCGCCTCGTCCTCCCCGGCCGCCCTCGCCGCCGCCGCGGGGGCCGCGGCCCTGCGCGAGGTCGCGGCCTCCGAGGCGTCGCTGGCGACGGCGGTCTTCGGGGGCGCTCGGAGCGCGAGCGCGGAGAGCTCTTCGAGCTCTTCGTCGTCGTCGTCGTCGACTTCTTCCCTCGACCTCGCCCCGCTGCTCGAGCCGCTCGCCGCAGAGCTCTACGAGTCCCTGCGCCCGCTCGTGCTGCGCCTCGCCACGGTCGACGACCTCGTCGACGCCATCGGGGCCCTGCGAAAGTGCTCGTCGGCGGGCGGCGGCGGCGGGGAAGGTGTCAACTCTTCTTCGGCTTCGGCTTCTTCCGCGGCCGCCGCTGCGGCGGCGGCTGCCGCCGACGAAGCGCTGCGCCCGGCGCTCTCCCGCGCCCTCGGCGACGCCAAGGAGAGGCTCGCCTTCCGCGTGCAGTCGCACATCCAGGCCGCTGTTGCTGGTTTTGTCCCTTCCAGGGAGGACCTCGACTACCCTGCCCTGCTGCGGAGGGCGGCAGCTGCAACAGCGGCGGACACGGACACGGAGGAGAAAGAGGACGGAGGAGGAGGAAGCGGCGAAAACGAAGACCCGACCGCCGCCGCAGCCGCCGCAGCCGCCGCAGCCCTCGCCGCCTCCCCTTCCCGCTGGGCCCGCCAACCCCGCAAGCACCCGCTCTACCCCCCTATCTCCGCGGCGGCGGACCTTCTCGACGCCGTGGCCGGTTCGCTGAGCGAGGGCGTCTTCGGAGGGCTCGCGGCGGACACCGTGAGCGCCGCGACCTCCGGCGTCTCAAAAGCATCCGCGGTCGTTTCCTCGAACGCCTCGGCGCTCGACGGGCACCTGTTCGCCGCGCGCAACCTGCTGGCGCTGCGGGCCAGGCTGAACGCGCTGGGGGACGCCGTGGCCGTCGCCGGGCCTCCTGACGTGGACGTGATCTTCGGCGGAAGCAACGGGAACAGACCTTCTGCTGCTGCTGCTGCTGCTGCTCCTTTGACCTCCTCTTCTTCCTCTTCTTCCTCCTCCTCCTTCTCGCTCTCCTCCGCCGGCTCGGCGCTCGCCGCCGCCGCGGCCCCTCACGCCACCTCCCGCGCCGCCCTCGATGCCCGCGCGGCCCTCGAGCGCTCCTCCCGCGCCGCGGCCTCGGCGGCGGTCGGGGCCGCGGCCCGCGCCGCCGTCGGCCCGCTGCTCTCATTCATGACGAAAGTCGCCGCCGTCCGCATGAGCTCTTCTTCCAATGCTTCCAATCCCGCGCAGCCGCTCTCCTCGCACGCGTTCGCGTCGCGGTCCCGCGTGGCCGAGGTCGCCGCCTCGGTGCGCCAGAGGCTCGGGATGAGCTCCTCGAGCGGGGAAGGAGAAACCGACGGAAACGGCGACAATGACCCCTCGGCGTCGCTGCCCGCGGCGGCGGCGCTCGCGCGGCTCTACGTCCCCGATCAAGTCGCCCGCTCTGGCCTCTGGGAGCCCGTCAGGGCCGCGGTCCGCGACGCCATCTCGCAGGCCCGCGGGCTGATCGAGGCGGAGTACGGAAATGGAGAGGGGGAAGGGGAGGAGATCAAGATCGAGCTGCCGAGCGACAGGGAGGTCGTCGCTGCGCTCTCGCGTTTTCTCGTCTGAAAGCAAAAGAAAGAGAGAGAGAGAGAGAGAGAGAGAGAGAGAGAGAGAGAGAGAGAGAGAGAGAGAGAGAGAGAGAGAGAGAGAGAGAGAGAGAGAGAGAGAGA
>Ga0210003_1001517_pt1 | contig 20407 bp, 18 predicted proteins | sample LantaG_FD_182804 | JGI IMG/M metagenome (GOLD analysis project Ga0210003, IMG submission 182804) | Deep subsurface microbial communities from Baltic Sea to uncover new lineages of life (NeLLi) - Landsort_02402 metaG (SPAdes) (version 2) | ecosystem: Environmental > Aquatic > Marine > Oceanic >... | reverse complement strand
TTGAAATTTAAAAAAAAAAAAAAAACTGAATCAAAATTTCTTCTCTCTCTCTCTCAACTCTTCCCGGGGGGACGCGCCCGACGGGCTCTGCGTTTTTAATTCCTTCTTTTCCCCAACGCCCTGCTGTAGCTCTTGCTCGATAGTAGAGCCCTGTGCTGTCCGCTTTGCTAAAAGAATCCGAATTCTTTGCTGAAAAATGCCGCAATCAAACTCTTCATCATCATCAACGGCCGTCGCCGCTATTTCAATCGCCGCCAGTCTCGCCGGCTTCTCTTTGGCCCTGGCCGCGGCGCGCAGCGGCTGGCTCCCTGAAGAATTCCTTCCTTCGAGAGCAAGGCGAACAAAACGCGATCCTTCCAAGATCGCGTTGGGGCCAGGGATTACGCCCGCCGTGGCGGTCAAAAGGGCGGGTTCGGAATCCGACGACGACGACGACGACGACGACGACGACGACGAAGATGGGATCGATGGAGCAGCGGCTAGTTGTTCGACGACAAGGGCGGGAGCAACCTCTGCCAGCAGCAACGGCAACGGCGCTTCCGCGCCCTCCCCTCCTCCCCCTGCTTGCCTCTTCGACGAGAACGACGAGGTCGTCAGGGAGCAGCTCACCCGCAACAGGCAGTTTTTCGGCGCCGGGGGCCAGTCCCGACTAGCAACCTCCCTGGTCGTCGTCGTCGGGCTCGGCGGCGTCGGCTCGCACTGCGCGGCAGCGCTGCTGCGCTCGGGCGTCGGCAGGCTGCGGCTCGTGGACTTCGACCAGGTGTCGCTGTCGAGCCTGAACAGGCACGCCGTGGCCGAGAGGAAGGACGTCGGGATCCCCAAGGCGACTTGCCTGAAGGTGAGGAGGAGGAGAGGAAGAAGAGAAGGAGAGAGGAGAGAAACAGATAATGAAAAAAAACCCGACTTAAAAACTCTCGACGCTCGAAAAAAAACTTCAAAAACTTTTCAAAAAAAAACAGAACCACTTCCGTCGCATCATGCCCGAGGCCCTCGTCGACGCCCGCGTCGCCATGTTCGACTCCGAGACGGCGGACTCCGTGCTCGGAGAGGACCCGCTGGACAACAAAAAAGTCGATTTCGTGGTCGACGCGATCGACAACGTCCCGACGAAAGTCGAGCTGCTGAGGAGGTGCGTTTTGCTCAAAATCCCCACGATCACGGTTACCGGCGCCGGGGCCAAGGCGGACCCCACGAGGCTGCGGGTGACTTCGTTAGGGGGTTCGGGCAGCTCGAGGGGGGACAAGCTGGCCAAGTCGGTGAGGCACAAGCTCGGCAGGGCGCTTCGCGAAGAAAGTAACGACCCGAGTCTCGAGGCCGCGGCCGCGCTGCTGCCCGCGGTCATCTCTGACGAGAGCCCCTGGTGCGGGCTCGTGGATGTGGGAGAGGAGGAAGAAAGCGAAGAACAAGCAGAATCCATAGCTGCTCTGCGCGCCCGGGTCGGGGAAGGGCATCCCGCGATCGCAGCGGCGATGGAGGAGTTCCGCGCCGTTCCTGGTTTTCGAGTGCGGGCTCTCCCGGTTCTGGGCCCGACGCCGGCCGCCGCGGGACTCGCCGCGGCGGCCTTTGTGCTTTGCCACCTGGCTGGGAGACCTTTCGTGCCGGCCCCTCCGGAACCGCGCTCTGCGCCCCATTACCAGGTCCTGTTGGACCGCCTGATCGAGAGGGAAGAGGTCCTGGCGATGCGGGGGGAAAGAAGAAACGAAGGAGGAAAGGAAGTAGAAATCGAAAAGGTTAAAATTTCTGCCGACGTCGACGACGTCGCGTTCCTCGTGAGGGAGGTCTGGCGGGGCGTCTCCGCGGTCGAGCTCTGTTCCGTTGATCCCTCTTCGAGCTTACCTTTGGTCCCCGGTGGCGAGTGCGGCCTCGCGACGGCGACCTCCAAGCTGACGCTCTGCCGCTGGGAGCAGCAGCAGGGTAAGAACGAAAAAGAAGGAAAAAGAGAAAAAGGTGCTTCGGTCGACAACTTGGTGCTGTTGACTTTCGCCGAGGCAGAGGCGCACGAGAGAGGGGAGCTGGTGCCGCAACTGGAGCGCGGGACGGTGGAGAGGATAGAGAGGGCGCTGGAGAGGGTGAGGAGGGAGTTTTGTGGGCCGACGGAGATGAGTGCTTGAAGGGAGGGAGAGAGAGAATTTGGAACTTGAACTTGAAAAAAAAAACTTGAAAATGAAACGGAAAAAAAAAAAAAACTTAAAAATGAAACGGAAAAAAAAAAAAAAAAAAAAACGTCGGCGCTCTGTTTCACTTTTTTCGTTTTTTTCTCTCTCGCTCGCTCGCTCGCTCTCTCGCCCGCTCTTTCTGTCCCTCGTCGCCGCCTTCTTTCTCGCTTTTTCTACACTTCGAGAGAGATCCTTCGCTCTGTCTCTCGCTCTCCCAAACACGAAAAAAGCCAAAACAAATATGCTCCTGACGCGCGCGCGCTTCGCTCCGTCGTCGTCGCCGACGACAACGATGATGACCCGTCGTTGCCGCCGCTCCTCCTCGCCTCTTCCGTCCTGCGCCCGCCGGGGCGCGCGCAAGCTCTCCACGGCCGCCTCCCCCCCTCCCGTCTCCGCCGCGGCCTCCTCGCTCGTCTCCTCGGCTCTGTCGATGCTGCTCAACTCCAAAACCGCCGCCCTGCTCGCCGGGGCCGCCGTCGCCCTCGGCGTCGTCAATTTTTCTTCCCCCAAACCCGGGGGAGGCTTCCGCTTCTTCTCCCGCCCCGTGGAGAAGGCGTGGAGCCGCCAGGTGGAGAAGACGCTCTCCGAGCCCGCTGTCCCCGAGCCGGAGGGGATCGCTGGGGTCTACTCGAGGGCGGAGGATGGAGGAGGAGGAGAAGGCGGCGGCGGCGGTGGCGCTTCAAAGACCTCCACCTCGACTTCCTCGACCTCAGCGGGTGCTCCTCGCACCCTCATCCCCCGCCCGCGCGCCGCGGCCTCCCTCGCGAAGGCGCTCGACCCCGACGACGCCGGCGCGTTCTTCTACGTCGTTCACGGCCCCGCCGGGTGCGGCAAGACGACGCTGGTGCGGCAGGCGCTGCGGGAGCACGTGGCGAAGAGGGGAGGGGGGAGCAGCAAGGAAGGGAACGGGAACGGGGACGGGAAAGCGGCAGTGGCAAAGTCTTGGTCGTCGTCGTCGGAGGAAGGAGAAAAGGCAAACAACGACGAAAAAACTTCTTCTTCCTCTTCTTCGCCTTCTCTGCCCTTTGGCGGAGCCGCCTACGTCGACGCAGCCTCCTCCTTCCCCCTGGACTTTGGCCGGGACCTGGCATCGGCCATCGGTTTCACCTTCGAGGAAGGGATCAGGACCGCGGACCGACTCACGAAGGCGCTGACCGGCGGAGGAGCCCGCGCTTTGCTGTCTTCGAGCTCGGCCGACGCCTCGGCAGCAGCGGCAGCGGGTTCCGGCACCCCGCAGCAGCGCCAGGACTCTTAAGCGCGAGCTGCCGCGGCCCTGGAGGAGGCGGCCGAGGCCGCGGCGGCTGCGGGAAAGGGCAGGCCGCTTATTGTCATAGACAGCGCAGACCGGCTGGCCGCGCTCGACCCGGATTCATTTTTAGATCTCGCCCGCCTGGCGGCCAAGTGGGCGGCTTCGTCGGGGGCCAGGGCGGCCACGCCCGTGGTCGCGCTGGTGGTCGGGGACCCGGCGGCGCTGGCGCTGCTGCGGGCGAGTCCCTCCGGGAGCAGGGCGCTGGAGCCGCCGATCTCGGCTCCCGGGCCGACCGAAGAGGAGGCGTCGGAGTTTTTAGAGCTGCGCGGCGTCCCCAAAAAGGGACTCGCTTCTTCTTCCTCCTCCTCTGCTTCCTCTTCGCCGCAGGCCCCGATCCTCGAGGCGGCCCGCGGGGACTGGCTGGCGCTGGAGAAGGCCGCGAGGCTGGTGCGCGCCTCGCGCTCTTCTTCTCGTTCTCTTTCCCGTTCTCGCTCTCCTGTCGGCGGGCTTTCGTCGGCGGCGGAGGAAGCGGGAGCGGAAGCAGAAGTAGCAGCGGCCTCGAGGGCAGCGGCGGCGGAGCTCGTTTCGGGGCCGGCAGAGCGCAGGTTCGCCGCGGCGGGGCTGCTGGACGACACGCCACAGCAGCTGGGGGGCCTGGCTGCCGTGAGGGCGCTGTGCATGCTTCGCAGCGGGAACGGAAGAGGAGGAGGAGGAGGAGGAGGAGGAGGAGGCTCTGGCGTTGCCGCGAAGATGACGACGACGACGACGACGACGACGACGACGACGACGACAACGACGACGACGACGACGGCGACAAAACCTTCTTCTTCCCCTCCGGTTCTCCCCCCTTCCCTCTGGCGCCGCTGCGTCCCCAAGAAAGAGCACCAAAAGGCCCTCCTCCTCTCCGAACCCGCCTCCACGCTGCCGCCGGAAGCCAGGCCCCCGCCGGGAGTGAAGCCGCCGCTGCGCTTCATCGAAGCTTCTGGCCTTTCGTTCACGAGCGCCGCCGACGAAGCCTTCGCCTGCTCCGTTTCACTGGCAGGAGGAGGAAAAGGAGGAACAGCGGCGACAGCTCCGCTGCTCGCTCGCTGCCTGGGAGGGCAGAGAGCGTGGGAGGCCGCCGGCAAAAGGGCAGCGGAGGCGCTCCTGGAGGAGGCGGCGGAGAGAGGGGGAAATCGAAGAGGCGGAAGGTGAGGGTGGTGGAGGAGAGCGGCGAGAGCAGCTCGAACAGCAGCAGCAGCAGCAGCAGCGGAATTGGCTCCCTCTCCGAGAAGGAGCACCACGAAGGAGGGGGAGGAGGAGACGGCGCAGCGGGGAAGAAGAAGGAGCGAGAGGCGCCGACCGCGGGGACAGAGGCTTGATTTTCACGAGTTTTTGTTGTTGAGGTTGTTGAGGTTGAGAGCAAAATCACATTTGTCTATTCGAAGAATTTTCTTCTTCTTCTCTTCTTCCTTCGATTCTCTCTCTCTCTCTCCGCTCTCTCTCTCGATAATGGGAATCGCCACGCGCTCGGCCTCCAAGGGCCCCTCGAAGCAGCAGCGCCACGAGCACGACCCCGTCGAGCGCGTGCCGCTGCTGTACGTGAACTCGCAGGTAAGAGAGAAAGGAACAGGAGAAGAAAAGAGTCAAAAACGATCATCGGCATCGATGCCATCACGAGAAAGGGGCGCGTTTCCGCGTTTCCGCGAGCTTGTCTCGTCTTTGCCAATCCACAAGAGCGTGAAGGCGATCCGTGTGGATCACTGCATTTGAAAAAACAAGCTCGAAAGCACGCCAGAAAGGCGAAACGCCACGGGCAAACGCCCCGATTTTCTTTTCTTTCTTTTTCTTTGACCACCCCTATTTCTTCTTCTCTCTCAACCTCTTCTCTCTCTCTTCTTCCTCCTCCTCCTCCACGTCACTCCACAGCACGAGTCCCTCGCCTCGCCCATCGACCGCCGCTCCGACTACTACCGCCGCGCCGCGGCCTGCGAGAAATGCGGCAACAGCATACAGCTCAGCAGCCCGCCGCGGTCCCCGGCGAGGCCCTCGTCGAACGAAACAACGGAAGTCATCGTCCACCGCCGGGAAACCCTTTTGACAGCTCCGAACGTCCTCACGCTCTTCCGCCTCGCTCTGGTGCCCGTCTTCTTCGCCCTGTGGTTCGTCGAGCACGGAGACGCCGCCTGGGCGCCCCCCGCCGCGGCATCGGTCTTCGCCGCAGCGGCTGTTACGGACTGGCTCGACGGTTACCTCGCCCGCCGTTTGGCCCTGACTTCGGCCTTCGGCGCCTTCCTGGACCCAGTGGCAGACAAGGTGATGGTCTGCACTGCGCTGGTCCTGATGGCCGCGACTCCCCCCGAGCCCCTGGGCAACGCCGAGTTGAGCTTGCCGGTGGTGGTGATAGTCTGCAGGGAGATCGCGATGAGCGCGCTGAGGGAGTGGGCGGCCGCCTCCGACACGGGAGGTAAGACTGGAGGGGGAGGAGCTCGCTCCGCGGTCAAGGTCAACTCTCTGGGCAAGTGGAAGACGGCCCTGCAGATGGTGGCGATGGTCGCGCTGCTGGCCCTGAGGCACGCTGCTTCCCCCGGGGGATGGGCCCAGAGGCTCGGACTCTCCACTCACTTGGTCCATTCGGCAACTCGGTTCTCTCTGGGTTTGCTCTGGGCCGGGGCGCTGCTTGCCGTCGTCTCCCTCTACTACTACATGAGCAGCGTGTGGCGGTTCTTCTTGTACCCGGGGACGGGCGGGCCCGCCTTTACGGAGGAGGGGAAGGCTGCCTCTTCGCCGGCGAGGCCCGCGGCGCGGCGGCGCGCGGCGTGAAGACAAAGAGAAAGAAAGAAAGAAAAAAGTTCATTTTTTTGCTTTGTTTTTTTTTTTTTGCACTTGCCCTTCCCCGTCTCCCCCTTGCCTTTCTCTCACCCCCCGTTATTTGTGTAATTTGCTCTCAAGTTGTAAGAGTCCGCAGGCGTTGTCTCAAAAAAACGAAATCAAGAAAAGAAAAGAAAGAGAAAAATCAGTTCAAAAAAAACGAAATAAAAAAAAAACACCACTCAGTCCTCTCCCTCGACGACAAGCAGCACCTCCTCCAAGAGAGCCCTGGCCTCCTCACAGAGCCTCCATTCATCCTGGACGCTAGCCAGGGGCAGAGTCGCGACGCGGGCCAGCAGGGAGGCAGCGCGCTGGGCGTCACGGGCGCAGGCGGCCGAGAGGCGAGGGTCGCAGGCAGAAGAAGAAGATTTAAATTTCCCCTTGCCCCTGCTGCTCGCCGCGGCCGCCACCTCCGCGGCCCTGCGAACGACGTACGCCGGCATGCCCGCCGCGGCGGCCGCTGCCAGGCCGTAGGCCGGCGCGGGCCCGTCTGGGGCGGCCTCGAGGCGGAACAGCGGGATGATGACGAGCGTTTTCGTCTTGGGGTTTTTTCCAACTTCTTCTCCTTCTCCTTCGACCTCTTCATCTCCTTCTTCTTCAACCTCCCTCGCCAAGACCCTCATCGCTGCGACGCCCACCCTCTCCGCCAGCGACCGGAACCCGAACCCATCGAGCCGTGCCATCAGCGAGCTCTGCGCCAGCTCGCCGTGGTGCGTCGGCAGCAGGGCCCTTACCCCCTTCGATCCCAGCAGCGCGGCCGCCGCGGCGGCGACGCCGGCGCCGTCGGACGAGAGCGTCCCGGCCCCGCACTCGTCGAGGACGACGATCGATTTGGGGGTCGAGAGGCGCAGCGCCGAGGCCACCGAAGATAAGGAGCGGGCCAGGGAGCCGCCGGAGAGGGGGCCCAAGGCCGGGGAAGAGGAGCTCGAAGAAGAAGAAGAGGAGCAGCCGGAGCCGACAGCAAACAGGCGGTCTGCGAGCCCGACGGTCGAGCCCGGAGCCGCCGGGACGAAGCTCCCCGCGTGCGCCAGCAGGGCCGCCAGGGCGGCTGCACGCGCCGTGGCCGACTTTCCGGATCCTGCAGCTCCCGTGATGACGAGCGCGCAGGGAGGCTGAGGTTGTTGAGGAGTTGCAGGAGAAGGAGAAGGAGTCGAAGAAGCGGGTCCGACCTCGACGTCGATAGGGATGAAATCAGGAACGACCAGCTCCAAGAGAGGGTGGCGCGCTGTGATTGGATGTGAAATTGTGTTTTTTAATTGTCGAGCAAAGTCGTGAGAGCAAGAGCCGGGAGCGAGAAGCGCGCGATCGGCGAAGGCGGTCCGGAAAAAGGAGTAGGAAAAAAAAATCGAGGTTAGGGTTTCAGTTTTCCGGCGCGCGTGCAGGGTTGGTCGGTTTTAGTTCTGCCTCCTTCTCTTTGGCAACTCCTTTCTTTCCCTACCCCAAACTCTTTTCTCACCTCCGCGCAGCCACAGCACGGGCTCCTCGACGACGCGCGGCCTGCTCCAGCCGCGCTCCCTCGCCGTGAGCGCCAGGGCGCAGAGGGCGTCGACCTCAGCCGCGGCGGCGGCGGCGCGGGCCATCGCCGCGGCCGGCGGCGGCGCGAAGGTGGAAGACGGGTTTTCCCCTGCCGCCGCGCCCGTCGTCGTCGCCGTCGCCGCCGAAAAACTCAAAGACCTCGAACTCGAAGAACTCGAGCTCGACGACACCAGCCTCTTCACCACCTCGGCGGCCAGCGCGGCCTCGGCGTCGCGGATCCGGTTCAGGATGTCCCCGAAGCGGGCGTCGAGGGCCCTCGTGGAGGCGCACCTGTAGTAGGCTCCGGCCGAGGAGGAGGCGAGGGCGAAAGAAGCTTCGTTCTCGTTGCTGTCGTCGTCGTCGTCGTCGTTCTCGTCGCTCCTCCTCTTCCTCCTGCGCCTCCTCTCACGCCGCTGCCCACCTCTCTCCGTCGCCGTCGCCCCTCCTCCCTCCGTCCCTCCCCCGACCGTAAACAGTATCGACGTCGCCGCGGGTCTCTGCGGAGACAGGGGCATCACCGCGCCGGTCCCGGCCGAGAAAGCCAGCTCGTAGTCCCCGGGCAGCGACGACGGCAGCGGCGGCAGGGAGGAGAAAGCAGGAAGAGAAGAGGTTTCTCCATTGTCTCCGCTTCCGTCAAAGGCCATCAGGAACCCGATCTGCGGCATGTAGACGCAGCTCCAGTTGGAGGAAGAAGAAGGAGCGGCGTTGCCGAACTGCTGGTTTTGTTGTTGTAGAAGAACCTCCTCGATCCTAGCCACCTCGGCGGCGACGACGCGGTCGAGCTTGGCCGGCAAGGAACCAAAGGCCGCGACCAGAGAGTCCAGGGCCGGTAGGACCCCCGGGGCCGCGAGGCGTCCGCCGGCGAGGGCCGAAGGGACGTCCAGGGCACCGGAGACGAGGGCGCGGGCGGAGTGGAGTAAAGGGTCGACGGCGGCGTCGGCCAGGCGGGCGAGCAGCGGGGGGATTCGAGGTTTCTTTGCCATTTCCGTCGTCGTCTGCGTTCCTCCGCTGTCGCTTTCATCGTCGTCGTCGTCGTTCTCGTCCTCAAAGGCCCCCGCGAGCTCTTCTCCGGCCTCGACGGCGGCGGCGATCCCGTTCAGGATTAAGGAAAAGTCCCTGGGGTCCGGGAGGCCGTGCGAGGCCGCGAGGCGGCGCAGGGCCGCCGGGGTCGAGGTCGCGCCGCGGCGGCGGAGGTGGCGCTGGAGCTTCGCGACGACGCTTTCATCATTTTCTTCCTCGTTCCTTCGACCTCGACCTCCTCCAAAGCCTCCTCCTCCTCCTTCCCCGGCGAGCCGCACCAGGGACTCGACGGCATCGAGCCTCTCCTCGATCGCGCAGACCTCGGACAGCGGGCACGCCAGCCAGCGCCGCAGGACCTTCCTCCCGGCCGCGGTCGCGCACTTCGCGCCGACGAGCCCGAAGACGCTCAGGCCTTCTTTCGAAAAAGAAGAGGAAGAGTGAGAGCTTTCGCCTCCTCCGTCCCCTCCTCCTCCTAAACCTAGCATCCCTGCCCCCGGGTGCTGCTCGGCGGCGAAGACGCGGAGCTCGGCCAGCGTGGAGGCGTCGACGGAGAGCAGGCCAGGGAGCGGGGACTCGGCGACCCTGCTGAGGATGAGAAGGTTGGAGTTTAAGTCCGAGTTCGAAATCGAGCTCGAGATCGAAGTCGGAGGAGGGAGGATCGAGGCCGAGAGCGCGATCGAGACGAGGGCGCCCGCGGCAGAGACCTGGGCCGGGGAGTCGACGAGGGAGAGCCTCCCGGCGAGCGGGGGCGAGTAGGAGGAGGAAGAAGAAGAAAAAGAGCAAGAGTTGAGGTTGAAGTTGACGTTGTTCTCTTTCTCTCCTCCTTTGTTCCCTTCTCCCTCTTTCTCGTCTCCGTCGTCGTCTTCGTCGTCGTCATCGATCACTCGCACGTAGGACAGAGCCGAGAGAGCCGCGTCCTGCGCGAAGAGCCCGGCCCTCTCGAGCGCGAGCGAGAACGGAGGAGGAGGAGGAGGAAGGGCGCGGGAGCGCCGCTCCCCGCCGTCGTTCTCCGTCGCCGCCGTCGTTGCGGCTTTCTCCAGGAAGGCCAGGAGCCGCGAGTCCGCCCTCTCGCTCGCGTGGACGACCGCCGGCCGAACGAATCGCAGGGCCTTGGACAGAGTCGAGAAAACGTGCGGTCCCTCGGCGTCGTCGGGGGAGTGGGCGACGAGGAGCTGGAAGGAGAGAGGGAGGAAGGAGAAGGAAGGAAGGAAGGAAGGAAGGAAGGAAGAGGTCGAGGTCGAGATGAGAGAGCGGTTGTAAAAAATGAAAAAAGAAAAAGAAAAAAGAAGTCTTTTGCCTCGGGAATGACCAATAAAGCGCCGCTTCTCTTCTTCTGCTCACCTCGCGCCTGTTGACGTCGAGCCAGGCAAAGCCCAGGTGGCCGCGGGAGAACTCGACCGCGGCGAAGATGGAGGTGGAGCGTGTTTTTTCGTTTTCGTTTTCGTCGTTCTCGTTCTCGCCGCCGCCGCCGCCTCCTTCCTTGCTCCTCGCCCTCTCCTTCCCTCCTTCGTCGCCGCCAGAGCCAAAGCCGGCGCACGCGCCGCCGTCGAGCATCCACTCCCAGTCATCGTGGTTGTTGTTGCCGTTTTTGGAAGGGGGACGAGGCTGTTGCTGCGGAGGAGGAGGCGGAGGAGGAGGAAGCGAAGCCGCCTCTTGCTCTCCTTCTTGCTCTTGCTCCTCCTCGGCGGCGGTGTAAAACCTCTCGGCCTCGGCCGCCGTCCCGCCGCCGCCGCCGCCTCGTTGGCGCCGCGTCGGGGCGCTCGGCCGGTGGGAGTGCGGCTCCGAGGCGGCCGGGACGGCGAGGCTGCTTGTTGGTTGCTGCATGAGGGAGCGAGTGAGCAAGCGAGTGAGCGAGTGAGTCTGGCTCGGAGGGGGACGAGGAGGAGGTGGACGAAAAAAGTGAAGCACAAACTTCTCGATTTTCGACCAAAAAAAGAGCTCTTTCGTTCTCCAACTCACGTCCTTCCAGCCTCCTCTACCTGTTTATTTCTGCACGATGCGCTCCACTCTGTCCTCCTCGCGCGCCTCGGCGGTCAGGTGCAACGGTGCGTGACGTGGAAAGAGAGAGCGAAAAGTTGAGAACGCCAAGCAGCAGAGAATTGCAAAACCGATCGAAAGCTAGAGAAATTCGCTTGCGTGGCGAACGAAAAAAGAGATCGATCCCCGACAGAGCTTCTTTTCGATGCCTTTTTCGTGCTGCATTGTTCTTGATTTCTGGTCGAGCGATCCAGGCTTGATGTGTCACAGACTATGGGTGGGAAAAAGGGGAACGCTTGGTGGCTTCAAAGTCGCAGAAGAAACTCGTTCGTTGTGCATCATTGATCTCTTGTCCGGGACAACAGCGCTCGCCTCTCTTCGTTCTTCGTTTCTTTCCTCTCAACCCCGACCTCCCGCTTCCGCCCCCTCTCTTTCTTTCTCTCTCTCTCTCTCTCTCTCTCTCTCCAAAAAAACAGCCTCCTCCGCCAACAACAACAACAACAACAACCAACAGCAGCAGAACAAGACCGTCACCGCCGTCCCGAAAGCAGCTTCTTCCTCCACCACCCTGGCCTCCAAGGCAGCCTCCGTCGCCGCAGCCGCGGTGATGCTCCTCTCCCCTCTTCCCTCTTCCGCCGCTGTCCGCCTGCCCCCGATCGACAGCGACCCGCTCCGCTGCGAGCGCGCCTTCACGGGCAACACCATCGGCCAGGCCAACGCCGTCTCGGACAAGACGCTCGACCTCCGCAACTGCCAGCTCGCCAAGGCAGACCTCAGCGGCAAGACGCTCTCGGGCGCTCTGCTCTCCGATGCGGACCTGGCAGGCGCCAGGATGGTCGAGACGGTGATGACCAAGGCCTATGCCGTCGGCGCCTCCTTTAAAGGGGCCGACATGAGCTCGGCCGTGCTCGACCGCGTCGATTTTTCGAAGGCGGACCTGTCGAAAGTCAACTTCACCAACGCGATCCTGACCGGGGTGACTTTCGAAGGGGCTGACCTGTCGGACGCCATCTTCGAGGACGCCCTCATTGGCAACGAGGACGCGAAGAGGCTCTGCGCCAACCCGACGCTGAAGGGGGAGAGCAGGCTCGGGGTCGGGTGCAGGAGCGGGAAGTAGAGGGAAGAGAGAAAGAAGAGGAAGAGAAGAGGAGAAAGAAAGAAGAGGCCGAGGTTCAAAGCCGCGAGAGAAAGAGGAGATTTTTCGTCGTTTTTTATTTTTATTTTTAAAGGCAGTCTTTCTCTACTTCTTTTCTCTTTCATCTTTCTCTCTCGCTTCATCCCAATTGCGCCCCACAAGATGACGCCTCTCGACCCCTTCACGCCCATGCGAGGCTAGGAAAACCTTCCCATTTATCACCGGGGGTTATCAAAGGAACCCCCGCTTCTCCAAGCCCGAGATGACACCTCCTTCGCCGAGCCGATTCAACGGCGTCGGCGAAGGAACCGGCGGGAATCCCGCCGGAGGTGAGCCGGCGCTCCCTCCCTGGATGCTCCTGCCCGACCCCGCTCCTCGACATATCCGAGAGGAACCCCCGGGCTTTTCCTCACGCGGGCGGGAAGGCGCGGTCGCCGAGCCGATTGCCTCCGTGGACCGCGGCAAGGAGAAGAAGAGGAGCTCTGCGATCGACGACCAAGACCAAGACCGAGAGCAGCGACGAGATTCGCAGATGCCAATTATGGCCTCTTCTCCCGCGCCGTCGCACCGCGCTCCGCCACCTCCAGCGCCTTATCACGGTGCGGTTGGCGCGATGCGGCTATGGGGCCCCCATCCCCGCGGGCAGAGGCCTCTGTCGAGGCTCGGCGCCGGCGCTGTAGCAGCTGTAGCGGCGATGATGGGAGTAGCGACTGCAGACGTGCGACGGACGACCAACGTCGTCGTCGCTCATCAACCTCCAGCACCTCCTCCTTCAGCACCACAGCCTCCTCCGAAGCCCGGCGCTGAACCAGCACCGGCGACAGAAACAAGGCCGACGCTGATCAGGGGCTCCGGGAAGCACTCGGCGCTCGTCAAGACGGTCCGTGCCCGGGCCGCGGCCGCGGCCGCCGCGGCGGGGAGGGCCGAGCTCGCGTCGCGGGCGGCCCACGAGGCAGAGAGGCTGAAATCCGAGGCGCTGGCCGCCCTGCGCGGGCTCGAGGACGCGTCCGAAGCCTCCGCGAGGGCCAGCGAGTGGCGCCTGGTCGGAGAAGTGGAGGTGGATGATGACGACGATGATGATGAAAAGCGGAGAAACAGCAACGGTGAGGCGACGACGAGCGACCGACGAGGAGGCCCCCAGCTGCTTCCCCCCTTCCTGGCCTCCCCGGCCCCTTCCAGGCAGCCGCCCAGGCCCCTGACCGCCGTGGCCCTGCTGGCCGTGAGGAGGGCGTGGAGGAGGGCCGCGGCGGCGGCGCGCAGGGAGAAGAAGAAGAGTAGGAGGCAGCAGAAGGAGGAAGGAGAAGGGAGAAACGCTCCTGCTTCTTCTTCTTCCTCCCTTCTTGATCCGGGGCTCGCCCTCGTCGAGAGGGTCCCCGGAGGACGCCGACGAAGACGGCGAGACGACGACGACGACCACGGCGAAGTCGAACAAGAGGAAACGACGACGTTGACGCTGAGAGAGGCCCTCTCCGAGCACTGCGCCCCTGGGACCGAGGCAGCTCTTTCGGCCGCCCTCTCTACCGCCGCGGCGCTGGCCTCGGCGCGCCGCAGGGCCGCGGACGCGACTCGGGTCAGGAGGCTGGCGAGGCACGCGGCGACGGCCGTGGCGGCGCTGGCTGCCGAGGCCGGCGGGGGGCTCTGGCGGGTGCTGACTCCGGGAGAGGCAGCAGCGGCAGTTTCTGCCTCTTATGCTTCTTCTTCTTCGTCTGCTCCTTCTTTTCCTTTCGCTGTCCCGCCGCCGTGCCGCTACCAGGGTCGCTCTTTTCCCGTCTACGCCCTGGAGAGGACCCTGAGGAAAGGAGGGGTGCTCCCGGAGACGCTGCTGCTGCCCCCTTCCACTCCCGTGCTGCCGCCGCTGCTCGTCGCTGGAGGAGGAGCTGTCGTTGCTGCTCCGACCCCTCCTTCTTCTTCTCCTTCTAATTCCGTTCCTGCTCCCCCCCCGGAGCGAGCCGGGGACGTCGCGGCGAGGTACCGCTCCCGGGTGCAGGCCTCTGGTGCCGCGGCGGATGCGGCCGATGTCGCCGCGTTCCTCGTCGCCGTCGCGGCGACGGCCGAGGCGGCCTCTTCGGTTCCTTCTTCGGTTTCTTCTTCGATTTCTGCGATTTCGCCTCCTATTTTGCTCCCCACTGACGGAGAACAAGAAGAGGAGAGCGACAACGAATCTTCCAGGCCGCGCTGGGCCTGGGTCGACCTCGCGTCGGGGCAGCCGCGCGGGCCCGTGACCTCGGAGCTGCTCGCCGAGGCGGTCGCGAGAGGAGCAAGCGCCGCAGACGCCGACGCCGTGGACGCCGCCGCCGACGGCAACAGCGGAGACGGAGAGGAAGAGGAGGAAGACCTCCCCCTCTCCCTGCCGGCGTCGCAGCTGGTCTTCGACGTGGACTCGGGCGCCGCGGGGGCCGTCTTCAGGGCCCGCGACGTGGCCGAGGCGTGGGAGAAGAAGAAGAAGAAGGAGACGGAACAGGGAGAGAAGCGACAAAGGTTAAAGCCCAGTTCTTCTTCTTCTTCTTCGTCGTCGTCTTGCTCCGCCTTGCTGCTCTCGGCGCTCACTGACGCGCTCGCGCTCTCGGTCGCCCACGAGGCCGCCAGGCTCTCCCTCTCCCGCGCCAGGGGGAGGGCTGCAGCGCGCTCCGCCGCCGCCGTCGACGCTGCGCTGGCCGGGGGCGTGATCGTTCTCTCCTCTTCCGACGAGGAAGAGGAAGAGGAAGAGGAAGAGGAAGAGGAAGAGGAAGAGGAAGAGGAAGAGGAGGAGGAAGAGGTGGAAGAGGTAGAGGAGGAGCAGGAAGAAGGGAACGGAGGCCGGTGGCCGCAGCTGCGGACGCGCGACGACGGCGGCGAAGCAGCAGCCCGGCGAAGGAACAGCAGAAGCGCTGCTGCTGCTCTCCCCGCCGCCGCCGAGGAGAGGGAGCGGATCCCCTGGTCCACCTCGCCCTCGCCGCTGCCACCGGCGCCGCTGCAGGCATCGACGGCAGCAGCGCCTCGGCCTCTGCCCGGCCCTTCTGCCGACGCTCTCCCTCTCCCCCTGCAGCACCCGCGCACGGACTCGCTGATCCGCGAGAGTGGCAAAGACGCCGCCAGCAGGAGGCAGCAGCAGCCCTGGCCCGCGGCGCGCTCGCCGCTGACGAGAGCGCCGCCTCCGCCGCTGCCGGCGTCGCTGCTGCTGTTTGGCGGCAGCGGGAGCGGAACGGCAGCAGCAGCGGCAGGAGTGCCGGACGCTTCTCCCTCGAGGCCGCCGCCGCCGCCTCTTCCTCCTTCTGTTCTCGACCAGCAGATCTTCGCCTCTCCACAGAGGCAAAAGAGGCCCCGAACGATCTCTTCCCCTCAGCAGCAACAGCAGATGAAGAACAACCTCGACCTTAACCTCCTCCCTCCTCTCTCGCCCTCGACGCGCGCGAGCCGCTTCCAGCAGCAGCAGCGGCGCAGGAAGGACGCCGGGGCCCTGGGCATCTCGATCGTCCCCGTGCTGTCCGGGGCGGCCACGGCGGTCACCGCCGCGACGCTGGCCCCCTCGACGCTCGCTCCCGGGCTGAGGGCGAGCGGCGGCGAGGAGGCGGCGGCGCTCGATGCCTCTGCGGCGGCGGTCGCGGCGGCCCACGCCGACGCCTTTGAGGACAAGAACGCTTCCTCCTCCTCGTGCCGCTTCTCCAGGCCGGCAGGCAGGGAGCTCCCTCTGGGTCTGCTACGGCGCAGGGGCACGCGCGACGTGCCGATGCTCCCCAGGCAGCCTCACGCGTGGAGGCCTCTGGCTGTTTCGGCGAAAAGACCTGGAGGCGAAAGTGGTGAGAGCGAAAGCGACGACGACGACGACGACGACGACGACGACGACGACGACGATGATGACGACAAAAACGCTCTTCCCTCTCTGCCACCTTCCCGGTTCGAGCTGGTCGCCAAGGGAGCCCAGACCACGGTCCTGCTCCGCATCGGCGCCAGCGAGGAAGAGGAAGAGGAGATCCTGAAGAGGCTGCTGCCGACGGTTCCTCCGGCGACGACGGCTGCTGCCGGGGAAGGCGAGAGCGGCGACGACGACAAAGAGGGAGGAGGAGGCTCCGAAGAAGAGGAAGAAGGCTCCGGCAAGAGCGCCAGGAGCGGCAGCGGCAGCGGCAGCGGAGGCAACATCCAGAACGTCTCCCCTTCTTCCAGCGGAGGCGGCCTCGACGACGACGGGCTCCTGACCCCCCGCGACGGCAGCAACAGCAGCGGCAGGAAGAAGAATCCCACGACGGTAACCCCACCTTCCCGCACGCGAGCTCGCGCCGCCGCCGAGAAGGAGCGAGCCGCCCAGGAGGAACAGCGGCTTCCCCCTCCTCCGCCCCTGCCCCCCAACGTCCTCGCTCTCGCGCGACCGGCGGTCCCTGACCCCACAGCCCGCCGATGGCCCTGCGGCCGCAGGCCCGCCGCCGTCGCCTGCGGGCGCGGGCTCCACGGCCGCGGCTTGTTCGCGCTCGAACCCATCCCGGCGGGGGCCTTCGTCGCCGATTACCTGGGAGAATTGGTCAGAGGCCCTCTGGCTGACGTCAGGGAGGCAGCGTACGGTTTTGCTGATGGGGGCACTTACATGTTCAGGGTGGACGTGGAGGGGCAGGCGGAGGAGGAGGAGGGAGGCGAGGGAGAGAAAGAGAAGGAAGGTGGAAACGCCGCTGCTGCCAACGCTGCTGCTGCCGCTTCCAAAAACCCTTCCTCTTCTTCTTCTCTCCCTCCTCTCCCTCTCCCTCTCCCTCTCCCTCTCCTGCCGCCCCCGCCCTTCTCCGGGGTCCCCGTCGTCGTCGACGCCACCCAGACCGGAGGGGCCGCCCGCTTCATCAACCACAGCTGCGACCCCAACTGCACCACCAGGGCGCACGCCGACGGAGGGACAGAAACAGTCCTCGAGTACGTTTCCGACGACGACGACGAAAGCGGCGGCGACGGAACCGGAGCCAATGCGGCGGCGAAGACCAAAAAGAGGAAGAACGTCTTGGTTGCCAAAAAGGTCTCGCTGCGGCTGCCCCGCGTGGGAGTCGTCGCCAGGAGGGACATCGCCGCGGGCGAGGAGCTGACCTACGACTACCAGTTCGAGCCGGAGCCGGACGAGCCGGCGATCGAGTGCCACTGCGGGGCCGGGGAGTGCAGGGGCAGGTTGAATTAGAGGTTCTGTTGAGGTTATGTTTTTTTCTTTTCTTCGCGCAACAAGGAGCGATTGTCCAACCCCACCCAAAAAAAAACCAAACCAAACGAATTTCAGAGATATCTCAAAGCGCGGAACCCCCTACACCGCAGCTGTAACAAAAAAAAAAGGATAGATGTATCTCTCACTCGGGTAGAAACAAAGGAAAAGAGGAAAGGAGAGGTCGAGGTCGAGATCGAGGTCGAAGAAAAAAAAAAGAGATAATTTTTCGCTCAACCAACTTTCCTAGCCATCACTCCAAGTCATCTTTTTCAAACAAAAACAAAAGCTCTCGCCTTTTCCCTCCCCTCTTGCACCAAACTCTTTCCTACTACTCCTCCAACAATGCTCGCAGCCCGCGCTCTGCTGTCGCAGAGGCAGCGCCTCCTCCAGGCTTCCCGGCAGGAGCTCAGGCGCTCGTTCGCGGCCGATGCTCAATCATCCGGCGGCGGCGGAGGAGGTGGCGGCGTCGGCATCTTGCTCGTTGGCGCCGTCGCCGCGGGAGGCTACTACTGCTATAGCCAGGGATACATGGACGAGTTGATCGTGCGTGGCTTTGAAAAAAAAAGAGAGAAAGAAGTCATCAGCGGAGAGAGAGAGAGAGAGAGCATTGAGATAACGAATGGAAGAGATGTCGAATTGACCTACGAGGTTTCTTTTCTTTTTCTTGCCAACTAACCTTGTTCTTCTTCGTTTCCTCCTCTCTCTCTCTCTCTCTCCACCTCAAAAAACCAACACAGCACGGCAAGCCCGCGACGCAGATCGCCTCCGCCGCCGACAAGGCAGCCCACTCCGTCTCCTCGACCGCCGCCGACGCCGCCAAAAGGGTCGACGACGCCGCGCACCGCGCCGCCTCTGCCGTGGCGGGAGCCGAGAAGAAGATCGAGGGCGCCGCCGCCGATTTGGCGAAGCGCGCCGAGGCGGAGCTGAAGCGCGAGGCCGCGGCCGCAAGGGGGTGGGTCGACTCGGCCGTTTCCGGGGTCGAGAAAGCTGCCGGCAAGCTTGAGTCTGAGGCGGGAGGGTGAGTTGGAGTTTTTTCTGTAGTTCGGGTTTTTTGAAGTGGGAAGAAACAACACTCACTCACTATTTCTCTTTCTCTTTTTTTTTTTTTTTTTTTTTTCTCTCTCTCTCTCTCTCAACCTATCCAGTCTCGTCAAAAAGGCCGAGGCCGACGTCAAAAAGGGATGGTTTGGCTTTAAAAAAGAAGCCACGGCCGTCGTCAAGGACGCCGAGGCCGCGGCCGAGAAGGAGGTTTCTCGCTCGTGGGGGATCTTCAGGTCCAAGACCGACGACGCGACCGCCGCGGCCAAGGCCGCAGCGAAGGACGCCGTCAAGGACGCCGAGGCCGCGGCGAAAGGCGCCGTCGACGACGCTGCCAAGCAGGCGAAGGGGTGGTTCCGTTGAGGGAGAGAGGTTGAGGTAGAAAGAGGTAGAGGTAGAGAGAGAGAAGAGTTTTATATCTTTTTTTTACCTTCCTTTTCCACCGTTCTTCTTTCTCCTCTCCCTTAGAAGCCTCTCTTGTTGTTCTACTTTTCCCCCCGCCTATGCGCGCGCGCGATATACTCGAGCGCAAAGAGAGAGCCACGGGCTCCTTATTACATACAGAGAGAATGCCCAATTTCTTTTTCTTGGTTTTTTCTTTGTAAAAAAAAAGAAGAAGAGGAGGTCGAAAGGAAAGAAGAAGAAGAAAGAAGAGATGAGAATTTGCAAGGGCAAAAAAAGGAGGAGAGTCGAATTTTAAAACTCCAAGCAACATTTTCATATCCCCCAGAAATTCGAAAAAAATTACTGTGTTCCGTCGCGTGGCGATGGGGGAGGAAGAAGAAGTGGGGAAAAAAAACTTTGAGTTTGCGACTTCAACACCCCCACTCGCGCGCGCCGTTTCGCCTGCGAGAAAAAAAACTGAAAAAAAATGGAGGCGACCCCCTCGCCCCATTTTTTAGCTCGCCGGAGGTCCAAAACACGGTGATTCACTGTCAGGTGTGGTGTAGTCTGGTCCAACACAGGCGTCTTATGCTTCTTGCGGGGAGTTGCTTTGGTTTGGGGTGGAGAAGCCGGTGGTGGAGGTGAGTGAGAGAGAGAGAGAGAGTCTCTCTCTCTCTCTCTCTCTCTCTGGCCTCCACCGCCGCTTCCCCTCCCTAACCACAACAACTTTCCAAGAAAGAAAGCGCCTTCCCCGGGTTCAAATCCCGGTACCTGAATAAAAGTAGTTCTCCTTTTTTGCCTGTTTGAAGATGGAGAAGAAGAGAAAAAGAGAACACGCGGAAAGAAAGAAAAAGAGAAAAGAAGAGAGACATCAAATTTCTTCAAAGGGGAAAAAAAGTGAGTTTTTTTTAACACAAAATCGCAAGAGTCGGAAGAAACGCCACCGCGCTCTCTTCTCTCTCTCCCTTTCTCTCTCTCTCTCTCCCGTATCAAAACAAGCCAAAAAACGATTTCAAAAAAAAAAAGAAAACAAACGCCCCACCAAAGTGTTTTTAGTTAAAGAAAAAAGAAGAAGAAGAAGGAAAAAGGTAAAAAAGAAAGAAAGAAAAAAAGTCCATTTTTTTTCTCTTCTCTTTTTCAAGCAGCCTTGGGGAAGACGTCCCCGACCAGCTTGGTTTTGTCATCGTCCCCGTCGGCCAGCGCCTTCACGCCCAGGGCCACCTTCCTCGGCACGGCGTTGATCGAGACGGCCAGCTTCGTGGGGACCTTCTTGATCATCACGGCGATGCGCTGCATAAGCTCCTGCTTGGTCGGCATCGTCGCGAGCTTCTTGGCCTCTTTCCCGTCGAGGAATTTCCCTTCGAAGACCGCACCGGAGATCGCGGTGACGTTGGCTGCCGCGCGCTCTTCTTTAGGGATGGGCTCGAGGAGCTTCTTCTCGAAATCCAGGTAGGCTTTCACGGAGCCCGAGATCGCCTCCTCGTCGGCAAAGACCCACGCGTTTTCGAGTGACGTAGCAGGGCGGACCTCTTCCCACCCCTCGCCGGCGCGCTCGGCAGCGAGCCTGAGCAGCGTGTTCTTGCAGACGACCATCTTGGCGGAAGGGGGCAGCGCCCTCCTGAGGCCCTCGACCTCCTTGACGGAGACGCCGCGGAAGCGGACGCCGAAGACGACAGCCGAAGAGGAAAAGGCGTCGGCGAGCTTCTCGAGCGTCTCTTCCTTGCCCTTGCGCGAGAGCGCGGCGCGGACGATCGAGGCCCCGCGGTTGGAGGAGGAAGGGCGGGACGAAGAAACGGGTCCAGCGCATCGGAAGAGCGGCGTGGCGGCGATGGAGGCCGTGGAGGAGGACAGGGCGGCGGCGCGAGGGGCGCTGTTGTAGTGGGGGTTGAGAGAGAGAGAGAGAGGGAGGAAGAGGTGAGAGAGAGGAGGTGGAATGG
>Ga0210003_1001516_pt1 | contig 20410 bp, 16 predicted proteins | sample LantaG_FD_182804 | JGI IMG/M metagenome (GOLD analysis project Ga0210003, IMG submission 182804) | Deep subsurface microbial communities from Baltic Sea to uncover new lineages of life (NeLLi) - Landsort_02402 metaG (SPAdes) (version 2) | ecosystem: Environmental > Aquatic > Marine > Oceanic >... | reverse complement strand
AGCGAAACTACCTCTCTCTTTCTCATCAGGTGTATGTGTGAAGCGATTTTTTTTGTCTAGATTTTTGAAAGGAGAATTGTAATGTATCAAGAAGATATGAAAAAAGTAAAAATTTTAGTTGTTGGCGATATAATGCTTGATAAGTACGTTGTTGGCCGGGTATCAAGGATATCACCAGAGGCACCTGTACCTGTTGTAAATGTTATGGAAGAGTATTCAACATTGGGAGGGTGTGGAAACGTTGTTAGGAATATAAGAGAATTGGGAGCACAAGTTGATTGTTTAACATCAGTTGGTCAAGATTTTTCTGGAAAAGAAATTGAACAAGAATTATTAAAAATTGGAGCTGGAAATTATTTATTTATTGGTTCTGAAAAAACTACTGTGAAAGAACGAATAATTGCTGAACACAGATCAGTGCAAATGATTAGAATTGATAGAGAAGTAAAAAAGAAAATTGATTCAGACTTAGCAATTAAAACTCTGAAAACATACAGTGATAATGATTATGATATAATTATTGTATCAGATTATGCTAAAGGTATGATCACCTATGAACTTATGAAATATTTAAAAGAAAATATTGCAGCAAGAATAATAGTTGATCCAAAACCACAAAATGGAATCATGTATAATGACGTATATATGATCACTCCAAATGAAGAAGAATGGAATACAATGCAACTTAGTTCAGCATATGCTTTGACCAACGTTGAATATATTTTACAAACGCTGGGTTCAAAAGGGATGCGTTTAATTGAAATGAATGAAAAAACATGGGATATTAAAGCAGAACCTGTTGATATTTATAATGTTTCAGGTGCTGGAGATACAGTTATTGCAATTATGGCTATTTGTCTTTCAATGGGTCTGACGCCATTACATTCTGCAAAATTTGCAAATCAATGTGCGGGATATGTCGTAACTCAACCAGGAACATCTGTAGTTCCTAAGAACAAATTCATGAATATATTAGGGAGATACATTCAAGGGGATTTCTAAATGGGTTGCTGCAAAGGGAAAAGAAAAGCCAAACTTCAGAGACTAATGCAAAAAAGAATACTTGAGCTTGAACAGCTCAAAATACACAAAAAAATGGATGAGAAGCTTCCTTCGTCATTAAAAAACCCTACATTAATAGATTATCATAGAAAAACCCATATGTTATATCAAGGTAATATAAAACGTAAACCGCTCAACACAAAGTTTATCAATTCAATCGTAAACCTTCATAATAATTTTGTAACAGAAATGCTAAAAAGGAGAATGAAACATAACACACCCCTTAGTAAAGTCTAATCAAGTTAAAGCATCAACAACTATATATATTAATTTCTAATATAATCAATTCGTTATTTTTTATAACGAAATAGAAATAAGCGTATAAATTCAAAATTCATTTTTTTAAGGAGGTTTTTATTTGCTAAAATTTGAGCAGGATGGTCCAAAACAATGGTTAGTTAAAAGTGATAAACATGAAACAATAAAACTTTTTCTCTCTTCTTCCACAGTTACAAATAAGTACTATATTGTAACGAAATTTATCGAGGGCGTTGCTGAACAATATAAGGAAGACTTCAGCGACTGGTTCATGCAACTTTTAATCGACTGTCATGATGAGGACAAAAAAGCACAAGCAATCATTGATAATATTCCCAAAATTAAAGAATATGTAGATGGTTATCTTGTAAGTAGAGAAATTGATTTTACTAAATTTGTTGATATGACAAAGGTTAAGAAAAATTCTATTTTATTTGAACCAGCGGAGATTGAAAAGATCATTCGTTTGTCATGTTATTTAAAAGTATATTCGACTATCTCTAATAATGAAAAACTTAAATTAGGACAATTATTACACCGAGACATTTATAATAAATTTGCTTCAGATATATCTGATACTGAAATTGTTAGAAAGATTTACGATATTATTAAAACCAAAACATTTAGATATAATTTGACAGATAAATATATGTGGAAATATATTAAAAATGTTCAGGGGAAAGATATCGAGTCACATGTAATTGAAATTTTTAACTTTATTATGAATCATATTTTGATTCTATGTGAAGAAGATAAAAACCCAATTACTTATTTTGTTGGTGTTATTGATGAATCTGTTAAATGGTTCTTACGCTCAGTTTATAAAGGATCAACTATTTATGATGATAGTATTTCAACGGAAGATATACAAGGAATCAATACAGATAATCTCAAAACGTATAGTTATAATGATACGTTGGGGCGGCTGAAAGTAATAGCATATGAAAAGATATATGACATACTTCAACGTCAGGGTACAATGTCTACAGATGATATTGAAAATGACGATCATATTGTTTCTCTTCGTGAACGGGCAGAAAATGACATTGAATTTGTTTCTCCATTAAGCGAAACATTGGTGTTTCCTGTGTTATCTCAGATGACACAAATTCCATATCATCATTTCAGAACATTGTCGCCAGAACATTCATGTGTAATATCGGTATATATGCAAAGTCTATTTAGAAGGGCGTTTGGATCGGAATATAAAGATCTTTTCGGTTTATTAAACTATTTTCCAACCAGAGCACCATCAATGAGTACGACTTACAGAATTAAAGGTGTACATGAGTATATTAAGATTCAGGATTCTTTTCAGAATTTTTATGGTTTCAATACTAAGATATTGCCGCATACCTTATTATGTCATTATGTAGGTAGAATATCTAGAGTTGATTTTTGTGACCTTCTTACTGGGAAAAAATTAGGAGGAATTCCGCTTTCAAAAATTGAACATAACATGGTACAATTTTATACACTTTATTTTTCAGGACAATTGCAATCACAAATTGATGAAATGACAACCAAAATGAATGCTGATTTTTAAAGAAGCAAATGGGGCACCCCGTTGAGATTCGAACTCGAAACCACCAATTTAGTAGATTGAGCTACGGGGTGCCCCATAACAAACTCGCAGGCAAGTTGGGTACTTGGACTACGTTAAGTGTGGGGTGGGCTGCCTTGTAAAGAAGAATGTCTGCGATAGAAGAACCTGGGATGGGCTAGCACTCCTCAGGTTCTTTTTTTCTTTCTATTTTTTAGAACAAAATATAAAGTAGGTTATAATTAAAAATGTGGAGGATTACTAAATGAGTACGCAATTAAAGGAAGAATTTGACCATCTTTCAGAGTTAATTAGAAAAGCAAATGATTTAATTAATCCAGGTGAGAATTTAGCAGATATAATAAAGAAAGATGTTAGAGATCGTCTATATGGTGAGAAACCAAAATGTTTTGTAAAACTATTACCAATTGGAAGGGATACATCCCCATATCTGTTACCAATATGTAATAGAGCAGGCATAGAGGATCCAAAGGTTATTAAAGTATCAATCAAAGTAATTGAGAAACTTATGTCGGGTGAGTCTGGTAAATTTGATGTAAATGCTTTGCAATCGGTACTGAACAAACTCAATCATCACAATAGTGTATTTTCAAAACAAATTCCAAAACCTATGTCTGCTGGTGCTAAAAAAGCAAAAGTAACGAGAATGTTTGGGAACATTAAAAAGTATTTAGACTTAACAAAAACTGATGCGATAGGGGAATAAATGATACAGTTTCTGGATCTGGGTAGGTATAGAAAAGGATTGAAACCTGTTACGTCAACTGAAATTTTTTCAAAACCAGGCGAGTTTCATCCTGAAGGATTATTCTCTGAAATTATATTTGGTCCTGAAGAGTCAACAGAGAGAAAGCAGGCATTTTCTTATATAAATCTTGGAGCTTCTGTTGTTCATCCATCAGCGTTTATGTTGTTATTACAACTTGACAAAAAAATTGAAAAATTCTTAGCTGCGGAAGAAACTTTTTCTGTTACTCCTGCTGGAAATCTTATAGTTGACCCAAATGGAGTAACTGGCACTTCAGCATTCATGCAGATGCTACCAAAGATAAAATTCAGAGGTGGTTCAGATACTCGGGATAAGTTCGTCATTAAGATTAAACAAGCCTCTAAAGATGGAACTCTTTTCATCAATACACTTCCCGTAATTCCTCCTTTACAAAGAAATGCATATCAAGATGAAAAAGGAATGTGGATGATAGATCCATTAAATGATTATTATGTAGCTCTTATAAGAAGAAGTTTTCAGATTAAAAGCGCTTCTAAAGCAGGACCATTATTTGACCTTTTAAATTATGAATTACAAAAAGCGGTTATTGCCCATGATAATTTTATAAGAACATTAATTAAGAAAAAACGTGGGTTGATCCGTTCACAAATGCTTGGAAAGAGAACAGATTTCTCTGGTCGTGCTGTTGTTACACCAGGTCCAAATTTAAAAGTAAATGAACTTGGTCTTCCCTTAAGATTAGCAGTAAGTATATTTGAACCATTTATATTTCATAGACTATTCAATTCATCTCCTGTTATTAAAAGTAAATTAGAAGCTGAAATAAAGAAATTCCTTGATCTAGAATTATCTAGCGATAGTATAAAGAATGTATTCAAAGCTATTAAAAGTGGAGATAAAATACCTCCAGAACTTTATAAAATCATATTTGAAGCAACAGAAGTAGCTATAATGAATCGTGTTGTATTAGCAAAACGAGATCCGGTGCTACACGCTAAATCAGTAAGAGCATTCACCCCAATATTAATTGAAGGAAATACAATTCAAATATGTACATTACAAGTAGCAGGATTTAATGCGGACTTTGATGGAGATACTATGGCTGTATTCCATCCAATAACAAATGAAGCTCAACGAGAAGTTAGAGAACAAATGATGAGATTAGAAACTGGAGAGACAAGTCGAGCTGTAACATTTGAAATTACAAAAGAAATGTGCGTTGGTTTGTTCATGCTTACAAAAAATATAAAGAAACCACAATCTCCAATTGCTGTAACAGATAAAGATTTGGAGACTACTAATGATCCATATATCCCAGTTAAATATAGGGGACAAACTACAACAATGGGTAAAGCAATATTCAATAGTGCATTTCCCGCAAGTTTTCCATTTATTGGCTCTCTTATAACAAAAAAGACTGTTAACCAATTAATTCCATTAGTAATAAAAAAATACGGAGACGAACAAGCAATAAAAACATTTTCTGCTCTTGCAAAAATAGGTTTCAAATTCTCAACAGTTCTTTCTCCTAGCATCACACTCGATGATATTCAATTACCATCTGCAATATTAGAACTAAAAGAAAAATTGACTACAGCATCAGTTGAAGAGGGTGCTGCATTACTAAAAAAGATGCAGAAGATGTTAATTGAGCATTTGAAAGATACAGGATTATATGATTTGATTGAATCGGGGGCTGCAAAAGGTTGGGGGCAACCGATGCAAATATTAGTTGCAAAAGGAATCATTTCTGATGTAGAAGGAAATGTTTTAGATCCAATCAAAGGTTCATATGCAGATGGTTTAACAAATTCAGAATATTTCAAAGCAGCTTCTGGAGCTAGAAAAGGAATCATCGACCGTGTTTTAAACACCGCTGACACAGGATATATGTCAAGACAATTAGCATATGTTTTAAATAGTGTTGAGATTGATCCAAGATTAAAAGATTGTAAAACAAAACGGCATTTAAGTCTTAGATTAACAAGAGATCTTATAACAAGACTTAGTGGAAGATATATAATCAAGGGAAGCTCAATTGAAGCATTTGATGCAAAAAAGCATAAAACTGGAGATGTAATAAATCTAAGGAGTCCAATATTTTGTGAGTCTACTAAACTATGTCATACATGCTATGGAGATTTATTAAGAAGACATAAAAGTCCATATGCTGGAGTCATTGCTGCTCAAATAGTTGGAGAAGCTGGGACACAATCAATAATGAGAACCTTCCATACAGGTGGAGCAGTTAAAGTTTTTGAAAGAGATATACTAATAGACATCGTTCAAAATGATCCATTAACTACAAGAGCAATTGTTTCAAATCATATGGATCAAAATGAAAATCAATTGGTTGCTAAACGAGATTGTGTTATAACAATCTCAACAGAAGATTATCCTCTTCCAGGCGATTTTGTTTTTAATGATGATAAGACAACTATTCGAGCAAAAGGTCTTGTTTGTAAAGTTGAATTTTCTGATACAATTTTTAATATTATTCTTGATTACCCTGTTGAATTACAAGTATATAAAATGGAGTCATTGGGAAAAGAATTTATAAAATTGTATTACGACAAAGATAGCACTATGATAGAAATCCCAATGCAGACTGAGGAAACAAAAGAACAAATCCAATATGTTAGACGTCTATTGGGAGGCCGAGAAATTTATAAAGATGCTGACCATTTATTCCTAAAACTTTTTGCAATCTATGGTCCTCTTAGAGATATGGATTCTGTTCATCTAGAAGTATTATTATCACAAGCATTACGTGATAAGAAAAATCCCAGTATTCCTGCTAGATTAGGAAAACGATGGGACCCAATAATGATGAATATTAAACAGATTGTTTTTAAGACCAGTTTTGTTCAAGGACTGGCATTTGAAAATATCAACGAAGCTATAAAAACTGGACTTATTACTGAAGATGGTGGAGATCCATCTATTCTTGAAAAAGTATTAACAGGTACATTAGTCGAGAAAAAGGTTAGGAGATAAGAATGATTCAATTTAAAAATTGGAGACAATACACTCATGTTGTGGATGGTGTAAGGTTTCCGCAAAATCCACAGGAACCCATTTTGCTTATTTATTTTTCAGAAAATTCAAATCTGATTGATGATTATAGTAAGTTGAATCTAAGACGTGTTGATTTTAGAAATGTAGTAGTACCTCTTACTACAGTTCCAAGAACAAGATTAACTGCAGATCTTATTAAAGCATATCGTAGTTTAAAATTAATACCATCCTCAATACAACAAAAAGTTCCACAAGGAAAAAATATCATTCTAGATTTATCACAATATCTTAATGCTGCAGATATATTATATAAACCAACTAACTATAGAGCACGAGTTGGTTTTCTAATCAAGAATATATTAACAACGTCAACAAGAGTATTTCCAGATAACTTCAGAAAAGTGTTTATATACTCAATAGATCTTGATGGGGATGTTAAAAATTTCATCAATAGAAAAATGTTTCCATTTTTGAAAGAAATGAAGACAGAAGGATTTATGTTTGATGATATGATTCAAACCACTATAACTGGTACTGCTTCTCAATATAGATTGCTAGTTAAAGATAAAGAATTTGCTTTTGCAAGAGTTTTACATTACGTAAAAAATCTAAAGGGTGTTCCAACAGAAGAAGAAACAAAAGAAGAAACTAAAAAAGCAGCCAATATCATTATGAAAGCAGTTGATAAAGAGATCGAACCAGGCAATAAAGAGAAAGTTAAAGCTGCTATTGCAAATTATCTTTCAGTAAATCCCGAGATAGCAGATAAGATTGCCGATGGAGATATTGATGCAGATGGTGTTAGAAATATAACCACAACATCTATTCTTTACAATGTTAGCGGAGATCTTGAAAAATCACAGAGAATTGCAAATAATATTCCTCCTGCGATGAAAAGAACTGCTCTTAAAGCAATTGACAAAAATCTAGCTGGAGAATTATTACAACCCGAAAAGACAGTTGATTTAAGCACTGATCCGAGAATTACAGTTTTCGAACCTGAAAAAATGGTAGGGAATAAATCTCCGAATCACGTTTATAAAAAGAGACAGGTAGATTTTGAAATCAATTTAAAGAAAGACCTTACCAATTCATTTAAGGTATTAGAGTCAAAAGAGATTCCATTAAAATTCGAGAAAATTCAGATAGTTGAAAAACCATCTAGAAGCGGTGAGTTAATGAAATCCGATATTAATATTGCAAATGTTACGTTGAAAGATGACTATGGTAATACTCATAATATTAAAATAGAACTTCCAAAAATCGATCCGAATACTGGAGTATTCAGATTAAATGGAAAACGAAAATGTCTAGTCAATCAACTTGTTCAGAATCCAATTACATTTCCAAGACCTGGTGAATCCCGATTTGAAAGTTCATACTCTGTATTCAAAATATATGTAAAAAAATTACGAAAAGTTAAATATTTAGAATCATTTATGTCATATAAAATGCCGCTATTATTTTTATTATCATTCAGTTTTGGATTTAAAGAGACTATGGCATTATACAAAATAAAATATGAGATTGTTGATACCAAGCCAAAAGATGAGATGTTTGTTGCTAAAATAAAAACCGGTCAATACATTGTATTCAAAGATCTGAAAACAGAATTACAAAAACAATTATGTGTGGGGTTTATTCATGGTAAACCAGAGAAATATGAAATCAATGCTGAGTTTGGAACCTATAAATATTTTGAAGATTTAATTATTAAATTAACAGGAAGATTAAATTCAACATTCTTAATTACATCAAACTTACAAAATATTGTTGATCCTGTTGTTAAACAAGTGCTTAAAAATAAACAGCTTCCAACCAACCTCGATTTTATTATGAAATATATGGCAGAGAAGGTTATACAAGGTTATTATATTTCAAGAAACGATTTGAATAATCAACGAATTAGAAATTCAGAGGTGTTGGTTCATCTGGCTCAAAAACAAATTCTTGCTGCATATACAGTTTATAAAGAACAAGTATTATCTGGTAATGAAGAAGCAACATTTAATATTGTTCCGACAAAAGTTCTTAGCGATTTTTTAATGACAGAGCTTGTGGTTGATATGGAATATGCCAATCCAATTGAAGAAATGTCAACAATGACAAGGGTATCTCCTGCTGGTAAAAAAGTGGGTGGTATTCCTGATAAAAGGTCAATACAAACAGCTGCTCGTGGGGTTCATGATAGTTACTTTGGAAATATTGATCCTCTTGATACATCTGAAAGCGACAATGTTGGCGTTGTTCAACAACTGACTATTGATGCCCTCATCACATCATCTCGAGGATTGTTTGCTACAAAAGAAATCACAAATACCGAAGGTACAGGAATGCTATCAACCACAACTTGTATGATTCCATTCTTAGAAAATACTGATGGTGCCAGAGTTATCATGCTTGCAAATCAAGCTAAACAAATGCTTCCATTAAAAAATTCTCAAGCTCCTACTGTTAGATCGGGATATGAGTCAATCTTAACTGGGGTATTATCTGATAACTTTATTAAGCGAGCTCCTTGTGCTGGAAAAATATTGAGCATAACAAAAGACGCAATTACAATTCAATGTACAAGTGGGAAGAAAGAAGTTATTGATATTTCTCCGGTACACTTAAGATCAGGATCAGGTAAAAATACTTTAAGTGTTTTTAAAGCTATTGTTAAAAGCGGTGCAATAGTAAAACATGGAGAAATCATTGCCGAAGGGGCTTGTATGTCTAAAGGTTCGATTGCTCTTGGAAGACCCCTTTTATGTGCTCTGATGCCATATAAAGGATATAATTTTGAAGATGGTATTATCATAAGTGAAACCGTTGTTGGTCAAGATAAACTAACTTCGCTTCATGGTATTGAGGATGAAGTTTTAGTATCAGAGAAAGATCGTATTTTATATATTGCAAAAATTGGTGAAGAAGTTGAAAAGGGGCAACCTTTATTACGAAAAACTATGGGAGAGGTTGAGGAAATAATTGGATTTGAAGATGATGAAACAACTGATTTAATCTCTGGACAATTTATTAAAAAGAGTCCCGGAGGAAAAATAGTTGACATTGAAGTATTCTCTAATCTTAAAGGCGACAAATTTCCAATGTTGGATCAACTGATCGCCCGGACAAATCGTAAATATAATAAACCACCAAAAGAAAAATTTACAATTAAACATGAAACAATAAAAGGAGTTTTCATTCGATTTAAACTTGAACAAGAGTTGAGAGTTGGATTGGGAGATAAACTCTGTAATAGATATGGAAATAAAGGTATTATCTCATTAGTTGAAAAAGAAGAGTTGATGCCAAGATTGCCAAATGGAGACAAAATTGAAATCATTTTAAATCCAATTGGTCTGATCGCTAGAATGAATATGGGGCAATTGTATGAAATGTATTGTGGAATGATTTCTCGAGAATTGGGGATATTAATTCCGACTCTTAAAGATAGAACAAAAATAATTAATTTGATCAAACTAGTTTATGGTCATTTAGATATGAGTAAAAATAAAGCAACAACTACAACGTTGACTAAGAATCTTTCTAAATTATCAGTAGCAAAATTTAAACAACTAGTTGATGAAGTAAAAGAAACAGGATATTATCCAATTATAATACCTCCATTTTTATCTCCAAAGCATACTGATATTGAAAATGCTATGAAGGTATTGGGTATTAAAACAGCATATAATTTAACACTTCCAGAATATAATACAAAAACCGCAAGCAAAGTTCCTGTCGGTTATATGTATATTTCAAAACTTGAGCATATGGGAGATGCAAAAATTTATGGACGTAGTACTGGTCCTGTAACGTCTAAAACTTCACAACCTACAGCCGGTAAACGACATGAGGGTGGACAAAGGCTTGGAGAACTTGATACATATTCATTTATCTCATATAATTGCCCAAGTGTTTTAGCAGAATTTATGGGACCATTATCAGATGATTATATAACACGAGATGAGATGTTATCCGATATAATACAAACTGGAAATGCAAAATATCGTGAACCAAAAATATCTCCTGTTAAAGATTTATTAAATTCGTACTTTATATCATTAATGTTAGAGAGGGATTAGAATGTTTGAAAACAGAGATTTAAAAGTCCTTCTGGGAAACTCAATTGCAGAACCAGATGTAGACTATGATGATGCTGAAGTTGCAAGCGAAACTGGGTATCCTGTGGAAGAATCGGCATTACGTCAATATTATTTTGTTACAGTTGTAGATCATATGAATACACCTGATTTTAGAGCACAATATACATCAGTTATTTCAAAAGTTAAAGCGTATACTACAGAAGAGCAATTATTATTAGTTTTTTCAATTATTGATGAAATGCCTAAAAAATATGATTTTGAATTCTCTGTCAAGTTCGATTTGTATAATCAACAAAGTATAAATGATCTTTATGAATTTATTGAGTTCATTGAATATGACCATAAACAATTTATAGTTGAAGTTTGGAAGAATTTAAAAACGGATTCCAACTCATTAAATATAGAACAATATTGTAATCAAAATCCTCAAAAAATTGTATCTGAAATTGAAGAACAACTGACAGTAAGTTATATGCCCGAGATGATTGCTGATTTTTTAAGAACAAATGATAAAGAAAATCTAGTACAGTGGTTTTGTGAAAAATCAGAAAGTTCAAAAACTGCAATTTTAATAGGAATACTATAAAGGAGAAAAAACGAATGTCTAAAGTAATAATCAAAAAAGGAAAACTAAAATTAGAAGTAGATAGAGAGGAACTAGTAGAAGTTTCTGAAACACATGATGGCGTTGCATTTAATTTTAAAGGTGGAATACAGTTATATTATACAAACAACTTTATGCAATCAGCAACTAAACAAATAATGCAAAATACGTCTAACAGTTATCCAGGAAAGAAATTAATTTTTGATCTTGATAATATGCGAAAACCAGTTCTAGTAGATGCAACTTAATCATTTATAGAAATGATTTCTATATATATTAATATCTGAAATGATAAAATGTGTATTTTTATTTTATCAAAAGTATATGGTGTATAATTTTTTCTTCATCTTTTCACCATAGTCTTGGAGATTGAATCTTCAAGACAATCCTCCTTTTTTAGATAATGGGTGACTGAATGTGGCTTGAGATTCAGGGGTCTTGAGTCACATTTAGATCATCTAAATAATTCATAAAGGAGATGTTATTGATTTATTTATTAAATTGCTTTATTCTAAAAAATTAGATATGAATATCCCACGTCGATTTATTTTTTGAAAGGAGGTGTAATCAAAAATATTTTAAAAGTAATTGTAAGTGAAAGTTATTGAGGATAAAAATATAAATTTAAAAATGATAAGTAAGACTTTTTTGTCTTTGGTACTTTAGAAATGAGGTGTGAATGTGATAGACAATCAGATCCGGAAATTACGTAGACGTATAGAAGAGTTCCTCAGACATACAACCCCCGAGATGCTTATAAAAATAGCAAAAGTTTGTAATATTAACGTTCAAAAGGATCTCAGAAATCGTTTTATATCAAAGGATGATAATGAATAACTTATCTTATTGCCGGTATAAAAATCTTTTAGTTCGAATACACGCATCGTCATGTTAGCAGCTCTGTGGCTACTTGACAAAGCCTCTATTCCATATAGAATATAGCTTTGTCATAGCCACAGAGCCATGGCAAGATCCATAATAACTTTTTTGCTTGAAAAAATAAATGAGAAGGAGTTACTTGAATGAAACAAGTGTCAGTTGAGAAGTTCATTGAAAAATTGGGTACAGACGTATATCCAATTACTATAGTTAAATTTCTATTGAATAAAAAACGAATACTATCATATTTCTCAAAAGCTGCTGACAAAAATTTCGAGATTAGAATCAAATATACAGTTGATCATTCTGACTGTGAAATATGTGCAGAAAAAGCACCCGATGGAATTTTGTGTAGACAGCACACGTCAATTGATAGAGTTTTAAATGGTAGAAATGTTGCGTATGATCTCGATACAGAAGTTTACTTTTATAGAAACGAGATCTTCAGAATGGTAGGTAACCGATTAGTTATTGTATATTGCCCCCATCCTAAATTAATTACAGGGGAAATTACAGATTCTAAAGTACGAAAAATCAATCCAATAACAATTGAAGATCCTACATTGATAGAGCTTCCAAATTATGAAAAAATTTGTGAGTTTATATCAACCGATTTGATGGAACAATATATTAGATGTTGGTTTAATAAAGAATTCTCTTTAGTTACTATTCCAGAAGATCGATATGGTCAAAATTGGTGCTTAGTACCAAATAAAATAAATTAAGAAAATAGGAGGAATTGTTAGATGTCAAATTTTGAAGATTATCAAGATCTAAGTGGGACTGGTTATACAGGGGGAAAAGCTGAACAGATCGCTCCAGAAGATGAGTTTTTTCATAGCGTTTATGTTAGCGGAAAAAACAGAAAGAATCACATCAATATTACAGAGCAAATAAGCAAGCTTCAAGTAAGGGGAGTTGAGTATAACCTTGATGAAGTTCATATGGTCATTACTCATGTAAAAGATCTTCTTGCCAAGATAACTTCTTCTGGCGGAAGAGATACTATTGAATGTTTTTCTTATAAAGAGGGAGCGGCACCATGGTTTGGTACAGCAGCATTGCCAGATGGAAGTAAAAGAGCATGTCCTCTCACATCTGCTGAGCGTGCAGCAAATACTTTCTGCAATGCCTGTAGAACACAAATTGTAGTTGGTGGTATTTATTGTAATGCAAATGGAAGCCCGGTTTTGACAGAAGCAAAGAAACCAGTATTTGTTTTTATTAGAGGAAAAGGTTTAAGATACTCTAATGTTTCTGAATACTTAAATGATCGTTTTAATGAAGATATGTCTCCAATTTTCGAACCTGTTACAGAGCAAAGTAAAACGTTTGAGAAACAAATTGTAAATAACAAACGAAATGTAACAAAGATCTCACAGACGGTGGTACAGTCATCGTTTGGTAATGATGTATATATCTTTGTCCTTGAAAAAGGAATTGAAATTCCTAAAGAAGCAGTCTTAAAAATATTAAAATTATCCAAAGATACACTGGGTAAATTTAATGACAAATTTGACTGGTCAAAAGGGAAAGCATCCACAGGTTATTCTAAACCTGCTGAAGGTGTATTGGAAATTGGCGAATCAGTTGATAAACAACCAGAACCTGCTCAAGCTGCTGCCGCAGATATACCGGTAGAAGAAGCTCCAGCAAAACAACCAGATGGCAAAACATTTAGTTTTGACGACATCGAATTCTAATTACTGAAAGGAGAAATTCAACCAATGAGTGAAGATAAAACAAAAGAATCAGAGTTAAAGTATCACGAAAGATTAAACATTTCCGTTTTGTCTATTGCAAAAATTAAACAGTTACTTAAAAATGATATTAAGGATACACTTGCGGCATGGCATAAAGGTCGTGATGTTGACAAGCAATGTTACCATATCATTGGTCCAGCTGGTGTTGGTAAAACAGCCATCTGTTATCAGATTGCTGAAGAATTAACAACTGAAATATTCGGTTCACATAATGAACAACACCCTATGAAGAAAAAGGATTTTGGAATTATCATGGTAAAGTCTCCGGTCCTTTCCCGAGATGATTTCATTATCCCTTTTCCGGTGAAGGAAGGCGGAGGACTTTCCTTCAAAATGCTATATTCAGACTTCGTTCCAAAAATGGAAGATACCTATGGTATATTTGTAATTGATGAGTTTTCACGCGGCGACCATCAACTTCAACAGCTGCTGTGGCAAATTCAAAATGAGTACTCAGTTCACCGACATGCATTTCCAAAAGGTTGGTTTGTTATATCAATTGATAATCCAGATGACTCAGAATATTCGATGGACAATCTGGAAGATGCTGCAGGACTGCGGCGCCAACTTCATGTTTATACTGAGGTCAGTGTAATTGATTTTCTTGACTATGCAATTCAGAATGACTTTCATCCATATATAGTCGAGTTTATTCAAACACATCCAGAGTATCTTTATGACTTTCAGGCTCAAAAGATTGGTTCAGTATATGCCAATCCTGCAAGCTATCATAAGCTATCTGATCACCTATGGAAGATGGAACTCAGAAGAAAGACAATTGATTTTCATGAAATTGAGCAAAAGGCATCGGGTCTTCTAAATACAAACATGACCCGAATGTTTATTGAATTTGCTCGAGATAAGAAAGACATAAATCCGAAAGATGTATTTAACAAATTTCCAGAGGTCAAGAAGGACATTGATAAACTATTGAAAGATAATGACAATGCAAAACTGGGAGAATTGATGGTTGGTTTTTGTACCTACATGACTACATCAATGCCAGAATATAATGAATCTCATTTGAAAAATATTCTTGATTTCTTGCTGATAATGCCAATTGATACATCTGCTCTGTTTATTTCACAGATAGATTCATTTGATAGATCGTCAAAAGCATTTCAGTTTATGACAAAGATTCATCTATCCTTGCTTAAGAGTTCAAAGAAATATAAAACTCATTTCTATGATCCTATTGTTAGAGCAAGCGAGGGCAGTTAAGAGGTATTATTATGAATACCAACGAAAGAATAAAAAACCTTATCGCCCACTATGTGTTAAAGTATAATTATTGGGGGTATCTATTTTCCAGAATTAGACGAAAGCCAATGGTTGGTTTTCCATCTATAATGGGAGTTGCCCCAGAGCTCGATGGAACAATATCATTATATTATAATCCAGAATTAGTAGATAAAACAGATGATAAAAATATAGTGATAGTTCTTGAACATGAAGGAATGCATTTATTAAATAAGCATATTTCTAGATTAATACGCGTTCTATCAAACGAAACAAGCGAGTTAAGAAAAATGGCAAAAAGTAGAATATGGAATGTTGCTGCTGATTGTTCTGTTAATGTCCAAGCCAATATAAGGAATCCAATTATAATTGATGGAAATCCATGGCCGCCATGTTTACCTGCTGATTATAAGCTAGAAGAAAACAAAGTTACTGAACACTATTACTATGAGTTATTAAAAAGGAGTAACGTTGATCAACTTCCTGATAATCTAGCTTTCGATAATCACGAAGAGTGGATGAAACATATTAGGGGGTGTCCAGATCTTAGCGCCCTATCAAGAAAAGTTGAGCAACATATTCAGAATATAATTAAAGAATCAGTCAAAAGCTTCAATACAGATCGTGGTACGTTACCATCTCATGTATCAGAGCTTATAAAACAAGCACTTGCTCCACCGAAAGCTCCGTACTATCAGATTATAAGAAAATTAATAAAAGCATCTAGGTTGAGTAAGTTTAAAAGATCTCCAACAAAAGTTAATCGTAAAAGAGGATACGTTTTCCTTTTGGAAGGAGATGATTGTGTTCCACAAATTTCACCGTTTCCTGGTAAAACTAGAGATAGGACATTTTTCATTGTTGTACTAATTGATACCTCTGGAAGTATGGGAAGAGATGATATTCTCGAAGGTCTTTCAGGAGTAAAAAATATTATCGAAAAAGATCGCCATTGTTACACAGTTGTTTTGGAAGTTGATGCGGCAGTAGAAAAAGAATATGAAGTTAAAAGAGTCAGAGATATTCAGTTCAATATCAAGGGTAGAGGAGGAACAACACTATTTCCTGGTCTTGAAAGAGCAAAAGAGCTCCAGTGTGATGTTTGTTTAGCTTTCACTGATGGTTACGCAGAGAATATCAATGCAATTAGTAGAAGACTTATGCCGAAGAAACTGATCTGGGTTATCAACAAGGGCGGTACAGCAAAAAGCGTTAATCAAACGGGATGGATTGTGAACTTATGATAAATAAACCATTTTGGAGAATATTAATTCTATCTTATCTATTCAGTTTTATAGCAGAAGCTGCTGGACAACTTCACAGTCCAATTATGTTGGTCTGTGGAATCATGTTAGCTTACTGGGTTATAGTAATTAAATTTCCAATGTATAAAAAATCTATGGAGGATGTAGAAGAATAATGCCAAAAAAGAAGAACATTCCTATTGGCAGACAGTTTGGTAGCTGGACTATATTATCTGATGGTATTAAGTCCAGCTACTGGACTTGTCAATGTATTTGTGGAATAGTAAAAGAAGTAAGAAATGATACACTTCAAAAAGCTCAATCTACAAATTGTGGATGTATAAAAAGAGAAAATTGGATAAAAAGAAATACAAAATATCATAACAATGAAATAAACGATGAGCCATTTTATAGAAGATGGCAAGAAATGAGATCTAGAGTTCTTAGTAACAGATATCCAATATATGAAGAAAAGAATATACAAATTTGTGAGCGATGGTTAGATGAAAAATATGGTTTTATAAATTTTAAGAAAGATATGTATAAATCATATATATACCATTTAAATCAACACAGTTTAAACGAGACAACTCTAGATCGTATTGATAATAATGGAGATTATGAACCATCTAACTGCAGATGGGCAACCAGAAAACAACAAGCTCATAATAGTGATAGATGGAGGAAATAAATGTCAAAAAAATATGACTCAAAAGATATTAGAGTCTTAGAAGAAGTTGAACACATACGCCTTAATCCTGGGATGTATATCGGCGAGACAAACAATCCTGTGCATCTAATTGAAGAAGCTCTTGATAATGCTCTTGACGAAGCACTTGCTGGGTATGCCAAAATCGTTGCTGTTAGAATTGATACTAAACTTAACAAATTTTCAGTACTAGATGATGGCAGGGGTGTTCCTATTTCTGACGATACCCCTGTTGTCATTTCATCAAAATTGTTTTCTGGCGCTAAGTTTCAAGATAAAAAATCAGCATATCAAATCAGCTCTGGTCTTCATGGAGTTGGTCTTGTTGCCGTTAATGCACTCAGTAGTGAGTACTGGGTTGAAATATATCGAAATAAACAATACGCCAAATATTATTTTAAGAAAACAAAACTGAAACAAAAAACTATTAAACCATATACCGGAGAAGTTCCATTCTCCACAAAAATTGAATTTATACCAGATAAAAAAATTTTTGATACTTTAGAGCCAGATCTCGATAGAATTAGAAATAGGTTAACAACAGCATCAGCGGAACTGCCCAATGATATTCGCTTCGTTTTAATGATAGATAATACCCAAGAGGTATTTCAGTTAGATATGACACAATATTTTGTCCGTAAGTGTATAACAACAAAAGATAAATTATCAGCTACATTTGTTCATTCAGATAAGAAGCCAGAGAGATTTGTAGCTATATTTACATATGAAACTACCGGCACCACAGCACCAAAGGTAGTATCATCAGTAAATCTTCTTCCTGTTGAATCTGGAGGAAATCATGTGTTAGCTTTCTATGATCTTCTAAGAGAATTTTTCCAAGCTAAAGCAAAAAAACATGGTTATGCATTTCAACCAGCTGATTGTTTTTGTAGCTTGAGAGCTTATTTATCATTAAGTTTGCTCGAACCAAAATTCTCTAGTCAAACAAAAGAGAAGTTAATAAATGTCAAAACTTATTTTGATAAATTTTTGAAAGACTTAAAACCTCAATTAGAAAACTTCGCTAAACAACAAGAACCATTATTGATTGAATATTTACAACACTTTCAACAACACAGAAGGCGATTAGATTCTAAGAAATTGAAAGTAAATGGAATAGGAAGTAGACGAGCATCAGTACAATTTACAAAGTTAAGAGATTGTACAAGTGGTCATGGTGAGTTGTATATAGTCGAAGGTGATTCGGCAGGTGGATCAATTATTCAAAGTCGAGATTCAAAAATTCATGCCATTTTACCATTAAGAGGAAAATCAGTTCCAAATATAACAACAAAGAAAGACATTTTGAATAACAAAGAAGTGGGTGAATTGATTAAAGCTCTTGGTACAGGTACTGGTCCAGATTTTAATTTATCTCATTTGAGGTATGATAAAATTGTATGTGCAGCAGATGCGGATGCAGATGGATCACATATCGCTTGCCTTGTAAGTATGGTTATGGCAATCTTAGTTCCTGAAATTGTAAAATCAGGACACTATTATATAGCTCAAACTCCATTGTTTGCAATAAATGAAAAGAAAGTATTTAAACCTTTATGGAGTGAAGAGGAACTTGAAAAAGCTAGAAAGAATGATCGAACAATTCAACGCTATAAAGGACTTGGTGAAATGAATCCTGATCAGTTGAAAATTTCATTATTAGATGAAAAGACCAGAAGGTTGATGCCGATTTCTTATAGCGAGAATATGGCTTATCTAATTAAGTTATTTTCTTCTGCGGAAGAAAAACGTAAATTAGTAACGTCTGATTAACCTTTCTTATGAAGGGTTAATTCTTTATTAACCCTTAAATTAAGAGAGGTGAGAATCATGCGTTTTACATTATGTCGAGTCAATACAATTTTGAAAAAATTTGGATTAGAACTAAAACCCGCAAGAACCGATGGGGTAGTTCCAATCAAGAAAATTGAAGATGGCAAAGTTGTAGCAGCAATTCATCCTATAACCAGAAGATTCTGGATTAAGGATTCGAGTAAAAATGGAGTTAATGCAAACTACAGAACATTTACAGAACAAGTTATGAGTTTCAACGATTTACAATTCTGTGCAGTAGAGGCATTAAAGTATTAAAATAAATTTGGTAAGGGATGGTGGATAATATAAATGATAAAACCTACACTCAATATTTATAATTTATTACAAGAGTGTAAAGTAGAAAGAGACGTTGAAGAAAAATACAAAAGAATTATAAGCAATCATTTTCCAACAGCTAAAATCAGTTCACCATATTATACTGATGGGCTTTTGGAAAATGATGTAAAGATGTTAATGGAATTTAAATATGATCTTGATTTATCGAGGCGATTACCTTTAGTTGAATTGCTTATTCAATTAATTTATTACTTAAAACAATTTGAATTACATGGAGACGAGCTGCCAAGTATTATATTTGGCGGTGACGTCAACGAATGTTTCTGCTTACATTCAAATGATTTAATAAACTATCTAAATGAAGATCTAGACTGGAGTATTGCAGCAAGTGAAGCAGCAAGTAAAAATCCAGAACTAGCAAAAAAACTATCTGATGATCAAAATATAAAACCATTTATATTTAGTATTAATAATGATCATTTCGATTTTAAATTTGTAGTTGATAAAATTAAACAACTACATGAAGGAACAGTTCAAAAAATTCGTATAACTGAACTGAATATTAGTAGATTCTTTTCATATTTTAAAGATAGAATTATCAAACAAAAGAAAAAATATAACACAAATGAATTAGGTGATATTTTCTTGGGTTGTTTAATTGATCCTAGTAATAATTATTCTCATCCAAAGAAAAAGAATACTCTTGTAACAGGTACAGTTGGTGAAGTTTCTATAAATGGAAGTTTACATGATTCTTTCTTTGATCATTTTGAAACTAGTTATTCTATATCTGAAAAATCTAGGTTAACAGAGATTCGAGATAGATTACTTGAAGATGAATCTAGAAGATTTCATGGTGAATTTTATACACCCACTGAATGGGTTCTTGAAGCACATAAAATGATTGAAGATCAGTTTGGTCTTGATTGGAAAGAGAAATATGTTGTTTGGGATCCTGCTTGGGGGACTGGAAATCTTACCAGAGATTTTAAATTTAAAGAGTTATATTGTTCAACTTTACATCACGGGGATCTTCATATAGGAAGGCATTATAATCCAGAAGCTATTAAATTTCAGTATGATTTTCTGAATGATGATGTGGTGTCAGAAGGACTTTTGCCTATTGATAAGATTAAA
>Ga0210003_1001515_pt1 | contig 20421 bp, 25 predicted proteins | sample LantaG_FD_182804 | JGI IMG/M metagenome (GOLD analysis project Ga0210003, IMG submission 182804) | Deep subsurface microbial communities from Baltic Sea to uncover new lineages of life (NeLLi) - Landsort_02402 metaG (SPAdes) (version 2) | ecosystem: Environmental > Aquatic > Marine > Oceanic >... | reverse complement strand
AAGTAGATATTTTTCTACTGTTTCCTCTAAGTCAATGGGATTTTCCTTCGAAGGCTGCCATTTCCGATAGCAAGCTAACCTCACTTTATTACCATTTCTGGTAACTGCCACAACTGCAGTAGAATCACCTTTTACGCTTGCGTCAACTCCAACCCAAACCTTAATATCTTTATTAGGCAATAAGGGAGTTAATTTCTCATTAACGCACTGGTCAAATTTATCTATATCTATAAATTGAGTAACGTTACTAACCCATTGATTTTCGTGTAGCCTTAGATAAGTATTCTTTCTTAGCCTGCCTGCCTGCTGCAATAAATATTTTTCAGTTTGCCAGGGCATTCGATTAATGGGGGTTTCATTCTCTCCTTCCCAGTAGAAGAAGAAAGTCGGGTCCGGATTCTTCTCTAAATCCATTCCCTTTTTGTATAACCGATATAGCAGGCTCTCATCATCATAACCAGCATAAGAAACAATTAACGTTAAAGGATTCTTTCGAGTGGGGACCGTGGTCATCTCTTCAAAAAAGCGTTGCATTGATTCATATTCATAACTCCATAACTCATCAAATATTACAAGGTTAGGATTTAGGCCAGCACAAGAAACGTCAGTCGGTAAACATCTTAAAATACTACCCTTATGAGGAATTTCAATAGAATCCTTTGTAATTTTGCATTGAATCAAAGCATATTTATTAAGTTCAATAGATTTAACCAACTTTGAAAATATAACCCAACTGGCCTGGTCCTTATCACGAGCGGCCAAATAGACCTCTGAATTTTCCTCTCCACAAAACATATACCACATACAAATTACAGCCGCCAGGGTCGATTTACCGCTTTTTTTTGTTTCTCCTATCAAAGCCATTGTAGCTTCCCGGTCTCCATAAAATAACGGTTTAAGAATCTCTTCTTTTTGCCATTCTTCTAATTTAATTGGTTTTTTCGTTTCCGGTATATAAAACTGTTCTTCTGCAAATTTAATGATATCGGTTTTATATAGTGGATCTGTTATTTTACGAGCTTTCACTGCCGGCTCTTTAGATCTCTTCATTCGATTTTGCACTAAATTTTCGAGCTGAGCCTGTCTCTTCTCAGGGTCAACTGATATATAAGCATTTTTTTTAACGTAGGGCATTTATAATCATCTCCTTAATTCGCTTCTTTTTCCTTTATGATTTTCTTAATAGATTCTAAAGCCAGTAGATATTTAGATCGTTCATTTGTAGTCAAAGAATCACCCCGTTTTAATTCCCAAATATAATAATTTTTAGTTTTCTCTAGAGATTTAATATTGTTTTTACTGGCCATAATTTAACCACCTTTTATTTTTATATCCCCTGCTTATCAGTCCTGAAAAGGTCTCTCCTGAGAAGCAGGGGACCACTGCTAATATTAGTTCTTTCTTCTTTCATTCCTGATCATCTTTTTATTGATCCTTCTGTCCTTTTGTAAGGTCAAATAGGGTATATCAATAATTTCTCCGGATAAAATCTTTTCCTTAATTTTCTTGAGATCAGAAAAATACATTCTTAGCCGCTTTCTACAATCCTCAAAAGTAATTACAGAGGTTAAACCGGCAATACTTCCGGCATTTTCTTTGAAGATCCTAATTATTACCATTTTAAACCCCCCTTTGATCCTCTCAAATGATCGACCCGGTAATATTTTTTACCGTTTTTATTTCTTATAATTTGCTTAAACTTAACCGGCTTTTCCTTTGTAAAGAATAGAATATATAGAAATTCCAAAACAATTAAAATAAAGATCAACCTTAAAAATATCATTTTTTTCTCCTTTTCTATTTTTTATGATAGAATTGGAGAGCCGGGAGAGATCCCGAAAGTTAAAACAGTTTCTTACAGGTTACAATTTTAACCGGAAGGATCTTTCCTTGCTCCCTTTTATTCAATTATCAAACCTTACCTTTAATTCATTTACCCCCTTTTTATTTAATAGATTCCGTTTCAATTCTTGTTTCGCTTAAAGTTACCTGGCAACCCTGCAAATATAGCCCGAATAACGTTCAATTTTGCCCCTGGTTGCGTTTCTTTATCTTTTATAGCCAGTTATGCTATAAAGCCCCCTTTTTGCTAAGTTCGGTAAAATAAGGCCTTCTATTTTCGCTTTTAAGGCACTTGTTTTTAAAAATAGGTAATATCTATAAGGCCAATTCAAATATTCTTTATATAGGCAATTCTGATACAATTTTCAAAATTAAGCAAAGCCTTTGTTTATAACGGTTACAGCGATATCAAATCAATTCAACTTCTTATAGATTCGCTTTCTCTAAACTCTCTTTCAATATTTTCTGCTTTATTTTCTTACTTTTTCTAATTAGTCTTTGCAATTCTTCCTCTTTATGTTCTCTACAATTTAGTAAGGATAGATCTAAAAGAATACCAAACATTTTATTCCCATTTATCTTTTCTTTTTCATATTCTTGCTGTAGTTCCTTGTCTAACTTTCTTCTCTCTATAAAATCTATATCATCTAAGCAATCAAATCTTTGCTCTCTTTTCGCCCAGAACGGAACCAATTTTTTCATTTCCGGGTTATTATGTCTTTTAATATCGCACCTTCTGCATAGATAAACACAACTCAAAACTTCCTGACTATTCCCTTTACCCCAATCATCATAATATTTATGGTGGCAAGTTCCTCCCTTTTCAATGAATTTTCCACAATCAGCACAGATTCCTTTAGCCCTTTTTTTAACTTCGGCCTTTACTCGTTTCCAATCATCAGATTTCATATACTCAGAAAACGATAGAATCATTTCCAATCTAACTTGTGAAAATTTTAGATCTGGTAAATCAGGTAATTCTATATGTTTTAGCTTTAAAGTTTTCATATATTGATTTCCTCTTCCATTTGATTAACTTCTTCCTGACTGATTCCGATATATCTTTTCGTTACCAGCGTTGATCTATGGCCCAGCTTTTCGCTAATCATTTCGATACTTGCACCGTGATATTTCCGGGCCTGATATCCCCAAGTCTTCCGGAGGGAATGTGCTGAGTAGTGTTCATTCACAAGGCCAACCTCTTTAGTCCATTTCTTAATTAAGTAAAATAAAGCAACGTTAGTAATCGGTTTATCTCTTCTTTTAGATCTAAATAAATACTGATCAGGATTAAATACCTTAGCTTTACTTAAATAATAATTAATTGCTTCTCTCATAGCTTCATTAATGGTTATTTTTATTTCTCTTTTAGTCTTTTTTACCCTGGTATAAAGATATTTCTTGATATCACCTTTATTGTCTAATACATCGGATACTTTCAAATTCCTTAAATCACTTGACCGCAAGGCACTATTTACCCCAAATACAAAGAGTAAATAATTACGAGGGGAAGATTCCGCTTTTAAGTTCTTCTTAATAGCTAAAATCTTAGCAGGGTTTTTAATGGGATCAACCGTTTTCATAATTCCACCACCTTAGTTTAATCTTTTATTATTACAATTGTATTATATACATTACTATTACCCTTGTCAAATAATTATTTAAAATACCTCAAAACCCTTTATATATCATAGCCTTAATGAATTTATTCCCGATACTAAACAACTTAACTCACTGACCCCAAGAATTAAGTTAGAAACAAAACCCTGGTTAAACAGCCATTCCGAGCACTCCCAATTTTTAGAGAGGCTTTTCGTCATGATTTTATCCCTTAATTAGATTTCCTACTTAACATAAGTAGTTTTATTTCTACTATTTAACCAATTCAACCTTTATTTCTACTTCTTCTCTTTTTTTTCTCTCCTCTGCCTTAACTTTTGCTTTAATGATCATATAAAAATCGGATTCGCTTATTTTATCTTGTTTCGCCTGCTCAATTAGCATTTTATAAAATTCATCGAACCGCCCTAGATATTCCAGTCGTTCCGGTGTTTCAGTCATTATTTTCTCCCTTCATTAATTAATCTTTATAAATAATATTTATCTATTATTTCTTCTACCTTCTCCCAGTCCACTTTATTTTTAGAAATTAAATTATAAAGTTCTTTCGGGACGCAAACAATACCAAACCAACGCCCTGCTATTAAATAAGCAAGTCCAAGTTCATCAACTCCATAAACCGCATTTGTCTTGCCTTTTCTTATCAGGTTTCCTACAAATAGATCTACTCTTGCCTTTAATTGAGAATCTTCTTCATTAAAATTTACGAGACTTATTACCGGTCTGTCCATATTATTTAATCTCCTTTCAATTTTATGATAAATATCCAGATATAAATACCTTATTTTGAAAGAGCAAATATTTATGGCGAAAAGATTGTGACAGGTCTGTCACAATTCTTAGGTTCGCTTTCTAACCTCTAAATCATATCTTTTTTTCTTAGATTTCTCATTGCCCTCTGTATCGTGCTTTCCTTTAAACCCATTTTTTTGGCCAATTCCAGGTTGGAAGGGATCTCCCCTTCCTTGTAAGCACCCAGTATTATAAACAGATTCCTTTCCGCTTTAGTTAGTTCCGGTAATCTTCTTATATTTTTTAGTAATGTATTTCTCATTCTGAATCTAACCCCCTTCCTTAATTATTTATTAATTCTCTTCCACCTTTGACTAAACCTAATTTCTTTCTGGTCTCTCCAGCCAACTCTGCAATTCTTTCATTCTTCTTTTTTCTCTCCTCAGGGGTCAAGGGATCTTTTTTAACTACCCATTTTTGATAAATAGAATCATCAGAATGATTTCCATTATTGCCGTTATCTTCTATCACCGGTATATCCTTATTAGGATAATCAGCTTTTAGAATCTTTATAAAATATAGCTTCGGATTCCTGATCCCCTTCCTATTCCCTAAAACCTTTAATTTATCTCTAATCTGTTCCGGGGTATGTATTTCCAGCAATACATCAATTTCCGGCTTGCTAAAATTTATATCTTCTAATTCCTTCTTAAGCGATTCAAATTCAGCAGGCTGCTTGCTTTTAGTATTATTAAGATTAGTATTATTAGTGTCCAGTTTCTCGCCATCTTGTTGTCCAGTTTCTTGACTACTGGACGGAGCATTTAAAAATAAGGCTTTCAGCGTATTAAAAGCACTTTTTCCGAGTAGAATTTTGAAATATCTCTTAGCTGGCATACCTTTTAATTTTTTGGCTATTAATTTTAAATTTATAAGCTTATCTATACCTTCTAATTGTTGGAATTTCGATAAGCAAGTATCTCTTTCTAAATTATCAACTGTGTTAAAAAAATATCCTTCCTCGTCAAGTTCACCTTTATTTTGAAAATATAGATATTTTGAAATTAACTCAGAATATAAAATAGCCGCATTTATACCGATACTCCTGGCCAGTTTTTTATTTATTATAACGCTCCCGTCAGCTCTCAAGAGTTCAAAAAATAATTGTAAATCATTATCCAAAATGATCATCTCCTTTCTTCAAAGCCCGGCCGGTGATCAGACTGGAAGGAAGGCTAACCACCGGACAGGTAAAAAGCGGCTATCTTAACCGCTATACATCATCAAATTACCGCCTTAAATATATTTTCTTGCATTATTTTTTAATCTGGTATATTATTATAAATAACAAAGAGAGGCAAAATAATGATAATAACTTCTCTATATAACTTGTAAAAGGGAATGTTAAATTTAACCGATTCGGCATTCCCTTTTAATTTTCTATAACAAAAATTTACTCAAAGAAATATTTTAAATTTCTTTTTAATTAGTTCCCTCTAAATAGCCTCTCAACCCAGTCCTTTAACCCCTGCCATTTAACTTGTCTTGTCGTGTCCTCTGTCCGGTCGTTTTTGTCCGGTCGTTTGCCCTTTGATTTATCTTCTAACATCAAAACTTTGTTCTGTAATTGCCCCATTAAAATATTCGCTTCCCTTTGTCTATCTTGAAAATTTGCGATTTGCTTATCCTTTACTTTCAACTGCTTTTCTAAAGATTTAATCCGGCTATTTTTGTCTTTAATAAGTGCCAAAGTGTCATCATCATTTTTTTCAATTTCTTTATTTTGTCCTGTCATCTGTCCTGTAGTGTCCGGCTTTTTGAGATTCTCCAGTTCGGCCAGGCTAAAACGATATTCAGTTCCCTTTTCGGTTTTAATTTTGTCCGGATGTAATAACTTTTTTTTGATGTATCTTGAAACTGTCCTCTTTGACTTTTTCAGGATCTTACAGGATTCAGAAAAGGAAATATTATAATCTGTTTCGTTTTTCATTTTTACCAATCCCATTTATTAATTAAATAAACTACTAAAAATTAGCCTAATCGCATATAAAATCTCTGCTATGGCCAAGATAACTAAACCGGACTTCAGGGTCCGGGTTACTTTCTTTGAATACCCTTTCATATAGGCCTAAATACCCCCTAATTTCTGCTCTGGTGGCACTCCAGGCTATAAGTTTAACTCTTACCTATACCACTTTAATTTTATATAATAAATAATAAATATAATTGCAGGGGAAGGATATTCCACCTTCCCCTGAGACAGAAGAAGAAAAGAAATTAAGAAAAGAACGAGTTCGAGTTTACAAAATAAAATGATGAATTATAAGTCCGGTGGGAGTGATTTGCAGACTCCCACCTTTGAGTGAAATAATGATAGAATATATCACTATTCAAAGAAATAAATAAGAAGGAATTTAGAAACCTTCCTATAACCACCCGAAGGATACAACTCTCCGGGATTTTCTCCTCGTGCTTATCGACTTCACACGAGGATATTTTAGTTATTTTTTACCAAGTAGTATGGCTTTCCGAGTTAAGAGACCATACTTCGTCAATTCGGCTATAACTTGGGAAACAGTTTGTAAGCCCCACTGTAAACTGTCTCACCGGATCACTTTCTCCGAATACCTGGACTAGAATATTTCCAACTTTGTGCTGATCTACATCCTTCAACGGATTTGTCTCAGCTGCTATAGGGCCAAAAAGGAAATCGCCAACTTTTAAATCGGGTAAGAACGTAACCAGCTTGTCATCTCCTGAGGAATCTTCGAGTGGGTCCAAGCCACTGAAATTATGGTCTATATCTTCTACTTGAATATATTCATCTATCACAAGGATTTTTGGGAGGCCAGATTCCGTCATCATTTTATTGATTAATTCCAACGTGGGAGGTGTCGATGGTGTAAGTCCGGCACTGCTAATCATCACGCCGTAGATATAGGATTTGACAGCAGTCGAATTCTTAAAATCTACGAATTTACTGGCATTCATTATTATATATCTGATTTTTACTCCCGCTTGCCTTGCCTCGCTGCACACACTGACGATATCGGCAATGGGGTCGTTAGTAGCTTTATTAGCATTATCCCAGTATTGATCCGCTGCCGTGCATACCTCTTTATGAGTCGATTCTAAACCGAAGTCAATATTAGCTTCCGTTACAATACCCCGGGCATTGTTATCTATGGTTAGAGAAATTTCAAATTGAGTAAGAGCTTTTAGGGCTAACCATTCCATCCTCTCTAAGATAGAATTTACTACAAAGTCCGTATCGTTGTAACAGATATTAAGTAAGGCAGTCATATCTCCTGTGGGCAAAATTGTCGCTTTCAAAACGTTGTATTCATTGATTTTTTTCTCATCAAGAATTCTTTTTATTCTGATGGCGGGGATCGAGCCGGTTAAGCGTTTTATGGTCCGCCTGCTAGATTCAGGAGCCGAACTATTGTAAGATACAACCGAAGCGGCCGCTATAGATTTTTCCCCTATGAGCGTCTCGTAGTCGAGCCAGGGCGTATACTTCAATGGAAAAAATGTTTGAAAATATTTTTTATCATATTCTCTTTTATCTAAATACTGAGCAAGTGCTTTGGACGTAATTTCTGAAAATATATTTGGCATTATTAATCACCTATTTTTTTAGATTTTCCCTTTAAATGGGGAATTTTGTTCACCTTTATTTTTGCTTTCTACATAACTTTGTAAAGTAGAATTTCCAACATTTCCAGGTTCCCCTTTAGCTGGTGGTTCATTCCCCTTTAATTTATTATCGATATCTAATTGCTTCAGCTGCAAAATATTATCGCCCAAATCTTTTACGGCTGCCCCGATATCTTCTTCTTTATCAACCCTAATAAACTTTAAAAATCCTTCCGAAAGTCCAGCTGTTTTGAGGCTATTCTTTATTAAAGTATTCAAACTGCTTTTAAGGTTGATATCCTTTAATTCTTTTAGTTCATTTTCTAAATTTATAATCTTTTCAGAATCTGTAAAATCTTTCTTTTCTAAGTTCTTTTTAAAGGTAGCGATACCTTCGGTTACCCTTTTATCTGCAATTTTAGCTGTATATTTCGCCAGGTAATCGCTTAAATTAGCGGTTTTTATAGCCGCCAAAAATTCTTCATCTTCTGTTAGTTCTTTTTTTTCTTCTGCCATTATATTAGTTCCTTACCTTTTATAGGTTCTTCTGTAGGGTCAATTCCCCAGTGTTCTTTCCTATATTTTATGTATAAAGTATTCTGTCTTTCCGCTTCCTTAAAATATTCTTCTCTGCCATATTTTTCATTCATAAAAAGATAGATATCCTTTGCAAATCCAGCTATTGCGTCCGGAGGATTTCCCAATTTTTTAAAATAAATCAATAAATCTTCCGGTTTGATTCTATTGATTGTCCCTAATCTATATGATTTCAAAAGACCTTTATCGATCCAATTAAATATTGTTTGCCTGGGTAGAGGAAAAATTTTACTGATATCCGTAATTGTCAAAAAATCATTATCTTCTTTCATTATTGATATCTCCTTTCAGTTTGATATACTATCAGTATATAACCAAATAAACCACTTGTCAAATTTTTTTAACTATTTTCTTTAAACTTTATGCAACCAGTTGAAAGGCACCGGCGGGGATTTCGGATTTCTGGAAACCCAGATATTGCCAGGGGACCCGTCGTAATGAATTATCCCCCCGAGTTCCTCTTCTTTTTTCTCTATAACATCAAAAGCCGCGGTAGCAATCGCGTCGGCTTCGTCGCTATGGCCAGCGCTATTTCGTTCGTGGGCTATTGATAAGGCATTATTCCTACCATAATAACTTTGAGTATTAAGAAAACTTTGCTTAATTCCCAGATTATCCGGCAAATAAAGCCTATTCCCCAGCATTAGAGATTTGATATTCACAAAAATTGCAGCCAAAGAAAGCCGGATATCCACAAGCAGCCCTATTTTTTTTAAGGAATTCTCAACCCAACCCCGAGCAAATCGATCAATGGTCGTTTTTTTGATTCGGTAAATCTTAGCAATTCCTTCGATATCCTTCATAATGAGATCGGGATCTTTTAAATCCCAGGACTTCACAAGATCAATATAAACATCAAGCCCCTGTTTATGCGCAATGGCCAGAGCGAATTTATCCCTGCCACTCAAACCGCTTGCGTCTATACCCATAAAATATCGATTACCCTCTTTATATGGTAAATCACCAGCTAATTTTAAAGCATTTTCTACGAGTTCCAGACTTAGGAACGCCTCAGCCTTCTCACAAAATTCTGCTAAAAATTCTCTATTGTAATTATCAAGATCTCTTTCCTTTTCTTTGGCCAAAAATTCTTTATTTATAAGAGGATTCATAAACAGGGAATCGCTCTGAGCAGTTAATCTCTTATGTTTTTTGAATCCTTTTTCAAATTCATTCCAGAGGCTTCCCTGCTTAGCTGAGGGAGTGGAAATTAAAAGCAGTTTAGCCCCATAAAATTGAGACATTCTCGGAAGTAAAGCTCCCAGGATTTCGCTATCAGCTTTTGGGCCTTCTGTAAAAAAATGGCCAATCTCATCACAAGCCAAAAAATATATAGGCACTCCCCGGTAGGAATTACTCACGCAAGGGGAGCTGACGATCTTCATATTATTTTTAAGAGTTAATTCTGACATCGTGGAATCTTTGATAAGCCCTTTCAGGTTAGGGCTATTCTGTAATAATCTAAGACAATTGGCTTGTATTATCTGTTCGCTTTGTCGTTGCCTTGTGGAAATTATTACCGCATAGCCAAATTCACCTTTACCAAGACACTTGCGCCATTTTTTACGAGTGGATTCATATAAGGCGCAAATACTCGCTATAAGAGATTTACCACTTCGGGCGCCACAAACTAAAACCGCTTCCTCTTTTTCGATCCCGGCCTCAAATTCTTCTTTGTTTTTAGTTAGTTTTTGATAGATTTTTAACTGATCATCATCTAAAGGCAAGCCATATAAAACTCTAAGCACTACTTCCTGAGCCGGTCGATCTTTAAAGGATAAACCTAAATAATCAGAATCCGTAGCAAATTCAATTATATCGATATCTTGAAGTTTCTTTTTAATTTTGTGATATTTAATTGCTTCTGATTCAATTTCTTCCGGTGTCTTTGTTCTATTTTGTGGAAAATTAGATTGAGCCTTAATTTGTGTTTCAAGACTATGATAAGTATATTTTTTTCTTCTTGCCATATATGATCATCACCTCAATTTGCTTCTTTTTCCTTTATGATTTTCTTAATAGATGCTAAAGCCAAAATATATTTGGCTTTTTCGCTTGCGGTAAGGCTGTCGCCCCGTTTGAGTTCCCACAAATAATAACTTTTAGTCTTTTCTAAGGTCTTTATTTTTACATTGTTTATTCTGGCCATATCTTAAATTCCCTTATCTATAAATTTATTTAATTTAGTCTGTTCTTCTACTTCCCTTTCTTGCACTAGTCCCAAAAGTTCATAATCTATATTTTTTGTTATAGCTTCTTTAACAATATCCCGGAGTATATCCGGAGGGAGTGAATCAAGTTCCACTACCTTATCTGAGCCAGTTATCTCAACGAATTTATTATAATTTGGGTCGCTTTGTTTACCGGGGTCAGAAGGCAAGCTATATTTTTTTATCTGTTCTTCTGTTAAAGCAATTCTTTCATAATTAATAGATATACCAAAATTGCCAATCCTGTTTTTAATAGAATCATAAATTGATAGTCCGGAAGGGTCAAAATCCCCACAATAGTATAAATAGCATTCCCTATCAGCTTTAGCTTTATATCTTTCAGAGGCTTCATATATTGCTGTTCGGGATAACTGCCCTCTGGCCACCATTAGAGAAACATCATATTGATATGTTATTTCAGTCAATACACTTCTTAAAGCGTCTTTTTCTGTCCATATCTCTAAATACTTAGGTTGGTTATTCCATTTGTCTTTATTGTAAGCTCTCTTGACTGTTTCCATAAAGCTATTAAGATCAAGCCAGGCTCCGGGTTTATCTACTGCCCTTAACCTATCAGCGAAGGCCTCTTCTGGTAAAATTCCCTCATCTCTACCGGCAACACAAACCCGGGATAGTTTTTTATAATATTCCTGTTTATTCGGTATAATCTGTTTAGCTACTAACTGATAATAAATCTGTCGTAGTGTTAAAGAAAAATCATAGCTATCAATAATTTTTAGCACTTGATCTAAAAGTTCTAAAGATTGTTTTTGCATACCTCTCTTATTTCCTTTCTCCTTTGTTTTATTTGCTCCTGTCGCTTATCGAATCCCTGCATTTTGTATATAAATTCTCTTTTTCTTTTAGCTTCTCTTAGTTTTTTTCTGTCATCGATGGCCTTATAGATTGCATAGGCTATATACAATACAAACATACTAAGAGCAAATTTTAAGATTCCGTTAAATTCTATATCCTGAAAAATATCCTTGTTAATAACCACTAATAAAAATAGAGTGAATAATGCTCCAAAAAACGTTCCCCCGATTATAACTCTTACTAAATCAATTTTGCTTTTGCCTTGCCGGTTCTCCTGAAATATTTTCCAGCTTACCCAAAATATCCCTACTACTAACCAAATAAATAAAGTAATTATCATTTTTTTTATCTCCTTTTCTAACAAATTTAATTAAAATATGCTAAAATTGGAGAGCGGGGACAGGCCGGAAGGCTAAAATTGTTTTTCCATACAGGTTATAAATTTTAACCGGAAGGCTTGCCCTTGCCCTCTTTTATTCAATTATCAAACTTTACCTTTAATTAATTCAACTCCTTTCATTTACCAAATTTTTCTTATAATTTTCCGGCCAATTAATTTATTCTTTACTCTTCGAATTATTTTCTTCGGATCACCGGAAGCCAGCTTAGAAATATCGTTGGCCACTCTGGCAAGTTTATAAAGAAAACTGACTAACTTCAATATTCCACCCCCTTTATTAGCCTTAAATCCTGAATATAGCTTTAAGCTATAAGAAATAAGGTTTCTATCCTTCTTTTCGTTAATTTTTCTTAATAAGCTAAAAATAAACCTTCTCAGAATCGATTTAAACGGGGGTATAGAATTAAATAGGTAACTTCATACCACCCTCTATCAATATTAACGCCTTTTAAAGCCCGATTAATTGCTTTGGCCTATATCTCAACTTCTTTTTCAATAATCTTAATCACATCATCAATATTTCTAACAATATGATATTCCCCGCCCAGCTTCTCAAATCTCTCCTGCCATCCGATCTGTTCAGGTGATTGCTTTCCTTTTTCTGTTTTTACTTCAAGCCCTATCGTCTTTAAGCAATCTTTTTTTGTATCTCTCATAAATATTAGTAAATCCGGGCTTCCACTTTTAGATTGTATAGAGACATAAGTGTCCTCTCCTACAAACCTGGTTGCAACCGAATTTTTTATATATTCAATCTTGCCTGAATCCTGTTGTGTCCTCAGATAGCTCTCAATTCCATTCTGTATCCCTTTTTCACCCTCAAAGTGTTTGTGTCGATTCTTCGTGATAAACTTCTTGTCGCTTAGGCTTAATTTATTATAAGCGATATAATATTTCGCCACGTGCAAAGCATCTTCGTAGTTATTTATAATAATTCTCTCGTGTTTTTTATATCCTGACATTTCTTTAACAACTTCTTCAGGAGTGGTATCTTTACCTTTAATTTTAGATATAAATTGTCTTACTATTCCACCTACCCCGTCACTATGATATTTATCTATAAATTTATGCACTCTTTGAAAATTCATTATGTTATCGAAATCCCTAATATTTACTTCCATTAGATCAGTTTCCTTCCTATAAATTCGCTTTATTCAGGCCGTTAGCCACATCATCCTTAGAGACGTATGTATAAATAATTGTGCTATTTATATTTTTGTGTCTCAAAGCAACTTGAGTTAATTTCAAATCCCTGGTAGTCCTTAGATATTCGGTTGCAAAGGTATGTCTAAAGATATGAGGATATACCTTTTTAGTTATTCCGGCCTGTTTTCCATATTCTTTAATGAATCTTTGCATAGTCCGAGGTTTGATCCGTTCCCCGCTTTTACCGATAAATAAGGAACCGCTGATATTATGCTTAAAGGTTTTCCTTGCCCTGAGGTAACGCTTTAATTCTTTCCAGGTTTCCGGTTTGGTTAGAGGTTGATATTCGTCATTCCCCCGCTTCCCCTGTCGGATCTTAATTCTGTTTTCCTCAGGGTAGATATCCTCATCATTTAGATTGCAGGCTTCGCTATTCCTGATTCCGGTAGAGAATAACAGCCGGATAATTGCCTGATTCCGTATTGCTAAAAAGATATTGTTTTTTAGATAGCTTAGATACTTTGAATCCTTTAATTTTTCTTCTTTTAGCTTCTTCTTATAAAGCTCTTCCAGTCCTGCCCCTACCTCTATTAATTTTTCTATTTCTTCCCGGGTCAAAACTACCGGAGTCCTTTGTCTTTTCATTTGTCTTTTCATTCTGAAAGCCCCCTTATATAATGATTTTACTCTTCTAATTATCATTATAGAGAGTTAATATTATATTGTCAAGTGTTTTGTCGTAGAATAGGGTATAATACGCCAGAAACATATAATTATTTTATTCTTAATTTCTGAAAGCCCTATAAACAAAAGACTTTTATAAATTGCCTTTTTTGTATTTTGACGCTTTAATCCTGAAAGTCATAAATTTAACGATTTAATGGTTACCGAATCACTGCTTCCGAAATATTCGGGGAAGTAAAAAAGACTTTTCGATATAGATATTTACTTATTTAACCTTTGTATTTTGACGCTATTTAACCAATTCAACTTTTATTATGATCTCTTCTCTTCTTAATCTTTCCATATTTTTACATTTCGCCCTAATTAAAGCGTAAAAATCTCTCTCAGTTATCTTATCCTCTTTAACAGCGTTTCTTATTACCTGGTAAAATTTATCAAATGTATCTAAAAATTCTAATCTTTCCGGCACCACTTAGGAATTACCCCCTTTTTAATTAATCTTTATAAGCTAATTTATTCAAAGCTCTTGCAATTCTAATTAAACAAATCAAATTCAAATATTCTTTTTTAGTAATCTCATTATTATCAAGAGAGAATTCAATATCAATTTCGACCTCTTCTTCTGTTCTTTTTATATCCGATTCCACTTCACTAAAATTTCTCATCTAACTAAAGCCCCCCTTCACCGGTATAGTCCCGGCATTAATAATCTCTTAATTTACTTTCTAAAATATTCTAAATCATCTCTTTTTTTCTTAGAGTTCTTATTGCCTTCTGTATCGTGCTTTCTTTTAAACCCATTTTTTTGGCCAATTCCAGGTTGGAAGGGATCTCCCCTTCCTTATAAGCACCCAGTATTATAAACAGATTCCTTTCCGCTTTAGTTAGTTCAGGAAACCTTCTCACATTTTTTAGCAACATTCCAGATCAGACTCCTTTCTAATTTTACTTTTAACTTAAACTAAACAAAAAGCATATGTTCGCCCTACTGAAATTCCTCTTTTTATATTTTATAACCCTTTTTCTTTAATTCCTCTAATTGCTCCGATATGCTCTTTTTCTTCTCTTCTTTCTTATCCCCAATTTTTGAAAAAAATTCCTCTCTTATCTTTTTAGTATTATTAGGATTAGTATTATTAGGAGAGTGGTGCAGTTTTTTAACCACTGAGTGGTCGCTTTTTTTGCCCACTAAACCCTTTTCTGGCTCTTTTTCGGCCTTTTCAGGCTCGATATCCTTTGAGTGGTCAAGTTTCTTTACCACTACGAGGTCTTTTAATAATAAGAACCTTAGCGTTTTTTCGGCTACTTTTCCACATTTTATTTTAATGTATCTCTTATTTTTAGATCCCCCTCTTTTTTGTATTAATAACCCTAATTTAACTAATTTTTTTATCGCTAAGGATTGTTGATATTTCGTTAGTGTCGTTCCTGCCTTTAAATTCTCTACCGTATTAAAAAAATAACCCTCTTTATCAAGTTCCCCTTTCTTTTTAAAGTAATCCTGCCGGGATACTAATTCGGTATATAAGATACTTGCATTTAACCCGATAGCCCACGCCAGTTTTTTGTTAATTATAATACTGCCATCAGATCTCAAAAGCTCAATAATTCGGTCTCTAAATTCTTTTTTCTTCATATGTAATACCAACCCTTTCGATCCTGGCCAGTGATTAAAGTGAAGGGGTTGGCTAACTCTCCAATCACCAGCCAGGTAAAAAGCGATCATCTCAGACCGCTATATACCCTCAAATTGCTAAAATTTTGCCCTTTAAAAGCGTTTCTTTGTCCTCTTTGGTATATATTCATTATCAACCTTTTTTTTATCTCCTAATATCGAAAATCTTATATCATAATTATTTTTCTTTCCGCTTCTTCGGTTTTTTGCTTCCCGAATAAAATTAAGTCTCTTTTTCTCTCTTTTGATTTCTTTTCTATCCCGATCCATTATTTAAAATCAACCCCTAAGCATTTTTTAGTTTATCTATCATTTCTATAAATTTTAAAGTCTTATCTAATACTTTTTTTGGGTTATTTAGGATTTCGTGTTCCCAAAATATAATACAATCCCAACCAACTTTTTTATATTCTTTGATTAGCTTCTCCGGGTTTTCTCCTCTGTGCCAGTAATCGCCAAAAAGTTCAATTAGTTTATTTTGACCGCTTATTTTAAAATCTGGATTGTAAGTTCGTTCTTCAGTAGTAATAAAAAATTTACCGTTGCCTACATATCTAATAATATCGGGAGTCAACTCATTGAAAAATTGTTCTAAATTATTTGGTTTTAATTTTTTACTTTTAAATATCTTTTTTTGGTAATCTGTATCTTGCCATAATTTTATTGCGGCAGCACTCAATCTTGCTCTTACTTCTGGTTTATTCATAATTTCTTTATGTTTGGCTTTCCGTTCATCGGAAAATAGTTTATGTTTATAAACTCCAGTATGGCCTTTCATATTAGTTTTTGTTTCTTCAGAATAAGGTTTGCGTTTACTACCTTCACGAGATTTACTACTATTTTCAGAAACCCTTTTTACCCTATCATCTGTTTTTTTTGTCAACCCGCTATTCCAACTCGTCCCCTTATTTCGGAACCCATAATTTGGATATAATTCTTCGGGGTATTTTTTACCTTTATTAGTTTTATTCTTTTTTCTATACTCTGGATTTTCCCACAGTTTTTTAGAAGCTTTGCCTATGTTTCTCTTATGTTCTTCAGGAAGTTTCTTACCTGTAAGACTTTTGGAAATATTTTGTTTCCACTCTTCAGAACGTGGTTTATGTTTATAAACCCCTTTCGGCATTATTAACTCCTTTCAACTTAAATTTCTTCTAACTTCCTGATCATTTTGACAAATTTATCTAACCACTCACCTGAAAAGTTTATACCTTTCCGGGTTGGGATATATTCGTTTTCAACCTTAACGTATTGCCTTAAATCAATTCTTTCCTCATCCCGGTATTCCCCGATAGATAAAACTAATTTTTTATTATCCGTTACTTCCAGTTCGCTTAAAATTTTCATTATCGAATTACCGCCTTAAATATATTTTCTTGCATTATTTTTTAATCTGGTATATTATTATAAATAACAAAGAGAGGCAAAATAATGATAATAACTTCTCTATATAACTTGTAAAAGGGAATGTTTAATTTAACCGTTCAGCATTCCCTTATTTTTTTTTGAAAATAATACTATAATCTAAAATTTCACTTAAGACATAGCCTTTTTAAACCAGTATCTTTTTTGATATTCCCGAAACTTCTCCGGGTGTTTTTTATGATATTCACTTAACCATTTTTTATTGTAGTCCGGATTATCAGCCCGCCAATTCTTTAGATATCTGTTTCTTGCTTTCCTCATTTCTTTGTAGGCCTCAGGATCGTTTATCTTTAGCCTTTTAAAATATGCTTTCCGGTATTTATTAATTTCCATATTAATCAGCTTTTTTGCCTCTGGATCTTCAATGTTCACACTTTTATTTTTGACATTCACATCTTTAACTAAAACATTCACACTCTTATTTGCGATGTTCACACTTGATATATACTCACCAAAGCCAGCCTTTTTAATCTTTCCTTCTTTATATAAGTTAGATAAAATTTTTCTTATATTTGCATTGCCCTTTTTGAGTTCAGAGGCTATTTTCCCAGCCTTCAAAGGTTCTTTACTTTGAGATAAAAGAGAGATAATTTTATCCCTGGTATTCATATTTTTTTACTCCCATAAATAATAAATAAATTCCAGAGGGAGCATTTTTAACTCCCCCTGTAACGAAAGAAGAGAAGAAATTAAGAAAAGAAACGAGTTCGAGTTTACAAAATAAAATAATGAATTATAAGTCCGGTGGGAGTGATTTGCAGACTCCCACCTTTGAGTGAAATAATGATAGAATATATCACTATTCAAAGAAATAAATAAGAAGGAATTTAGAAACCTTCCTATAACCACCCGAAGGATACAACTCTCCGGGATTTTCTCCTCGTGCTTATCGACTTCACACGAGGATATTTTAGTTATTTTTTACCAAGTAGTATGGCTTTCCGAGTTAAGAGACCATACTTCGTCAATTCGGCTATAACTTGGGAAACAGTTTGTAAGCCCCACTGTAAACTGTCTCACCGGATCACTTTCTCCGAATACCTGGACTAGAATATTTCCAACTTTGTGCTGATCTACATCCTTCAACGGATTTGTCTCAGCTGCTATAGGGCCAAAAAGGAAATCGCCAACTTTTAAATCGGGTAAGAACGTAACCAGCTTGTCATCTCCTGAGGAATCTTCGAGTGGGTCCAAGCCACTGAAATTATGGTCTATATCTTCTACTTGAATATATTCATCTATCACAAGGATTTTTGGGAGGCCAGATTCCGTCATCATTTTATTGATTAATTCCAACGTGGGAGGTGTCGATGGTGTAAGTCCGGCACTGCTAATCATCACGCCGTAGATATAGGATTTGACAGCAGTCGAATTCTTAAAATCTACGAATTTACTGGCATTCATTATTATATATCTGATTTTTACTCCCGCTTGCCTTGCCTCGCTGCACACACTGACGATATCGGCAATGGGGTCGTTAGTAGCTTTATTAGCATTATCCCAGTATTGATCCGCTGCCGTGCATACCTCTTTATGAGTCGATTCTAAACCGAAGTCAATATTAGCTTCCGTTACAATACCCCGGGCATTGTTATCTATGGTTAGAGAAATTTCAAATTGAGTAAGAGCTTTTAGGGCTAACCATTCCATCCTCTCTAAGATAGAATTTACTACAAAGTCCGTATCGTTGTAACAGATATTAAGTAAGGCAGTCATATCTCCTGTGGGCAAAATTGTCGCTTTCAAAACGTTGTATTCATTGATTTTTTTCTCATCAAGAATTCTTTTTATTCTGATGGCGGGGATCGAGCCGGTTAAGCGTTTTATGGTCCGCCTGCTAGATTCAGGAGCCGAACTATTGTAAGATACAACCGAAGCGGCCGCTATAGATTTTTCCCCTATGAGCGTCTCGTAGTCGAGCCAGGGCGTATACTTCAATGGAAAAAATGTTTGAAAATATTTTTTATCATATTCTCTTTTATCTAAATACTGAGCAAGTGCTTTGGACGTAATTTCTGAAAATATATTTGGCATTATTAATCACCTATTTTTTTAGATTTTCCCTTTAAATGGGGAATTTTGTTCACCTTTATTTTTGCTTTCTACATAACTTTGTAAAGTAGAATTTCCAACATTTCCAGGTTCCCCTTTAGCTGGTGGTTCATTCCCCTTTAATTTATTATCGATATCTAATTGCTTCAGCTGCAAAATATTATCGCCCAAATCTTTTACGGCTGCCCCGATATCTTCTTCTTTATCAACCCTAATAAACTTTAAAAATCCTTCCGAAAGTCCAGCTGTTTTGAGGCTATTCTTTATTAAAGTATTCAAACTGCTTTTAAGGTTGATATCCTTTAATTCTTTTAGTTCATTTTCTAAATTTATAATCTTTTCAGAATCTGTAAAATCTTTCTTTTCTAAGTTCTTTTTAAAGGTAGCGATACCTTCGGTTACCCTTTTATCTGCAATTTTAGCTGTATATTTCGCCAGGTAATCGCTTAAATTAGCGGTTTTTATAGCCGCCAAAAATTCTTCATCTTCTGTTAGTTCTTTTTTTTCTTCTGCCATTATATTAGTTCCTTACCTTTTATAGGTTCTTCTGTAGGGTCAATTCCCCAGTGTTCTTTCCTATATTTTATGTATAAAGTATTCTGTCTTTCCGCTTCCTTAAAATATTCTTCTCTGCCATATTTTTCATTCATAAAAAGATAGATATCCTTTGCAAATCCAGCTATTGCGTCCGGAGGATTTCCCAATTTTTTAAAATAAATCAATAAATCTTCCGGTTTGATTCTATTGATTGTCCCTAATCTATATGATTTCAAAAGACCTTTATCGATCCAATTAAATATTGTTTGCCTGGGTAGAGGAAAAATTTTACTGATATCCGTAATTGTCAAAAAATCATTATCTTCTTTCATTATTGATATCTCCTTTCAGTTTGATATACTATCAGTATATACCAAATAAATCATTTGTCAACTTTATATTGATAATATATTTACCAACTAAAGTCTTTTTCTTTTTTCTCTTCTTCTTCGGTAACCAAATGTAGAAAATTAAACGGTTTTTCAGGTTTCCCCGGTGGTTCTTCTACCCAAATTAAACCCAACCCGTCGTTATGAATGATCTGCTGCGGTTCATTGTCTCCTTCTTGAGAAAAGCTCCTGACAGCACCCAGGCAAGCCATACTTAAAGCTATTGCTATATCTATCTTTTCCGAATGCTTATCTTTGACAATTCTAAATCCTCTATCCATTTCCTTAGCCTTACAGGCCTTAACGTGTCGTCTCAATTCTTGTGAAGGGTAAAATTCGATATTCCCGAATTGTATTAAGTCATAGAAATTTTGAGAAAAATCAATAGTATTTCCGACCGTCTGCGGTAATTCTTTCATAAAAAGCCCCTTCTTTTTTAAAGTAATAGCACTTCGATGTAGCTGATAGGGATCATAATAAACCGTCTGTAGATCAAACGCCCTGTATAGATCAAGTAGATATTTTTCTACTGTTTCCTCTAAGTCAATGGGATTTTCCTTCGAAGGCTGCCATTTCCGATAGCAAGCTAACCTCACTTTATTACCATTTCTGGTAACTGCCACAACTGCAGTAGAATCCCCTTTTACTGAAGCGTCT
>Ga0210003_1001514_pt1 | contig 20428 bp, 43 predicted proteins | sample LantaG_FD_182804 | JGI IMG/M metagenome (GOLD analysis project Ga0210003, IMG submission 182804) | Deep subsurface microbial communities from Baltic Sea to uncover new lineages of life (NeLLi) - Landsort_02402 metaG (SPAdes) (version 2) | ecosystem: Environmental > Aquatic > Marine > Oceanic >... | reverse complement strand
CAATGGTTACTATCGTGCCTGCAGTCAAGCCTAAAAGTCCCAGGTACCAGCCTACTGCAATAGTGGCTGTGCTTGCTGCTACGGCTATTTCTGGCCCGAATACGAACACGCAGGTTACAGTTATTAACATTAGTAATAAGTAGAATAGTCCTTGTAATCCCCAAGTTTGAAAGTCCGCGCCATAACTCACGCTTACGGGTGTTCCGCAAACAAATGTTTCATTACTTGTTGTTATGCTTCCTTGAGCAGAGTATGTTATGTTAGCAGGCGTGCCTATATTTACTAGGATAGTTCCACCAGCAGAATTAAGACTTGATTGATTAAATAATTTTTGTGAATGTAAACTTACATTATAAACTTTTAATGTAGCCAGTATTGGAACGCCACTTGGATTACTGAAATCCATTCTGAAATTATTTGTTACATTATTAAAGCTTATTGAACAAGTTACTTGTCTTGCTAGCCTCCAAGAACTTAAATCTATACTTCCTAAGTTTATTCTTAAATTAAGTTCAGTGCTAGTTAGTTTAGTTGGCTCTGTTTGTAATACTGTAACTCCTTGATATACTACCATAAACTGGTACCATTTATTGTATAATACCATTTCTGCAAAAGCTTGCCCTTGATACCCCGTTTTTATTATTTCTGTAGTTTTATAAGTGTTAGTTCCTACATCGTAAGTTTGTATATGCACATACGCATCTTGTATTGGGTTATCTGTTTCATCTGTTACAGTTATCGTTACTAGAGTAGTGTTAAGTGTTAAGTAAAGATCTAATTGTTCTGTAGTGTTATCTAGCGTGTAGTTAGTCATATAGTAAGTTTTAGAATTATGTGTTGGATTATAATATTCTAGCTGTGAATTAGTTTGGTATGTTGTTGTTGCATTATTTATACAAATACCATAAGTGCTATTACCTGCCCAGGTTAAATTAAATTCTCTAAAAGCAGATAACACGCCAACCCAAACATTAAAGTAACCATCTATGCTTGCTACTATGGGGCTAGAATTATCTTCATCAAATACTGTTATGTTTACTGCGCGGGTAGTGTATAAACTACAATTATCAATACCTATTTGAATTACTTTTTGAGTATTGTTTAATAGTCCTGTTATGTTGTTTATTGTGCCTGTTACGTTATAATACCATAAGAAAGGTACATTTAGAACGGATTGATTTATTGCAGGTGTAAGGAATGTTATGTTATAAAAGTGTTGACTGGCATTACTTCTATCTGCACTTATTGTACGGTATGAGTTATTCCAAAAAAATGCTGCGCTAGTGTTAAGTATTCCTGCAGGAGTGAATATTGTTAGCGTGCTGGTTTGATATGATAATTCATTAACACTTGTGGCATATACTAAAGTCATATTAGTTGTTACAAAAGTATAGTTGCGCGTTACAATATTTAAATCACCTATACTTGAAAAGTCTAGTTTACTAGCATCTTTAAATCCTGTTACTTCTACTCTTACATTATATTTATCTAAGCGAGTTATTTCAGCTGTGGTTCCTGGAATGTAAAAATCAAGCCAGTGATCTCCAGAGATAACCCATTGAGTTATCTCAGAAATTGTAGAGTTTGGAAGTTTTACAATAGAGATTGGAAGATCACTGGCAACGTGAAAATAATAACTACTTTTTTTAGTATCCCATGGTTCATAACTAAAAGTGTACTTATCTTTAAGCTTTACGGTTTTAAAACTATCTAGTATGCTGCCATCTAAAGCTTCAATTCTTATGCTTGCATCTTTAGTATTGTATTGTAAATAGTCATTGAATAATCCATTACTCCAATCGTATTCTGGAATACTTAATGCAGTGTGGCCATCTGCTACTTGAATAGATAAAGTATGATTTCCGGGTGTTAAACCTGTTACATTACTAGTAAGATTGTAAGTGTATTGAGTGCTATTAATTTCTGTTACTCCAAAGATTTGCGAGCCATCTATGCTTGCATTAAGCCTATATAAATATAAGTTATCTGTTATGTTCCAGCTTCCTGTAATGTTATTATTATATCTTATTGTTCCATTACTCCAATTTATTATGGTTATAACTGGGCTTATATCATCATAATAAAATATGTTAGTTGTAGTGTTTTCATCTGTGCTTGTTGTGTTTCCTCTGAAAGAATAATTCCAGTTTCCTGATTGTGTTATGTTTACTTGAAAACTACAATTAATATCATTTCCTATTCCTAATGTTTGCGTTTGATTAACTGTTCCATTAATGTAAAGGCGGCAAGTCCAATTAAGACTGGCATTACCTAACACCCAAAATGTTACTGGGTTAGTATTGAATTGACTTCTATTTAATGGTGTTGAGTTGCTTAAATTAATTGTATCAGGTGTTGGTGGAATACCTGTGTAGGGATTTCTTCCTGTTCCACCGTTCCATAAATATGTTATTTCTGTTGCGTTTAGTTTTCTTTTATAAAAACCATATTCATCTATATCTACATTCATAAAGCTGGTTCCTGCTGGATTTGCCCCAAACTTTAAAAATCCTGTATTCCATACATCTCCCCCTCTTACGCTTCCACTTGTTGCTACACTACTTCCGTTTATATACCATTGTCCTGTATTTGCTGTATCATCATATACGAATACTATATAATGCCAATTTCCATCGTTTAAATTATGATTCGCCGTAGGCGAAGAATATGCGTTTACTCCATCATTAGTTCTTATTTGTATTTGACCAGCTTCATAAGCGTCTGCTTCGTTTCTATTAGCATAAACTCTTATGTTATTTGCTGCTGCATTTGTTATTGACATTATAGTTTGTACATCTACTGCTGTGGTATATTTAACCCAGAATGAATAAGTCCAATTTCCTGTTCCATCAAACAATAAATCATGAACTTTTATATTATCATTTATTCCATCATAATGCCTTGCATCTATTAATTTTCCTGCAATCCAAGTTGTTTCCGTGTTTGTTGCCCAATGCCCATTACCACTTAAATCAGATATGTTTGTTCCTGCTATTGTTGTATTATCAAAACTATAATATGCTTCTGAATTATTAACTGTGATTGCACTTGCACTATTTATTGTTAAACCTATTAAAATTATTGATAATATTATGAACCAGTATCTTAATTTCATCCGTCGTTACTCCATATTTTATACATTACGATCATTAACAGGATTCCTATGATGCCTACTATGAATGGTAGGCGTGCCATGATGAAGCTGGTGTATTGTAATTGATTCGCTTGAGCAGATAACTGTGGATCTGCTGCTGCAGTTTCGTAAACGTTAGTGAAGATGCCGCTGATATAAATGAGGAGTATTAATCCGATGATAAAGAATACCAGGAATACTGGATGCACTCTCACAAGCGCAGCCAGTACTAGTGTGGCTAGGCTTAACCCTATTGTTATGAATAAGAATACGCTATCTCCTACACTACTAAAATATCCTGTTAAAGTATTGCTTGCTGTTTTACTTGTTGCAGGCATGTTAGCATCTGCTTGAATGTTCGTATTGAAAGCGGCAGCTAAAGTAAAGCTTATAAGTAATATCATGCTTATTGCTAATAAGCCTCCGCCAATAAATATTAAATCTTGGAAGCTACCTTTTTTATTTCTTCTTAGTTTTCTTTTGAATACCAAAATATTCCTCCAACTGATCGTTAAGGTTACGTACTCCCTTCTCTGCTTTTAACAAGCTAGTATTATAAAGTATTCGCGTCATTTCTGCATCCGTACTATCAGGCAATAAGTTTTTAACTTCTTTGAACACGTTTGCATCCCATCTTCGCAAGATAGTTTTGGGCTTTCTTCTGTTAACCATCTACATGAAACCTCTCTTTTCATTCTGGCTATCTCTCCAAATACTCATTAAATCAAGCACGGTTTTGAATACTAAATAGAATATTAAAATGTATGCCACAATTCCAAACAAGCGAAGATATAAGAACATTTCATTCTGTAATAACAAACTACTCCTAACCGCTATTTGCGCCATGATAGCACTGTTAAGAATCATTAAGTAAGTGGCAAGTATATAACATAACCTTCTAACAACAAGGTTAAAGTATTCACTTTCACTTAAAGGTTTACGTAAATAATCCATTAATAATGGGAAGAAGAATAATACTCCAGTAATTAATAATACAAATATCGCGATAGCCAAGCCACCACTATAAGTTTCTGCATGGCGATAATCCATACCTGTTGTGAAATTACCTGCATCAATACAACCTAAATAAGTATTGACTGGTTCACCAGTATAATTGCCAATGCCTGAAACCCAATTTATCATCGCGGCATCATACCAACAATCATGTTGATCTTGCACGCCATTAGTTTGATTATATGGTAAGCAATAACAATACACTTGCCAATTATATAACGTGGCAGGTTCCCAAAATTCTTCATTCATATCCATTAAAAAATTAAGAACGCCACCAGTACTTGAATATCTTAATCCATGAGGGAGTATGTTTTCATAAGGTTCAGTACTAATAATATCATAAGTTTCTTCTTGTTCTCCAAAAACAGGTTTAACAATATTAATGTAACAACTAGCATGATTAATACTATAATTATAAACTGTTGAGTTATTTGGCTCTGTTCTTTCTTGTTGTACTTTTAACATTAAGGCGCCATCGCTTTGCCCTAGTGTTAAATCATCTGCTATATCTAAATATTGAATGTTACAATATGCTGCTTGTTGAGCAGTTGCAAAACTACTTAAAACTATAATTAAAAAAAATAAAAGTATTAATTTCTTCATACAATTACCTTTTTCTTAATAATAACACTTTCTTTGCCAAGCTTGGGTTTTTCATTAAGTCTCCTGCTAGATTAACTGAGAACCCTTTCTTTCTTAACTTAACATATAACTCTGCTTGTTTTTTGGTTGGCAAACCATATCTTTTCTTATTCATTTTATTTTCCTCTTGCCTGGTTTCATGTAACCTTTTACTTTTATTTTAGTTTTCCTGCCTTTAACTTTTTTATAATAACCATCTATCCTTTTCATTTTATCTACCTCACTTTCTTTTTCTTTCTGCGCCTTTTAGGCTCTACGTTTAAGTTACGTACTGCATCTAAAGCTCTACTGCCTCCAGTTGCTAATGCTACTGGCCCTGCAAAACCTGCTACTGTAGTGAACCCGCCCATTATTGGGATTGCTGGAATTGCTGCTGGTCCTGCGTGTGCTAGCGTCATTCCTGCTGCTGCTCCTGTAACGCCTGCGGTCATGGCCATTCCTCCAAATCCTACCAGATCACTTTGCAAACCTGCAATAGGACTTTTACGTTTTTTTCTTCTCGCCATATTATTCTTTACCTCCGATTCCTCCTATTTTGTTTTGTATCATAATAATACTTTCCTCAACCCTCTTACCTAGCGGGTTGATGATTAAAGCCATCGTGGTCAAGTCATACCAGTAATCGCGCCAAGACTTCATGCTGGGGCTACCCCACCCACTTTGCTAGTTAAAACTCTTACTGCTCCAGTAAGTTGTGAAATGTTATCTGCACCACCAGTAGCCGTTTTCAAACAGTAATATACTGTAACTGCACACAAGCCAAGGCATCCAATGGCTACAACCATCGTAACAATTAATGTTTTGTTTTGACTCCAGAAATCCTTTTTACTAAACTCTATCTCGTTCTGTTTAAGTTCTTGTAATTGCCAGTTCTTCACGTAATACGGTACAGGTTCTATATCGCTAACTGCATCTTTATCTTCAAGGTTGCCAAAGTTCATACGCACTGGTAAATAATTATCGCCATACTTGAAAGCGTAAACATTATTCCCAGGATAAATAAATTTAGCATCAAAAGGTTCAATAGTTCTTTTCTTCCCAAACAACTGCCAAGCAGTCCTAGTCTTATTCATTTTAAACCGCGTCTTTTTAGGTTTATCAATCGTGTAACTATCCCTGCCGTTACCAAAGATAGGCCAGTACGTCATCTTAATTTTGAACTGGTTATAATAATAGAACGCCCAACAACCTACGCCTATCAATACCGCGAATACTAGGTAGCCTGCCCAGTACATTGCTGTTTGCAAGAATCCACTTGCTCCACTTGTTATTGCTTCAAAACCAACTGGCATTTTTTATCACCCAAATAATCCAAACATTTTCTTCTTAGGAGCCTGAACTGGCCCCTCACTGAACGCCTCAACCCGTTTACTTATAGTGCTATCTATTCTTTTATTCCAACCATTCATAGCCCTATGCGGGCCAGCCATAATAATATTCTTAACCCACCGCGTAACAACATGACAGTTTCTGAAACTTAAATCATAAGATTGATAATGAATACATAAATCTATCGTTAAACTATTACTAGCATCACGCAACATGCCCAACACTCTATCTTCATTAAAGTTAGTATTAAACATATTCCTAGATAAGAAAGGGCGTACGTGACTTTCAATCTTTCTAATGCCAATATTATTCATAATAGGACTGCCTTGCGAAACCCAGCCCTTCCCATCAATATAAACTTCATTTTTTAAATCGTGAATCAAGCTTTGTAATTCATCACCCATATCTTGCTGCCAACGTAACAAGTCAGTTCTATCTTCTTGTTGTTGCATCATCACCTGATCAGGTATGCCTTCAGCTACTTGAACCGCTCCTTGTTCCCTGCCAAAATTCATTTGGCGCTGTTCCATATCCTGCTGTTCTTTATACGGATCAGATTGTCCAGGCATAAAAGGCAATTTCATAATAGTATTGGGCGTACCCCCAAACCCGTTAAACGCTTAGGACGTTTACCCTTAATCTGTTTTTCAACCGCAACAACACTAGGCTTATACTTAAGCAAACGCTTCAACTCATTATCATCCTTCTTCTTCTCTTTAAAAGGCTTTCTATCAAACTCAGGTGGTGGCTTAATTGTAGTTATTGGCGGCTGCCCAAACCCTCCAGAATAATATGTGCTTTTAGGAATTGCACCACCATAAACTGCGCCAGTTAATTGCGCATAAGAAGATTTAGCATAAGACGGTTTAGCATATGAAACTTTTGATCTTGCATACTTAGACACGCCATATTGTTGTTTCGCATATGGCTTATCGTACAATACTAGATTATAAACATTATTAAATTTACCACCATAATACGATGGCGCTTTACCTTTACTATATTTAGGTTGCGTATATAAATAAGGAGTCTTTGTTTGCTTAGGAACTTTATAACTAATAGTAAATGGCGCAACATACTTACCAACACCCGAACTTATTTTAGGATATAACCCTGTAACGCTTGCAAGTTTATCATAATTCATTTTACCAAGTGTTCCTTTCTTACCTAACTTACCTAAACCAAATTCCTCAAGTTTAGCTTTGCCTAATTCTATAACGCCAATCTTTTCCCCAGTAAACTTACCACCCTTAACTAACTTACTTGTACCCTTATAAATACCTGCAACATCAATTAAATCCTTAGTACGCCCACCAACCTTGGCAGCCTTCTGTTCCCAAACACTTTTAGGAACTTTACCATATAATTTAGCTAACTCTACACGTTTAATAACCTCACTAGGCTTGCCCATTAAATAACCCATCTCAAACTTTTTACGCATTTGATCCGCGATATTACTTACCCGTATACCTTTCTTAGTTGGAATCCAAGTAAGAAACGCAGGCTCCGTCCAACCCAATACTGCAGGAACTTGGGTTTGTTGGAAGTATGCTTTGCTAGTTCCAATATTAAGAAACTCCTGCCCCTTAATGTTAACATGATACTTCGGCTTACCCATAAAAGAACTTGTGGCAATATCTGATTTAATGCCGAACTCTTTAAGAACACTATTAACTTCTTTAGCAAAGGCTTTCTCTTTACCCTTAGTTAATAATCCTTGAACATCAATATCACCACCCGCTCCTCTCGGTGGTTTCCTTAATGTAGTTTGCGGCGGAATAACGGTAGTGCCAATAACATAAGGTTTATACTTTGCAAAAACTTTCTTAATGCCAAGCATCGCGGCAGGAGAAGCGCCTTCTTTTTGTAATGCTTCTACATACTTTGGACTCCATTCTTTCAATGGCTTTGCGCGTCTTGGCAGTTCTTTAAATGCTCTGTTGTATTCTGCTTGGAATGTTCTGACTTCCTTACTTCTTGCGCCATACTTCTTTATTAAAGCTTCCTCAACGACAGCTTTACTTTTACTAAGTTTCATACCTTTATCACTATATACTTTAGATAACATCAAAGGCGCGGCGGCCATAATAGCTTCTGATACACTTTCTACGCTTGGATCTTTAATAGCTTCTCCAGTTTTTTTTAAACCATACGCGCTATAACCAATATCTGTGAGCATTTTTGCGGATGGGCCAGCATAGCCTGAACTTGTGCCTAATGTTGCCCAAAACATTGCTGCAGTAAGCATTTGCCTCGGGTTAGGTTTACTTGCTCCTAACAATTCTTTATATGCTTTACCTGTTTCGCTTTTCTCTAATGTAACTCCTGTCTTTCCAGGATCAAACCCTTTAACTTTTGTAAATACGGATTCCTTAAATTTAGAAAAAAAAGCTTGCTGTTTAGGGAAAAACTTCTTCATTAAAGTATCTTGCCCATACTCTCTTAACTGGCCTTGCGCAGTAACTAACTGTAATGTGCCTGCTGCAGTGTCAGGCAATATTTGCTTTTCAATAGCTGTTAAAACGTAATCTCCGCCCGCCTTTACTTTCTTCCATGCAATTTCACCAGCGTAATCTATTTTGGCAACAGTCTTACCGCCTTTACCGAAAACGTCATTCCATGCTTGTTCTTTTTTTTCTAAAGTTCTTTCTTTAATTCTTTTTTTAGTTACGGGTAATCCTGATCCTATTCCTTTAATAAAAGCTTGTTCAGTTACTTGCCCTTTACTTCTTTGATAACTGAATATATCTTTAGCAGTGATGCCTTCTCTTAAACCACTTAATCTTCCTGGCACGTCACCAGCGGTTGTTATGGTTGGGCCGTAAGGTACGTTAGTAGCTTGAGTATATTGCACTGTTGAACCAGAAGCAAACTGTGATATTGGTTGTTGTATTGGATCATCAGTTCCCCATTTTTCACCATAACTTTCACCAAAAGTATCGCGGTACCATCCTAATCTTTCTGCCGCACTACCTGCCTTGGCAGGCATTGGATATTTTGGTTGTTCAAAAGTAGTAGGCGGACTATCAATAATACTAGTTTCGCTTCTAGCTTCCTGCCCAGCAATACCGCCACTTCTTGCAACAGTTGGAACAGGGCCAGTATCCCAGGCCGTTCTTTGATATGTTGTACCACTACCTAAATATTGTTGTCCTGCAGTTCTTCCAGTTTTAGGTGGTTTTGGTAAGTCTTTCGGATATATTTGTTTAGTTGGAGTTTTTGTGGTTACTTTACTTGGCACGCCTTGCTCCCTGTTTGGCGTCATTTCTCTACGCTGCCTTTCAGGTTCAAAGCCGCTACCAAAACTTGTTGTTTTCCCATCAATCGTTATAGTTTGAGGGCGAAAACTGCTTACTGCATTACCTTGATATTGTATAGAAACAGTTGCGCCAGCTCTTACTTTACTTGCGGTGTGAGCAGAAATAACTCCGCGCCTAATTAAGTTACTAACATTGCCTTTTGTTACTCTTAAAGTAGCCATTTTGTTATTGTTTAAACCTGCTTAGGTTTCCGCGAGGGAAAGGTATATTAAGCCTTGTTGCCAACCGTGCAGGGCAAAAGAGGTGATTCTTTCTTAAAGAATCTTGGTGTAACTTGCGTTACCCAATTTTGTTAACAAAAGATTAACAAGTATTTAATTGTTTCTATTACTTTTTCTTTTTAAGTTTAGCTATCCTTCTCTTGTTAAGATGCTGGCAAAATAACCAAAATAATATTAGGCATACTAAAGTAGCAATAGCTTTTCCTTGCTCTGATAATTCTGCGCCACTCATTTTTATTCCTCTGGCGCATATCCTATATTTTGTAGTGCCTTAGTAAATATTCTTGTTGCACTTAACTTGTTTTCCTTAACCCAATTATGTTGTTCTTGTGTTACTCTAACATAAAATGCTTTGTTCTTTTTTTCTTTTCTTTTGTATTCTTCTAAGTTAATTTTTGTTTTTTCTTTCATTGTAAAACCTCCATGTTATACATTGAATATACTATAAATGCTAGAAGTATATAAAGTTAATGGTTTTATCACAAAGTTTAATAAGGAGTAAACTAACAAAAAGGTTATGGGCGATCAAGAAAGTTTTGAAACCTGGAACATGGCAAAAGCATACTTGCAGAGAATAGATTCCCTACTAACCCACTGCGCTTTCTGCCACTACCACGATATGGGAAGTCAATGGTATAAAACACTACTCAATTTGTACAAAGAGATATACCCCAAAATGACTGCGGAGGAAAAAAAAGAGTGCGATGTAAAACTAGATCTCTTGCGGAACGCAAAAAATTCCCTACAACCAAAGAAAGGGATAAACTCAAAACTCTACATAGACGTTGAACTCTACCTCCGCAGCCTCTTAGAAAAGAAAGGATTACTCACTCCAAAAGGCGATGATCCAACCAAAGCATATAGGAACTAAAAAAAAGATGGCGCAACATTCTAAACCTACTGATAAAGATTATAAAGGCCCTTCAATTGATGGCTACCTTAAATCTAACATGGATGGTATGAAAGAAGAAATCCAACAAGATGATGATAAAGTATTAATGATTGACGGCAGAGAACGTATTGGCAAGAGCGTATTTGGGATGCAGATTGCATGGTACATGAGTGACGGTAAACTAGAATTACAAGATATTTGCTTAACCGCAGAAGAATTTCAAAAGAGAGTTAAGGATTGTCTTAATGGAACCACTATAATATTTGATGAATGTTACCTGGGAATGGCCAGTGCAGATGCTTTAAGCAAATACAATCGTTTATTAATGAAAATGCTTGTAACTTGCGGCCAGAAAAACTTATGCCTTATTCTTATCTTGCCTTCCGTATTTGACATCAGCAAATACGTCGCCTTGCACAGAGCAGATGCCTTACTACACGTTTTCAAACACAAAGGTAAACGCGGCCACTTCGCTTTTTACAATGCTCAAAAAGTAAAGAACCTTTACATCTTTGGAAAGAAGTTTTACAGTTACGGAAAGATACACCCAAACTTTCATGGCAAGTTCTCTAATCATTATACAGTTAATGAAGCAGAATACAGAAAAAAGAAATTAGAAAGCCTAACCAAACTATTAAGCATGCAAGAAGAAGATGGTGTTGGAGCAAGGAAAGAAACCACATATAGATCAATCAAAATAGTTAAACAAGTAACAGAACTACCTAACAAAGACATTGCAGAGCTATTAAAAGTACATCCAAATACTATCATGCGGGCCTTAAAGTGGCAAATACCTAAGGAGATTAACATACCAACACCAATTCACCAAGATATTAAGAATACAGGGGACCTGGAGCCAAATACGGTGAAACCCCCTATTAATGTAGGTGATCCCCCAATTAATGTAGAAAGATACGGAAAAGCACAATGAAGATAGCTATATATGCGCGGGTAAGCAAGGAAGAAGAAGGAGTACAGGATCCAGATAACCAGTTGCTGCCATTGAGAAAGTATTGCGAAGCCAAAGGCTGGGAAGTAAGCGAAGAATTTATAGATAGATGTAGTGGCGGTACAAGTGACAGGCCAGAGTTTCAACGCATGCTAGGCAGAGTAAAGCAAATGCACTTCAAAGCCATACTAGTTTGGAGCCTAGATAGATTCTCCAGAGAAGGCATGAACAATACATTAAAGTATATTGAAACACTAAAACATTATAATTGCGCCTTAGTAAGCCTTCAAGAAACTTGGCTTGATACAACTCAACAAGGTATTGGAGAATTATTGATAGGCATTTTCTCTTGGGTTGCCGCTGAGGAAAGGCGTAAGATAAGTGAAAGAACAAAAGCTGCATTAACTAAATTACAAAATCAAGGTATAAAATTGGGGCGGCCTCACAAAATTAATAAAGAACAAGTTATTTCTATGTATGATAATCTCGGAAGCATTAATAAAGTTGCTAAAGAACTTAATGTTTCTTATGGCGCTTGCTGGAAGATTATAAATGCATATACTAAATTGTAATTATCATTAAAGGGGGTAGTTTTTGTTATGTATTAAATGATGCCTTTTAGCGCTTACCTTTTAATGGCCGTTAAATGATAGCTTTTTACGGTTTCAAAACTGTTTATAAACGGCTTTCGCAAACTTTAAATACTACTACATATTCTTAGTTAATATTGGAGGTTTTACACAAATGAGAAATACATTTTTTATTATCGCAAACATCTGGGCGGCTGGATCTATATTAGAAAATAATATAAATTATAAGTTAATTATGGCAGTACTCTGTTTTTTTTGTTTATTTATTTATTTTAATTATGATGCCTATAAAAGACTTGGATGGGTGAAATAAGGTGAATATTGTTAGTTTAATTCAATGGATTGTGTCATTACTTCTTATGGCATTTATAATTTACCAACTATACAATACCATTATGGATCGTAAGAAAACTGAAGCTGTAGGAAAAGCAAAGAAACCGCGAGACTGGCTAAACCAAGCGTATAAAGCTATAATACCAGAACATAGCATAGTGCCTAAAAAAGATTTGGGAAATCCTGCAAATAATTTAATGAAAGCGGTATTTGGGCAATCCAGTCAACGTAAGGTATCAAAGAATAAAAGAGGTGCGAATACATGAATATAGACATAATAATACTAGGGGCAGTAATAGGAACGGCAATTATATGGGCAATTATAGGGTGGGATACTTATGAACAAGTTAAACTTAACGCGTTACGTTCAAGACCCTATAAATCATCACATAATAAAACTTCCATTGAATCATTGCATAATAGAATTGCTAAACTAGAATTTCAGGTAGCACATATGGAATGGGCTGATGCAGTTAGTAAAATACATTTTAGAAAAATCGCAAAATATAAAGATTATATAAAAAATAGAAAGGTCAAGAAATAATGTTTAACGAAAAAAACAAGATAATACTAGAATGTACTTGCGAAAGATGTGGGTACACTTGGGAAAGTAAAGGAACCATGACTCCCAGAGTATGCGGTAGATGTAAAAGCCCTTATTGGAACGTTCCCAAAAAACTCAAAGGAAATCCAGCGGAGGCAGTAGAATGAGTAAGTGGTATTACAGCTTTAAATTCTGGCTAGTAGCCAGCATTTGCCTAGGCGGAGGCACGATCCTAGATTATATGCGAATGAACGGAACATGGCTAGATAGCTTTGTTTACGTAGCAATCATCAATATTCTAGTTTGGGGCGGAATTTACGCCTTTTTTTGGGCTGTTATAAAAATTGGAGGGTTAGAAAGTGGGAAAAAAGTATAATAGTATACAATTCCTGCAAATACCTACACACCTACACTTCGTATGGAAACGTAGAAATAATAAATAAGTAAGTAATAAACGATATTAAATAACAACAAATAAACAAATAGGTGTGCATATAATATCAAAACTATGAACAACACTGAGGTTAAAAAAAAATGAAGAAGCAAACAAGCATATACCTGGATACAGAATTGTATCAAATAGTAAAAATGAGAAAGCTTAACATAAGCCATTTGCTTGAAGAATTATTGCGCCAATATCTTGAAAGGAAAGAAAATCGCAGCATAGAGCTTGTTAAGAAAGAGTTAAACGATTTAACAAACTCTTATTTATTAAATAAAACTGTTATAGAACAAGAAATTAAGAAATTAGAAGCAGAACATGCAGAAATCAAGCAAAAAGCAGAAGATGAGGAAAAAGAGCGGCGTGTGCGTGATAGGATTAGCTTGGGCGAGGATAAGTTTGCTCAGATACGTATTGATATGGAAAGAAAGCAAGCTATTGCGAGGCGTGAGGAGATTAGGAAGTTGAAAGAGAAGGAAAATGATAAGAAACAATCTTAAACTAGAGCATTGGGGGCCGCGGAAGCAGTGGGTTTTGAATGATCGCGCTAATTGTGAGTGTTTGAAATGTTTGCAAGTGGTTGAGTATGGCTTTTATTGCCCTAGAACTGATAAATTTTGGTGTAAGAAGTGTGAGAAGGATTCTGGTGGTGGGCGTGGAGTTTGTGATTGTACGCATGGCTATCATGAGAATTTCAGTGTAATGTGCAAAAAGGATGATAAAAATGCCAAAAAACATTAAGGAAATAGTATTGAATGAAACAAGTTATAGGAATGATGGGCTTAGAACTGTTGTTGTTAGATTTAATCAGCCTTGTACATGGACAACTTTTGGTATTAATGATTTGCGTGAGATTTTGAGGTTATGGATTGTTGGAGAAGAAATGAAGTACCCGCAAAGTAAGGGTTTTCAAGGCCGTTGGATGTTATTTAGGGAAATTAAGAAGGTTTTTGATGAAACGGAGGTAAAATGAGAATGGTTAAAGATACGATTTGGGATGAAGCTGCTAGGAAGGCTAGCTTGTATGAACAGGAGATTAAAGCACTGCGAGAACGGCATAACATGCCCGCAGAGGAAGAATTAGTTAGTGAGGAGCCTTTGGATACTAGGGAGTGGCAGGAGATTGAGAATGAAGATAGAGGATGCCTGAAAGCGGCTGGTGATAGCGTTAGTGGCGTGCTTGTGGATATTGGAGAAGGCGATTACGGTAATAAAACCTATACTTTAGAAACGCAACCTGGAACATTGAAAAGTTTATATGGCAGTATTGTTTTAGATAAGAAAATGAGCAAAGTAAAAGTTGGAGAACTAGTAAGAATCACTTTTTTAGGAGTGAAACAAGGCAAGCGCCGCGAATACAATGATTACAAAGTGGAAGTAAAAAAATGAAGAAAAAGCTTAATAAGTTGGAAGTTGCAATGAATTATATATTTTTTTTAATGGGCGGATTAATATTGTTTGCAGGCGGGTTAATAGGTATGATTAATGATGAAGTAATATTAGCTTATGGAAATGGAGCAATAATATTTCTTTTTACCGCAATGTTTGTAGGTTTAATTATGCTTATTAATGTTGGGAGATGGGAGGATTTGCTGGATGAGGCTTGAAAAATGAATGATTTTAATTTGAAGTTATTAATGGCTGGCGCGATGGTTTTGATAACTTTAACAGTGATCATTTTATATTTTTATTATGCCGAATTAAACACGCAATACATTCAATTATTAAGTTACATGAACGAATCTTGTACTTGTTTCGGAGTATGGAGGCCATAAAATGAAGAAGTCTTGTAAAAACTGCAAACATAGATGTGTTTGTTTAGTAGAAACTGAATTTACTGATGATTGTTGGGAGGAACGAAAATGAAAGAAGAACATAAATATTATATTTACAGCAATGAAAAACTGCTTGATAAAATACTTGAACGGATTAAACAGCATCTTCAAGAACAAGAAGATATACCTATTGTTTTTCACGTAAAGAAAAGAGTACGTAAAGGAATGTTAGAGGGTGGCAAAAAGTGAAGAAGTCTTGTAAAAATTGTAAACATTATCATGTTGCGACTTTATATGATGAACCTTGTGTTAGATGTAAGTATGGGAATAGAACAGATTGTTGGGAAGAACGAAAATGAGTAGTTTTTGTGACGAATGTAAAAGAACAAGATATAATGACCATTTAACAGGCATAATTAAAGTAGGAGAAAAAACATACTGTCCAGAATGTGTAAAGAGGAAATATAATGAAGAAGTCTTGTGAAAACTGCAAACATAAGTTTGAATGGTTTAGTTTTAATCATTGTATAACTAATCAGGTATGTAAGAGAAAGAAAAGTAATTTAGAGGATTGTTGGGAGGAACGAAAATGAATTTGTTTTTATTTATATCTACTTTTATATTGTTTTTAATTGGTTTTAGTGTTGGTTGGTTATTTTGGAGTGTTGTTTGTCCAATGGATGGTGGGCGAGAATGAGTTTTAGTAATGCAATGAAAAGAATTTTGTTTTATTCTATTCATTTATTAGTAGTTCTTTGTATAAATCCTTTTAGTGATTTAAAGAGATTTAATAAAGTATATGAAAAATCCCAAGAGGAGAGATGTGGTGGGCGAGAATGAAAAAGGTGACTTTATGATAAATTGTAATGCTTGGGTATGGATAAGTTTCGCTTATTTTATCATAGGATGTTTGGTTGGTTATTATTATGGAAAAAGAAAGAGGGTTTGAAAATGGAAAGAAGAACAGCTAAACAGATCGTGCATGATTATCAAAGTAATGGTGTTAGTCCAAATGATATATTTATTTCTGAAAAGGATATTGAAGAATGGGTTTTAAGTGAATTAAAGTATGAAGAAGTTCAAAAAAGAGAGTTTGACAAAGGTTATTTTAAAGCACTAAGAAAAATTAATGAGATGGTTAAGAATGGATAACTTTTATTGTTTTAAATGTGATAAGCTCACGAGACATTTCACTATGGGTAAAGTAGTGGCTACTGGAACAACAATATTACGATGTAGTGGTTGTGGTGAAGGAGCTTATTGTAAAGGGAAACTTGCTATGCTTAAAGAGATAATTGGTGGACAATGAAAAAAGAAGAAATGATTTGGCTTCTGGATTTTTTAAAGAATTATGCTAATCAAAATAAGCAATTTAGAATTAAATTAATTGAAGTACTGCAGGAAATAAATAAAGAATTAGAGAAGGGGTGTGTGATAAATGAGGATTAAACATATGTTTATGCAATTAGCAGTTAGATTATGTAAATTTATTATAACTGGCAATTTGGAGGGTAAACAATGAGTTATGTATGTGATGAATGTAAAAGAACTTTTTATAATGACCATTTGACTGGGGTATTGATGGCAGGGAGAAATTTATATTGTTTTGAGTGTGCAAATAAATTGTTTCATAAGGAGCGTGATAAACAATGATGGTTAAAGAAAAAGTTATAGGGACAGCACTTAAAGACATTAAAAAAGGAGAAATTATACAACTAAACTTTCCTGATTTCTCAAATGACAAGATAAGATTGGCTGGGAAGGGGAAAGATTGGCTAACTAAAAAGATACTGGGGCGAATAAGAAAATGGTAGTAATGAGTTATTCAAAAAAATGAATGAAACTGAAATTCAGGACAAAATTAAGTTTTTAATTGATGAGAAGGGAGCATATAAATTAAATGGGATATTAACTTTCCATTTGTCTCCAATACCAAACTGGTATTCAATGATAGATGGTGGAGAGATTACTTGTCCAGTTTGTGAAAAACATATATTGACAGTTAAATATCCGAAACCATTTAATGAGATTATTAAAGTCGGAAATACTTTATATGCTCATAGAATGTTGGAACATATTTGTCCTGAATGTGAAACTAAATGGAGATTTGAAAATTATGATTAGACCTCACTTTGTTATTTTGGTTTTGCCAAAGTTAAAAGGTAGCTACAATGAAAAAGTCTTGTGAAAATTGCAAAAGATATAGAAATGGTTGTATAGGTATACTTATGGAGTATAGGGAATTTAGTGATGTAGAAGATTGTTGGGAGGAACGAGAATGAGTGGTTTTAGTGGTTTTGGTATGTTGGTTTTTGTGGTGGTGGTTTAGTTTGGTTGTTTCGGATTTCACGATTAGGCCGTTGGTTGTTATTTTGGTGGTTGGTTGGATCGCGTATTTGATTGTTATTGAATATTTTGGTGAAGGTGGTATGTTTGGATAATAAAGGTTTTTGGATTGTGTACATAACTTACATAATATTGTTTGTTGGTGATATAACTACTACTATGTTGAATACTAAGTTGTTGTCTGTGCTTGAGTTGAATCCGTTATATAGGTTGACTGGTAGTTTATTGCCGATAATCTTGTTGAATTTAGTGTTTGTTTATGGTTTTTATTGGTTGTATCATAGTAAAAAGAGTAGTGGTTGGCAGCGTTATTTAGTAATTTTGTTAATGATGGTTGTTATCGTGATGCGTTTGATTGCTATGAATAACGCGCTTACTTGGTATAATAGTCCTGAGGTGTCAGTTCAGGAGATTGAGGCAGTGTATACTTCTGAAGTAATGTATGATGCCCAAATTTATTATGCTGTGTTAATGTATGCGCCTATAATTTTTTGCATAATAACTTTCTTGTTATGGTACTGGGATCACAGAGTAAAACGCAAAGAAAAGGAGAAGAACAATGAAGAAGTCAGCCACAGAGGTTAGAAATATTGCAGCCCAATATGCTTTCTCAATAAGTGGGAAAAATTTTTCATTACATCAAGTTGTTAAGAGTAAAAAGGAATTAGATAAATTACTCAAAACCATAGAAATTAACTGCGAATTTGAAGAATCATAGTCATTAATGACAGTGGTCCCACACCGTAGGACTCCAGACCCTACGGTGCCACTTTTTTAACTTGATAAATAAGAGATTGTTTTATTCTATATAAATGTATTGGGTTTCAATGGGTAAAACTTAATAAAAAGAATGGTAAACCTTTCTATGGCTTAGGAAGATGGACTAGGGGTAATACAGAGCCTTGTTTAATAGCAACTAAAGGTAAGCCTAAAAGAGTTTCTAATTCTGTATTTCAATTAATTCAAAGCCCAATTAGAGGTCATAGTAGAAAGCCTGATGAGGCTAGGCAGAAGATTATTAAGTTAATGGGAGATCTACCGCGTATTGAATTGTTTGCTAGAGAGAGTGTATAAGGTTGGGATTGTTGGGGTAATGAAATTCCTAATGAGCTTCAAAAAATGTTAAAATAAAAAAAGAAAAAATTAATATTTAACAGGTTTATTTGTTAAATATTTTTACTAGCAACAGTATTAATGCGCCAATAACGGTTATTACAATTAGCGGTACCCAGCCAGGAATTGTTGCGGTTGCAGCTTGTAATTCTAGTGTAGCGTTGTACGCTAGTGTTCTTTGAGCCGCGTTTGTTGGATCTACTATTCCTTCTGTGGTTGCAATCTGCGTTAATACGTTAGCAATAATCAAGAATGTTACTGCTATAATTATCACGATTGCTGCTAGTGCAACGAACAATCCGTTCATTCCACTGAATACTCCGCCTGCAATATTTCCTTTCTTGTTCTTAGTTAAAGAAGACATTATCTTAATGTCCTCTTACCTAAATACTCTAACAAGCAATAGAATCAATCCGCCTATCGTTGCAATTACTACAAGTGGTATCCATCCAGGGATAGTTGCTGCTGCTGCTTGAATTGTTGCTACAGCCGCACTTGCGTTACCGTCAGCCACGACTTGAGCGTTAGCTGCTACGTTTGCTATGATTAGGAATACGACAGCTGCTACAATTACCATTCCTGCTAGGGCAACGAATAACATCTGGATTCCGTTCATAATTTGACCTTTTTTATCCATTTTTTTATCTTACCTCCATAAGATTATAAGTATAGAATAAGGCATACTAGTATATAAAAATTTGTTAACAAAACTTTATCTTTGCCAAGTAAACGCTGCGGCAATAGCAACTCCAGCAAACAAAGCCAGTAACGTAACACCATCAATTAAGTTAACTGCCATCATTAAAATACCCATTAAAAATAAGATAAAACTTGTTGCCAAAATACTATTTCTTATATCTCGCGTACTCCAATAAAAGCTAGAACATAACATAAAACCAATAGCCAACAATAACAATATGCCCAAAATGCCATCCATGAAAACAGAGTTAACTGTTTGCGTTAACTCTAGCAAGTTTGTAATATTGTTCATTGCGGTATAATTATACATTTTCTTTTAGCCACCTGGTATTATTCTCATAAACAAGTATATTAAAGCAATAGCGATCAACACGAAAATAGCTGCAGTAATTGCGTAAATGAATATAGCATTTATTTGCAGTTTAAGAGCTAACATATGTAACGTGGTTGGTATTGCGCTAAAGCTTAAACCTACTAAACGTACTGCTTTATACGCGCCATTAACTAAGTTTTCTATTGCGCCAATAGTGCTAGTACTTTCATTCAGGGTTCTGCCTTGTAATTCATCACTAATGTTCTGGTATTCTTGAAACAAGTTATCAAAATGCGCTTGTTCAGCTGTAGTAAGATTAGCGTTAACATTAGCGGTAGGGTAATGCGTGTTAATATCCATCATTATTAAACCGCCAGCTACCATGATTACTACAAATATTATTAAGGCTACCAAATATTTTCCTATATCTATTGGCATTTATTTATTAGCCATTCTATAAATGACTATACCTCCAATTATAACAATGGTTACTATCGTTCCTGCAGTCAAGCCTAAAAGTCCCAGGTACCAGCCTACTGCAATAGTAGCAGTGCTTGCTGCTACGGCTATTTCTGGCCCAAATACGAACACGCAGGTTACAGTTATTAACATTAGTAATAAGTAGAATAGTCCTTGTAATCCCCAAGTTTGAAAGTCCGCGCCATAACTTACGCTTACAGGCGTTCCGCAAACAAATGTTTCATTACTTGTTGTTATGCTTCCTTGAGCAGAGTATGTTATGTTAGCTGGCGTGCCTATATTTACTAGGATAG
>Ga0210003_1001513_pt1 | contig 20439 bp, 15 predicted proteins | sample LantaG_FD_182804 | JGI IMG/M metagenome (GOLD analysis project Ga0210003, IMG submission 182804) | Deep subsurface microbial communities from Baltic Sea to uncover new lineages of life (NeLLi) - Landsort_02402 metaG (SPAdes) (version 2) | ecosystem: Environmental > Aquatic > Marine > Oceanic >... | reverse complement strand
GTTCTCGCGCTCGCTCGAGGAGAGGATCACGCCCTGGGAGGCCATAGCGCTGTCGTAGGAGGACGCGTCGGCGAGCGGGAGCCAGGGGGCCTCGATGCCGTCCCGGATTCCCTTGGTGGAGACGGCGGAAGAAGAGTCGTCTCTCGTCGAGAGCGAGCTCGCGCCGAGCGCCGCGAAGGCGAGCGGCGCCGCGCCGTGCATCGCCGCGAGCCACCGCACCGGCCTCGAGAAGGTCGGGCCCCCCGCCTCCCACCGCATGCTCCTCCCGAACGAGATCTGCGCCAGCAGGGCCGGCAGGGCCTTCTCCAGAGCCTCGGCGGCGGGCTCGCCGCCGCTGGTGACCGACGCCCAGCAGTAGTCGACGCCTCCGCCTCCGCCCTTGCCGTTTCCGCTTCCGCTTCCTTCTTCGGGCCCGACCTCGACCGCCGAGACGTCGACGCCGTTTTTCGAGCAGAAGCCCAGCAGGGCCCGGGTGGGCTTGGACCTGTCCTCCCCGTTGTTCTCGAAGGCCGCTTTCGCGGGGGGACCGCGGAGGCGCTCCTGGGAGACGCGCGTCGCGGCAGGGAGGTTGCGGACGCGGGCGACGATCCTGCGGGGCGTCGCTTCGACGGAGAGTTGTTGTTGGCTGCTTTCTCTTCCGGTTTCGCTTTCGCCGTCGCTCGAGCAGCAGAGCCCGAGTTTCGAAAGGAGCTGCTCCAGCTTGGAGTGGAGCTGCTCCCTCGCCGCGTCGGCGTCGTCCGGGGGCAGCTCCTCGCACCCAATCTCGAGGAAAAAGTCCGCAGCAGCAGAGGGCAGAGAACGGTTCGCCGGAGGGGCGACGACGGCGGCGACGGAAGCAGCAGCAGGAGCCTCTTTCTTCTTCTTGCTCTTTTTCTTGTCGCCTCCTTCGCTCGCCGCTTCGGCTTCCGCCGCCGCTTTCGAAAGCGCCGCCTCCTTCGCCTCCCCTCGCAGCAGCGGCCACCCGAGCTCCCCGCGCCTCGCCAGCCACAGCGCGGACACCTTCCTCGCCATGTTCCGCATGTCCGCGAAAGAGGAAGCGCGATCGGAGACCGAGACGGCGCCGCGGGCGTCGAGGACGTTGAAGGCGTGGCTCATCTTCAGAATCTGGCCGTACGCCGGCAAGGGGAGCCTCGCCTCCAAGAGCCTTTCCGCTTCCTTCTTGTGCAGGTCGAAGGCCGCGCGCTGCATGGGGACGTCGGCGGCGTCGAGGTTGAAGACGGACCACTCGTACTCGTTCTGGAGAAGCATCTCGCCGTAGGAGAGGCCGGGCCAAGAGGAAGAGGGAGAGTGCTGCGAGGAAGAGGGGGAAGAAGAGGTCGAGGTCCGAGCTTTCTCACCTTCTCCGCTTCCTCTTCCTCTTCCTCCTTCACTGCTCCCCGGAGAGTACCTCATCTCCGTGAAGTGGCTCACCCCCTGTAAGGCAGTGACGATCCTCTCCAGCCCGTAGGTGATCTCGACGGCGGGGACGTCCAGGGGCGCGCCGCCGACAGCCTGAAAGTAAGTAAACTGAGTGACCTCTTGGCCGTCGAGCCACACTTCCCAGCCGAGGCCCCAGGCGCCCAGCGCCGGGTTCTCCCAGTTGTCCTCGACGAAGCGGACGTCGTGCTTGCGGACGTCGATGCCGAGGGCGACTAAAGAACCTAAGAAGAGCTCTTGCGGGTTTCCCTGGAGAAAGGAGGTTTTTGGTAGAAAGGAGAGGTTGAAAAAAAAAGTGAGTTTTTTCTTGTTCTTTTTTTTCTCTCTCTTTCTTTCTCTTTCTCTTTCTCTTTTCTCTTTTCTTCAAAAACAACCTCTTCAAAACTCCTCCTCCTTCTCTCCTCACCGGATCGGGCTTCAAGATGACCTGATACTGCGTGTGCATCTGCAGGCGGTTGGGGTTCTCCCCGTACCGCGAGTCGTCGGGCCTGACGGAAGGTTCAGCGTACGCGACCCGCCAGGGCTCCGGGCCTAGGACACGCAAGAAGGTCGCTGGATTCATCGTCCCGGCGCCCACTTCGGAGTTGTGAGGTAGCCAGAGGGCGCAGCCCTGGGAGGACCAGTAGGCCTGGAGGCGGACGATGGCCTCCTGGAAGGACAGGGTGCCGTTGTTGGTGGGGATGGAATTGGAGGTGGTGGATGTGGCGCTCGAAGCGGCGGAGGGGGGAGCTCGGGATTCTTTGGCTGCCGAAGGAGCTGCTGTTGTTGACGCTGCTGCTGCTGCTGCTGCTGCTGCTGCCGCGGAAGAAGATGAGGACGATGCCGCGGCCGCGGGGCGGAGAGGGGCGCTGTTGTTAGAGAGGGAGAATGAAGGTGAAACCGGAAGAGGTGAGAGAGGAGGAGGAGGAGGGAGCCGTCGCCGAAGGAAGAAGAAAAAAGGGTCGGGCTAGATCGACGACGACGTCGGCATCTCTTCAATTCTCCCATCTTCGCATCCCTCTCTCTCGTTCTTCTGCCTTTCCAGTTGCTCTCGCTCCGAGTCGCTAGCTAGCAGTGTCTCTATGACCGAGAAGCATCGCAATGCAACAGAGGATTCGTGAGCAGAGCTCTCTCTTACCGCTGGAACGTCGGCCTTCGAATGGCGGCCGTCAACGAAGTCGACCTTGAAGCGAGCAAGCGGCGCAGCGTCGTCGTCGTCTGATTCGCCATCGCCGCTCCCGTCCCCGTCGCGCGCTGTCTCATCGCGAGCATGGCCAGGCGGGAGGCGAGGAGCATAAACCGACAGCGCGCGCCGGAGCCCTTGAAAGGAAAAAAGTCCTAGCGCGGCGAGTTGAAAGAAACAGAGAGAGAGAGAAAGAGAGGAGTTTCGAATTCGCTCGGTGTGGTCGACAAAGGGGCTTTCGATTTTTCGGAAATTTTTTGCTCGACGAGCTTCTTTCGCTCAGAACCACGAAAAAAAAACTTCAAAATCAATCTCGACTTCTTTGCCAACACGCGCGTCAACTCTCCAGACGCCACTTTCCACGCACGATGCGCTCGACAGCGGTGCCGATGCGGTCTCAGCTCTCCGCCTCCGCGCGCGATGGCGGTGTTGCGCGCGGCGTGACGGCGGCGCGAGGGCGCGATCCCATCGGCGGCGTTTTCGGCGTTTCGGGCGGCGTCGTTCGCTGCTCGCCCCCCTCCTCCTCTCGACCTCTTGTCCTGAGAGTCTCTCGACCTAGAGCTAGAAAAAGCAGCGCCGTTCGCGCCGCTCCTCCTTCTTCTTCGGCAGAGCCCGAACCCTCCTCTGCTCTGCCCTCTTCTTTGACTTTCGGCGGAGATAAAGACGGGGGACCCTCGACGACGAAAACAGCAGCTCCCGACAACGCCGACGCCCTCGTCTCCCGCGCCGCCGCGGCGCTCGAGGCAGCGCGCTCGGCGCTCCAGGACGCGCGCGCGCGGGCCCCGCTGTCTTCGTCTCGCGGCCTACCGGGAGAGAAAGACGGCGCTCCGATGCCTCGAACGTTCGAGTTTTCCTCGGGGAGGAGCGGGTCTTCCTCTTCTTCTTCTTCTTCTTCTACCTCCTCTCCTCCACCTCCACCAGCGCTCCAAAGGGTGGAGCAGAAGCAGACAGCAAAGGCCAAGCTCCCTTCCTTCGCCGAACCCTCCTCGGGTTCCCTGCGGATGACCTCGCAGGCGGCAACCGACGCCGCTGCCGCCGCGGCCAAGAAGTCGCTCGATTTCTTGGTGCTGGAATCGGCCCTCGACCTCTCGTCGGCCTCTGCGCCTCCGAGCCGCTCTTTTGCGATGGCGACCGAAGAAACAACAAAGACGGCCACAGCCACGATGACCGAAGAAGCTGTCGCCGCTGCTTCCGCAGAGACCACCACCGCGGGCCCCTCGAAGGCGGCAGCTGCCCTGAAAGACGGTTCGGGCGTCCTCGCCGATGGCACCTCCTACGTCCGCGACTCTGGCGACGAGCGCGGGCCCGGCGGGCTCTGGCACCGCTGGACTAGGGTTCGGGGTTCTTCTGCGGAAGGGGAATGGACTGAAACGTGGTGGGAGACGAGCGACTGGGCAGGGAGGAAGGAGATGGGCGCGGAGAAGTCCGGGGCGCGGGCCGACGGCGCGGCGTGGAGGGAGGCCTGGAAGGAGGTGATCGGGTTCGACGCCGCGACGGGCGAGCCGACGGTCGAGCGCACGGCGCACAAGTGGGCGAGGGCCGGAACTTTCTCCGAGACCTCGGAGCAGCATGTCGGTGACTCGGAAGAATGGGAGGAGAAGTGGGGGGAGCACTATTGGGGAACCTCGCAGAGGGCTTCCAAGTACGCTGAGAAGTGGGCGAAGGGGGGCCCGGACTGCTGGCACGAGCAGTGGGGAGAGGAGTACGACGGGAGCGGAGGGTAAGGAAGGAGGAAGTTTTTTTTTCTTCAAAACTCGGGTTTTTTTTCCTTTCGCGCAAAAGTCTTTCTCCTCTCTCTCACACTTTTCTTTTTCCCTCTCTCCTTTTTCCCCCCAACTCCAACTCCAAAACAACAACAGCTGCGTCAAATACACCGACAAGTGGGCCGAGCGCGAGGTCGGCTACGGCGCTTTGGATAAATGGGGCGACAAGTGGGAGGAGTCGTTCAAGGACGGCACGGGTTTCAAAAAGGGAGAGACGTGGTCGAGCGAGGGCCACTCGGGTCGGAGCTTCAACCGGTGGTGGGGAGAGGACCACCTGGGTGGCGGAAGGGTGAGGAAGCACGGGCACTCTACCGAGGGGGAGAGCTGGGACAACGGTGAGTATAGGGGGGAGGAGTTTTTTCTTTTTTGTGTCTTCGGAGGTCGAGGTTGAAACTTTTTTTTTTTTTGACGGGGAAAAAAAAACTCACGCCAAAAAATAAACAAATATTAAAATCGAAAAAAAAACCCGCCAGTCGAGGAGATGGACACCTACTACAACCCCATCCCTCATTTCACCTACGAGATGGCCCTGGACCACAGTCCCGAGCTGAGGAGGCTGCCCGTGCTGCCGAGGGGCGGGGAGGAGGACGGGGCCGACGAAGGGGTTGCGGGGCTTTGACGAGTTTTTTTTGGAGATTTAGTTTTTGAGATTCGTTTTTTTTTTCCGCTTCTTCTTCTTCTAGTAGAGTTTTGCTGTTGACGACGAGTTTTTCCTTTTCCCTTTCTATATGGATTCTATTCTTCTCTTTTCATTGATTCGTTTCTGATGATGTAGATGTCCGTTTGAATTCGCATTTTTTACAGTTTGGCGAGGGCGGCGGAAAGGAGAAGAGAGAAGAGAGAAGAGAGAGAAGAAGGGGAAAACGAAAAAAAAGGGTCGAGAAAGCTAGCCAACAATCAGTTCTCCTTTCCTCTTTCCTCTTTTCTCTCCTCTCTTCCCACCCTCGCCCTTCCGACGATGGAGACCGCTTCTCCTCCCGAGCGGCCTCCAACGCTTCCGGAAGAGCGCCCCACGTCCTCGAGCTCGACGGCGGAACCTGAAGGCGCCTCGGGCAACGGCAGCGAGAAGGTCGATGGCTGCATGCCGTTGACGAAGCACGTTCATCGTCAACTTCACCAACTCCTCCTTCCCCTGCTCCTGCTCGCCACGACCCAGCTTCTCTCGGCGCTGGGCCTGGCGCTGCGGTGGCTCGGGCTTGCGCTCGAAGGAGTGGCAGGTGAGAGGAAGAGAGAGAGAGGAAGAGAGAGAGAAAGGAAGAGATGATGACGATGGAGAGCAAGCGAGAGAGGGACTCGATCGACGAAACCTCACCCCAACCTTCTTCTCGCCACCTCCTCCTACAACAGCCTCCGCTCGCGCCTCCGCGACGAAGCAAAGCGGAACGACAGTTCACACCAAGAATCCGGAACAGCAGGAGCAGCAGCGAACAGAAACCTCATTCCTGAGCCTCCGGGACGCGCTGCCGCTCCGCCTCGGCGGGAGAGGAAGCGGAAGCGGAAGAGGAAGACGACGAACCGGCGGCGGCAACGGCGGCGGCGGCGGCGGCGGCGACGGCGACGACGGCGACGGCGGAGGAGAAGAAGAAGAAGACTTCCCTTCCGCTTCCTCTTCCGCTTCCTCCTCTTCCTCTTCTTCTCTAGCTTACGCCGACGCCGCGGGAGCGGCTCTGCCCCCGGACTCCCTCCTCGACGAGGTCTGCGCCGAGCTGAAGCGGACCCTCTACACGAACCCCCATTCGGGAGGGGAAGGAGGAGGAGGTGGAGTTTTGACACCAGAGCAGCAGGGAGGCAAAGCTTCCCGTTCCTCCTCGCGCCTCCTCCCTTCCGATGCCTCGAGGGCAGCAGCGGACGAGTGCCGCGCCGCCACTCTCGCCTTATTTAGAGCCCCGCCAGACGAGTATTCGGTCGTGTTCACCTCGGGGGCCACCGCGGCGCTGGCTCTGGTCGCGAGTGCGTTCCCGTGGCAGCAGGGAGGAGAGAGCGGGAGCGGAAGCGGAAACGAGGAAGGAAACGACAACGACAGAGGGAAAACTTTTTCCTCCTCTTCTTTTTCTTCCTCCTCCTCTCGCTTCCTCTACACCCGAGACAACCACACTTCCGTCCTGGGCCTCCGCTCGGCCGCGCTCGCCTCCGGTGCCTCTGCGACGCCAGTGGCGATTTCCGGAGATGAGAAGGGAAGCTGGCTGCTCTCTCCGGTGGCGGCGACGCTGAAACGGCGAAACGGAAACGGAAGGAAGAGCTCCTCCTCTCCTCCTTCGAGGAAAGTTCCCTGCCTCTTCGCCTTCCCGCTCGAGTCCAACTTCAGCGGCGCGAAGTACAGCGAGCGGGCCGGGGAGTCGCTGCGCAGGCCCGGGAGGAGCTCGGAGCTTGCCGAAGACGACGACGAAGAAGCAAAGGAGGAGAAGAAGAAAGGAGGCGAAGAAAGCGACGACGACGACGACGACCACGACGGCGACGGCGAGAAAGTGGTTTCCCTCGGCTCCTCCCCTCGCTGCTACTCCCTTTCTTCCAATTCTGCTTCCGAGCTCGACGGTGACTGGAGCGTAGTCGAGGGCCAGAAGAAGAAGAAGAAGAAGAAGAAGAAGAAGAAGAAGAAGAAGAAGAAGAAGAAGGAAAGAGAAGAAAAGCAAGAAGGAACAGCAGGGGAAGAAGAGTGGTTTGTCCTTGCCGACGCAGCCAAGGCCGCGACCGCCAGCTCTGCTTCCCTGCCCGACCTCTCTCGCTGTCCCGTCGATTTCCTCTGCCTCTCCTTCTACAAGCTCTTCGGCTACCCGACGGGGCTGGGGGCCCTGGTTGTTTCCAAGAGGGGCCTGGAGCTGCTGCGGAGGGGCAGGCAGGGAGAGGAGGAAGGTGGAAAGAAGAAAAACAACAACCGTTCGAGGTTTTTCGGAGGAGGCACTGTGCTCTGGGCCTCGGCCTCGACAGATTCGGTCTCCCTCAGGCCTGGCGTCTCCGGCCTCGAGGACGGCACCCCGGCCTTCCTGGCGATCGCGGCTCTAAGGGTCGCGTTCCGGCACTTTTCGAGGGCTCACGGAGGAGGAGGAGGAGCGGGAAAAGCCGAGAAGAAAATGGACCTCCGCTCGACGGTCGAGGCTGCCGGCGCCCGCGCCGCCGCCGTCGCCTCCTCGCTCGTCGCGGCCCTGCTCCGGCTGCGGCACGCCGACGGTTCCCGCGTCGCCGTGGTCTACGGCGCCTACGAGGGCGCCGACGAGGATATTGAAGAAGGAGAAGGGGAAGAAGAAGCGAAGATTCCAGTTTGGGCTCGCGGCGGCGCGCCCGTCGAAGGAAACGGAAAAGGAAAAGGGAAAAGCAACGCAGCTGCTGTCGTCGTCGTCGGCCAGGGGGCGGTCGTCGCCTTCAACCTCCTCCGCCCGCGCTCTGCTTCTAATTCTTCGTCTGCTTCTTCATCTCCCTCTTTCTCCCAGCGAGCCGTGGGCCACAGGGAGGTCGAGAGGCTCGCGAGCTTGCACGGCGTGCTGCTCCGCGGCGGGACCCTCTGTAACCCGGGCGCCGCGGAGCTCGCTCTCGGCTCAAGCGGCGGCGACGGCAGCAGCGGCAACGGCGGCGGCGATGCTTTCTCTTCCTCTTCCTCCCCTTCCGAATCCGAAGGCAAGGAGGAGCTCGACTGCCGCGAAGGGGCCGGGCTCGACCCCGAGGGCAACCCTACGGGCGTGCTCAGGGCGTCCTTCGGCGCCGGAGCCAGCGAAGACGAAGCGCGCGCGGTGGTGGAGCTTGTGCGGCGCTACTTTGTCGAAAAAAGAGGAAACGAGAAAAATTCTTCTCCTTCTTCCCCTTCGTCGTCTTCGTCTTCCGTTCTTCCGACCTCTCCCGCTCCTCCTCCTCCTCCCCCTCTCCCAGTCGTCGTCACCGAGCTGTTTGTGTACCCGGTCAAGGGCGCGGCGGGCTTCTCCCCTCCTCCCTCCGCCTCCCCCTCGTGGCCCCTGCGGGCGGGCGGAGGCGGCCTGGCCTTCGACCGGGAGTTTGCCGTCTTCGAGGCGGAGTTCGCCTCTTCTCTTTCTCTTTCTCCTTCCTCGCTGCGCCGTCGCGGGCTCGTCACCCCGCGCCGCTGCCCTCGCCTGGCGCAGCTGCGGACTTTCGTTGACCTGAAGGAGCGAGAGCTGGTGCTGACGATGACGATCCCGGAGGTGGAAGCGGAAGCGGAAGCGGAAGAGGAAGGAGGAAGGGCGGCGGCGGCCTCTTCTTCTTCTTCTTCGCCGCTGCGAGTGCCGCTCGACGACTTCGGCGTCGAGGGCGGAGAAGAAAGCCCTTCCTCCTCTTCTTCCTCTTCTTCTCAGCGCCAGCGCGCTCTCTCCTCGCTCGTCTCCTCCTGGCTCACCTCCGCTCTGGGGATGCCCTGCTCCCTGGTGAGAGCCCCCAGGAACTCGACGAGGGGCTGGGCGAACGAAGGGGACTTGCTGCTCGTGGGCAAAGAGTCGCTCGCGGCGCTGCAGCAGCGGCTAGCAGCGGCAGCGTCGTCGTCGAGCGGCGGGAGAGAAGGAGAAGAAGACGACGCGACAGCGGCCGCTGCTGCCGCTTCCGCGCCGGAGAGGTTCAGGCCAAATCTTGTTGTAGACCGCGTTGGAACAGCAGGCGGAGGCATGGAGCCGCACGAGGAGGACTCGTGGGCGAGCCTGCGGGGCGGCAGCAGCCGCGGAAGAGGAGGAGGTGAAGAAGGAGGAGCAAGAGGCGAAGACGAAGACGAAGATGAGATTTTGCTCGTCGCGGCCGGGGGCTGCGCGCGGTGCCCCGCCGTCAACATCGATCGCTCCCCCGATTCTCCCCTCTGTCCTTCTTCGAGCACCAAACAGCAGCAGCAGCAGCAGCCTCTGCTGGAGCTCGCGGGCTACAGGAGGTCGGTCGCGACGGGGAGGATCGAGTTTGGCGTGCTGCTCCAAAGGAGGACGTCGGGGTCGAAGAACAAGAGCTTGACGACGAAAACGACGACGGCGACGACGGCGACGAAAGAGACGACCACCTCGACCTCTTCTTCTTCTTCTTCTTCTTCCTCTTCGTGGCTCTCCGTCGGGGACGTGCTCTACCCGACGCTGAGGGATCCCACGGCGTCCTGTGCAGCTGCTGGCGGCGCGTCGTGCGGTTAGAAAGGGGTGTACTAACAAGTTGTGTAAAAAAGAGAAAAGAACTTGCCTTGAAAAATTTTCAAAAATTTCCACTTTTTCGCCTTTCGATTGCTCTCGAGAGAGGGCGAGAGATGCCGAAGAAGACGGAGGCCTCCTCGTTTCCGCGGCGCTCTTCCCGAACCGCGACTGCGCCCGAGCTCTCTTCGTTGCGCGCGGCCGACAACTACGATGCGAGCGAGACGGAGCGGTGAGGATGGAATTGGCGGCGAGAAGAAAAGAAGAATGCTCAATTGGAGCGACGGCTAGATCGAAGCGAAAAAAAAGAAAAGAACCCCGACCTCTTCTTCTTCTTCTCCTCCCCTCACCCTCTTCTCTCTCCGCGAAACTCCAAAATAAAATAAAAAACAGCTACACCGCCCAGAACGCCACGGTCCAGCGCGAGCTGACGCTGTCGTGCCTGCGCGGGCTGGGGCTCGCGTGGGAAGGGGATCAGAGCGACGATGAAAACGACAAAGAGAAGGAAACGAAATCTTCTCCTCTTGTTCTCCTCGACGCCGGTTGCGGCTCCGGGCTCTCCTCCTCTTCTACCGTCGAGCTGCTTTCTAGAAGCAACTGCCGCCGCCGAAGAACTCTCGTCCTCGGCGTGGACTCGTCCCCGGAGATGCTGCTCCTGGCTGCTGCCGCTGCCGCCTCGGAAGAAGAGAGGCCTCTGAGGGGCCTGGCCGTCAGAGGGGACTTGGGGCAGCCGTCGCCGTTTGCCGCCCGCGAGCGCTGGAGGTCGAGGAGGAGGGAGGAGGAGGAGGAAGATCGAAAGCGGATCTTTTTCTTCGACGCCGCTGTGTCCGTCTCTGCGATCCAGTGGCTCTGCCACGACCCCCGGAGTCCGCGAGAGGCCATGACGCGCTTTTTCCAGGGTTTGCGCGGGGTCTTGGCGCCTGGAGCCGGGGCGGTCTTGCAGAGCTACCCGCGACTTCCCCCTCTTTCTTCTTCGAACGCCGACGAAAACGCCGAAAACGACGACGACGACGACGACGACGACGACGACGACGACGACGACGACGACGACGACGACGACGACGGCGACGACGGCGACGACGAAGCCTCCGCTCTCGCCGCCGCCGCAAGGGCCGCAGGCTTCCCCGTCGCCTGCTGGTTCGTCGACCTCCCGCACGCCAGGGGCTGCGCCAGGAAGGCGTTCCTGGGGCTCGTGGCAGGAGGGAAAGACGGAGACGGAGACGGAGAAGAAGGAGGAGCAGGAAAAAGAAAAGGAGGAGGAGAACTCTTGCCGCTCGCCGACTGCCCCCTTGCGTGGCCGCGGCGGAACGAAACGACCTGCTCCCTGTGGTGGGCCCGCCGCGTCGCCGGTCCCTTGCTCCGCCCCCGGTACAATCCCCAAGTGAAGAGAGACAGCTGCTGCGACGAGGACGACGGCTTTTCCTTCGCCTCCTCCGCGGCAAAGGCGTGCTCGCGGATGCTGCTGGAGCACATGAGGGCTGCCTCGAGGCTCGCGCGCGTCGTGAGGAGGGCTCGAGCGTCGTCGTCGTCGTCGTCGTTTTCTTCGTTTTCGTCCTTTTCGCCGCCACCGCTCAAAGAAGTCCTCGTCGTCGCCACTTCTCGCCCTCTCCTCCGCTTCGACGCGTTCGTGTCCCCCGGTCCCAACTGCTGCGGCGCCCCGCTGCTGTTCTCCGTGACGACGACGAGCGCGGCGCAGGAGGCCTGTGTCGGCCAAGCTCTGAGAGAGGCGTTCCCGGGGAGAGAGGTCGAGGTCGGAGGAGCTTGCCCCGTTTCTTCTTCTTCTTCTTCTTCTTCTGTTGCCACCGCTGCTGCTCCTGATCCTCCTGGCACTCCGACGCTCGAGCCACTGAACGAGAGGGCCTCTCTGCTCTCTGCCGAGGGGATCGCTCGCTACCTGATCGTCGAAGCTTCTCCTCCTCCTTCGAGTTTTTCGGATTCAAATTCTTGTTGTTCGCTCCCGGTCGCCGTCGCTTTCGCTGCCGCCGCGGTGCTCTTAGTCGGCTCTTCCGCCTCCCCTTCTCCTTCTCCTCCGGGAGTCTACCTCGTCCTTCTGGATCTTTATGACGATTCGAGCAGCTCTCCCAGAGTGACGCTGGCCGTCCACGAGAGCAACGGGGAGGGCTCGGAGGCGTTGCTGGCCGAGAGAGTCGTTGCCGTTGTCACGAGCGAGAGAGAGACGAAAAGTGAGAAAGAAAACTAGGGAACGCTTCGCCGCTCCTCCTTAAAACGACGAAAAAACAACAACTGCGATTTTGTTTGTATCAGTGTAACATAGAAGATCGGATAAAAAAAGAAGAGAAATTCGAAAAGAAAGACGGAGGGGACGCGAACAACGGAAAACAAAAGAAGAAAAAAAAAGAAGAAGACAAAAAAACGCTACCTCTTCTTCTCTTTTTTCTTTCTTTCTTCCTTCTCACTTCTTCCTCGCCTCCAGCTTCGCCCTCGCCTCGTCGTCCCTGATCATCGCCTCGACGAAAAACTCGCCCGCCTTGTAGCTCGACCTCACCAAGGGGCCACTCGCAACGTACCGGAACCCCACGACGTTTTTCCCGAAATCCGCCCAGTGGTCGAATTTTTCTGGAGTGACGAACTCGACGACGGGCAAGTGGCGCGGCGTCGGCTGGAGGTACTGTCCCAGAGTTAAGATATCGACCCCCGCGCTCTTCATGTCGCGCATGGCCTGTTCCACCTCGTGGTCCTCCTCGCCGAAGCCCAGCATCAGCGAGGACTTGGTGTAGAGGACGCGGCCAGAGGAAGAAGAGTTTTCACCGTTTCCTTCGCTGCCAGCGCGTTTCGCCTCCTCCAGGACGGCGAGCGACTGTCGGTAACCCGCCCTCGGGTCTCGCACGCGCGACTGGAGCCTCTCTACCGTCTCGACGTTGTGCGCGAACACGTCCAGGCCGCTCCGCGCGAGCCGCCGGATCGCCTCGACGTCTCCCCTGAAGTCGGGCGTCAAGCACTCGACCAAGACGTGTGGCGCTTTCTCTTTGATGCCCTTGACCGTCCGAGCAAAGTGGGCGGCGCCGCCGTCGGGGAGGTCGTCTCGGTCGACAGAGGTCAAAACCACATAGCCCACCCCCCACGACGCCACGGCTTCCGCTGTGGCCTCGGGCTCGTTCTCGTCCGGCGGGGCTGGCGTCGAAGCGGTGTTTACCGCGCAGAAGCGGCAGCCCCGGGTGCAGGTATCTCCCAAAACCATGATGGTCGCCGTGCCCGTGTCCCCCGACCAGCACTCGCCGATGTTCGGGCACCTCGCTTCCTCGCAGACAGTTGCTAGCTTCAGATCGCGCATCTGGTCTACTAAGCCTTCGTACTTCTGGCCCTGCGGGGCCTTTTGCCTGAGCCAGGGAGGCTTTTTCAGTGCGGAAGGGAAGTTGGGCGTGGAGGTTGCCTCGGAAGAACGGGTTGTGGGCGGGGCGCCGCAGAGAGCGGCGGCGGCGTTTTGAGCGGCAGTCGCGGCTAGGGAGGGATCGACGGCGACTGCCGCCGCGACGAGGGTGTCAAAGGCGTTCGAGCTCCTGCCTCCATCGTCGATCTCGGGCTCAATGACGTCGAGGATGGTGCCTGGGGCGAGCGGAGAAGGCGAGTCGCCGCCGCCGCCCTCGGCGAAGAGTCGAGGAGACCGGCGACGATGATGATGCCGGCAGCAGGGACGAGCGACGTCAACGGCGATGATGCGATTATGATTCGGTGGCAAAGCAGCTGCCGCTCCTGCTCCTGCTCTCGTGGCGGCGCCCAGAGACGCACCACGGAGCATCGTTGCTGGTATGAGCGACGAGAGATCGAAATCAAGGCCAGTGAGCACGCTCTCTCTCCGCTTTCGGAGTTTTTTTTTTTGAGAGAGGAAAAAAGTGAGAGAAAAAACGAGCGGCCGTGACGGCGTCTTTGCTGCTCCTTTTCTTTTCACAAGTTCGAAGCAGCCCAAAAAGAAAAAACATCATCTGCCATCGCTTCCTTCCTTCTCACTCGCTCACTCACCAACGCGATGAGCGCCAAACGGGACTCGTTCGTCTCGGCGGCGACGATCACGCTCGACGCGTCCCCTAGCGAGGTGCGTTTTGGTGAAGAGCGAGGAGAGACAAGCCGTCGGATTACTCGCCAATCAGATGCCGTCGAGAGAGGCATTGCGGGTTTTTCCTCTCTCGAAAAGAAAAAAAAATTCACCTCCTCTCTCTCTTTTCCTTCTTCCTCTCTTTCCTCTCTCTTTCCTCCTCCTCCACACACACACACACACACACACACACACACACACACACACACACACACACACACACACACACACACACACACAAAACCAAGGTCTACGACCTCCTCTCCGACCTCTCCACCTGGCCCTCGTGGCGCCGCAACCCCTTCTCCGGCTATTTACTGGGAGCGGTGACGGCCGGGGGGAGGGACAGGCTGGGAGTGGGAGACCGCTTCGGGACGATGAGCTCGCCCGCTGCCTGCGGCGTCGTTCCTTTACCCGTGAGGCAGCAGGTGACTCAGGCCGACGGGCGGTCCAAGCTGGCGTGGGAGGACGACGCGGTGTGGGGTCTCGCCGCCGGGAAGAGGTCTTTCAAGCTGGAGCGCGGGAAGACGGAGGTGGTGGTGTCGTCGGCGGCGAGGGGGGAGGAAGAGCAGAAGAAGGAACGCGGTTTTTTCTCGTTTGGCGGCGGCGGCGGCGGAGGAGGCGGCTCCGGCTCTCCGAGGAAGCAGGAGAGGACCAAGGTCACGGTCGAGCACGAGCGCGCCCACGGCGGTCTGCCCGCGGTCCTGGCCCCGGCGTTCGCGATGGAGCGTGCCAATGCGAGGTGGCTGCTGGACCTGAAGAAGGCGGTGGAGAGCAAGAGGAAGCAGGAGGAGAAGGCGCGGAAGCAAAAGGGGAAGAAGTGAGGCGTCGCGTGCGAGAGAGAGAGAGAGAGAACAAGGAAAAAAACCCGTTCTTCACTTTTTATTTCCATTCAATTTTCTCTCTTCTTTCTTCCTTTCTTTTTTCTTTTTTCTTTGTTTGCAAACAAGAACGAAATTCAAGAAGATAAGAGAGACAGAGAGAGCTTATATAAATAAGAAAAGGAGGGGAAAAAGATCAAATCGAAGAAAAGGGAAGCAGCAGTGCTTTGAAGTTTAGGCAATTGTTGTTGTGAAGTTATTTTATTTATTTTTTGGTTTCTCTCTCTCAATTTTTTCTTTCAAAAAAATCAAACCGCAGGGTTGTCAACGACCGCCGTCTCGTCATCCACCCCCTTGTTGTCCCCCGAGTCCCCCTTCGACTCCGTCCTGAACAGTGCCGCCCCCCTCGCGGCCCTGTTGCCCGAGAACTTGCAACCCGCCACGTCTCCCGAAACGTGCGAGTCGTAGAGGCCTCCGCCGAAGGATTTCGCTCGGTTCCCTTTGAAGGTCGAGTCGACGAGGTTGCCCGTCGAGGAGCCGCGGAAGACGCCGCCGCCGAAGGTGGCGGCGTTGTTCTCGAAGACGCAGCCCTTGATGTCGCCGACTGAAGCGGGGGGGGGGGGGGAGTTTTGGAAATGGAGGGAGAGAGAAAGGAGAGAGTGAGTTTTGGAGTTTTTATCAAACGAAAAAGAGAGAAAAAAAACCGACTTTCGGAAAAAGTTTCAAAGAAAAAGTTCCTCGTCAACAACGCACCGACTCCCTGCAGGTAGAGGCCGCCGCCCTTCTCGGACTTGCCGTAGGCGAACTTGTTGAACGAGATCTCAGCGTTGCACTGGTTCATCTCGACGCCGGCCGAGCCCTTGTCGGCCTGGAGTTGGTTTTGGTTTTGGTTTTGATTTTGAGTTTTTTTTTTTGAAAGTGAAGAAACGGAAGAAGAGTGAGTTTTTTTTTGAAATTTCTTCACCGCTGGTCTCTCTTCTCCGCTCTTTGTCTTCTTCTCTCTTCTCGTTTCATTTTCCTCACCGTGTTGTTCACGAAGACGTTGTCCTGGAGGCTGATCTTCTTGCAGGCGTTCTGCCAGACAGAGCCGGCGTTGCCGCCTGTTGTTTCGATTTTTTTTTAAAAGTAGAGTTTTTGAATGACGAGGTGAGTTTTTTTTTCGTCTTCATCTCTCTCTTCTCTCCCTTCTCTCTCTCTTCCCCTTCCCCCTCTTCTCTTCTACCCACCTCTGTTGTTCCTGAAGCTGTTCTCGGTCACGTCCCCGGAGCACTTGGTCTGCCACAGCGCCCCGCCGGCCTTCTTCGCCAGGTTACCCGTCCACGTGTTTTGGAAAAAGGTCGCGCGGCCGCAGTCCTCGACAAAGAGCCCCCCCCCGTTCTTGGCGGTGTTGAACAGGATCGAGCTGTTGTAGATCTGCAGGACCGTAGCGTTGACGGCCGCGACGCCGCCCCCTTCACCGCGAGACGTGTTGTTCAGGAAGGTCGTGCCATTGATGATAAGAGACGAATTTTGGATGTTGATCGCGCCGCCCTGCCCGCCGCCGTTGTTGGTGAACATCGAGTCGAGCACGCGGATGATCGACGAGTCGTTGGCATACAGCGCCCCGGCCGCGGAGTTGTTGCAGGCGACGAAGGTGGAGTTGACGATGGAGGCCCTGGAGTCGGCGAAGGCGATGGCGGCCTTGCCCTGTTGACGAGAGTTTTTTTTTTTTTTAAAGATTAAATTTCGAAAGAGAAAAGAAGAGAGGTGAGCAACGGAAGACCTCCTTTTCTCGTCTTCTACTTTTTCTTTTTCTTTTTTTCCCCCCTTTTCTCCGAAAACCCTAAAAAATCAAACTCTCTTCCTCCTTACCATGTAGTTCAGGTTGACGAAGAACGAGTTCTCGATCGTCACATCCTGTCCCCTGATCTCGATCGCTCCCCCGGGCAGCTGCACTTCTTTGATGTACTCGACGCCAGAAAAGTTGCCCGCAAACGGAGCGAACGCCGGGCCGGCGTGCATGACTAATGGCTTGGGCCCCCTGCAGGCGATGTAGGCGGTGAGCAAGGGCCTGTTTCCGGGGTTGAGGGAGCGGCGTCCTCCCGAGGCCGAGGTGAGGATGTTGTCGGCGGTGGGGCCTGTGTTGTTGGAGTGGAGTGGGGGAAGTTTTGGAAGAAAGAAGAGAAGAGGTGGAAAGAGAGAGAGGGTGAGCGAAACAAACGACGACGACGACGAGGAAGAGCGAAAGAGAGAGAGCAGCGCCATCGTGCTCGCGTCTTCGATGAAAAAAGGGGACGAATCCTCTCGACACCAATTGCTGGCTCGCTCTCCTACCTTTCGATCCAAAACCCGCGGTCGACAAGAGAAAACATTCGTGTCCATTTCGACGGAAGAGAGAAGAGGCAAAGAAGGCGAGGAAGCAATGCAAACGAGGGCGCGAAGGGAGGCAGCATTGACAGAATCGCTAGCCAAAAAAAAAGAAAAAAGGCGCGCCTCCTTGATTGCTTTGATTGCATCAATAATCCCTATCGCTCTCTCTCTCTCCGAACTCCATTCACTTACCCTGCAGGACCATCTCGCAGACCGTGTTGGAACCAGAGTCCTTGACGGACTTGAGCAGCGAGCCCGCCACGTAGCGGTCCACGAGCGGCAGCCCCTCGTCGTTGAGGATCTTCTGGCCCGGCTCGTATTTCGTCGCCAGCTGCGTTTTGGGGCGCAGGCCCTGGGGCTCCTCGGAGGAGCCTCCCGCGTCGGCGACGGCGGAGACGGCAGCGGGAGCAGCAGTGACAGGCGCGGCAACGGTAGCATCGTCGGCCACGGGGGCGGCGACAGCGCGGCGGGGAGCGACGGGAGCAGCGGCAGCGTCCGCATCGGGCTCGGCGACCGACGCCCGCTTCCTCGGCGCCGGTGCATCCGCGTCGGGCTCCGAATAGACCGCCTGCGCGGCGGCCCCGCCCGTCACGAGCAGCACGGCCGTCGCGAGGAGCAGCGCGCGCGAGCGCATGGTCGACATCGGAGAGCGTTTACGGTGCCAATTCGGTGTCGGAAAAAAGGGATTGATGGGGAGATAGCTCCAAGGCGAGAGCTTTCTTTCTCTTTTTTTTCTTCGGTTGTGATTTCTCTTCGGCGCTGACCTCCTAGACCTCCTCGACCTCGACCCTCTCTTCTTTTTCAAAAAAACTTGCAAGCGCGCGCAAGAGCGATTTACTGTTACACAAAATAATACACCAAACAAATCTTTCAGTCGGGCCATGCCGCGAGCAGCTGCTCCACGGAGCGCGAGTGGCGGCGAGGAGGGGGAAGAAGAGAGAAAGGCGGCGGAGGAGCGATCTGCCGTTCCTCTTCTCCTTGCCTCGCTCCTTCTCTTTCTTCCTCCTCCTCCGCCTGCAGCGCCCGCAGCCTCGCTGCCAGCCTCTCGCCCACCGCTGCTCCCCCATAAGTCACGCCAACGAAGGAGGGGAGGAACCCCTCGAAAGAAGGAGAGGAAGAAGGGTTCGAGGAGCCCGAGGGCCCCTTCCATTCCCCTCCTCCTCCTCCTCCTCCTCCTCTCTCGCCGCCGTTGCCTCGACTCTTCCTCCGCCTCTCCCACCTCCCGAGCGCCACCGTCAGCAGCTCCGCCACCGGCCTGGCGTCGTAAGGGGGAACGCAGGGCCTGAAGTCTCGCTGCTGATGCTGCTGTTGGGGAGCAGGAGAAGGGGAAGATACAACAAGAGCAGCGGAAGCAGCAGCAGCACTCTTCTTCGCCGCCTTCCCGCGCGCCCTCGCCGCCGCCCTCACGGCAGCGACCGCCGCGGCGTCCGGGAGGCCGAGCGCGACGGTCTGTCGTCCTCCTGGGTCCCTCGGAGAAGGAGAAGGAGAAGGAAAAGAAGAGAGCGAGTCCACGAGCAGGGAGCCGCGCGTCTTTCCCCTCCCTTCGCAGCGGAAGAGCAGCAGCGAAGAGGAGGGAGAAGAGGAGGAAGAAGAAGCTCCGCCGGCGCCGGCGCCGGCGACGGCGGCGGAGCCGCAGCAGCTCGAGCGAGAGAGCTCGCCCATCTTCTTCTTCTCCCTCTCTGTCTTCAGCTCGAGCATCTCCCTGGGAGGGGCCGTCACCGTCGTCGCGGCGGAGAGCGGGCGCCACGAGAAAGAAGAGTGAGAAGCGCCTCCCCTTTCTTCGTTGCTTTCGGCGTCGACGACGATGACGACGCTTCCTCCTCCTCCTCCGCTCGCTCCGCTTCCTCCTTCCTCGGGCCGCAGCCTCGAGCTTCGCGCCCCGCGCTCAAACGCGCAGCAGGTGGCGATACCGCGCGAGTCGACGGCTAGCACTGAGCCGCGAGTCGAATGAAAAGAGGAGGAAGAAGAGGAGGGCGAAAGGGAGATCGAGAGCGTCGTTATCGGCGACGCGGCGGCGCTTTCACTTCCGCTCCCGCTTCCGCTTCCGCGCAGCTTCCACGAGGCCAACGCCGCCGCGGGCCTCCTCGAGTCGTAGAGGAGAACTTCCCGCGCGTCCGTGGCGACGGCGAAGAGATGCGAAGAAGAAGAAGAAGAAGAAGAAGGAGAGGTACAGAGAGCGGTGGCGAGCCCCCCACTCGGGAGGAGCGACGAAGAAGAAAGAGAAGAGCAAGAAGAAAGAGAAGACGAAAGAGAAGAGCGAGAGGAGCTTGGCGGCGCCCTCAGGTCGACCAGCGCCACGCGCCTCCCTTCGGCCGACAGCAGCGCGTGCGGGTGATTGCGCAGCCAGCTCAGGTGCAAGTGCGGGCAGGGCGGGGCCCAAGGGACGGAGGAGCAGCCGCAGGAGAGCGGCGAGGAGGAGGGAGAGGTTTTCGCGGCGACGAGCCGAGCAGCGAGTGGCCGGAAGGAAGAAGAGGAAGAAGAGGAAGGAAACGGCGGCAGCAGGAGCGTTGAAGCCGCCTCCTTCGCGAACGGTAGCGCCTCGTAGATCGCTCCCCCTCGCTCTGTCGCGAACGCGAGCTGCACCGGAGAGGAAGAGGAAGAGGAGAAAGGACTCGAAGCGGAGAGAGCGACGGCCGAAATCCTCTCAGCCGCCTGCAACGCCAAGGTTTCCGTTTCCCTTCCTTCTCTTCCTCCATCGACGCTGCTGCTCCCCCAGGTCTTTCCCACGGCATTGTAATCGTAGAAGGAGGGCTCGTTCAGGCTCATGGCGTGTAGAGAGAGCCAGTGAGAGGCCACGACGGCGAGGAAGGCGCGCGGGTTTCCGTCGCTTTCTTCTTCGCCGGCCGAAGCGGCGGCGGCGCTGGCGCGGGAAAGCGGCAGCCCGACTCCTGGGAGCCGCAGCGTCTGCAGGCAGGCAGGGACTTGTTTCTGCTGCTCGTCGTCTTCATCGCTAGAGTCTTCCTCTCCTGATTCGGATTCGTTTTCGCTGCTGCTGCTGCTGCTAGCTCCGTCGGAGGGCCAGGAGCCCGCGGAGTCTTTGTCGTCGTCGCCGTCGTTTTCTCGCCTCTCCTTCTTCCCCCGCCGCTTCTTCTCCTCTCCTCGTGCTCCTGCTCCTGCTCCTGCTCCTGCCGCTCCTCCGCTCGTCTTTCGCCTCCTCGCAAACCGCAGCACCACCACCTCTGCCTCCTGCCCTATCTCCCCGGCAGGTCGAATGCAGAGGACGTCGTCGCCCTGGCCGTGGCGGCAGCGGACGGCCGCGACCGGGGGAGGAGGAGGAAGTGAAGAAGTCGAACTCGGAGGAGCTGCTGTTGCTGTTGTTGTTGCCGTCGCTGCTCCTCCTCCCGGCAACGAGCAACCCGCCTCCTCGACCAGCAGAGACCGCACCAGCGCCCGAGGAAGCATCAGCAGCGAAGCGGCAGAGGGGAAATCGGCGTTCGATCCGCTCCAAGCGCGGGCGTCTGCCTCCAAGGCGTCGAGCGCTTCGTCGGCGTTGAGGAGGGAAGCTCCTCCTTCGTCTTCGTCGTCGTCTCCTTCGAGAAACGTCCTCCTCTTCTTCTCCTTCCTGCTCCTCCGCGCCGCGACGCTCGCGCTCCAGCGCGCCTGGAGCTGCGTGCCCGCCTTGAGCGAGCGGGAGCGAGCGGGGCGGGTGACGCTGTTTCGTTGTGAGCGTTGAGGTTTTTTTTTTTTAAAGTTGCAGAAAGGTTGAGCTGGATTTCCTTCGACACCGATTCCACCTTTCGTTCTCCCCTCTCTTTTCCCTTCACCCATCTTCTCTTACCCTGGA
>Ga0210003_1001509_pt1 | contig 20466 bp, 15 predicted proteins | sample LantaG_FD_182804 | JGI IMG/M metagenome (GOLD analysis project Ga0210003, IMG submission 182804) | Deep subsurface microbial communities from Baltic Sea to uncover new lineages of life (NeLLi) - Landsort_02402 metaG (SPAdes) (version 2) | ecosystem: Environmental > Aquatic > Marine > Oceanic >... | reverse complement strand
GATACTGGTATGTTATGCTCGAAGTGATAAAACCGACTTTTTTGCCGCCCTTCTCTATGCGGTTCAGCCTTGTTCTTTCGGAAAGGCTCTTTAGCTTTTTGAGTCTTTTCTCGACCAATATGTGCCGGGCGTACGCGTTTCCCGGCACCATTACGTACTTGCTTATTCTCTTCTCAAAGGCAGGCTGCCCGGGAACCTTTCTCTCGCCGCAAGTTACATCCTCCTTGGTATGCGAAATTCTCGTGGTCATGCGCAGCAGCACGGGCGTATCATACCGTTCGCTTATCTTAAAGGCTTCCTTGACGTACTCTCTGGCCTCACGCGGACTGGACGGCTCAAGCAAAGGGAGTTTTGAGTATATGCTTACCCACCTCGTATCCTGCTCATTCTGAGATGAATGCATACCCGGATCGTCGCAGACAATTACCACGAAGCCCGCCTGGATACCTGTGTAAGAAGCTGTCATCAGGGGGTCCATAGCTACATTCAGCCCGACGTGCTTGCAGGCAAAAAGGCTGCGAACACCGCCGACGGCAGCGCCAAGCGCAACCTCAAATGCAACTTTCTCATTGACCGACCATTGGACATCCAATTCTTTGAATTTTGCCAGTGCCTCAAGTATTTCAGTCGACGGGGTTCCCGGATACGCGCAGGCAACTTGCAGCCCCGCTTCATAAGCACCGTAAGCCAAAGCCTCATTGCCGGAAAGTAATAGCTTGTTCATAAATCCTCTTCTATTTCTATTATGTATAGAAAAAGGTAATTTTAACCATAATTGTCGGTTTTTTCAATAAAAAAAGCCCGGCATTTAATATTTTTGCTGGGCTTTTCTCTTTCAATTTTTGACAAACATTTTAGAAGATATATTCAAGATTGAACCGGAAGAAGAATGCGTCGTCCCGGTTGACCTTCTTGTAGTAGGTACCCGGCATGAGATATTCTCCGAGCAGATGTCCAAATAATTGTTTGGTGAATCTGTATTTTGCCCAGCATGTGATCAACTGGCCGCGGAACTTGCCAGTGTCCGATACGGCAATGCCCGGCGCCCCCGTGTTCTCGTCGGCCCAAAGCAAGTGGTAGTCCGTGCAGATTTGCCACTTCTTATTCGGATTGAACTTATGCCCGACATTCAGTCTGTGCAGGTTTGAGCAGTCTGAAATTGCTGTTTCGGGGCTATAAGTGTAGATGTATAGTTCACTCCACCTGGGCCACTCAGCCCATAACAGGTCAAACTGCTCGATGTCGTCTGTTTTGGGATCGTCGCCGGAGGCGTACTCATACCCCATATGCACACTGCTGTCCAAGGAATCGTTGAACAGGTATTCGAGATTTGTCAGCGCCCCGAACGCTTCCAGGTTATGCATCTCGCCAACGCTGAGGTCCGGGGTGTAGCCGGACTTCTCGCCTGTCTGAAAAGCGCCCTCGACACGATATTTCCACTGTTCCGCCGGTGTACCCGAGACGGCGCCCCCAAACGTGTATATTTCAGCCTTTCGGCTCCAACCCCAGACATCTTTGACGTTGGTAAGAGTGTTATCATATGGGTTGTCGTTTTTGTACATGAAGTAGCCCTCGAACTTGGTCTTCTCCACGGACGTATTGGTCAAATAGAAAATGGCGCCGCGCTCATCCTGTTCCGTAAGAGCTCTGTCGCGATCTTCGATGGGTTTCAACCATCTGTCCGAAGCGGCTGCGTTATCGATATAAACCATATCGATTTTCGTATTCTTATCCTCCCAATCGTACGTAAATCGGGCCGCATCGAAAAAGAACGTCCTGGACCCATCGCTCGGCGTGGCATCCATGACCAGCCAACCGACGCCGAACGCCATCAGCATATCCTGACGGCCGATCGTTGCCGTAAGCGGCGCATCGAAAAGGTTGCGCAGCTTGAAATTGAAATTGTCGAACAGAACCTCGTCAAAATCCGTCTCTTTTGGCTTGCGTGAGGGTTCATCCCAAGTCCTGAATTCCCAAACCATGCGGGTATTAAAGTCCACATCATCGCTCAGCATCCATTTGGTCCACCATCTGGAACGATATCGCTGGAAATTCCACTTGTTTTCAGATGCATTAGTATTCAACGTATCAATATTGCTTGACGTAACGGTTCTGAACCGGAAGTCGAGTCCCATTTCGATCCCCGGAGCCGGATTTCGGAAACCGCTAAGCCAATCATCGGCCGCAGGCTTTTCCTCCTCCGCTGCAACAACAATTCCACTAATTAATGCAACAAAAAATCCTACAACCAACATCATTCTCATACTTCTCTGCTCCATTTTTGTCTCCCTTCATCAAATTTAAATCATTTTCTAATCAATAACACATAATCTCTACGGCATCACCAGTATCAATGCGGGCCTACTTACTAAAACATTTTTCGAGATGTTCTTCAGATGGCGGCCTGGTATAAAGACTTACGACTACGGCAACGATAATCGAAATCGGCAGAGCCACTACGATCGGATCGACAACATCCCAGTTGGGGTGGCCTGCAAAGATGCTCGTTTTGCCGCCGGTCACTTTTTGCACCAGTCCTATGGCACCCGCTTCTGCGGCTTTTACAAAAAGCAGCCAGAAAGATGTTACGGCAAAGCCGGCTATCATAGACCAGATTGCGGCGGTTCTTGTCATTCTCTTCCAGAACAATCCACCAAAAAAGGCCGGCAGGAAGGCCGAGGCGCACAAACCGAAGAAAATCGCCGTCGCGCGGGCGATGATGTAACCACCGCGTGCATAATAGCTCCAAAGCATCGCCACAATGATTCCCAGAATTATACCGGCACGATTGACTCCGATACTCCTTCCATGCCTTCCGGTAAGCTGCTCGTAAACATCGCGGCCGATACTTGTTCCGACGGTATGGAACTGACTGGAAAGGGTACTCATTGCGGCCGCTAAAAGGGTCAGCAGAAACAGCAGACCAAACCATTTTGGCAGGGCTGAGGTGATGTATGTCGGAATAATCTGATCCGAACTGCCGCCTGCATAAACCACTGAAACGCTCCGACCCGTCACGATTCCGGCGTCAACCGCGGATTGCTCCAGCTCCGACTCGAACAGTACCACAGGAGCCAGCTTGCCTTCGACATCTACCCACTTGCCCGACTCGTCCTTGCTGGCAATCTGCAGAACGACATAGCCCTTCTCCTGGTCAATGGTCTTGGCCACGTGTCCCTTCAGGGGCGGACCATATTTCGCAAAGTACACGTTGGAAAGGCTGCCGACCGTGAAGGCCACGCCCGTCATTATGAGAATGAAGACCCCACCGATCATGGCGGCCCGGTTCAGCTCTCGCCTGCTTTTTACGGTCATGAACCGTACAATTAACTGCGGCTGAGCCAAAACGCCAATGCCGACGCCCAGCGTAATCGTCGAAATGACAATCCACCACAAGTTATACTTCAGATCGCCAAAGCCGAATGCGGGCATAGCCGTCCAGCCTCTGTGGCCGATCGCCTGGAGCTTGCCCGGAACAAGCGGCGCAAGGTCGGTCAACGCCTGGTGGGCTTTAGTTATCCCTCCAAGCTTGCCGTATGTGAATATAAGCAGCGTCAACATGCCTACGAACATAATGGTTCCCTGAAGCGCGTCGCCGTACATCACGCCTTTAAGCCCACCCATTACTACGTAGGCTGCGATAATGATACTAAAGACAAGCAGTGCGACATTGTAAGGAATTCCAAACTGAGTTGAAATGAATTCACATCCGCCGATAAGCACCGCCGCGGCATACAAGGGAATGAAAAGGAAAATTACAAGCCCCGCGAAAACCTGTATAAACTTACTTTCGAAACGCCTCGCCAGCAGTTCGGGAAATGTGTGCGCATCGAGTCGATGGCCCATCCGCCGGGCGGGTGGGCCGAGAAAGACGAAAGCGATAAAGATACCCACAAATATATTCAGAAATGTCAGCCACAATACGCTCATTCCGAATAGGCCCGCCACGCCGCCGAAACCGACGATGGCGCTTGTCGAAATGAATGTAGCCCCGTAACTCATCGCCATGACATACGGATGGACTTTGCGTCCTGCAATGAGATAGTCGGTGGCAGTTTTTGTCCGTGAGTATCCCAGCCAGCCGAGATATACGACCAGCAGCAAATACACAAGAACGACAAGAATCTCGATTACTCCAACTGTTTGTGCTAACATTGTGCTGTCCTCCATTTTAACAGCTTGTCAATTGAGCCAACATATGAACCTTGCGCCACGAAACTAAATTATTAGTAAGAGTCTTAATCTGCTTATTAATCCGGGCAGACTAAATAAAGTATAAAATAGTATGCCGACGACATCCCGGCAGAGACTGTAACTTCCGACAACACTTTATGATCTCCTGTTTTTATACTGTTTTAGATAATCAAAACTTTCGATGACCCGGTCTGCGACAATCTTGCCAATGCCGCAACGCAGGAAAATCAGAGATCTTCTTCCAGCTTCTTTTCCTCCTGAGCCCATTGCAAATCTTCCGTTTTGGCTTCGTCTCCGCCACGATTCCAATTGATCAGGCCATAGACCACGCACAGCAGAGAACTTGCAATACATAAAATGTATACCATGGCAACGTACTTGTCTTCGATACCCAACATGTTTTTCCCCTGTTTATTACTGAGTAATCGCTATCCGTGCCCGGAAACGCATCATAATTAAACACATTTTTTCCCGGGCTGTCACACATTGATTAAGGTATAAAATTTAATCGGCGTATTTTCTTAGAAAACGACACAAAAAAACAGCATTTTTCCTCAATATCAATACTAATATCCGCACTCGGCACTATATGCCGGGACGCTTTTAATATCGGACAGAATCATACACGGGGCTGTTTCATTGCAACCACATACCCATAAGCCATTTGTTATCAAGCAGTTATGTTTATTTGCGGCGGCTTGGGCGACTTCATGACAAATCCAGCAGCGACATCGCATTCCTTGAGAGTATACTCTCAAGTTTTTTTCCAGGAATCATAAGATTTTTTAGCTGTAAAAGGGTTTTTCCCTGGTTTGTCCATGGTGAATCCGTTCCGAACAGGATATATTCTTCGGGGTGGCACATAAGCATTTCCCTGGATGTCTCGGGTGACATAAAATCTAACGCGAACGATATCTCCATGTATATCTCCTGTCCGATTAATAACTCCCGCACCTCGTCCCACTGCTGCCATGCCCCAAGATGAGTCGTTATAAACTTGAGTTTTGGGAACGCTTTTTTGATCTTGAGGAGCTTCTCCGGATCGGCTCTTCTTTCCTTCGGAAATGCTATATCGAATCCCGTGTGCATCACAACCATCATATCCTCGTCGCACAGCTTCCGGTACATATCGAACAGCCGCTGCTCGTCGGCGTAAAATTCCTGGTAGAACGGATGCAGTTTAATTCCTTTGAATCCCTCGCGTTTGATAAGCCCGATTCTCTCGATGCACTTAGGATCCCCTGGATGCACCGATGGAAAGAAAATGATTCTCTCGGATCTCGCCTTCATGCACCAGTCGAAGATCGGCTCGAACTGCTCGGGCCTTGTCGCTATACAACAGACAACGCTCTTGTCGATTCCACTTTTATCCATTGAGCCGATCAGCGATCCGATTGTGCCGTCAAGATACGCCTTGACATCCGGCGCTTCTTCGAGAAGCTTTTTCATGGCGCGCGGCGCCAGGGTATCGGGAAATGCGTGTGCGTGAAAATCGATAATTCCTTCTGTCATTTCAGCTTCCAATAATCATTATATTCGAAAGTTTGCCGCCATCTTAAATGTTCTGTACCGGCCGGTTATAATAACGCCGCCCCCCGGACTCTTCCAGCAATTTTCTGCAAATCCTGCATAATCCGCATTCTCAAAAGGTCACCCTTGATATGCCGGCCGGTCTGCGATAGTATTTAATGCCGTGGCGTACTGGTGAAAAAGAGCAAACATTACTTTGGAGACCTGCAAGATGCAGATTATCAGAAACTTTCTCAAAAATGACAGGTTTGCCGAGCACAACGGAATCGAACTGCTGGAAATCTCCCAGGGCAGGGCAAAAGCAAAGCTGGACATTCGGGACTACCACTTGAATGGCGCCAACATCGTTCACGGCGGCGCGGTTTTCGCGCTGGCGGACCTGGTCTTTGCCGCCGCCTCGAATTCGCACGGTACTATCGCAGTGGCCATCAATGCGAACATCTCTTTTCTGAAGGCGTCGACCGGCGGGACCTTATACGCCGATGCGAGGGAAATCTCGAAGAATCCGAAGCTCGGAACCTACACGATCGATGTCACCAACGAGGACGGAGACATTATCGCGGTCTTCCAGGGCATGGTCTACAGGAAAAAGGATAAGATCAAAGATTTTATAAAGTGACTCACAACTGCCATTCAGCCGATGTGGAAAGTAGGCGTGTCTGTGAATTACAGCACGGCGGCAAATCCGGGATTACTGAAGCTGTATTTATGGGAGCCGATATTATGAAACGACGACAGTTCTTGAAAAGCGCATGCCACGCAGCATTGGGAGCGGCAGGTTTTCCATACATTGTCCCATCTTCGGTATTGGGCGCCGGCGGAGCCGTGCCGCCGAGCGAAAAAATCGTAATGGGATTCATCGGCGTCGGCAGTATGGGCGGCGGGCATTTGCGAACGTTCCTCGGATACGACGATGTGCAGGTGGCGGCCGTCTGCGACCTTCGCGAAATATTTCGTCAGAGGGCCGTCGAAAGGGTCCGGCAGCGGTACGGCGGAGCCGGATGCAAAGTCTATCGCGATTACCGCGAATTACTCGCCCGCAAAGATATCGACGCCGTGACAGTTGTTACGCCCGACTTTTGGCACGCATTGATAGGTGTAGAAGCGGCCCATAACGGCAAGGATATGTATTACGAAAAGCCGCTGGCAATGAGCATTGCCGACGGAAAGGCTGTGCGAAGCGCCGTGAACCGGCACAATGTAGTCTTCCAGTTCGGCACGCAGCAGAGATCCGACGACAAATTCCGCTTTGCATGCGAGCTGATCCGCAGCGAGAAGATCGGCAAACTCCACACAATCATGGTTGGCTCGCACCCAAGCCCGACATGCCCGAATCAGCCGAACCAGCCGACGCCGGACAAAGACGAATTCGATTACGACACATGGCTCGGCCCGGCACCCTGGACACCGTACACTTATGAGCGATGCGCTTCGCGGGCGATGGGCACACTCGGAATGTGGACTTTCATTCACGATTATTCTCTCGGGGGCCTCGGTGGCGCGTGGGGAGTCCACCCCGTGGATATCGCCCAGTGGGCCAACGGGACAGACGGCACCGGCCCGGTCGAGATACAAGGCTCCGGCGTCATTCCCGCCGACGGGCTCGCGGATACTGCTATCGAGTGGGAAGTCGAGCACATCTACGCCAACGGCGTCAGGATGATCCACATGAACACAAAAACCGCCCTGAAACGCGCTGAACAATTCTCGCTGCACAACGGCCTGGGGATTCTGTTCATGGGAGACGAGGGCTGGGTCCTTGTCGAACGGGAATTTATCGACGCCGAGCCGAAGTCCTTACTGACTGCGACAATTGGGCCCGACGAGATCCGTCTGCCTCGAAGCAACAATCACCGCCGGAATTTCATAGAATGCGTCAAGAGCAGACAGCAAACAATCTGCCCCGTAGACACCGCCGTTCGCACCGACACCATCTGCCATCTGGATGATATCGCCATAAGGCTCGGCCGTAAGCTCCGATGGGATCCCGACAAAGAGCAGTTCATCAACGATGAGCACGCCAACAGAATGTTGAGCCGCCCTATGAGAAGCCCCTGGCATCTCTAAGAGGAGCTACGTTTAACAACGGACGGTGTATGTGGCATAATGAAGTTGTTGAAAATCAGATTCGCTTGTGCTCATCTAAAGCACGCAGATATCGAACGGGGAGGTTTTGACTCATTCATCCAGATAATCCTATGCGAGATAAGAAAAGACCTCAGCCCGGTTAGGTATACAAAATTTATTTTTCACACGAGAGAGATACAATTGTGATGTCACTATGTCAAATTATAGACTATTGAAATTCCTTTTCAATGTATAGATCAGCATAGGCAACATGTCTCTGCGGATAGATTTACCAATTCTATCGCTATAAAGGCGCTTTGCATTCAGGGATTCAGAAAGTATAATGCTCTTAATGAGAAGTTCGGACAGTTTGTGTTTTATGTTGCCAAAGAAGATATCTAATTTAAGGAGGCTTGTCATGGCGGAAGTATCGAATCGTTCAATGAAGCTAATCACCTTGATCTTAATGGTGCTTATTATCAGTTTTTATCTTGGCGTTTCGCCCTTAGTCGCTGCCAAGAGCGAGAGTGAACTGCGTGCCGGGACGGCGAGGATTGATATTACGCCCGACAAGCCCATCAAGATGTCCGGCTACGGAGCCCGTACCGCCCTATCCGAGGGTGTCCATGACCCACTATCGGCGAGAGTCGTTGCATTCGAGAATAACGGCGAGCGGCTCGTGCTGGTTTCAAGCGACCTGTTAGGCTTTTACGGTGGAACAGCCGAACATTTCCGAAAGGTCATCCTGAGCGAATTGGAACTCAAGCCGGGCGAGCTATTTCTAAGCGCCATACATACACACGATGGCCCGACTCTGACCATGGACGAGGAAAAAGGACACCCGAACAATCTCGAATACACGAAGAAGCTTCAAGGCAGGCTAATTGAAGTCATCAGTAAAGCACTGAAGAATACCGGCCCGGTCCATACCGGTGCGGGCGTGGGATATTCCCCGGTCGGAGTGAATCGGCGAGAGTTGCAATTCAACAGCTCCGGCAACAGTTCGATAAGACTCGGGCGCAATCCCTACGGCCCGACCGACAAGGAAGTACTCGTAATGAAACTTGCTAAACCTGACGGCGCTGTCGTCGCATCGTTATTCGATTACGCGACTCATGCCACCTGCCTGGGGGGCAGGAATCTTACCGTCAGCGGCGACGTGCTCGGGCTTGCCGAGCAGTTCGTCGAGAAGATTCTTGGCGAGCCGGTTATTGCTCCGGCGTTCGCGGGGGCATCGGGCAATATCGATCCGTGGTTCAGGGTACTTGACGGATTTAATACCGAGCCGGGCTGGATACCCGAGCCGGTACTGCTGGGGACACTTTTGGGTGAAGAGGTCGTCCACGTCTTCCGTGGCATAGGAGACCTTTCGGCCGACGGTGACATTAAGACATCCTTTGTCACGCTCGATCTTCCTGGCAAGGCGCGAGGGGAGCTTGAGATTAAAAAAGACTGCCCGCCCACGCCGTACAATATTAGCGTCGCGAAAGTTGGTGATATTGCCTTCGTCGGCCTCGGCGGAGAGGTCCTGACGGAAATCGGCATGTCGATTAAAGCGGCTTCGCCCTTCAAGTATACGTTCGTGATTACGCACTGCAACGGAGCGGCGGGTTATCTTCCGCCCGAGCATCTGTACGTCGAAGGAGGATATGAAATCAGCAGCAGTCCCTTCGCACCAAAAGCCGCCGATATGGTCGTAAAGCAGGCGGTCAAAATGCTTCATGAACTGTAAAGTCAAGTAGGGTGGGCCTTGGCCCACCGATCCTTGGGTGGTGGAGTATAATTCCACCCTACTTTTTAAGATGCTTTATATATGGCAATCTTGTTAGCGCCGTCGACGATTGTGATTCCGGCATCCGGCTGCTCGGCGAGCCAGTCGTCAACAACCGCCTGCGGTTCATGTGCGGGATAAAGATGTGCCGCCCGGACGATATCATCTGGTATCTGCGAGTACATATGGATTCGCCGTAGCCGCCGGATCAACCGGGCAAACTTGTACGGCTTGTGACTATACAGTTTGTATTCGCTCTCTATAGAATTGAATATCTCCTCGATTGGCGCAGTCAGCCGATGGTAGAAGTTTTCCATTGTCTTAGCCTCGCCTACGCCGTTCGGGCACGCCGCCAGAAAGAGTATCTCGCCGCCATCTGTTACGGCACTCCTGGTCAGCTCAAGGGCCCTCTGGGCGATGTAAAGATCGACGTCATTCGGCAGGCCGCCGGGCGAAACAATGAGCAGACCGGCCGGGGTGACGGTGTGCGTATTCCGCCGATCGACTGTGGCAAAGGCCTCGGCGCTGACGGTCTCGACGGGTCCGAATTTCGCCCAGCGGATTAGCCCCGAGGTCGTGATTGTAACAAGCGAAAAGACTGGCCGCTCTTTGACTATTAGCCGCATCCCTTCGAGCTGATCGGAGGCCAGAGGATTGTCCCTTCTGTTGCTGTCCGGCTGCCACGGATGGACGCCGAACGTCGATTTCTCATCGAGCGCAAGGCTGTGATTCTGCTCGGTCGTCCGAAAGGCGCAGATCCCCGGCACGAAGTTTTTTATGGGATTCGAATAGCCGGCGAAGTAATGAACCTTGACGTCCGAGAGCACAAGGAAAACGTCCGCGTCGTCGGCCAGAACGTTGCAGATGATCTTCGTGCCGCGTGACGTGGCGCCCAATTCGGCAAATTTGTCGTGCTCACAATCGTGGGCGTGGATTTCATAATTGCCAATTCCCGCTTTGGCGGCGGCTATTTTAATTTGTGCCGTGATTTTGCCGTTTTGCGGGGTTGCCGGCTCATGCGTGCCCGTGCATATCAGGAATCGCACGAATGAGCTTGTTCGAAGTGCGGCAAACAACTGCTCGAATATGTCATCGAGCGGCACATCGCGTGTGCCGTCGTCCAGAAGCACGCAGAGGCGCCTGCCGGCAATTGCATCCTGAAAGTCCTCGACTTCCGGGCCGGCAATCGCCTGCCGAAGAATCGCCCGATTATCCGCTTCTTCTTCGTCATGCCACGGCCGGATGATGTGCTCGACGCTGGCTTCGGGAATCTGAAGTGACACGATACTGTCGCTGTAGTGAATATCTACTTTCATTGTGGAAGCTCATCCTTATCGTATTCGAAAATTGATTTATGTTGTCCGGCTGTTCGCTGCCCTGATGATGTCGAGCAATTCATCGTCCGTCAGTTCGACCGGGTTGCCTTTCATGCTGCTGGATTTTTTGGCTTTCGCCGCTATGGTTTCGAAATCCTGCTGCTTCAATCCGAACCGGGCCAGTGACGGCACTTTCAGCGCCAGGCAGAGTTCTCGCACCCACGCCACTGCATCGGCGGCGAGTGCCGAACTGCTTCCGGTCAGGAGCCGGGCCGCCTCGTCATATTTCGCCAGTGCCGCTGAAGCCGCATTACGCCGCCGGAGCGCCTGCACGTTGGCCTCCATGACGAACGGCAGAAGCCGGGCGCAGATGACGCCGTGGGGAGCCGAATACATGCCGCCTAACGGGCCGGCAAAACCATGCACGGCCCCCAATTTCGCGTTCGCGAGGCCCAGCCCGCTAAAGAGGCTTGCCATCGCCATATCCTCGCGGGCGTCATGATCGCCACCATCTTCATAAGCCCGGCACAGAGATCGCCCGGCACAGAGAAGACCCTCTCGACAGATTCCGTCCGTCATCGGATTCGCCTGGCCGGAAACATAAACCTCAAGCAGTTGCGTAAGCGCATCCAGGCCCGTGCTTGCGGTGACCGATGGCGGCATCGAATGAGTCAATACAGGATCGACCACAGCCAGGCGAGGCAGCAGTAAGGGACTCCGCATGCTGACCTTGACCCGATGTTCAGGCACGCTCAGAACGGCATTGCGAGTGACCTCGGCACCGGTTCCCGCGGTAGTCGGAATTGCTATATGGGCTGCGGCGATCTTCGTGAGCGGTCGGCCGGCACCAACCACCTCCAGGTAATCTTCCAGCTCGCCGCTGTTGGTAAGCATGGCGGCAACGACTTTGCCCGTATCGACAACACTGCCGCCGCCGATGCTGATTACCAGGTCGCATTTGGCCTGGCGGGCCGCCTGCACCGCCGCGGTTGCTATAGTTGTGCTCGGCTCGCCGAACACGTTAAATGTCACAAATTCGATTCCAAGCTTGTCGAGGCGCCCGAGAAGCGGCTCCGCCCGTTCGACCGTATGGCCCGTGACAACAAAAGCACGTTTGCCAAACTCGCCGGATAATGATGCCACTTCCGAGATTGTGCCGGGGCCGAATATGATGCGTGTTGCTGTTGCGAATTCGAATCTCATAACTTCTTTCGATTGCCGGGTGACGTTGTGGTTAATCCCAGCCTTGCTCATCTGGAAACACGTTCTTGTATTTGACACTTGTGCGGGGCTCAGCCATCATATCAGCTACGGCGTCACGCCATTTTTGATAATGTGCCGTCTCCTTGTGCCTGCCGGGATCATCTAATGTACGATAGACTTCGACCAGCACAAAACGAGCCGGGTCATCTTGCTGCCGGATGATATCGAATCGTGCGACGCCCGGCTCAAGAACGCTGTTGCGTGCGTTCTCAAGTGTGGCCGTCTCGAAGGCTTCGGCCTGATCGGGCTTAACGTGAACGAAAACGTGGACTATAAGCATAATTCAACTCCTTACATGTTTCAATATCCAAGCTGGAGTTTACCAAATATGCCGCCTGCTTAAAAGATATCTTTACGCCGGCGTAATTCTGCGAAGGCTTCAACCGCCTGCGCCCGCGGCATCCCAAGAGCCGCCTTTAATTCGGGCACGCCGGCACGCAGGAAACAATTCGTGGTTCTTTCCAGCAATATACTGGAAGGACCCGTCAGCCTACACTGACTTTGTGCCTGCCTGACTTGATCGAGTCGCCCTTTTACATCTTGATTGCCGGGCTCAATGCCTAAAGCGAATTCGTAATTCTCCAGCGTATAATCGTGCCCGCAGTAGACAAGCGTATCGTCGGGCAAGGATGCCAGTCTTTGCAGCGAGTCCCACATCGATTGCGCATCGCATTCCAGGAGCCTGCCGCAGCCGCCGACGAACAACGTATCACCCGTCCAGAGGATGCCGTTTTCATTGCCGGCCGATGGCTCCATGTAATAGCACACCGATGTGCTAGTATGCCCCGGCGTGACAATCACACGGACTTTGCGGCCGCCAAGCGGCAGAATCTGCCCATCCTCCACGACCGTATCAATGCCGGGAATCCTTCGCTTGTCGGCGCCGATGATCTTGCAGCCGGTCTTCTGTTTCAAATCAACAGTCCCGGCGACGTGATCCCAATGGTGGTGCGTGATAAGAATCGTCCTTAGGCTCAGACCGTGCTCCTGTAATGTTCTCAGCACCAATGAACTATCGCTCGGATCGACTGCAAACGAATCGTTTTGATTGTACCGATAGAGGTAAATAAAGTTATCGCCAAGTGCTGGAATAGTAATTACCGAATCCATAATTCCTCAACAATCAAATAACATTTACTGAAGCTTATCGAGTATTCTGTCTATTTTATGACTGGATAACATTATCAAATATTATCAACACAACATCTGTCTAAGTGATAAATCTGCCATGACTCTGCGGATAAGCTACCATCAACCGGGCTTGCTGTCAAAAAATGAAACTGAAGACCCATAGTATATCTCAAAATAAACGTATTGATTGGATGGAAACGGCAAGCTATAATTTCCCTTTATCAGAGGTGTGCATTGGTTCAGTACAAGCGACGCCGGCATACAAATGTGAGGTTACAGGAGTTGTTAACACATCCTAAGATTGAAAGGCAAGTACTCATGAAAAAGACAAGCGTGTTATCCGCCGTGTTCGTCTATCTTCTGGCGATGTCACTGACGGCTTCGGTAACAACCGCCCGGCAGGCCGAACAGGAAGCTAAGGACATTTTGGAAGCTACAGGCGTCAAAGGCGGTTTCGTCGTTCATATTGGCTGTGGTGACGGCCGTCTAACGGCGGCGCTTCACGCGAATAATAGCTACGCCGTGCACGGCCTGGAGGACAAAGATGCGGGCAACATCGAGCAGGCCCGTAAACATATTCTTTCGATTAATCTTTACGGTACGGTATCTATCGACCAATTGGAGGGCAACCAGCTTCCGTATATCGACAACCTTGCCAATCTCGTAGTGGCTGAGGACCTTGATGATATTCCCATGGCTGAAGTCATGCGGGTCCTGGCGCCTAAAGGTGTAGCCTGCATCAAGCAGGCCGGCGTGTGGCAAAAAACCGTCAAGCCGCGTCCCAACGATATAGATGAATGGACACATTATCTGCACGATGCCAGCGGCAACGCCGTTGCGCATGATTCTGTGGTCGGTCCGCCCCGCCGGATGCAGTGGGTCGGCAGCCCGAAATGGGCGAGAAGTCACGAGCACTCGGCGAGTCTCAACGCGCTGGTCTCGGCGAACGGACGAATCTTCTACATTATGGATGAAGGACCGAGAGACTCCATCCAGCTTCCGCCCAGGTGGTCCCTGATTGCACGGGACGCCTTTAACGGGATCATCCTGTGGAAGCGCGAGTTGCCGGAATGGTACAATCATCTGTTCCCGCTCAAGAGCGGCCCGTCAAGGCTTACCCGGCGGCTCATCGCAATTGGCGATGAAGTATACACAACGCTTGGCATTAGTGCCCCTCTGAGCGCTATCGATGCGGCAACGGGAAAAACGATTCGCACATACGAGGGCACCAAAACCGTCGAGGAGCTCGTATCAATGAACGGTGTATTGTTCCTCGTCGTTAATCCCGACCGCGAGCCGGTCGATTACAAGCAGGAAAATGCGAACTGCTGGACGGAGCGCGACCGCGCAAGCAAGCGATGGGGCTGGGATGCAACGATCGACGAGTTGATGGCCGTTAACGCCGGGACAGGCGAGATCCTCTGGAAGCACAAGAGCAGGATTGTGCCGATGTCGCTGGCTGCCGACGATCATCGCGTAGTCTTCCACGATGGAGAGGCGGTTGTGTGTATCGACGCCGGCACGGGCAGTCAACTCTGGCGAACACCCGTCCAGCGCAGCTCTCTGATCCCCACCGGCTGGTCGCCTTCGACGGTGATGTATAAGGATGTGGTCCTCTTCTCCGGGACAAAACGCTCTCTTGTGACCCTCTCGGCCAAGGACGGCAAACAGCTCTGGGAATCCAAAATGCATCCCTCCGGGCACTTCTGTCCCGAGGATATCTTCGTAATCGACGATCTGGTCTGGTCGGGTGACATTGCCAGCGCCAGCCCAAAATCCACAGGCTTGTTCACCGGCCGGGATCCACTTACAGGTAATATAAACCGCGAATTCTCCCCCAATATAGAGCCTTTCGCAGTTATGCACCAGCGTTGCTATCCGAGCAAAGCTACGGAAAAGTATCTCATGCCGTCATGGACCGGCACCGAGTTTATCAATCCGCGCACGAAAGAGTGGGAAATCCACCACTGGGTTCGAGGCGGTTGTTTCTACGGCATGATGCCCTGCAACGGCCTGGTTTACGCCACACCTAATGCCTGCGCATGCTACTATCAATCGAAGCTGGACGGATTTAACGTACTGGCCCCGGCGGCAGATAATAAACGTCCCGAACCATCGGATGCCGAGCGCTTTCAGCGAGGACCCGCCTATGATAAGATACAAGATACGACAGACGTAACACGCCTGACTTCCGACTGGCCCATGTACCGCCACGATGCCAGGCGCAGCGGACGTGCCGGAATAAAAATCTCTACAAGCTTGAAACATGCATGGCAGACCAAACTCGGCGGACGCGTTACACAGCCCGTCGTGGCGGATGGAAAATTGTTTGCCGCATCAGTGGATACTCACACAGTGCATGCCCTGGATGCAGATTCAGGCGCCAAGCTCTGGAGCTACACCGCCGGAGCGCGTGTTGATTCGCCTCCTACCATTTACAAAGGGCGTGTGCTGTTCGGCTCGGCGGACGGATGGGTTTACTGCCTGCGCGCCTCGGATGGGGCTCTGGCCTGGCGGTTCCGTGCGGCTCCCCATGACCTGCGGCTGATGTCGTACGAGCAGCTCGAATCCGTCTGGCCCGTCTCAGGCAGCGTTCTGATTCAGGACGGCATCGCCTACGTCCTGGCGGGCAGGTCGATGTTCCTGGACGGCGGCATGCGAATGCTGCGTCTCGATCCGCTTACTGGCAAGAAGCTATCCGAGACAATTCTGGACGACCGTGATCCCAGAACGGGCAAGAACCTTCAGTCGAGAATTCAGCAGAAAAAAATGCCTGTCGCCCTGCCGGATATCCTGTCGAGCGACGGCAAATTCGTATACATGAGATCCCAGCGGTTCAACCTGGACGGACGCCGTGCCGTCATCGATCCCGAGCACCAGACCGACCAGGAAGGCGAAGGGACACATCTCTTCTGCCCCACAGGATTTCTGGATGACTCGTGGTTCCATCGCTCATATTGGGTCTACGGCAAAAACGCCGGCGAAGGCTGGGCGGAGTGGCCTGTCGCGGCGAGGCTCGTCCCGGCCGGACGGATTCTCGCCTTTGATGATACCAATGTGTACGGCTATGGACGTCACCCGCAATATCTGTGCAATTCGTCTGCACTGGAATACCGGCTCTTTGCCGCCGACAAGACATTCGATCCCAATCGTGCCGCCCGCGTCAACAAGATCAAAATCCCGCAGAACATAGTCAACTGGAAAAACCGTGCCAAACGCCCGGAGCTTGATCTCAGTGCCGTGACTCGCAAATGGTTGGTTGAGAAGCCCGATGTGATTGCCAAGGCCATGATTCTGGCTGATCAAACGCTGTTTGTCGCCGGCCCGCCGGATGTCGTCGATGAAGAGGATATCTGGGGCCGCACACTTGAGCCGGAAGTTCAGGCAAAGCTAAAAGCACAGAGTGCCGCTCTCGAAGGCAGCCAGGGAGGTTTGCTCTGGGCCGTATCGGCAACAGACGGCGGCAAAATGGCCGAATACAAGCTCGAAAGCGTCCCTGAATTCGACGGCATGGCCGCTGCCGACGGACGGCTATATCTCTCGATGAAGAATGGCTGCATCTTGTGCATGGCCGGTGAGTAGTGTGATAAAAACTCAGTGAGCTATTGACACCAAAAGCCATATATGCCGGGATTCTCTTTGACTCATCGTACCTCTGGTTGTATATTATATAGTAGAGGTTCGAGTCGGAGTAATTCAGAATGGATGCGGCGTTCTTAAGGTGCCGGGCATCTCACATTTTCTAAAAAGAGTGGGATTAGCTATTCGAAGGGAGGTTAATTATGAGGAATATCAACTACAGTAGTAAAAAGGCGATTTGCAGTATTTGTGTAATCCTGGTTTTATGGACTCTTGGAGTAAACGCAGCAACATTACCGCCGGACCCGGATAATGCCGCCCTGCTGTACTATCAGGCGTTCCTGCTTCGCCCCGAGCCTGATGATGGCACTTGGTGGTCGATCAACGAAGTCCTTCGAGGCGCTGATCCTAATGATACGCTAAGAGAATATCTGAATCTGCCAGACTGTCGCAAAACAATTGAATTCGCAGAGGCTGCCGCTCAATTGCCAAGTTGCGATTGGGGTATACGATATTCGCAAGGTATTGGGGCACATTTACCACTATTAGTACATTTTCGAAATCTCTCGTTCCTGATTTATGCGGATGCAGGAGTTCTCGCTGCGGACGGAGACTACCGGGCAGCGCTCGGTCGCTGCCTGACAATACGCCAAATTGCCGTGCATGTCGGCGACGACCTTTTGATTAATTATTTGATCTCACTGCAGCTCGATGGATTGGCCCATCGTTGCACTCGGGATGTCCTCGGATCGATGCCGACGGATGTTGATATCCTCGTGTGGCTTAGAGGTCAGCTTATTGTTGTGCGGGATGTTTTTCCATCGTTTATCAGGGCGTTAGAAATGGATTTAGAGCTAAGCATCCAGTCTTTGCGTACAGATCCTGATATCATTATAAGGCTAAGAGAGCAGCTTGTAGAAAACGCAGATGATGAAAATACAAGAGATGAAATTCTTGGTTTGACCGATGAGGAGCTGATTGTCCTTTTTCGAGAATTTTATGAAGATTTCTTTAATACCGTATTCCATGTGATGGACAGTGAAATGGCGTATGAAGAGAAGTCTTTGGAAATCCAAAGGCTATCGAAAATAATGGAAGACGAATATGCTGGATATTCTTATGTGGGCACTGGACGAATAGCCGAGCATTACAATCTCAAGGTTCGAAATGACGCTCAGTTCAATGCTCTTAAAGCCGCCATAGAGATTTACCTTATAAAGGCCGAGACCGGCCAACTACCCGAGACGCTTCCGGATGGCCTGCCGAAGGATCCTTACAGCGGCCAGGATTTCGATTATGAGATAACTGAGGATGGTTTTACCTTCCACAGTCAGGGCGAAGATTTCCAGGGACGCGGGGCGCAATTGCTCGAATTCAAAGTAAAGCAATAAATAAATCAAAATCAATCTCCACAATAAATGGCCAGCCATTCCAGGATGTTCCTTGATCCTGGTTGAGAAGTCTTGAAATTTCCCATGGAACAGGTTATTGTCTGCTTCATACGATAACAATGGAAAGCAGCTATATGTAATCAGGAGATGACGAAGATGATGAAGGACAATTGCACCCGGCGGGATTTTCTTGGGGCATTAGGACTTGGTGTTGCGGCATCTTTTACAGTCGGCTCATTAGGCGTTGCAAGGGCGGCTTCGGCTAAGAATCGGGGTCCTAATATACTCTATATCATGTCCGACGATCATACCGCCCATGCAATCAGCGCGTATGGAGGCCGGCTCGCGAAAGTCGCTCCGACACCGAACATCGACAGGCTGGCTGATGAAGGGATGCTCTTCGAGAACTGCTTTTGTACCAATTCGATCTGCGTGCCCAGCAGGGCAACGATTCTAACCGGCCAATACAGCCAGACTAACGGCGCCCTGGACCTGGGCGGCAGGCTTGAGCCGGCCAGGCAATACCTGCCCAAACTCATGAAAAAGGCCGGCTACGAAACCGCCATGATCGGCAAGTGGCACCTAAAGAACGAGCCGGCGGCATTCGATTATTACTGCGTTCTTCCGGGCCAGGGCTCGTATTTCAATCCGATTCTCATCGAGTCGGGCGGACAATGGCCTAATAATGAAAAACGATTCGCAAAATATGATTCGTGCCACTCATCCGATGTGATTACCGATTTGTCGCTAAAATGGCTAAAAGGCCGGGACCGGTCGAAACCCTTCTTCCTGATGCACCATTTCAAGGCGCCCCACGACAATTTCGAAAATGCCGAGCGATACGACTGGCTGTTCAATGATGTCGATATTCCTGAGCCTGAGAGCCTGTGGCGGCCCGGCAATCATGGCTCCGAGGCGACAAAAGATATGGGAACCTCTATCGGCAGGCGCAACAAGCGGCGGAATATGGGAATGCACATGTTTGTCGATGAATCGCTGCCGGATGATCAGTATAAACGCACAGCCTACCAGCGGTATCTTAAAAAATATCTGCGATGCGTTCGCGGGGTTGATGACAATTTAGGCCGGCTGTTCGATTATCTTCAAAAGAGCGGCCAGATGAACAATACCGTCATCATCTATACATCCGATCAGGGCATGATGCTGGGCGAGCACGATTTTATCGACAAGCGATGGATGTACGAAGAGTCGATGCGAATGCCGTTTCTTGTAAGGTATCCCGATATGATCAGGGCAGGGACTCGAACGGACGAGATTATCAACAATACCGACTTTGCACCGACGATTTTGGAGCTGGCGGGACTCGATACTCCCGACTATATGCACGGGCGAAGTTGTGTCCCCCTGCTGAAACGCAGAACACCGGCAAACTGGCCCAGGGCCACCTATTATCGCTACTGGATGCACATGGCGCATCACGACAACCCGGCACACTTCGGAATCCGAACCAAAATATACAAGTTGATATTCTTCTACGGAATGAACTACAATCAAGGCGGCCCGGAACCGACCCGGCCGGGCTGGGAACTGTACGATATGGTGAACGACCCGCATGAAATGAACAACCTGTACGGCAATTCGAGATATGTATATGTGATCAGGAAGCTGAAGTCCGAATTGCTGCGGTTGAGAAAACAGTATAACGAAACAGATGAAAAATACCCTCATATCCAGAAGGTGATCGACGAATACTGGGACAAATAAGTGCCGCTCCGGCTCGGCGAGAATATCGAAACTCATGAAGGCTTTCGGAGAATTCTAATGGCGCAAGTAATGATAAATGACGCTTCAAAATTCAGGTTCTGCCGGGTGCTGTTATGCACGGGGATTCTTGCCGGCCTGGCAACAGGAGTGTTTGCACAAAACCGCAATCAGCAGGCATTTGCACCAAATCGCTCGCAACGGGAATTGTCTCATCCGAGATTGTTTTTCACCGCCGAGCGCATCAAACGACTGCGTGAACGTGCTGCAGAAGATGCTATATTTAAGGAAGCCTCGGATAAACTCATTGAGCGGGCGGAACGGTTCCTTGACGCAAAGCTCGTATCGAAGGAATACGCCGAAGGCGGCGCCGGCCAGCACGGCAACTACGGCCGGCCCAGCGGTCAGATTAGCGACATGGGCCCGACGCTCGGTCTGGCATATCAGATGACCAGCGACAAACGCTATGCACATAAGCTTCGGGACGCCCTGGTTCATTACG